>Ga0224498_10000062_pt1 | contig 23751 bp, 21 predicted proteins | sample SF_Jul11_sed_USG_5_FD_167971 | JGI IMG/M metagenome (GOLD analysis project Ga0224498, IMG submission 167971) | Sediment microbial communities from San Francisco Bay, California, United States - SF_Jul11_sed_USGS_21 | ecosystem: Environmental > Aquatic > Marine > Sediment | place: USA...
GCTTGGTGGTAAAAAACGGGTCCGTAATCTGCAACAAATTTTCTGAAGGAATTCCAATGCCCTCATCCCGTATTTTAATCACAATACTTTTCATCTCTTCATCACATGACGTTGAAACAAAAATGCCTTTACTGGGATCCTTAATGGCCTGGCAGGCATTTTGGATCAAATTGACAAATACCTGTTCGAGTCTCTGAAAATTACCGGTCAGGGCTGGTAAATCCCTACCATATTCTACTGAAAAACGATCTGTGGATTTTTTTATCATATTTGAAATGAGTGAAATGGCAGATTGTAAAACAGCATTAATATCAACAGATTGTTTTGCCTCGGCAACATCCTTTCGTACGAAATTCTTTAAGTCTTCAACAATTTGCATGATCCGTTTAGACCCGTTCAATATTCCGGAGAACAATACCGGTATTTTTTCACGCATCTCCGTGTATTTCATACCCCCGATCATAAAATCGCCATTTTCCGTGTAGTATTCATCAAGGATCGGCAGGGCACTTTCCCAGGCTTCCTGCAGTGTGGGAGTGTTTAGCCGAATAAAATTGTTGGGATTGTTTATCTCATGCGCCACACCGGAAACCAGTGTGCCCAAGGCAACCATTTTGCTGGCTTGAAAAAGCTGCTCTTGATGTAACCTTTCCTGTTCTTGGGCCCGTTTACGCTCGGTAATGTCACGTCCAACACCCCGGAAGCCGATGGGTTCACCTTTTGAGCCATAGATTAGTGCTATAGTAGTCTCGATAAACTTCTTCGTTCCGTCCTTTCCGATGGTTTCCCAATCGGATGCCAGAGCGGGTTTACCCGTTCGGTAAACTTCGTTAAAAATTTTAAATACTTTTTCAGCGGTATCTTTAGTCATAAACTGACGATCGTTCATGCCGATCAATTCTTCTTGAGAATAACCGAGATGTCTCCGCAGGGCCGGATTGACAAAGATCAAATTCCCGGTCAGATCGACTTCCCAATATCCGTCTTCCATGCTGTTAAGAATGGTTTTATATTTCTTATCGCTTTCATACAAAGCCTCCTCGGCCTGCACACGATTGATAATTTCTCTTCTGTACGCATGGTATGTCTCTTTCACTTCCTTATACTGTATCTCGGCATTTTCAAAGGCCTTTGTTAATCGAAGTGAAAGAAGAAATGCCTGTGAAAAAATAAAAATAAAAAGGCCCAAAGGTGCAAGGTATCCGGTCTGTATAATCTTTTCAGCGTACATCATGTCATTGATGGCTGAAAATGCCAAAATGATAAATCCAAGAAGAAAAATAAATGCGCCGTCTCTCTTTCGGATTGAGGCAGCTATGAGCACATAAACCCCATATATAATGGCGATGATGGTGAATATTTGATAGGTTTGGAGCGTATATGAAAAAATTCTTGCCGGCGTAAAGAGTACGATGCATGAAAAAGCAAGCCCGATAGCAACAATCAGGTGCAGGATTCGCTTTGAAATTTCTTGGGGAAAAAATGAATGAACAAATAGTATAAATGCAGGAATTGAAAGATAAAAAGAAAGATATTCCATTTTGATGAGCACTTCCCAAGGAATGTTTGGGAAAAAATGAATGATATACCTTTCACCTGTGGCAAGAAGTCTGAGCGTAACTAGAAAACAAAAAACACTGAAATACAAAAATGTGCGATCCTTTTTTTTGAGCGTAAAAAGACAAAGATGATACAATCCCATAATGAAAATACTGCCGAATAGGAAGAGATCAAATCCGAGTTCGTTCTCCTTGATTCTTTGAATTCCTTTTTCTTCCCCTAACCAGACAACTTCCCAGAGGCCCCCTCGTCTGTGATGAAAATTTGATACCTGAAAAATGAGCTCGATCTGGTTTGCTTCGGCCTTACAATTCAGCACCTGTGGGAAATATCGAGGAACTGTCGTTTCACGATCTTTTCCAGCGACCCCGATTGAACTTGTTTTTTGACCATTCAAAAAAAGGGTATATGCGGTACCTATGCTTAAAAATTTTAGCGCAAGGTGTTCCTTTTGTTCATGGAAGAGAATTTTTAAGCGGTATGTAGCATATCCGTCGCCAGGAAGCTTTTTCCCATTTAATTCATAGCTGTTCCAAAATCCTTGAACTGTAATGAATCCCGTTTTTTGAGGCAGGATTGGTCTATCAAAGTCTGACGGTTCTAAGTGTTGCTTCCAGTAGAACTCATACTCACCGGAAAGGTCTACGGCGCCATCGCTTTTAAAATTCCAATCTGTGAGGTCAAGAATACCTTTAATTGCTTTTGGAGGAGTCTTTTCTTGAAAATTATGATTGCAAGCAACCAAAAATAAAAAGAAAACGCCCGTCAAAATTAAAAAATATTTATGAAAATTAGATTTCATGATCGGATGTTTGCTTAAGTTGGATAACTTATTCTATTGATACGTATTCGATCTTAAGGAAATTTTGAAATCAATATTTGAGGCGAAAAAGAACTCTATATAAAAATACAGGACTATTATCAGAAATATATCCTTTAAATTAATACCATTTTAAATTGTCTATGTAAATCGTAAATATACCACCAATGAGCGTTCAAAAGAGAATATGTTATGCTTGTTGGGGGTGATAAAGGGATAAAATGTTTTTAGCAAAAACAATATGCTAATAAATGAGAATTGTAAAATCTATAATTGCCTTTTGGGAAAAGTATGATATCTTGGCTCAACCTTCAATTTCCAAAAAAAAGGTTTATAAACAAAATCATAAAAAGTACAGATGCCTTGCAACTATCTATATTTACACCATATTGAGATACCATATTGAGCTATATCAGAAAAAATGCTCATCGAATTTTTATGACAGCCCGCCATAAATCATCTTTTATACATACCTAATTATTGTGATATCATCAATTCCATCCGGGTAGATGAACATGTGATAGCCATTCCATAATGCACATTGTGATGGTGTCGGATTATATATAGGTCAATGCAATTAAATAAATATCTTATACAGCACCCATCGTTAACGCACCCTCAATAATGTTCTCAGTCTGGTTTCTGGCATAAGGTCCGTTTTGTCCGATCACAAACATCACTTCGATGCGGTATAGATGAATCCAATCTTTAAGCAGTGACGCAGCTTTGATGTCATCCATTTGATCAAGATCGATACCGAGCATCTGACGGCCATATCTCAAGGTCGCCTTTCTGGCAGAATCCAAATCTCCAGTCAGTCTGCCATACGATATAATAAGAGTACCTGTCGCGTCCATGACATTCTGTTTTATGCATTCGGGATAATTTTCGGATGCCATCTCTTTAAGTTTGAATCGTTCAGGCAATGTTCCGGTTTCAGTGATCCGGCCTTTTGGTATCCATCCACCATGAGGAATTCTCAGTTTTATTGCCATGTCAAGAGCTGCTTGATCTACTTCGGTTTGTCCGCCTGAAATAATTTTTTTAAGCATGAAACTCTCCTTTTAATTTAGCATAGATAATCTGTATGTATTTAGGGAGCAGTCATTTCCCCTTCACTTCAGTGTCTCCGTTACTGGTATTTTCAGTGATTTAGCAACGGTGGCATTCCTGCCACCTCCGCATTCCACCTTCCGGTGAGTGACTTTTAAGTCTTTTTCCGAAAGTTCCAAGAATTATACTTCAATCGATCGAAAGTCGAGGATGCCCCAGATTCCCCCGATAACGGGATCTTCGTATCACTACGAAAGGCATCAAGGGTGAAGCCCCGTTACACAAAGCGGGATAGACCTCCGTCATCTACTGTGAACCTTTGATAACGAAGACGCCGTAGGAGTCAGGCCTTAGGCCATGGGGTGTCATCGGCTTTCGATCGAATGAAGTTATATCCACTGTACACATTGTGCCACCCTCACCCCTGCACCTGTCATTTCACGAACGGCAGATTCAACGGCAGACAAGCCGTCATACAGTGAAGATTGCATGTAGCTGCCGGCACGCGCTCCGGACAAGCTTAAATCAACAACAATTTGAAGCAAACCTTCTTTAAAATAGTTATGTGTGTCAATAGAAGATTTTCTGATACAGCTGTTCAACGTACATCCGGCCATCACCAATGTTTTTTTGCCATTATCCATCAAGCCTTCAACCCACTCACGAAAACCGTTTGTGTCTGGGAACAATACACTGTTTCCGGGTTTGATAAAGTAAAGTTGTCTGGCATCGATTATTCCGGTGAACACATCGTCCCAATCATAGCTGCCAGGTGGAAACGGGCATCGGGTAAACATCGTTTCAACAAGACTGAGGTTCTCATTTAAAAATTGCGCACATTTTTCAAACGCAAATCGAATCGGTTTCACTTCTAATTCGGCTTTTGAACCTATTGATTTCATCCACCCCCCCCTTGTAAAGGATCGCTGAGGATCGATGATCAACAGTGCTGCATCATCGCCGGATATTTCAAGTGGTTTGATATTCATATTCTCTATAATTTTCTGATAGGTATTCGCAACGCCGATATTATCTGTATATTTCAGAAGAACCGCCATATCATTACAAGGTTTATCGTTTGTTGTTACCCGATACTGTTTCTTATTCATTTCATGGACATCTGCTGTTTTTTCTTTTGAAATTGCAGTTTTCTTTGATGTAATTGTGGATAAAAAAGGGTGTAAATTAAGAAGCACTTTGCCATACGGACCGTGGGGATCTTCTATAATTTGATTCAGATAAGCGATGAAGTTCTCTCTGGACATCGGTTCTGCAACTGTAAAAAGATCAAGAACCGCGAAAACAGGGGCTTCCCTCCAGTGCCATCCCATACGCTGGGCTCCTTCATGAAGCTCTAACCTGGAAAGCACTCCATTTTTGTTTAGATCCAATATGTCAAAAAGTTCACTCGGCGTCACTTTACTCAGGATCACATTTTTTCAACGTCTTTATTGTCGATTCGGTTGAGGTCAAAGGTTGAAATATTCATCGATGAAATCTGCTGACGACATAATTCTTATCAAAGGATATATGGGACTGCTTTTGTATATTTGGATGGTTCCGGTGTGGTATTCAGGTTTGTGTGCGGCACAACAATCCTTTAAAAGAATGGCCTTAAAATCCAATGCAACTGCATCCAATACCGTTGTTAAAACACAAATATGGGTCGCTATCCCAACGACCGTAACGGTGTCGCAGCCAAAGGTTCTTAAAGTTTGGTCCAGATCTGTTTTAAAGAAAGCACTGAACCTGCGTTTCTGTGAAACAATATCGCTTGTTTCCCTTTCCAATTCATCAATCACAGTTGCGCCATCTGTTCCCCTGATAGAATGCGGCTTCATTTTTCCTTGAAAAATAAAATCACCTTGCAAAAAAGAATCACAAGAAAATATTACAGGGAGTCCCTTGTCTCTGAACATAGCAGAAAGACGGTTAATGGTTGGGACGAACTTCAGGGCTTCTTTTGTTATAAAGGCATCTGGATGTTTGTTAAACGTATCCTTAAGCATATCAACGATGATTAGCGCTGGTTTCATGACAATCCATCCTTTAGACGCCAACTTTAATTAGTGTCCATCCATAAATGGCCCTTTTTGTCCTGATCGGCGTTCTCCGCGGGTCTCCGGCTGCGGCGTACAGACGTACGCCTTCCTGTCCCGTGAGCGGGGACCGCAAACCCTTGTGCGGCCTTGATCAGAATAAAAATTGCTCATTTCTGAATTGGACACCCATTGTGCTCATTTTGAATTCATGGATGGACACGAACCTTGATTCTCTTTTATCATTATGTATTAGGAAGAAAAATCAGGGTGCCCTTTGGGAGTCCGTTAAAGTCGTTTATTTTATCACCAGCCAGCAATTTTTTGGGTGGCAGGTAGTAGATTGTTTTTCGATCTTTGTATTTGCGGCCAGCGATTTCGTAGGCGGAACGATCTTTATAAAGCTCGTAAGGGCCTCGGTAGCCGACAATGAGTCTTGTTTTGGCAGGCAGATCATCCCAGTCGGATATCATTGAGCCGACTTTAATTCGGCCTGAAGGCAGAAAGTAGATCGTCGATTTAAAATTATACGCTTGACCGGCAAAGGACCATGCCGTGAGCTGGTCCGATATGGTTTTTATGGGATCATCGCTTTTTATCAAAGAAATGCTGTTTTCCTGATTCAGCAGCACAACGGTTTTTGCAGGTATCCGGCCCCAGCCTATTTTAGCTGAAATTTGATCACCGGTGTATATATGACCGCCTGGAAATTTGTAGACGGTTGTCTGGCTGTCGTAATCTTCTCCGGCGATTGACCAGGCGGTGTTAATTTTGGTAATGATGTTCGCATCATCCGTCTTTGCATAATATTCCCGCCGACCATAATAGATTTTGGATAGCTGAAGATCTGCCAAAAGCCGACCGGATCGCACATCAGGATCATATGCCCAGGTCGGTCCCACTTCGGCTTTTTCGCGAATAAAATTTCTTGCACAACGTTTACGTCCCCGTTGATTTTTTCTAAACCAACGGTTTGGTTTACCATAAGCTACCTGGCTGTGGGTCAACACTGCCCGATCACCCAGACCATATGCCCTTTGTAAAATGTCAATCAATATACCCACGGAACGATACTGGCTTTCAGTGATGGGTGCGTAATGATACCCAACCAATTCAATTCCAATGGAAATTTTGCTGATATTCGTCTCCCCGTTCCACATGCTAAGACCAGCATGGTCGGCTTCATACTTCTTGTCAACAATGCGATACGTGCGCCCGTTTCGAGCAATCACATAATGGGTGTGACCACCATTGGTTTTCCGACCATTGCGCAAACGTTTACCTTTCGAAACAACCCGTAGTGTCATTTTTCGTCCAAGTTCCGAAGTGTGGACAATAATGTACTTTGTCTGTTTACGCTTGACCTTTTTATAATTCGAATTCAACCGTGAACGGTAATCTACAATGGAACGCTGAAAGCCCAGACGATCTGCCAGGGTATATGCGGCTGAAAATTGCGGTAGATTTAAAATAAAAGCAATACATAAAGAAGCAACCCATATAAATCGTTTATTGTAACAATTTGAAATATCACTCATAAATTCCATCACATTCAATACACTTGCATAAAAAAAATATTTATGAAAAATATAGTGACATGTATTTTTGAGATACGTGTCACTGGCGCATTTGGATATATTCGGGTTTAAATGACGAAAAAATATTCTAGCCGAAGTTGTGACAGGATGTCAACCGCCGCTTTTTCATGAAAAGGAAACATCATGGGTGACCAGCCAAATAAAATCATATGTTCCATGGTTCAGGTGAGCAAGTATTACGATAAAAAACCAATCCTTAAAGACATATCGTTGTCGTATTTTTACGGAGCCAAAATTGGTGTTTTGGGACTCAACGGCTCGGGAAAAAGCTCTCTTTTACGCATCATGGCGGGAAAGGACACGGAATTTAATGGAGAGTTTATTCTGTCCCCGAAACACACCGTAGGATATTTGGAGCAGGAACCTGTTCTTGACGACACCAAAACCGTCAAAGAAACCGTTGAGGAGGCGGTACAGACAACCGTTGAACTCATGAATGAATTCAACCGCATCAACGAAAAGTTCTCCGAGCCCATGTCCGATGATGAGATGGAGCGCCTGATCGAGCGACAGGGAGAGGTCCAGGAAAAACTGGATGCAGCGGATGCGTGGGATTTGGATGCCCGCCTGGAAATGGCCATGGATGCGTTGCGCTGCCCGCCAGGAGATACTTTGGTAAACGTGCTGTCCGGCGGCGAAATACGTCGGGTAGCCCTTTGCCGGCTGTTGCTCCGCAAACCGGACATTCTGCTTTTGGACGAACCCACCAATCATCTGGATGCCGAAACCGTGGCCTGGCTGGAGCATCACCTTCACCAGTACCCGGGGACCGTCATCGCAGTGACCCATGACCGGTATTTTCTCGATAACGTTGCCGGATGGATTCTGGAACTCGATCGGGGTCACGGCATTCCCTGGAAGGGCAATTACTCCTCATGGCTCGAACAAAAAAAGGAGCGTCTCAGACAAGAGGAAAAGGCCGAAAGCCATCGCCAAAAAACGCTTCAACGGGAACTGGAATGGATCAGGATGACCCCCAAGGCCCGGCAGGTCAAATCCAAAGCTCGAATCAGTGCGTATGAAAAACTGCTGACCCGTGAAAGCGCATCGAGAGCCGGAGATCTTGAAATCTACATACCGCCGGGCCCGCGTCTAGGTGATCTGGTGGTTGAAACCGAAAATGTATCCAAAGGTTACGGCGACCGCCTCCTTGTCGAAAACATGTCATTTTTATTGCCGCCGGGCGGCATTGTCGGTGTGGTGGGACCCAATGGTGCCGGAAAGACCACGCTGTTCAAGATGATAACAGACCAGGAAACACCGGACACGGGCCGTATCCGTATCGGACAAACCGTTCGAATGGCCTACGTGGACCAGAGCCGGGAAAGTCTTGATCCTCAAAAAACCATTTGGGAAGTGATTTCAAATGATGAAGAGGTGATCGAACTCGGAAACATATCCATTAAATCAAGGGCCTACGTGGCCAGGTTCAATTTTACCGGTGCCGATCAGCAAAAAAAGGTCGGCATGCTCTCGGGTGGCGAACGCAACCGCGTTCATCTGGCTTGCATGCTCAAGCAGGGTGCCAACGTCATTCTCCTTGACGAGCCCACCAACGACCTTGACGTAAATACCCTCCGGGCCCTGGAAGAGGCTCTGGAAAATTTTGCCGGATGCGCGGTGGTGATCAGCCACGACCGCTGGTTTTTAGACCGTATAGCAACGCATATCCTGGCCTTTGAGGGAGACAGCCGGACGGTATGGTTCGAGGGAAATTATTCGGAATATGAGACCGACCGCAAAATGCGGCTGGGCGCCGAGGCCGACCGCCCTCACAGGATCAAGTACCGGCAGCTCACCCGGGATTGATGGGTTTACTCGCCGCCGTGTTTTTTTTGATTAAAGGGGGATGAAAGGAAAAATCCAATGAAACGACATCCACTGGCTGGAAAGCCGCCTCCAAAGTCAATGCTGGTCAATATCCCCAGGTTGGTTGCGTCTTACTATACTCTGGAACCATCAGGTTCGGTATCATTTGGAACCTCCGGACACAGGGGCTGTGCCTTTAAAGGCACTTTTAATGAGATGCATATCGCTTCTACCGCACAAGCCATTTGCGAATATCGGGCATCAAAGAGAATCAACGGCCCCCTGTTCCTGGGTTTTGACACCCATGCGCTATCCGAAGCCGCATTCAGGACATCCCTGGAAGTTTTTTCTGCCAACGGAGTCAACGTGGTTATCCATGATAAAGACGAATACACCCCAACGCCGGTCATTTCCTTTCTAATACTGGAATACAACAAGGGAAAAACAAAAGGATTTGCAGACGGCGTGGTGATCACGCCCTCTCACAATCCACCCCAGGACGGCGGATTCAAATACAACCCCCCTCAGGGCGGTCCTGCAGATGTGGATGTCACCGGCTGGGTTCAGGACCGGGCAAACCAGCTCATGAATTCCGATATATCGCATATCACGAGGATGCCCTATGAAAAAGCACTTCAGGCCCATACAACCCACACGCAGGATTTCATTACGCCATTCGTTGACGCGCTGTCTCAGGTCATCGATATGGAGATCATTCAAAAGCAGGGCGTCCGGATCGGTGTGGACCCTATGGGGGGTTCCGGTGTGCATTTCTGGTCACCCATTGCCGAAAAGTACAATCTGAATATTACGATTGTAAACACAGATGTCGACCCGACATTCGGATTTATGACCGTTGATTCGGATGGAGAAATCCGAATGGACTGCTCCTCTCCCTTTGCCATGGCAAACCTGATCGGTATGGCAGACAAATTCGATATCGCCTGGGGAAATGATTCCGACAATGACAGGCATGGCATTGTCTGTCCCAGCGGCCTCATGAACCCGAATCATTACCTGTCCGTCGCCATCTGGTACCTGTTGCGGAATAGGCCAAAATGGGGAAAAGATCTGGCAATAGGCAAGACATTGGTCAGCAGTAGCATGATCGACAAGGTCGTGGCCGGATTAAAAAGAACGCTTTACGAAGTCCCGGTCGGGTTTAAGTGGTTTGTTGACGGCATGCTGGGGGGAGCTGTTGCCTTTGGCGGTGAAGAAAGTGCCGGGGCATCCTTTTTGCGAAAAGACGGTGCCGTGTGGACCACGGACAAAGACGGATTTTGTATGTCGCTACTGGCCGCAGAAATTTTGGCAAAAACAGGAAAAACACCGGATGAAATCTATGCCGACACCTTGATCCCCGAATATGGAGAACCGTATTACAAAAGAGTGGACGGCCCGATTTCCGACGAACAGAAAAAGGTTTTAAAAACCTTGACCCCCGACGCCATCAAAACACCCACATTGGCAGGGTTGCCCATTACGGCGGTAATGACCACCGCTCCGGGAAACAACGCCCCAATCGGCGGGGTCAAAGTGGTGATCGAAGATGGTTCCTGGTTTGCCATCCGGCCGTCAGGTACAGAACCCAAAATGAAGCTTTATATCGAAAGCTTTGGCGAAGAAAAACGCTGGCAGCAAATCCACGATGAAGCATTACCGCTGATATTTGGGGGGAAATAGCTTCTAATTCGTTAAAACCGTTCCGGAAATCCGTGGATTTGAGGTCCTCAAATCTCCGTTGAGAGCCAAAGCCTTCGTCCGGAAAGATCCGGGCAAGGCCAATTTTGCATAGAGCCCTGAATACCGGATCCTTTTTTAGTGACATTTTTTTCCGGTTCGAATCTGATGATTTACCACTTTTTGTAAGATAAAAATTTTCCGTTCATTATAATTTTTACACGATCTCCCTTTGGATCTTTCTCTTTTTCGACATCCATGGTAAAATCGATAGCACTCATTATTCCGTCACCAAATTTTTCGTGTATAACCGTCTTCAGCGGCATTCCGTAAACTTGCATAATTTCATAAAACCGATAGATCAACGGATCCGTCGGAACCACAGGGCCCAATCCCTTTGTAGGGCACTCGGTCAGCGCTTCGGCAACATCAGGGTCAAGTCCCAATGCAGATACGATTTTATCGCTTTCTTCCCGAGAAGCGCTGGCTTGCCTATAAAAAAGGGCCGCAATCCAGACTTCGTTACGTTCCACAACCTTTCCCAAATCAGCAAAACTTAATGATTTCTTTTTCTTGGCAGCCAAAAGCATTTCAGTAATTTTAGTCTGTTCCATAATATACCTCCTGTGTTTATATGTACCAAATCAGAAAAGAAGCCCCTGATGAAACACTGTCTCCTGTCATGGCAGGTGGGTCAAGCTATGCCCAATAACTTGCTATACGTTTCTAACAACTTTATGACAAACGACACGATTTTTTCATTGGTTTCAAGGAACTGGATGCCGGTTCGAAATTTTCCAAAATTCGCTGCATTGCAATAAACGACTTTTCCCTTAATGTTCACCGATTCATCTTCGATATCGATGAACAACCGTATAATATCTTGCCATTCAAACGGGTCATGGGTTTCTATGAGGATTCCTCCCTGGCTGATATTTATAGACTTTCCTCTCCCCTCCTTGGTCTGGTTGCCGCTGTCATCCATACAACGATAAGATATGAGGTTATTTATATTGACTCTCGGATGTTTTCTTTTTTCTACAAACGTCAAGTTTCATCTCCATCCCATTAAGGGGTTTTTCCGTTAAGCATATTGTTGTCAGCCTCTTTGAACAAAAAAAGGCTTTGCCTCAATTGAAATTTTACATATCACCTCTACCAAGTAAAATCACTGAAATTGTATACGGCTCGTCGATTTTCGTATTGACAAGCAGCCCAGTTGTATCTTCCCAAGGCATGTCCATGCTCATAACGATCAACTCGTTGCCACGTATGAGCACTTCGCATGGCTGGTCCAGGGATCCATCGGCCCCGTCTGTATCCGGATTTTTGTGTAATGTTCGAACATTTCCCTTCATATCCACCACGTGAACAGCGTTATTCAGTATATCAGCAACATATATACGATTGTCTTCCTTTCTCCACACGATACCGTCGGCTGATACCATGTCATTACTCCTGGCAAACAGTCTGGTCTCGATCGGCTCACCTTTATCGTCGAAACTTGTCTTATAAATCAACCCGTCTTCAATGATACTGGTATAAAGATTTCCGTTTCCGTCCACGGCCACGCCATCGGCCCCGAAACCGACCCTTCCACTGGAACGAAACACTTCCATCAAATGTCTTTCAGGATTGTTCTCTTCGAAGGGGGGCAATATCAAACAACCGTTTTTCAACTCGTCAATTTTGAAAGCATAGACTCCGCTGAGAAGTTGTGGATTCTTTTCACCCTTTTTAGGGTACGCGAGAAGCGTTTCTGTAACGAATAAGGTATCCCCTTTCCATACCATACCGTTGGCAGCAATGAATCCCTCCACAACAACATCCATGCTAACGGGCATACCGTCTATAACATTGATTCGAAGAAGACGGGATTGCTGATGATTATCCCAAAACATCTGCATGTCAGCAACATAAAGATTACCATCAGGTCCGAAAGCACAGTCCATGGGACCGATCTTCCCTGTATCGGGATGCATGTCTACTTCACGAAATTCATACCATGTGGTCAGTTCGTTGTTCTTATCGATCTTCACCATTTTAGGTGGGGCGGGGGTTTCAATAAGCCCGCCTTTCAACAATTCGCCATTGTTGAAGTTCGGTATTGACAGAATGATATTGCCATCTGCATCCAATGTGGCTCCGTCTGGAGTGTTGCAGGACGTTGGCAGACGAATGAGCAACCGGGCAGCATGTTTCTCATGCTTATTTTTTGGAATTAATGCACAGCCGGCCGCCAATAAAAAAAATGCTGCCATTAATAATGCAAATTTCGCAATCTCATAGCGTTTCATGATTATCCCTCTTTATTTGTTATACGGAAGATATCTTGAAGACATCTTGCTGCAAAGACAATGGTGGCTTGACGGGTGATATTATATTATTTTTAAGGATATCACAAGAATTATGAAACCCAATAAAACTTAAATACATCACAAAAAAAGGACTGAGCCGCTGATGGCCCTGCCCTTTTAGCATTAAAATGATATAGTTTAACGAAATGTGAGTACGTGATGATACACTGGATATCGCTCAGGGGTCTTTGGCAGTGCTTGGGATTGTTTTTTGATTTCTCCTACCTTATCGCAACGGCAATCAAGCATAAATATCTATAAATTGTTCGTATTTGGGGCTTATCAATTTTCTTCCGTTAGGTCCATAATTACCATCTGATTCGTCTGGGACACATATTGTAAATACAACTTGATCTCGATATTGACTGGGATACAGGTCATAGGAAACCGCATCCAGATTCGTGGGTTTGGGCACGGGAATAAAACTTTTTGCGGGTACCAAAGCTTTTGTGGTGCTGATATTCACAGGCTGATTCCGGACCTATTAAATTTAAACAAAAAAAACCGAATTACCTCTTTTCCTCAAGGCAACCCGGCCATCTAAATTTAGATCCGTGGCTTTCCGTCTCCCGATCACTCGGGATTTGGCTTTATCTTTTGGATGCGATGCCTGTTTTTCTGCAAAATTTATGCCCAATGAACAATATAAATCTTTTCATTATATTTCAAGTAGTTAATAATTTTTAAATAGAATCGTCTAAAAAAATTGTGATATGGATGCCATAATATTTCTTATATTTTCTTCATATTGTGTAATTTAAGTAACAACAATAAGGATCATCTTCCGAGTTGTAGTTAATTGAGCCCTCGGGGAGTTTCTTTTCTAAATCCTTTAGTATTAGCCTAAGCCTCGGAGAGCGGAATGGATGATCTTTTTTTAAAGCGGGTGCTGTTTGAGTGGCTTAGGGATCGTTAGAAAGAACAGGCGCATACCGAAATCGCATCTTTAAAAGAAATTGCAGATCGTTTAGTAAACCCATTGATTTTTCAAAGATAAGTTCCTGTTCTTTCTTTACGAACCCTTGCCACGAGTTCACGCGTTTTAAAAAAAGATTATCCATGGAGCGATTACTTAGAAAAACTCCCCGACCCCTCAGTTAATTAGGCTAAAACAAGTGGGGCACCTCCAATTGAGCAGGGCGGCTCCAAAGGGTACAAGGGGTCAATCTGATAAACTCACCTGAAGCGGGCAAGACGCGATCCGGAATTCAGAGTCCCTGCAAAAGATTTAAAACATCTAGAGGCTCGTCAATAACAGCACCTGCTCCATTTTCCTCCAGCTCTCTTCGAAAACGAAAACCCCAAAGCACGCCAACGGGAAACATGCCGGCAGAAACAGCTGTTTTCATATCAATGGGGGTATCTCCGAGATAAAGGAAATGAGATGGTGGTATGGACATTTTTTTTGCTACTTCAAGCGCTCCCTGGGGATTCGGCTTGCGGGGAACCGAATCACGTTGCCCGAAAACAACATCGAAATCCCATTTTGAAAGAAAGGTTTTCACACATTTTTTTGTAATGGCATCCGGCTTGTTCGACAAAATGCCAAGTCTCAGGCCTTTTGCCATTAATGTATCCAACAGATTGGGTATGGCAAAATAAAGTTTAGATTTTACATTATAATTACGAGTATAATCTTCAATATATTCTTTAAGACAGGCATCGATAATTTTATCTTTACGAAATTTTTTGGGCAATGCCCGTTCAATAAGCATTCTTGAGCCATCACCGACAAACTTCCGATAAGCGGAGATCGCATGTGTTGGAAATTTTTTATTTGAAAGTACCCTGTTTACAGCATCGCCGATATCACTTAGGGTATCAATCAATGTCCCATCGAGATCAAAAAGTACTGCTTCAAATATCATGTTTCTTTGTTATCCCAATCCGTTTTAAATAGGCTTTCCTAATTGTTATCAAATTTTTTCATTTTGTCAAATTTCTCTTCGAATGTGAGGTAAATTACACAATAATTTATGTAATTTATCTCACATACGCATGGGATAGCATGAACTTGCTTACTATAACCAATTGTAATTATGACTATTATTAAATGAACTAATTTGGCACGATTTTTGAAAACAATAAAGTAAAATTTATTCGTCGGAAGGTCTTTTCTCTTTTATGGCAAAACACCCGAAAGATACGTTTCACTTTGATAGAAGGTCCGGAACAGACCGGCGCAGCCATGATGTACCGGAAATCAAATCATTGTTTATTTACGGCAGGAGAAAAAATTTCCGCCGGCAGGACGATAAGTATAAAAGTTCCTATTTTGATCAATATAGTTCAGCGATTTTTGTAGCCATCGTATTAATTCTTTTACTCAGTATCATCGATGCATTCTTAACTTTATTCCTGATCGATCGCGGGGCCAGTGAAATTAATCCGATAATGGCATATTTTCTCAAATTCGGCCCCTATACATTCATGAGTGTTAAATATTTTTTGACATGTTATTCTGTAATTATTCTTTTAATATTCAATAATATTTTTCTCAGGAAAATAAAAATTTACACCCGTTCTCTCTTTTCCTATGCCATTGGCATGTTTATGATTGTCATCGGATGGGAACTTTTTCTGACGTTTCGCATTTTATTTTGAGTGTGTGAATTCAATAAATATTAGCATAATAGTTAATCTATTTTATTTGCTTTATTCAGATAATCATTTGGTTTCTATACTTTTTAATGAACAATTAGACCATTATAATGATAGGGTTGTTGCTGTCCCCGACCGTTCATACTATCAATGAAAAATAAGGCCTAAAGCACTTTTCCCAAGAAACTTCTGGTTCGGTCGTTTTGAGGATTTGAAAAAATCTCTTCAGGAGTGTTTTCTTCCACGATAACACCTTCATCCATAAATATTACCCGGTGGGCCACTTCACGGGCAAAGCCCATTTCATGTGAAACGACAACCATGGTCATTCCTTCAAGGACAAGGGCTTTCATGACTTCCAGCACCTCTCCGACCAGTTCCGGGTCCAGAGCACTGGTCGGTTCGTCGAACAGCATTGCCTTGGGTGTGAGAGCCAGAGACCGAGCAATGGCGACTCGTTGTTTCTGTCCACCACTCAGTTGGTCTGGATAGACATTGGCCTTATCTTCCAGGCCGACCTTCCGCAACAGCTCCAGACCTAATCTTTGCGCGTTTTTTTTTGGCATTTTTCTTACTTTTATGGGACCCAGTGTAACATTTTCCATGGCCGTCATATGGGGAAAAAGATTGAACTGCTGAAAGACCATCCCGACTTCCGTACGAATGAAGTTAATGTCCGTGTTTTTGTCTTTAAGATCCAGATTGTCTACGATAACGGTGCCCGACGTTATATCTTCCAGAAGGTTGATGCATCTGAGAAGTGTGCTCTTTCCGGAACCGCTCGGACCGATGATAACAACCACTTCACCAAGTTTGATATGAAGATCGATTCCTTTTAGGACTTCCAGTGAACCGAAATTTTTATGTAAACCGTTAATTTTTATCACGAGGCGATCTCCAGCTTTTTTTCTAGCATGTTTAGCAGTTTTGCAATAAACATGGTCATTGCAAGATAGATAATTGCCACGGTGAACCAAACCTCGAATGCTCTGAAATTAACCGCTATGATCTCTTGCCCCTGCCGAGTCAATTCACCGACCCCGATAACCACCAACAAAGAAGTATCTTTCAGGCTAATGATAAACTGATTGCCGAGAGGCGGAATCATCCGTTTGAAAGCCTGGGGCAATATGATGTATATCAGGGTCTGGAAATGGGTCAATCCTATAGAGCGTCCAGCTTCGGTTTGCCCCCTGTCAATGGATTGGATAGCTCCGCGAACGATTTCCGCAATGTAGGCACCGGCATTTACTGCAATTGCCGTAACACCCGCAACCAAGGGAGGAACCCGCATACCAAGAACCAGCGGTAATCCGAAGTAAAGAAACATGACCTGGACCATGAGAGGGGTTCCTCTGATACTCTCTATATAAACTCCGGAGAGTTTATTAAAAAATATATTCCTGGATGTTTTACCCAGGCCGGAGATACTTCCCAGAAGAAACCCGAACAGCAGTCCGAAAAAAGTGATCAGGATGGTCAGCTTGACGCCGGTCATCAGTACCGGTATCGATTCCCATATTACGCTGTATTTGAATTGAAAATTTCCGCCCATTGTATCCGTCCAATCCGTCCGGCAGAACCCTGCCGGATTTTATTTTAAGGGTTGAAATTGATAACCTCCCAAAAGAACAAAAAGCGGGCTCCGCGACCCTTTAATCTTTTTTACCTGTCGTTTAAAAAATTAAATACCCCCCTCTCCCGGATTCATTACTTCGAAGAGGGGGGCAGAGAGTCAATAATATTTATTTGGGTTCGGTTCCGAACCATTTCTTGAAAATCTTATTGTAGGTGCCGTCTTCCATGAATTTGAGGATAGTAATGGTGACTTTCTCTCTAAGTTTGCTCCCTTGTGGAAAGGCGATTCCGTAGGACTGCCCCTGGTACAAAGGCCCCACCGTTTTCACCTCGGCTTTGCCTTCTGTTTTAATGTACCACAGAATAGCTGGTGAATCGAAAATTACTGCATCCGCGCCGCCTGTTCGCAACTCCATATAGGCACCATCGATATTTGGAAAAAGCTTTACCTCTTTGGTTTTGAATTTTTTGGCGAAATCGGCACTGGTAGTGCCCAGCTTGGTGGCAAGCACTTTGTCACCGAGGTCTTCAATACCGCTAATTTTTTTCTCCTTGGATCGTACCATCAAAAATAGTCCGGCATCATAATACGGATAGGCAAAATCAACGACTTCTTCCCGTTTAGACTTGACGGTCATCCCGGCAATGGCGACATCGATATTTCCTGTCTGTAATGCAGGAATCAAGCCATTAAAATCCATGGGTTGCAGCTTGTATTTCAGGCCGAGATCCTTGGCGATGGCATCCCAGAAATCGATATCGAACCCGACATATTTGCCCTCTTGCTTGAATTCGAAAGGCATGAAATTGGTGTCACAGCCCACAACCAGCTCCTTTGCATACCCCATTCCAACAACTGTCAACAATATCAATGTTGTAATGAAAAAAAACTTCGCTGTCTTAATCATCTTTACCTCCTTTTTATGTTGTTAAAAATTTAACCTTGAGTCTCACATCCTTAATATTTAGAAGCTATCTCAAAATAATCGAACCGGTTTCTCTTTCATTTAATGACTTTCAAGGTATGGGTCTTCCGTAATTTTTCCCACATTGCATCAATAATGGCAAAGGATGCCTCGTCCACATTCAATTTTTTATTTTTGGACACAAATCTGCAGGATTCCATGAGTTCATGGTTGCCGGACCAAAGACGGAATGAGTTTCGGATATATTCACCCAGATTTGAATTGAGATCAACAAGTTCATCATGTGTCATATTGGCGATGATAACTTTATCCTTGAGCACCATTTCCGTTATCAACTTCTCAACAGCTTCATGTATGGTTTTTGGAAGGACAGGCTGTTCCTCAAGATGGTTTTTTTTGGAATAATCGGCAACGGCCCGATGGGAAGAAACATTCATTAAATCCAATATCAATGCTCTCTCAAGCATCAGTTTTGTGTGTTTTCCTGCGTGGGGATTTACGGTTGTACTTGGGCCAACCACATAAAGAACATCAATGAACCTCAACTGAATCCAGTCATTAACCAGAGATGCAGCATTCAACGCAATAGTTTGATTAAGATCGACGCCAAGAAGCTGATGTTTGTGCTTCAACGTTTCTCTTTCAGCACGATAAAGATCCCCGGTGAGTTTGCCGTAGAATATGATGAGTGTCCCTTTCGAATTTTTTACGTTCTGTACTATACACTCAGAATAATCATCGGTTGGTATTTCTTGAAGATTATAATTTTCAGGCAATGTGCCGGTTTCGGTGGTCCGGCCTTTGGGTATCCATCCTCCATGGGCAATTCCCAGTTTGATTGCGGCATCAAGGGCGGCTTGGTCAGCACTTGTTTGTCCGCCTGAGATGATTTTCTTAAGCATTATTCTTTCTCTATAGTTGTTAAAGGATCAAGGAATCAAAACCGCGGACCCTGTGGTCTTACGATCCTCGAGTTCCTTATGGGCTCTGGAAGCCTCGGCCAGGGGGTATGTCTGTCGAATCTCAATTTTAACCGCACCTTTTTCTACAACATCGAACAGATCAAGGGCATGGGCAAGCAAATCCTCACGCCGGGCGGTATAGGCCATAAGGCTCGGCCGGGTGAGGAACAAAGAACCTTTGGCAGCGAGAATTCCCGTATCTATGGGCGGAATCGGGCCGGAAGACTGGCCAAAACTGACCATCATCCCCATGGGGCGCAGGCAGTCGAGTGATTTCATGAACGTGGATTGGCCCACGGAATCATATACCACGTCCACACCCTTTTCTTGGGTAATCTCTTTTACCCGTGAGACAAAATCCTCATCCCGGTATAGGATCGGATAATCACAGCCATGGTTGGCAGCGAGATCCGCCTTTTCAAGCGAACCCACCGTTCCGATCACCGTGGCACCCAAATATTTGGCCCACTGACAGACAATCAAACCCACGCCTCCGGCCGCCGCATGGATCAGGATCCGATCACCTGCTTTTACGTTGTAACAGCCGTGCAGGAGATATCGCGCGGTCATCCCCTGAAGCATCATGGCTGCCGCCTGTTGGGTTGAAATGGACGCCGGAAGCTTTACCAGACGATCTGCCGGCATGATTCTGGCTTCGGCATAAGCGCCGGGAGGCAACCCTGCATATGCAACACGGTCCCCTTTTGTGAATTCACTTACCCCCTCGCCAACGACTTCGACAACACCGGCACCTTCCATCCCGGGAATGGCCGGCAGCGCGGGCAGCGGATAGAGGCCGGTACGGTGATACACATCAATGAAGTTCAGGCCGACCGCCTCCTGGCGAAGCAAAATTTCACCCGGTTTCGGCTGACCCGGATCATACGCTTCCCAGCGTAACACCTCCGGACCGCCGGTTTCATGCATAATAACGGCTTTTGCCATAAAGCCTCCTTTCTCCTGTTTTCCCGGCTGTTTAGCAATCTTTCAGTCGATGCACACGCAAACAGTAGATTAAATCACCATGTTTTCGATGATGCCTTTTTATAAAATGACGTGTCATTATATGTATCACAAAAGGCGATGTTCAGGTCAAGCAAATCCTGTACCTGGCGAGTGTGATATCATCCTTGTGAATTGAGGACAAAGTAAGACAACGCAATAAAGTGGGTCCCCTGCCCTGCTTCTTAAATAATTTCAAGAGCATACATAAATTCTTAGGGGTTCGAGTGGTCTGCAGGATTACTTGAATGGTGGCTGAATCGAACGCGACCTTCTGTGTCGACAAATGGGTTTCTCTGCGGTCTTTGTGTCTTTATCGAATCTGCCAGAGTCAGTTAAAACCCCGACTTTCGGGACTTGCGGGGTGGTGAAAAACATGCACTCATTTCATGAGTTGCTCCCTGATCCTCACCATAGCCAACGTGTCTTGACTGCAATAGACCAAGAGGTCTTCTTTGATTTTCTCTTTCTCCTCGGATACGGTGTCTGGATGTATCATTCGCAGATATTCAAAAGAAGCATGGCTTCCATCCTTTATGGAAAGCGTGTCGTAACGCATTTCAGGGACCAAAACCGGCAATACGAATTTGAGTGAAAAAGAACCATGAAATCCCGGATGATAGAAATAATGTCGTATAATAGCACACAAATCTTTAAAGCGATTCGGGATGCGTAACAGATCATCCCGATATTGAGGTAAATATTCGGCAAGCCTTTCGATGATCGTCTTTTCATAGGTTGTATAGATGAAAATAGTGCCCTTTTGGCCCAAAGCATGCAGAAGTGTTCTGGTAAAATCGTCCCTGGGGTCTCTATCGTCATCGCAAAGATATTCTTTATGCGCAAGTGATCCGTCTTCGTAAAGAATATGATCCGACCATTGAAATGGAATGACCTGATATGGTGAGGTATGGGCATAACGGGGAATCGCAGGATTCACTGTTTCGAAATCCAGAAAATGAACAGGATATTCAACGTCGGTTAGCTGGGCATGGAGCCTTTTTGAAATAAACGTTTCATTATTCTTCACACATTTTCTCATCCGCTCCTGGAGTTCTGTTAAATTAAACGCGTCGGGAATATCTTTGATGTCCTCAACGTTCATGCCTGTCAGCTCATCGAACTTTTTCTGTGAAACCCCGTAAAGATCAAAAATCCAGTGCGCCGGCATGTCTTTTGTGCAATATTCCCAAAACTCGCAGATAAAGGGAGTGTTGCAGTGCCGGGAGGGTTGAACCAGAGGGGCGTCAGCCGCACTGAGCATTTGATGTTGTTCGTCGATGCTCGAAGGTATCTCGTTTTGGATTGAAAGAACCTCATCCGTGACATCATAAAAAGAAAAGAAATTTTCAAGATCAAAATTGCTCCCATCATAAACATACTGGTTGTTTATGAGTAAAAGAAACGCCCGGTTGATATTCAAACCAGACGCCTTGAGAACATAATACTGGATGGCAACATCCGGCAAATGAATATCTTTTACCGAAGTGGAAGATTTCACCTCGATCATATTCCACTGACCGTTATCCAATCGCTTTAAAATATCCACCCTTATCCGGACATCATGGTAGAGAAAAGCGGCTTCAAATATTGTACTTACACTTGGATCCTGTACAATATTTCGTGTGGTTTGGACAGCCTCTTCGTGGTGAAAGTGATCTTCCCGGATCAGAACGCCTTCTGGAAAAAGACGGGTTGCCAGTTCACCGACTTCTTGTCCCGTGCCAAAAAGCGCCTGTTGAGCAGGGGTTACTTCACTGGCAAGTTCACGGTTGAAACACGAATTCCACAAACGCAAATGACATTGCAGTCCTGATAAGTAGCGTGATTTGGATAGCATGGGGGCTTTGTTGGAACTCATCTATTACTTCCAGTTTTCACAAGCAACTTATAATTTCTTGTATTTTCAGGCAGTTCTGTGATATAAAATTTTCTTTATCGAAAAAGGAAACCGAACAAAAACTGAGACGAACAAAGCAAAGTAATACCTCAATTGAGGTATTATCATTTTTACCGACTTTAAAAAACCCGATCAGGGTAAAGGCTCATCTGTGTATGCAACGTTAGCTTCTTCTGATTTGTAAAGAGGTAACTGCTTTCCTGATCGAACATCTTCCACCCATTCAGGATTCAACAAAAGGGATTTCGCGCTTAATACGATATCTGCATGTTTTAGTGCATCCTCAGCACTATCCCTGTCATATATCTGACCGCAAATCATTAATGGTAAATCAGTGACTTCCCGGGTAATTTGGGCCATATTCCTATCGGTGCCAAAAACGTTATCCTTGTAACCGTATGTTGAAACGGAAATTGCATCGATAGGCTCTTTTGACAACGTCTTGATAATCTCTTGATATTCAGTCTTGGTATTGAAAAGGGAGACTTCCATGTCTGCAATACCCCAATTGGAAATTCTGAAGGTCAGCAGACGATCATCCGGCATCACCTTTTTTACTGCCTGAATCACTTCATGGGCAAAACGGAAACGATTTTCCACAGACCCTCCGTAAGAATCTGTACGTTTATTGGCGTATGAAGATAAAAAATTATTGATGAGATAACCATGAGCCCCATGAATTTCTATACCATCGAAACCAGCTTCAATGGCACCCCTGGCTGTTTCTACAAAGCCAAAGATCACATGATCGATGTCAAACTGAGTCATGACGTCAGGCACCGGATAAGGTTCTCCTGTCAATGGATTGATTTGTTTTGGGGCAATGTCACTCGGAGCGATTACCCGATTTGCCGGATTTATATCCGGCCATGCCATGCGTCCACAATGAAACATTTGCATAATAGCCATAGATCCCTCTTTTTGGATGGCTCGCACCACGGGTCTCCATGCGTCAATCTGCCGCTGCGTTACCAGTCGGGCCTGTCCTGGATAACCTTGAGCACTTTCATAATCTGTAACAATCGCTTCGGTATAAACAATTGCAGCTCCGTTTTTGGCCCTCCTGACTAAAAAATCAAAAACATCCTGTCGAGGAATACTGTCTCTTAAGGAGGACATGCGTGTCATCGGCGCAACACCGATTCGGTTTTTAAGTGTAAAGCCTTTTAATTTGAAAGGTGAAAAAATAATACCGTCACTCATGATAGACCTCCTTGATCATTTCAAGTTTCAATCGTAAACATAAATTGGACAATTTGGATTAACTGGGAGGCTCGCCATCTCCCTCTTCACGAGGATCCTCCAGATTAAATACATACATCGTATTATCATCAACCATTTTAAGGGTTACAAATCCATAAGAATAATATAGATATCCATAAAACCTGCCATCCGGCCCTAAAATCTCGTTGAGCCAAGGATCATACTGAGTGGTCGGATAAATCCATTTTGTCATCTCTATCAAATCTTTTTGTTTCTCGACTTTTTTCCACCGATCACCCACAAGCGTTGTATCATTACCTTTCGGATCGAACATGATCCCCAGAGGTGATCGAACGCTGAATCCCTCATATTGGTCGGAATAATAAATATTATAATCATCCCATTTGTTTATTAAATCTTGGATGGTCACCTCGTTCCGGCTTTCTGGTAAAATTCTGAGCTTTCCGTAGTTCTTTTGCCATGAAGCACAACCGGAGATAATAAGGGCAAGTAAAAAAACACTTAGGAATCTGGATTTTTTAATTATTTCCATCTTTTTTTCTCCTGACGAATTGTATGGCTTTGAATTCATGAAATAGTGATTATACCACTTTGTAATATTTAAGTATTCACTAACGATTAGATTTCAATGATAAATATTAT
>Ga0224498_10000063_pt1 | contig 23640 bp, 20 predicted proteins | sample SF_Jul11_sed_USG_5_FD_167971 | JGI IMG/M metagenome (GOLD analysis project Ga0224498, IMG submission 167971) | Sediment microbial communities from San Francisco Bay, California, United States - SF_Jul11_sed_USGS_21 | ecosystem: Environmental > Aquatic > Marine > Sediment | place: USA...
AAAGAATATCTTATTTTAGCAAAAAACTTCTTTTTGTAATTCTCGGATTATCTCTTCTTACATTCATTTTTGGAATTTTGTTCACGCAAAGAACAATGACCGAATTATTCATGGAAATAGTTGCCCTTTCAGTTGCAGTAATTCCAGAAGGCCTACCAGCTGCCATAACCATAACCCTTGCTATAGGTATAGGATACATGGCCAAAAGAAATGCAATAATAAGAAAACTTCCTGCAGTGGAAACTCTTGGCAGTACCACAATAATATGCTCAGACAAGACAGGAACTATAACTGAGAACCAGATGACTGTAAACGAAATCTATGCAGGTGGAAAAATTTTTGAGGTATCTGGAACTGGATTTCAACCAACAGGTGAAATTAAACATGATCAGAACAGCATCAATCTTAACGAACATCAAACACTCAAAGAGTGTCTCATTGCAGGACTGTTGTGCAATGATTCGGATTTAATTCAAAAGGAAAATCATTGGGAGGCAAAAGGGGATCCTACTGAAGTTGCATTAATCACGGCAGCTCACAAAGCAAACCTCAAACAAACTCTGACAGAGTCATTTTATAGAATTGACGAGATTCCATTTGAGTCACATCTTCAGTTTATGGCCACATTACATGATAATGCAGGCGATAAGATAGTCTATGTAAAAGGCTCTGTTGAAAAAGTTCTTGCAATGTCCTCGTATCAAATAAATGATTATACAGAACATGAAAACTTTACAGAGATTGATATTTCAAAACTAAATGAAATTGCAGACCGGATGGCATCAAAAGGCCTGCGAGTATTGGCTTTTGCAAAAAAGAAAATAGTAAATGAAAATCATAAAATTGAAATTTCTGATGTAGATAATGGACTAGTTTTTCTGGGCTTTCAAGCCATGCTAGATCCACCTAGACCTGAAGTTATTGAGGCCATAAGAGAATGTCAAAATGCGGGAATACGTGTCAAAATGATAACTGGTGATAACCTAAAAACAGCAATCAGTATAGGCAGGCAGATTGGCCTGAACCAATCATCTCAAGAAAATCAGCACAATGTAACGGCAATTACGGGAAAGGAATTAGAGCAATACTCAGGGAATGATTTGGTTGAAATTGTAGATAAGACAGATGTGTTTGCAAGGGTCTTACCTGAACGAAAATTTTCCATAGTAAAGGCACTTCAATCACAAGGTAACATTGTTGCCATGACTGGAGATGGAGTAAATGATGCACCTGCTTTAAAGCAAGCAGATGTTGGAATTGCAATGGGAGTTACAGGTACCGAGGTTGCAAAGGAGGCATCAGATGTGATTTTAACTGATGACAACTTTGCATCAATTAAGGCAGCAGTAGAAGAAGGAAGACGTATTCTTGACACTTTGATTAAATTCATCACTTGGACACTGCCCACAAATTTTGGAGAGGGTTTGGTCATACTGACATCCATCTTTGCGAGCTTGCTCATGCCTATTCTGCCTGTTCAGATTTTATGGATTAATTTGACTACTGCTTTGACATTGGGAATGATGTTAATTTTTGAACCAAAAGAGTCTGACGTGATGAGTCGCCCTCCTAGAAAACCTCACTCCCCAATTCTCACAAAGGATCTGATAATCCAGATATCGATTGTAAGTGTGTGTATTCTGTTCTCAGCATATGGCTTGTTTGAGTTGGCAATAGAAGATGGCAATACTATTGAAGAGGCAAGAACAATTGCAGTAAATACAATTGTCATGATAGAGATATTTTATTTGTTTAACTGTAGGTCTCTGACTAAATCTGTGTTTAGAATGGGCTTTTTTTCAAACAAGTTGATTTTTCTTGGAGTTGGAGTTATGATTTTGTTGCAGATTGCTTTTACATATACTCCTGTCATGAATGATATTTTCCAGAGTAAACCAATTGAATTAGATTCATGGTTGAGGATAGTAGGGGTATCCATAATCACTTTTCTGATAATTGAAACAAAAAAATTTGTTAGCAATAAACTTGAGATTAAAACACAAAATAACAACTTAGACTTTGATTATGATGTTGCAACAAAAAAAATGTCCATGTAAATGCGGTAATGCCAAAAAAGTAATAAAAATATCTCACCTTAATTTTTTATTTTTCTTATTTTATGGTTAATACCACATAAACATGAGATATTTTTAGGTCGTCAAAGAGACTAATTGTTCTATTTCACTTTTATACTGTTGGTAAAAAAATCAATATGATTATTTTTTCAAATCAAATATTTTTGAAATTTGTATTATATGCATTACTTTCTCATAGGATTTTTGGATAATGGTTAAATTTTTGAAATGTGAAAAAAGAATAATGGAGATAATGGGACGTGGATTCAAACAGATACTGGAAGAATCTCCTTTGTATTTTCATCTTGGGTTAAAATTTGCCGGTTACAAGCTGTTTAACAAAAGGAGTCCGTTTTATGGGTCTGCTGATATCATCAACGTATGCAATTTACACTGTGAGCATTGCTACTGGTGGCTCAACAGAAAGGAAGAAAAAGATCTGACTCTGGGGCAATGGAAAAGCATCATCGATGAGAAATTCAAGAAAAATCATGTCTTCATGGTGACTCTTGTAGGAGGTGAGCCTCTGATGAGAAAGGATGTTGTAGAGTTGTTTGTAAAGGAGTTTCCAAAAAGGGCATGCGTCGTTACAAATGGGACACACCCAATTCCGTACATCAAGGGCATTTACTTTTATTGGATATCAATTGATGGCGACAAAGAAACTCACAATCAAATTCGCGGTGATAACGCATGGGAGAGCACTCGAAAAAATGTTATTGATTATGTTCAATCAAATGGAAAAAATGCATGGAAAGACATCTGGATAACCATGACAATCAACTCTAAAAACTACAAAACAATAGAAAATGTAATTGATGATTGGAAGGACTATTCCAACAAAATTGGATTCCAATTTCATACCCCGTTTATGAAAAACGACCCATTATGGATGCCGTTTGGAAAAGAACGAGACAAAGTAGTTGACAGATTACTAGAACTCAAATCAAGTGATTACAAAGATTACATCGTAAATCCAGAACACCAGCTGGAAATAATGAAGAGAAGCTGGGGCGGAAAAGGGACAACCCCAATTGACTGCCCTACCTGGGCCATAATATCAGTTGATCATAAAGGCAGAGAAAAGTTTCCATGCTGTATTGGTAGTGCAGAAAAAGATTCCATGAAGCCAATCTGTGAGCAATGTGGACTAGGATGTTATTCAGTACTGATGGGATATGGAATAAAACAGTAAAACCAAATATGATTAGTATCTAGTTTCTTTTTGAATTTTTATCTGTTCTATCCGGTGATACTTTTGAATTCATATTTATTGTTTAAGACACCAATCAAAGATGACTTTTTGATTTTGTTGTAGTCTTTTCAGTAATTAGAAAACGAGAAATCGATTATCAAAACTGAAGATGGGGAATCATTATGAATTTTTAGGATTATTGATTTAATGTAAAATTGAGACTCTATTTCCTGGCAAATACTCCGAATCTGGCGCTACTCGTCTCGCACATATTCATCTAAAGATTTCTGCTCCTGGTTTATCATCACACACTACACAACTTTACTTTGAGGGAGATGAGCATCTTGATTTTCTTGTGAAACCTTCTTTGGTTTTGAAGATGGATGAAAGAGACGGAATAAAATATTCGGAATTTGACTTTATTGTTTTTATTCCTTAGAACAACCTGTCATGAATAGGATGAGAACCTAGTTCGAGTATAGTAAAACCGAATTCAAAATTATGCCAAAGTATTTACTAAAATACCTAAGAAATTATTTTTGTAAATAAATTGAAAATATCTGCAGTAACTTTTTTTGTAAAAAATATGGATTTGGCAGTAAAATTTTATTCAAACATTCCTGAATTTGAACTTGTATATGGTAATTCTGAAACTTCATTTGTTACTTTCAAGATAGAAGATCAATTTCTCAACTTGGAGTATAATCAAAATGGAACATGTAATTTTGGAAGGATAATTTTCCACGTCAAAGATGTTGACAAAACATACCATCATCTCAAGCAATCTCCGTTCTCGAATAGAATTGAGACAATACCAACTGATGCAAGCTGGGGTGAGAGATTTTTCTATATCAGAGATCCAGACAATCACCAAATTGCTATTGCAAAACCTCTCTGATTGTCAGATAACCAAAGTAATTGATTCCAATAAGAAGTTTTTACTTCCACGTGGGTACATTTTCAAACTCAGAAGATTTTGTAGACTAGATCTTTGTAAAAGATTTTGTAATATTTTTTTGTAGATTCTTGTCATTGATTGAGGGAATAATGTAATTTTCTGCAAGCTTGTTTTTTGGTACGGTGTTCGCAATTGCCAAAGATGTAGCGTGCAGGATTTCCAGCGTTATCTTTTGTATCTTCAAATCTAGTATTGCCCTCATCAGATATGGAAAAACCAGCGCATTGTTTACCTTGTTTTCATACTTGAAGCTTCCAGTTGCAACTATTCTTGCACCTGATTTTTTTGCAACTGTAGGATCAATTTCAGGTTCTGGATTTGTAAGTGCAAACACTATTGGGTTTTCATTCATTTCTTTGATCATGCTAGGCTTTAGGAGATTCTTGATTCCTGACACGCCAATGAAGACATCCGCTTTTTTTATCACGTCTTCAAGCTGTCCTATTTCGTCCTGATTTGTAAATCTTGCAAGCTCTAGTTTGTACTTGTCCATGTTTATTTTTCTTTTCCTGTAGATAACTCCCTTGGAATCTAGAATGATGATATTTTTACAGCCTGCAAAGTTCAGTAGTTTGGCAATGCAATATCCAGCGGAGCCTGCTCCAGATATTACCACTTTGATCTCAGAGATTTTTTTGGTTAAGATTTCTAGGGAATTTAACAGAGCTGCTAGGACCACGACTGCAGTTCCATGTCGGTCGTCATGAAACACTGGTATGGACAATCTTTTTACAAGTTCATTTGATATGTCTAGTACCTTTGGTGATTCAATATCCTCTAGGTTTATCGCACCAAACATGGGCTCTATTGCAATTATTATATCAATGATTTTTTTCTTGTCAGTGGTGTTAAGACATATTGGATAACCATCAATTTTCCCATACTTTCTATACAATACTGACTTTCCCTCCATGACAGGCAAGGCAGCGTCGGGGCCAATGTTACCAAGTCCCAAGATTCTAGTCCCGTCAGTAATTATTGCAACATTATTTCCTTTGGATGTTAAATCATATTTCAAATTCGGATTGTTGAAAATTTCCTTGCATACTGTTGCTACACCGGGAGTGTAAATGAGCTGCAGATTCTCATCAGTTATCTTTGGAATTTTACTTTCAATGTAGATTTTGCCTTTTAGTTTTTTATGCAGTGAAATAGCCTTTTTTGACATGTGTGGACTGATATCTTAGGACTAATGAATATTTTACCTCCGATGAGAGATTTTTGAATTCATTTCATTTCCACGTGGGTTTTTTATTGAACTTCTTGAGAGACACTGCCAAGAAGGGCTTTGCTAAACCCTGTTCTTCCGTGAGAGCCCATCACAACAAGATCGATTTTGTGGGATTTTGCAAAAGGTGCTTTCGCATACTTTCTTTTTCTCAGGGGCATTACAATTCAAAATACAGTTTAATTCTTTTGTCATATATGATAACGTTGCACATGTTTTTGTAATGTATCAAAATCATCAAATTCTTGATCGCATAATCTACATAACTGTTTTTTCAATGAATCACAATTGCATCCAATAGCTAAATATCTGCCACATATTTTGCAAAGCAATTCATTTGTCAAATTGTATCTACTACCTCACATTTCTTTGAGGCAGTAGTCATATTGCGTACCGCTGGAAATATCTGAGTCGTGAAATCTTCCACAGGCGATGCAAATCTTTTCCATGTATTTGATTTCATGTTATTACCTTTATACCATACTGAAAAATTTGACAATTTTTATTTTCTGTCATCTAAGACTCCCTCCAATTCACACCACATGTTGTACATTGTCCCATGTATCCGTTGTATTTCCTGCAGAACTTTATGATTGTCCCATCACCACAATTTTCACACGATTCCAAAGACTCTTCTGGAATCAGCATGAACCCTTTTTCGTACAGTTCTGTCATACCATTATTACCTTCTTCATTCATTTAACATCATGCCTCTTCTCTGGCAATTGTCATTCTTGACACTTCGTGGGTTCTTATGTCAAAGAATTTTACTGTCTGCATGTACGTATGCGATAACTGCGGTCTGGAAAATGTTGATAAAAAACAATCATGCAAACATTGTTCCTTCAACATACGTGAAACTCGCATCTAACCGTCTAGTCCATTAAAGGATTTAATTTCACTCAAATGACTTGGCAGCCCTTGTGATTCGATGGCCACAATTTGCACAAAGATTAATTTTTTTATCAAATCTAAGTTCTCCGCATTTGCCACATCTTGTAAAAGCCACAATACATTCAGAACCAACTAAGAATTAAGAATGATCTTGATTTTGAACCAGAACTTAGGAGGTTTGAACCATTTTGGGGATGAAAGTCCGGTTCTGGAAAAACACAATATTTTACAGAGTAAGATGAAATGCTGAGTTTCAATCTCAGTTAAGTTGTAGAGGTTACTTTAGTGGCTCTATCTCTTTTACAAATAGTACAATACTCTTCTTTTGAATGACTATTAATTGGAGTTAAACAATCATGGCAATATTTCATGATTTTAGGAGTTGAACTGAATATATTAAGAATTTTCAAGATTAAACATTTGATATGAACTACTATATTCCCCTTGAAATAAAAACTACATTTTAGAAATTATGACCTCAAAAATATTGGAGTTTAGAATTTAATCTTTATTTTTTTCATTATATTTTAGCATCTTATCTAGAGGCATAGTAATTGTTCTATCTGAGCCTTTACAATAATTTTTTCCTTTGAAATGCTTGTGGATTTTGACTTTAGCCATCGTAACACTATCTATTCCATAGTTTTCATGATGATCTGTAATTTCTTGACTAGCAACACGACAAGTTTTAGAAACATTACACCATTTACATATAATTTTCATTTTTTGTCATCGGTCACAAAGTTTCTGCAAGAATTATAAAATTAAATGTACTGGAATTTAGAATCCAATCTTAACTTTGCCAATCTCAATGATTCAATGAAATAATTTTGTATATGATTATGGAGTCTGCGATATGTGTTTGGGTTAAGTACAATGAACTGCCTATTACAGTATGATAACAAAAGAAGAAAAAATGAAAATCTTTGCAGATACTATTTCTGGACTCAGAAAAAAATTCATTTCTGATAAAGGGCGATTAGATATGCAAGATCTAGAAAATGACAGACTTGCTGAAAAGGATTGAAAATTATCTTTAGCCTAGAAATATTTGTTGGAGTTCACACTATAGCATCATTATTCTAATTCTTCAAAGGAATTTGTATAAGAATTTGGGTTTGCTTTGAGTTGGGATTCCACAAGTGTTTTTGAAAACTTGTGTACTGTCATCATGTGTTTTGGAATGTCATTAGATTTTGTTTTACAGGTTCTGCATAGATACTTCATATCTTATTGCTGCAACTATGGATATAGAACTGTTTGTTTTATCCTCGCAACTATATTTGATTCTGAGCACGAATAATCATGGATTAAAAAGAAAATAAAAAATTATTCTACAACGTACAATCTATCTGTCCTATAAACTAGTATTATTCTGTTTGGTATAATAGAGAGAATTGATTATTAATTGTACTTGTCAAGATATGAATCTCCCAAAATTGGTGTAAATATCAACGCAGTCAAAGGAGTTGCAATAGGAATCGTTGTTCTTATTATCATTGGAGTGGTGGCTACTTCATCAGTAAAGATAGTTGACTCTGGTCATAGAGGCGTGCTTTTGCATTGGAATGCAATTGATCTGACAAACCCTCCACTAGATGAAGGCATACATTTTGTTGTTCCTTTCCAGGATGAAGTAATCAACATCGAAGTTCGTACACTAAAGTATGCAAGCGAAGCTAGAAGTGCATCAAAGGACTTGCAGACAGTAGAAACAACTGTCACTGTAAACTATCATCCAGATAAAGAGAAAATACACATACTCTACAAGAATTTAGGCCTGGATTATGAAAATAGAGTTATTCAGCCAGCCATAGAGGAGACAGTCAAGCAGGTGACTGCAAATTACAACGCCGAGGAATTAATCACAAAAAGACCCTTAGTCAAACAAGATATAGAATTTTCAATCAGAGAGAGATTAAATCAATTCAATGTGGTAACAGAGGTAATTTCAATTACGGATTTTGAATTTTCTCCGTTGTTCTCTGGTGCAATTGAATCAAAAGTAGAGGCGGAACAAAAGGCACTTCAGGCAGAAAATGACTTGAGAAGAATAGAAGTTGAGGCAAGACAAAGGGAGGCTAACGCTATTGGCCTGGCAAATGCAAACATTGCAGAAGCAAAGGGGGAGGCAGAGGCAATTGCGATTATCAACCAAGCATTATCTCAGAATCCAAATTATCTGGAATGGCTCAAAACCCAGGCATGGGATGGTAAATTGCCGTTGGTAGTGGGTAAAGGTGGGACACCATTTATTCAGATACCTGTAGCTCCCTAAACAAAGAGAAAATATTGAAACCAATCAAGATAACTCAAAAAGATCAATATCGAACTTGGGATTAACATAAAAGATCCTTGTTTAGTTGATGTGTTTGATAAATCCTGACTTATAGATAATTAATTACTCGATACTTTTATTTTGTATATCTTTCCAATAAGTTTCTCTTTTATTTTTATATCTAATATTTTTCTAAAAAATTTTTCTAAATCAATTTTTATATTTTTGAAATAAATTGGTTTGTGTTCGACACTGTTTAACACTGTAAACACATCACTTATTTCCCTCGGTTGTGTAACTATTATTTAATAGGGATTAGTTTGTTATTAGAAAAAGTTAGGTGTAGTTTAAATCATGAAAATTAATAAGATTTTTGAACTCAGAACATATTTGTTAACATACGTAGCAACAACAGTAGCAGTACTTACATTCTCACAATTCATCTATCAGTTATTTGGGCAGACAATTCCAAATATAATTTGGGGTTTCTTCAAGGAATTTGGCGCAGGCGTTGTTCTTGTAGCAGTATTCATCTTTTTAATTGCCTGGCTATTAAAAGCACAACCTCACAATAGGCCAAAGAGTTATTCTCTAATTGCATTTGACGTGTTTGGAGCTGAGACAACAATTGATGGAATTAGAACCGAATTCAAGACTCACGATGTAGCTTGGAGCTTTATGAAAGAGTACAAAAAAGCATATCCATTGTGTAACTTTGCTCTAGTTTCAGATTTTACAAAATCGACTAAAAGAACCATCTTTAGATACATCTAGATTCAAACTTTGATTTTAGTAATTTACAAGTGAGTTTGAACCGCCAACTGTAATATTGATGAAGAAAAAAGCATTCTATGTTGATATGCATGTTGTACTGGGAATAGTTACGAGTATTATTTGAGCCAAGTAGAATGTTATTAATTTCATTTTCATTTTAGAAAATGCTGAAAAGTTTCTTGCACAAATTTTTTTAAAAAAATTCCAACGTCCAATATATCTTAGCCTTTTGTATTTAGTTAATTTTGTTGTGCGCTCAAAATACCAATCCTAATCCAGATACTACTGCAATGGTTTTGAAAGTCTTACCTGAAACCATAAAAATGACAAACTTGATAAATTTCATTTTCTTAGCGCCAGCAGATATCAAAATCAAATCTCCAACAACCGGAATCCAAGATGCAAAAAATACTGCACTCCAGCCAAATTTTTCAAGGAGTTTGTTGTCTTTGTTTTTCTGCTCAACTTTCTTTTGTTCTTTCTTTTTCTTGAATTTTGTAAGCAGTCTGTTTCCCCCATACCCAATAAAATAATTTATCCACTATTGGATTCTAGGTAAAATTTTGGCAAATTGTCAAACTAATACTGAATACGTGGTTCAAACTATCGAATTAATAGTTACTATCAGAAAGAGGAGAAATTTTCAAAAAAGAAGGCAAAGTTTATTCAAATTTAGCACCGGAAATATGTTAAATGGAGAGAAATGAAACTAAAAATTCATTAAAAAATTAACATGAAGAATCAAAACATAACTGAAATAGTTATATCATGGATCTTAAATAAAAGGGGTTGCCCAGTATTCTGAATTCAAATCAATGCTGCCCGGAACTGTTCGCCTCGCAGCAGCAAACATTATCTGATCTGACCACTTGCCCCTAAGTAAAACTCTTCCTTTCTTAAATTCAAGTGTTTTTTCTATTTCTGCATCTTTCTTAAATCCAAGTTTTTGTTGAATCATTTCTAGTATGTCTCGTGAATCAATACGCATTATAGCCTTATTTGCACACTCTGAAAGCACCAATGAATCAAGCTTATCTGGTCTTTGACTAACGATAATTAGGAATAGTCCGTATTTTCTTCCCTCAGCTGCAATTGTACGGAACTGTTCTCGTAATGCAATAGATGATTGGCTATCTACTTTATTTGAAATTAGATTATGTGCTTCATCGACAATAATAAAAATAGGTACTCTTTTTTCTCCTTTTTCACGATTAATCAAAGATTCTGTCCATGTATTTCTTGCATGTTCCCATACATCTTTTAAAATAGAATTCACCACTAAAGATTTTGTTCTTTGTGACGAGACTGAGGATAAATTAATTATGTCAAGATGTGGCAATGCCTCTTCATCAATGATGTATGGTGCATCATGTACTATTTTATTAATCTGGTATTCATGTGCCTCAGCAAAGTAGAAATCAAATATATCTTGCGTGACATATTTTAACGATAATTTAATTTTTTGAAAGAGTTCGTATATGTATTCTGTAAAAAATTGTTTGTTAATAAAACCAATTGATTCCAAAATAACATCTTTATCTGGCAATTTGTCTATTCTTTTTAAAAAATCGAATTCTTTATCAAATCGATCATCAAATATCACATTACCATGGTGCAGATACAAGTCCCCTAATTGTTCTGCAAGATCAATTATGTCGATTCTTTTTTTCTCTCTTAATGCTTTAAAATTAGCCAGGATTCCAATTGATTTTACAAATTCGTGACAATGATATAATTTACTCATTTGAAAAGAATCCAGATTTTCGCCTAGGAATTCAAAGGACAGCGATGGCCACCAGATTTTAAGTTTGATATCCAGTTTATTTTGCCGAGGTACCTGTGTTCTAACCTGCTTCTTTATGGCATTCCATTTATCTGCAAATTCTTTCATTTCTAGTTCATGAGACAAAACTCCAAGAGAGGACTCTTCATCATATTTGGGATTCTCCCAAACAGACTTATCAATAGAGTCAACGGCACTGAAATCGCCATTTGGATCTAATATCAAACATCTGGCCTTAGTGTGTAAAAGTAGTTCTTCTATCAATCTCCCAAGAAAAAATGATTTTCCAGAACCTGATTGAGCTATTATTACTGTGTGGTAAGCTAATTTTTCAGCCGGAATTTTGATTAGATCTGCATTACTTTGTTTTCCTTGTATTGCATCTTTATCAAGCCAATATATTGGATTACCTTCATCATTTATTTTCCATCCTAAGATTAATGAATCTGTCAATTACTCGAATTATCGCATCCATGTTAAATTCCTTTAGAACTAAATTAAATGATGAATTAGAGCGGTAAAACAAGTAATCAACCCTGGTATTTACTCATAAGTATATTCCTATTTGTTGAAAGTTTACTGAATAAGACTTGACACTTCCTAATACGAATGGTATTCATTTCCAAGAAACTTGCCCAATATGAAAGTGAATACGTCTTTGAATATTAGGGGTATAGGATGATTTGATTAATTGGTTTGAAAAACTAATGGTCCATTTGTGATAGAATAAATGAAAATAAAATATATGAACTGCATTGGTACAATAAACATACCAAATGATACAATAACGAAGTAATTTTCACATTTGCTCGTTTACGAAAAAATTGTTTTAATCTTAACGAAGTTTTATACTCTTGTTCTTTTTTGTAGCTAAAATTACTCCAAGTAGAGAAATTATCAAAACCCCAATTACAATTCCAGAAAACTCTGGGATTACATGTGCACCGGTTATTGTGATATTTTTGGAATGTGGCAAAATAGACTCTATTGTCAGTATTGTAATGTCTCCTTCAGTTTTCTGTGTGAATGTTTTAGTCGTTTGCCCATCAATAGATATGGAGTATATTCCGCTAATCAACGCAGACGGAAGCATCAATGTCAAGGTGTTGTCGTCATTTCTGGGATTACCTTTTAATTCCAATCCAATGGATTTAGTTTCCACATCTATTTTTGCAGTGTTGACTAGCCTATTGAACTGATACTCCACGTCAAATGTTGTCAATCCATCACAAACATCTGCTCTGACATTTGGTAGTATGTCTAAGCCAGAGGTCACAGTCACAAGCCCTAGTCGCCAAGGGTGAATTGTACAATAATAGGAATATTTTCCAACCTTAACTTAGACAATGAAAATTAATTTCATTCTCGTTTGAATATGTTGATCGCTATTTAATCACGAAAAGTCTACTCCCAACTTAGTTTTTGTTAGATTCTTGTTTATGCTCTTTGCGTCTTTTCTGTTTAGCACTGCCACCAATATTATGTCCCCTTGGTAATTTCTTAGTCATATCTATTATTTCCCTATCATTCATGTATACCTTTGTAGTTTCTTTTTCTTGATACTTAGATTATTTGGATAGTCAAGGTTAGTTTCTAAACTCAATTAGCATACTTTCCACAATTACTACATCTAGATGCTAAAATATAATGAAAAAAATAAAGATTAAATTCTAAACTCCAATATTTTTGAGGTCATAATCGTTAATTATTTCAACATCTTAAATTACTATAATGAATTATCAAAGTATATGATAGCAAGCAAAACTCGCAAAACTGATTCGGAAGAATTGGAAAAATTACAAAAAGATGAAAAAATACGTAATGATGCTAGACGTAAAGGGCAAAAGAAGGGCGTAAGCATATCTACAGATAAATCAAAACTGAATATAGACAAGCCTAACAGACCAGTACGAAAAAATACCAAAAAACGAGTTTCAATTAGATAAATGTACAATTGACAATAACTGCATCTTTATTTTAGCATTCAGTGTTTCTCAATGTGTGTAGCATCTCACGTTTGTTTTTTCATGTAATGTGATAAGATAATTCTTCAATTTTTTTGAATATTTGTATGTATGGAAATCACTTTGTTTTCTTCATTTACATTTCCACGTGGGTGCATAATTAAACACCTTAACTATAACCCCATGCATGTTGTGCTGGGGATATAGTTTAGAGGTAATTTATCATACCCACGTGTAAGTTCATTTGTGCAGTTCAGTAAATCTAATCAAATTACAAATGTAATTTGGATAAATCTTTCAATGAAAATTCCAGAGTAATATTTTCAAAATGAATAGTTTCCACTCGATATTTATCCTCTAGTTGTGATGAGTAAACATGCAAAAGAAGAATTCAATATTGGTTCCAATTGATGGATCTACACCTTCATTTAGAGCATTTGATGAGGCTCTTTTGCTTGCCAAGAAATTGAATTATTCTTTAGAATGTATGTATGTGATTGAACCAGTCCGAGTTTTAGATCATGGTGTAATGCAGTCAGTAAAACATGACCTTTTTGAAAAAGGAACAAAGATTCTTGCTAAAACAAAAAGAAAGGCATCACAAAAAGAAGTAAAATACAAAGAAAAGATTACCATGGGAGATCCTGATCACATAATCGTGGCTTATGCAAAACAAACCAAGCCGGGCATGATAGTAATAGGTTCTAGGGGGTTGGGCGGTCCAAAAGAACTATTTTTGGGAAGTGTTTCAAATTACGTTGTACACAAGTCTCCATTTCCAGTACTGGTAATCAAGTAGTCTTACCAAACTCAAATTTTGCTTTTTTTGCTTTCATGATTTTAACTAGAGATAGCATTACAGGTACCTCTACTAATACTCCGACAACTACTGCCAGAGTCACTCCTGAATGAACTCCAAATAGTATTATGGCGACAGCTACTGCCAACTCAAAAAAATTACTTGCCCCGATGAATGCAGAAGGTGCAGCCTCTGCAAAAGGAATGCGAAGTTTTCTGGTTCCAAAATACCCAACTGCAAAGATGAGATATGTCTGAAGCAAGAGAGGTATTGCAATTAGTGCTATGTGTAAGGGATTCTCAATAATCGTATTTCCCTGAAAAATAAAGATCAGTACCAGTGTTATCAAAAGTCCAATTGGTGTGATCCTTTCTGCACTTGCAATGAATTTTTTCTCAAGCCATTTTTCATCTTTTTTCTTAATTACAATCTGTCTGGTAAAAGCTGCCAGACCCAATGGTGCTGCAATATACAACAAGACAGAAAAAAATAATGTATCCAATGGTACTGCAAATTCCGTAGTTAACCCCAATAGCAGCATCCCTGTAGGTACAAACAGCACCAAAATTATTAGATCATTGATTGATACTTGTATCAATGCACAGCTAAGATTTGCTCGTGCAAGGTATGTCCAGACCAAAGTCATTGCAGTGCATGGGGCCAGACCCAAAATGATCATCCCTATGACGTACTCATTTTGCAAATCCTCTGAAATAAAATCAGCGAAAACAAAATGCATAAAAACCCACGCAATTAGTGCCATCGTAAATGGTTTGATGGCCCAGTTGACTATGAGGGTAAATGATAACGGTTTTGCGTTTTTTCTTATCTTTACCAGTTCAGTGTATTTTACCTTGAGCATGATTGGATACATTATCATCAGTAAAACCACAGCTATTGGAATTGAGACATTTGCATACTCAAATTCTGCTAAAACGTCAGACAATCCTGGAAAATAATATCCTATGGCAGTACCTGCAATGATACAAACTGCCACCCATATTGATAGGTACTTGCTAAAAAAATCTAATTCTCTTTGGTATATTCCACCTTTAGAATCCAATTATTTTTCTTGTAGTAATTTCAGGTATAAAACATCCAGATTATATATTCAATGTTGGTGTTGTTTTATCCAAATAAAACATCCAGATTAATCTCAAGATTGATTTTTGCGTGTAAGAATGCATAACAGCACGCGAATAAAAATATTTGAAAAAAATAAAAAATAAAAAAGTCGGTTATTGTACTGATATTGACTTTTTCTTTTGTGTTTTTGTTGGTTTTGATTTTGGTAGAGTAATGTCTAGTACTCCATCAGTGAGTTTTGCCTTTACTTTACCTGAAACCACATCTTCAGACATTGGTAACGTTCTATAGTATGAGACATGACTTTTCTCCTTTCTGAGATAGTTCTTTTTCTTTTCTTCAGATTCTTCTTTGTGTTCTGCAGATACTTCTAGGGAATTATCTGTAACATTTAGTTTGATGTCTTTTTTCTGGACTCCAGGCACATCCATCTTTACTCGGAATTGATTCCCTTCGTCTATGACATCACAAGATGCTTCTGGCATTTTTGGCATTGAAACAGATGGAAATGACGAGAATGCCTTTTCCATGTCTTTTCTCAGGTTTTCAATAGACTTGTCTATATCCATCCAACTTGATGTCCAAAACGGAACTAATCTTGATTCTTTTTTTACAGGTTTTTTTGTTGCCATAATCAGAAAAGAATTTCCAGATACTTAATTGAGATGTCTAATTTTCTGAATTGATTTCCACTCATGAAAATTCTATTATTTCTTTAAATCCATAAAATAACGAATCAAATAATCCATGAAATCAATTTCAATTGTGTTTGTATTGCTTGTTATGATATCAGTAGTCTACATAATTCCAGTCGCGTATGCCGAGAAAGACGATGATGAAGAAGATAGAGAAGGTTTTGGGGAAATGAAAAGAGAAAGAGAACATCAGGATGAAGGAATTCCAATTGGAACAGATGTTGGAAATGTTATTCTGTATGGCACTATTGTAGCAATTGGAGCCTCTGTAGCTTACACTGCATTTAAGATCACATCATCAAAAAGAAAATCCAATTCAAAGTCATGACAATCAAAAAAACCAATCTGAAATTTATTGCATTTTTGATATTGCTGTCCTTTCTAGTAATTCCTCCCACACTGGCATATGCAGATGATGATGACGAGGCAGAAGACATTCTAGAAAACCTCGGATGGGTTGCAGTGGGAGCAGGAATAGTGGCAAACGTACCTTTTATCGCAATGAACAAAATCCGAAGATACGCACTAAAGACAGGCAATTCAACAATGCAGGTTGCAAAACAGATCAGGACTATCTACAAACCAATACTGAATTTCCACATAATGCTCAATTCAATTGGATATTTTGCAGGAATGACACACGGTCTGATGTTATCCAGGCACCTGGATTCAGTTTCTCTGTCTTTGGCCATAGTGATGAGCGTAATGATGGTAAGCGGATTACTGCTAAAGTATACGTCATCTAGAAACTCCAAAATATTTAGCAAGTTGCTTCATGGCCAGTTCGGTCTTGTGATATTACTTGCCTCATTAGTAATATTGCACATTGTTGTTGGAGACGATTGAATATTTTCAGCAATTACAATGGCAATCTTTGCCTTTAGTGGGATTGCAAATCTCACAGCATAGCAAACACTCGTCTTCATAACAATAAGCGTAGAATTGTTTTTTCATGATATGGGATTTATCCATTACAAAAAATGTTGAATTTGGTAATTCTTTATTATATGAAAAAAGGCAATTGTATTTCAGTAATGATGTCATCATCAAATGTGTATGTGTTTCATTTCTTGAATTAATCAGACATCATTACTTGAATCAAGTATCTCAAAATTCAAAGAAATTTGAATTTTATGGGTTTCCTGGAATTGCAATCCAAAATGGAATATTTCCAACATTCATTTGATTTGTTATTTCCAAAGTTTCAGTATCGATTACTATCACCTCGTTTGTTTGAGTCACACCAACAAACAGTTGGGTTCCACTGGAATCCGTTCTCAATCCGTGAGGTCCATCTCCTACAGTTATCTGCTTTATTACCTCAAGTGAGGTAGTATCAATTACACTTATCTTGTCATCTCCAATTCCTGAGACGAATATTTTGTTTCCAGTAGGCGGAATGTCAATACCGTGATGTCCTTGGCTGACATGAATGCGTTTGATTATCTCTTTGTCATCTAGATCAATTACTGCAACATCGTTGCTTCCAATGTTTGTTACAAATAGAGTATTGCCATCAGGAGTTATGTCAAGATTGTGAGGTAAATTTCCAACCTGAATGAAACCGGTCTTTTCTAACGAATTAACATCAATAATTACTATTTTGTCTTCACCTTGTATGGTTACAAAAGCCTCTAGACCATTTGGATGAAACACTATGTTATGTGGGACATCTCCAACTGGAATGTCCTTTACAACATCTAATGTATTGAGATTTATCACACTTATCGTTCCAGAATTCTCATTTGCAACAAATGCTATATTTCCAGTGTGATGGATTTTCACTCCTTTTGGAGTCTTTCCTACTTTGATGTTTTTGATGTGTTCGCCAGATTCCATATCAAATGCATGTATGGTGTCACTTTGACTGCTTGTTGCCAGTAACAAAGAGCCATCAGATGATGTGGCAAGATAGGTCATGCTTGGTCCTGTCTCCCATGTCTCTGAAGAGAAAATTTCTGAGATTTTATCATCTCTCTGCAGTGTGACGTATGCCTTGTCTTTTGCATCAGGTGCAGTCACAATCATAGGATATGGATCATATGTTGAGGCCCATCCAAAATCTATCAGTCTCTGTGTATGCTCAGATTTTATGCAGACAGGTTTCAAATCCCATGACTTGAAGACTAGAGAATAATCAGGATTACATTTGATGTCATAAGGCTTGACTCCTTCTTCTATCTGTACCCTAGGACTTGGTACCTTGCGTTCTGACTCTAGTACGGTTATGCTTCTCTCCACCCAGGGATGCAGTGTGCAATAGTATGGGTACTGACCTGATTCTGAAAAGGTAAATGACCAAGATTCTTGTGGGTTGATAATTCCACTGTCAAAGAATCCGTCAGGTTTTCCTTCAGATTCTTTTAGCTGTTTGACTAAAGATGTGCCCTTACCGCTGGTAACGGTATGTGGTATGGAATCTTCGTTGGTCCAAGTTATGACATCTCCAGCATTTACAGAATGGCTCCTTGGTACATAGAAGTCAATGACACTTCTCATACCTGGAATGTGATCATCTTGAGGAATTGGAATTGTAAAGTGTGATGCATCTGCTTCAGCAATCATCTGTTGTCGTAGCTCAGGATCATTCATCATGCCTCTCATTCCCTGATTCATCATCATTGGTTGTCCATCCATAGTCATCATACCCATCATGGTGCTATTTCCTCGAATTGTTTGCATCATATCTTGATTCTGCATCATCTGATCAATCATCTGTTGTCGTAGCTCAGGATCATTCATCATAAAGTTCATCATAGGGTTCATCTTCTGAGGGTTTTGCATCATTGATGAGGTAATTTGATCAGCCAAGTTTTGTTTGATGTTTGGATCAAATCCAACGTCATACCATAGCTTGCTGGTATTTGGATTGCTCAACATGCTGTTTGCTAATCCTTGAAATTGTTGAGGGTTATTTCTCATCATCATGCTCATGTCAAAATTTCCCCATCCTCTGTCTGCCAATTTCAATGAGGTGTTTGGATTGACACAGACTGGGTTGTCAGTTGTTCCACGCATCATCATGACAAAATCTTCTCTGCACTGAATTTGACTAGGATCATTTAATGTAGACATCTGTTGTCTTGGAGACATTGGCATGTTGGTTTGAGCAAATACTTGTTCAGAAAGTAAGGATGTGGAAATAGTTGTAATTGCAAAAAGCATAATGCAAGTTGTTAGCAGATAACTTTTCACATAATCTCGTATATTTTGCTAAATTTAAGTTGGCTCCTTTACGATTGTAAAGCGAAAAACTTGGAAATTACAAATGGTTTTTTATACAAAATATAGCATGGAATTATGAATAAGACGTGAAAATTCAAATTTCTTTGATGTTATTTGCTTTATTTTCAATAATGTTGTTTGTTGGCAGTATTGATTATGCAGATGCCTTAAAGGCTAAAGGTACAGGACTGGCTCCAAAAAGCTTTGGAAAAGCAACAGCAGGTATTGTCTGTGGAGACAAACTATGCTCTGAAATACCCTTCTACTCACAACAAGTAGAAAAAATATCCAAAAAACATCATCATCCTCAATTAATATCTGATATTCCCGTTGTTGAACTTTCCAACAATAGCACTTTTGAGCTGTCTGCAGGCATGATGACAAACACAATTGATGGGGAAAACCTAGAGATGTACGGGTATAACGGTCAAACTCCAGGACCATTGTTCAAAGTAAAGCAAGGCGACATAGTAACAGTACAATTTACAAACAATATTGATTTTCCAACTACTGTTCACTGGCATGGATTAAGACTTGATTATACCAGTGATGGAGTTCCAGGAATAACGCAAGATCCAATCCAACCAGGTGATTCTTTTGAGTACAATCTCAAATTTCCAGACGAAGGAATTTTTCTGTACCATCCGCATGTAAGAACAGAAATGCAGATGGAAAAAGGGCTTTATGGAAACATCTTAGTTGAATCAGATAAATCTCCACAAGCAGATTACAAGATTCCCTTGATTTTAGATGACATTTCAATTGTTGATGGTAGTCTTGAGAAATTTGAATCAGAGATGACCACCAAAACATTGATGGGTCGATTTGGCAATACAATGCTGATAAACGGAAATGCAGATTACTCCTTGGAAGTAAAACAAGGGGATATTGCCAGATTTTATCTTACTAATACTGCAAACACACGAACTTTTGATTTTGGAATTGATCAATATACAATGAAGTTAGTCGGAGATGATGCAAGCAATTATGAAAAAGAAACAATTGTTGATTCTGTAATTATTGCATCGTCAGAAAGAAGAACGGTAGATGTCTTGTTTGAGAACACAGGAGAATTTGATATTATTCATAGCACTCCTGAAAAAACATACGTACTTGGCAGAGTGATTGTTTCTCCTTCTTCAACAATGGTAAACAACTCTGATTTTTACAACACTTCAGAGAATGTAGAAATAATACAAGAGATAGAACCATTTAGAAAATTCTTTTCAGTAGAACCTGATTTGGAACTTGAATTTGATTTGAAGATGACAATGACTGATGCTATGGTAATGGAAGATAATGATCATTCAGAAATGTCTGATCATGGAAATATGTCAATGGACAAACATGAATCAAAACTCAAACCAATAGAGTGGGAAGATGAGATGCCACAAATGAATGCAATGTCAAACGATGAGAACACCAACTGGATCTTGCATGATGTCAAAACGAGTAAGGAAGGGTTTGATATTGATTATCAGGCAAATGTGGGAGACATAAAGAAAATCCGACTTGTAAATAGTCCTGATTCTGCTCATCCCATGCAGCACCCAATACATCTTCATGGTCAGAGATTCTTGGTTCTAAATGAGAATGGAGTGTTAAATGAAAACTTGGCATGGAAGGATTCAGTACTGGTACCTACTGGCAGTACAGTAGATATTTTGGTAGAGTTTTCAAATCCTGGTCAGTGGGCATTGCATTGCCATATTCTAGAGCATGCAGAAGCTGGAATGATAACAGAAATTACCGTCAACCCATAATTCAAGGTAAACAATCCAATACTCATCCCTTGCAGTTTTTTTCTACATAAAAGAAAATGACTTTACAATTGTAAAATTCTGTTTAGTCTTCTAATTATTTGAAGAGGATATTTCAGAATGCCATATTCTCTTTTTAAAATAGACCAACCAGATCCCTACAATAACAGTTAACCCCACACCCAATCCTAAATTAATTGAATCATCCCGATGTTCTTTCTTTTCTATCTTTTCATCCTGAAATTCTTGCACGTATGTTTTGCTGGTTAGGGGGTTAATCAGAGATTCAGATGGATTGTATTGGTCAGTCAAAAATGGAACATCAGATGTATCAACTATTCCCTGGTAGAAGTGCTCTTGTTTACTTAGTTCATCAACAAGATAGTCTGCAGGACTGTTTTTCGCCATCTCCAAAAGGATCAGTCTGTCAAATTCGTATGGCTGGTTTGATGAGACTATCATGATATTTTGCACGTTTGTTGTTCTGTCTTCTGTGGGGAAAATATAGGATACTGGAAACGTTTCCTTCATTGTCTTGTACATTGCCCTGACCAGCTGGGAATTATTCCCTTCTATGGAACCGATGACATTGGACACCACAACGCCGTCTGGTTCCAGTCTTTTTTCGACTGTTTGAAAGAATTCCTGAGTCATCAAATGATAGGGCACATAGTTTGATGCATATGCATCCAGAACAATCAGGTCATACTTCTTCTCAAAAGTGGATAGATGCTTTCGTGCGTCATCGTTGAATACCTGAAGTCGTGGATCATTCTTCTCCAGATCAAAGAACGTCTCTGCTGCATTAATCACATCTGCGTCAATCTCGATTGCATCTATTTTAGTATCAGGATACAATTCAAGAAAGTTTTTTGGGCCAGTAAACCCCCCTCCGCCTACAAACAAAATATCGGTGGCTTCAGGATTAAACAGCATGCCTAGATGAAAGTATTCAGTATAGTCTATTACCAAATCAAGTGGATCCTTGGAATTCATTGAGCTGTGTCTCATACCATCAAGATACATGCTGATATTGTTTCCATATTCAATAATGTCCAAATGACTAAAAGGCGTCTCTTTTTCATAGATTAGTTTCCCATTGTGTGAGATTGTGTTTACAGACAATGAAGACAAAGGAAACATCAAAATCATCACAACTGCAACGGCAATAGTTTTGGGAGATGCCTTGAGACCAATTAGGGAGCTCGCAATTAATGCGATTCCCAACCCAAAAATTATCTGATTCACTGCAATATTGGGAATTAAGACAAACACTGTTAGAAATGTGCCAAAAATGCTTCCTACTGTGGCAATGGCATAAAGATTGCCGGATATATTTCCAACTTTATGTAGCGTATTTGTTCCAAGCTTGATCATGTATGGTGATACAAATCCAAGCAAAACAGAAGGAAGCATCAACAGCAAAAATGTTGCAACCAATGGAGTGTATTGGGTCCCAGGCAATACGGCAACGGTAAAATCTACAACAGGAGATGCAAAAAATGGAATTCCAACAATAAACAATCCGACTGAAAAAATAATTCCGCAGATCTTTTCAAACTGCGGGTGATCGTCTGCAACCCTTCCACCCAAAAAATAGCCCAAGCTTAGACCACTCAAAACTACTCCAATCAGGCTTCCCCAGGTGTATATCGTACTACCAAAAACAGGAGTTAGAATTCTGCTTGTGATGATCTCCAATCCCATAACAACTGCACCTGCAGTAAATGTGATGATTCTCAGTTTCCACATCTTATCTTGATAGAGTTTAGAGATTGATTGGACCATAGTCATTGTGTTTGAGTTATTGCTAGATAAAACACAATATCAAGATGATGAAATTATGGATTTGGATCAAATTGGATATTATAACCAGATTTGTCTACTGTATAACCACACAAAATCATCCCGAATAACCATCTACGATCAGTTCTATATAGGTAATTTTTTGACAGTTTCGGAAAAGTTTCGACAAAATCTCCGAATTGATACCAAAAAAATACGTGTCATCGATCAAACTATCGGAAACTCTCGGAATATTTTACCGAACTGATAAATTATCACTCCGAATTGATACCGAACTGATATTTCTTCTATCCGAATTGATAATTCATTTTACCGAACTGATGCAAAAATCAGAATTACGGTCTTTGGATCAAGCATCCTGTGAATTAGTCCAGGAAACTGTTCTGGCTCATACATGCTTCGTGGCAATGTTCTTGCTGCTTGCTCCAGACTCACCTTGCCTCCAAGATTAATTGATGAGACAATATTTTGTACTGTAACTATGGGATCATTTTTGATTTTGATTTTGCCTTTTCTTAGCTTTTGAACAACCGTATTTACTGCCGTGACTGCCAACTCTTCTGATTTGGCACCTGTACATACCATCTTTCCTGTACGAAAAAGCAATGTGGCAGTCTTTGGATTATGAAGTCTGAAAACTGCACCTGGGAATTGTTCTGGATGATACTCTACATCTGGAAATTTTTTTGTTATATCTAAAAGATCTAATCGTTGCTCAATTGTTGCAGAAGCTACTACGTTGACTATTGCAATTATGGGCTTGGTTTGCGCCATGCTGATTTTAGAATATGGGCTTGCTCAAATACAAGTGGGGTCTACTTTTTCCACTCTGTAGTATAGCTGTCTAGTAACAAATTTTTTGATTAAATATCTCAAAAATTCATCAAATTTCCATCTAGAATAGTTTAATGATCTCTATTCTGGCATACAGACCATCTAAGTGAATAGAATTAAGCCAACCTTGCACTAAAACAATTTGTTCATAAAGTTAATCTATTTGAATTGATGTTGATTTTTCATGATTGGTACCTGCCACAAATGTCATAATTCTGGAATTGAGGTTCTAAAAACCACAGTATTGATTAGCGAGATTGGCGCAACTGATATTCCATTATGTACA
>Ga0224498_10000064_pt1 | contig 23524 bp, 22 predicted proteins | sample SF_Jul11_sed_USG_5_FD_167971 | JGI IMG/M metagenome (GOLD analysis project Ga0224498, IMG submission 167971) | Sediment microbial communities from San Francisco Bay, California, United States - SF_Jul11_sed_USGS_21 | ecosystem: Environmental > Aquatic > Marine > Sediment | place: USA...
AAATAATGACATCAAAATGCGACATGTCTATATCATTAAAATTCTGCAGGGCCCTTTCTACGCTTGAAAGTGTATTTCGGGTAATGACGCCGATACCGATGCTCTTCGAACGAAGAAAATGGATCAGTTTTTGTGCCCCGATGTTGGGCTTTGAGTTGACTGCCGCTTCTTTTTCAAAATATTCTAGTTCCTTTAAGGCGTCATTGCGCTGAGAGAGGGTGGGAAGATCTTCTATGAATTCAAGTACAGGGACATCGGCAGGGCAACCGATGGTTTTTTTTAAACGAGGAAAATTCAATGCCCCGGGTTTTGTCAGTGTGCCGTCAAAATCGAACAGAACGGCTTTAATATAAAATGACCGATTCATTATTTTTCCGTTTGTTCTTCATTGACTCAGTTTGTTTGGGGTATGTATCCACCGACGCTTAATATCTTGAAGACGATGGGGATAATTCGAGATGATGCCGTCAACGCTTAAAGACACATATTTTTCCATATTTTCTCTGTCATCAACGGTCCAGACAAACACTTTTGAACCCCCTTGTTGCATGCTTTTAATAAATGTCTTTCGTGCGATCGGGTAATGAACAGCCACACCGTCCAGAAATCCCGGCAGCAAGCCGGGCAAGATGCATAACATTGCGTTTTGAAGATTTTGTTTGATGGTTCGCCGTTTGGAAATAGAAACAATCAGAATGAGCGGTAATTGAAACCCTCTTTTGTGCAGTTGAAGGAGCAGGTTGTAATTTGAACTGGATATAAAACTTCCTTCCAAAAGGGATGACGCTTTCAATGTTTCCCAAAGATTATCTATATTTGTGCAGCGTTTGAGTTCAATATCCAGGGGTATGGAACGGGTCGCTTCAAGACAGTTGGAGAGTAAGGGCGCACGATCATCATATGAGGTAAGGGATTGAACCTGAGAATATGTCAAACTATTCCATGGCGGCGTATTATGGTTTAGACGATCATCATGATAAACGATAAAACGGCCGTCCAAAGTTTCATGAACGTCTATTTCAATCATTTCAACTTCCGCATCTACCGCGGCTTTTATCGCAGGGATGGTATTTTCAATGTGTCTGTCACTGAATCCTCGATGGGATATGATTATTGGGAAATGATCGATACCGTTCACAATGATACTCCAAGGGATTTTTATATGTTATAAAAAAACCGGATTACAGGTCATAAGGTGTCAGGCTTTCAAAACCATGGTCGGTGACCAGAAGGGTTTGTTCAAACTGAGCGGAAAGCGACTTGTCTTTTGTAACGGCTGTCCACTTGTCTCCAAGTATGACGAGCTCTTTTTTCCCCAGATTGATCATCGGTTCTATGGTGAAAACCATGCCGGGAATCAGAGGGATTCCTTCTCCTCGTATACCATAATGGGGAACTTGTGGTGGCTCGTGAAATTCAAAACCAACACCATGCCCAACAAATTCCCTGACCACCGAGCATCCATTTTTTTCGGCATATTTTTGAATGGCCCACCCAATATCTCCAATGGTGTTGCCGGGTTTGACCATCGCTATCCCCTTGAACAGACTTTTTTGGGCTACGCGAACGATTTTTTTGGCGTCGGGTCCGGGTGTGCCCACGAAAAAGGTTTTGTTGACGTCTGCATAGTAACCGTTTAGAATCGTCGTTACGTCGACGTTGACAATATCTCCGTCATTTAAAACCCTTTCTCCGGGTATGCCGTGACAAATCACTTCGTTTACGGATACACAGACACTTTTAGGGAACCCCCGGTAGTTTAAAGGTGCAGGAGTTGCACCGTGTTTCAGTGTGAATTCGTGCACCAGCGTATTAATTTCATCGGTGATAAGTCCCGGCCTGATTTCAGGCTCGACCATGTCGAGGGTCTTTATGGCCAGGCGACCGGCCCGCTTGATGCCTTTTATATCAGCTGCCTGTTTGATCCGAATTCTGTATTTTTTGGCATATTCCGCCTGGAGTTTTTCCGGGTCCGGTTCTCTTTTACCCATACAGCATTTCTTGTATTTAAGACCGCTTCCGCAAGGGCAAGGGGCGTTTCGTCCGCCATTAAAGAATTTTTTCTTCATTTTTTTCTCGATGCAAACAATTAGATTTTTCGTTATAGTTTAGCCCTTTGAAACAAATCGATTTCAAAGGCAGCTGTAATGTTTTCAAAAGGCTAAAATATTACGATTTTTAAGCGAAAAAAATCGATCTAAATTGATCGATATCGAAATTTTAACAACCTATCGATAATCCTCCCTGATGGGATAAAATACATCAATGACCCGGCTTGGGGTTACGGACTTTCCGGAATGAACGGCATGCGGTGGAATAATAACGACGGAGCCGGGACCGAGCCGTTTGCTTTCGTTGTCCACGGTGAGTTCAAACTCACCTTCAAGAACGTTTGTAACCTGTTCGTGTGGATGGGAATGTTCCGGTAATTGGGCTCCCGCTTCAATACTCCAGTAAGAAAATGTCATGTTTTCTGAATGCACAAAACGAACTTTAAATCCGGAGACAAGTTCTTTTTCTTCTATTTCGTCAAGATGTAAGTATTGCATTATTGTTTTTAACCCCGCTTGAAAATTCTATAAGCTCTTGATATAATTTTATTTTATGGTGACCTGTTTGTGGCAACGGTTTGGAAGAATGGCATATTGGAAGTAAGGGCAGAAACAACCCCATTAAATTGTTTGAAACTCTTTCAAACCCATTATTCCATTACGCCATTATTCCAATTGGGGCGAAGCCCATACGTCCAATATTGATATCTGCCATTAAGGTTGATGTCAATACAGTGGCTGAATTTTGTTATGTGTCGGATTCGGAATCATTTGTCATAGCCATTATAATTCACTTTTTCATATTGCAGATCTTCCTTTGGGTGGGGGGATTTTTTCTCGGCCGGATATCCGATGGCAATCATTGATTCAACGTTCAGGTTTTCCGGAATATTTAACAACTCGCGAATGTACTGTTCTGCTGCTTTTGTCTGGTCATGCATTCTTTTTCTGATCTGAATCCAGCAACTTCCGAGTTCCATGGATTCTGCTGCCAGGTGAATATATATCGAAGCGATGGAAGCATCCTCGATCCACACATCGCATTTTTCAGGATCCGCACAAACAACAATCCCCAAAGATGCATCTTTTAAAAAGGATGCACCGTGAGGCTTGGCTTTTGAAAGTTTTTCGAGCAAACCGCGATCGGTCACTACAACGAATTCCCAGGGATTAAATCCCCTGGACGAAGGCGCTCGAAGGGCTGCTTCGATCAGCCTGTCGATTTTTTCGGGTTCGACGGGTTTATCCAGGTAACGACGAATGCTTCTGCGTTTTTGAGCTAGGGATAAGAACATATTAGATTCCTCCGACTTGTGCAAAATTCAGATTATCATTCAAATAATGGCGCAACTATGGTAAAGAATTGAATTATAAAGTCAATTCGAAATTTTTGCAAGGACGCTAACGATTCATAATGAAAATATTGCTGATATATCCGTACTGGCTCGAAAAACGGGCCGACATCCAAGATGTTATCGTTCCTCCCATCGGCATGTATTACGTCGGTTCTGTCTTAAAAGAGAACCATTACGATGTGGAAATATTGAACTGGTCCAGGATAAATGAAACACCCGAAGCCATCGAAAAAGTTCTGCTTGAAAAAAAACCGGATATCATCGGCTTTTCTATTTTGCAGGCCAACCGTTGGGGCGGCGTCGAAATTGCCGGGATTGCAAAACAGATCCATCCTAAAGTAAAAATTGTTTTTGGCGGGGTGACGCCGACTTTTTTGTGGAAACATTTTTTAACTCATTTTCCCCAAATCGATTTTGTGGTTATCGGTGAAGGGGAATACACGTTTCTAAATCTCGTAAAATATTTAGAACGTAATAAGGAACATCACATAGAAGACATTCGAGGCATTGCCTTCAGAAAAGACGGCAAGGTTGTCCGGACAGCACCTGCCGAGCCGGTTCATCATATAGATGCGCTGCCGGTTCCGGCAAAATATTTTGATTACCAGCATCTGTCCCTGACCCGTGGCTGTCCGGGGACATGTACGTTTTGCGGATCGCCTCAATTTTGGGGTCCTAAAGTTCGATTTCATTCCGAGGAATACTTTATCGACGAACTCGAGCGCCTTTACAAAAAGGGCATCAACTTTTTCTATTTCTCCGATGATACCTTCAGCGTTGACAAAAATCGGGTGATCGAAATTTGCAAAAAGATACTGGAAAAAGGGTTGAACATCACATGGGTGGCCATATCACGCGTCAACTATATGAATGAAGACATCCTCTACTGGATGAGAAAGGCCGGCTGCATTCAGATCAGCTACGGTGTGGAGAGCGGCTCGAAAAAAATCAGAAGTCTTTTGAACAAGAAGATTACGAACGATGACATTGAAAAAGCGTTTGCCATGACATTAAAATACGGCATTTTGCCCCGCGCTTATTTTATCTATGGCTGTCCCGGAGAAACGCACCGGACCATTTTCGAAACCATTGATCTTATCAAAAAGATCAAACCGCTGGTCATTCATTTTTTTGTTCTTTCGCTGTTTCCCGGAACTCGCCTGTACGAGGAATATAAGAAAAAAATGAAGGTCACCGATGATATCTGGTTAAACAAAATCGAGGACATCAAGTATTTTGAAACCGATCCCGAATTATCCCGAGAAGATGTCCTCTTGTTTGGGAAAACGTTGCGAACCCGATACCATGAACTGATTCCAGAAATTGTGGATGCTATCGAGCTTGTCGATAATAAGGAATTTTATCCCCTGCATGCTGACTTTTGTTCCAGACTCGGGATGACCTTTGATCACGGGGATTACGCCAACAACGACGAAATCTTGAAAAAAGAAAAAATTGCCGAAAAATTATACATCAAGGCATTAACATATCACCCGCATCCAAGTGCTTATCTTGGATTGGGCATATTGAATCAAAAGAAGAACGCCTACCAAGAATCCATTAAAATTCTTTCAAAAGGTATTCAGTATTTTCCGGATAACGAGCAGCTCAATATGTGTCTTGGTACAAGCCACATGAATGTAGGGGATTTTAAAACCGCGTTGCCCTTTTTTCTTAAATTTCAACATTCAAAACAAGCACTGGAATTGATTGTTAACTGTTACCGTGCATTGAATGACGCTGAAAAAGCATCGGTCTATCAAAAAAAGCTTGCGTCCTAAGGTATAACAGACACAACAGGGGGGTGATAACAAGTTGGATTTTTAAGTTCTGATTACGGTTGAGCGCCTTTGTAATGGCTGATGTTAAAGCACCGGGCGAATAGATGAAATTCGTTGTGTACTTGCAGTTTGAATTCACCAAATTACGTTTTCATATAAAATCCCAAATCTTTTTCATAAAATTTTGTTTCAGTGTAATGTGCGCCGACAATGCGATCCTTTATCCATATCACCTTGACTAATTTGCGGATCTCTTTTCTAAGCGGGTTGTCAAGTTTAAATTTTACTTCCAATGTATCATCTGTCGAAATTTGATGTGGTTTGAGACTTTCAAAACGGATTCCAGTCAGTGAAAGTTCCCTAATGATTATTTCCCCTTTTTCTTTCTTTTCCTGGGCAATGTATTCTCCGGGCAACCTGACATCCTTGCGGTATTTCGTTCGAAATTCGATGGTGAACCGATGAGTTTCGCCACATTTGCATTTGGCCTTGAGCCTTTTTTGAGTATCCTTGAAACCCGTTACATCTATATTTTTCTCAAATCCGCATTTGGGACAGATTATCGTTGCCTGCTTGGTTTTGTCGACATAGACTTTTTTCATTAATTATCCTTTTTTCCAATATCACAAATGGTAATTTTCAAATGAAAGAAATATTTTGATTAATACGGCGACAATCTCTTTTTTTCGCCTTTATTTGTTAGCAAGTTCTAATTTTTCTATTATGGCATCGGTCACAAAATTCTAAATAGTTATTTCTTTTTCAGCACACAAGGCCCCTATTCTTCTAAATAATTCTTTCGGTAGCATGATTTTAAGAATCTTAGTCTCTACTTTTTCCGGGATCAGTTTCTTTTTAATAAAAAAATAAAAGGTAGAAAAAATGGGCCGAATAAAAATCCCATATTTTTCAACCTTATAAAAAAAAGGCACTAATGCCAACATTTTATTCGACTTTGTCAACGATAGCCTTTATTTTTTTTATTTCTCACCGCGTATTGTCACTCGTAGGATTTCACCCGGGCTTCAAAATCGCATACGCCGTTCCCACGTGGCTGTGCCGCGACAGACGATGATTGCCATACCGTCTGTCGCGTGTCGATCTCCCAACAGGGGATATCTGAGAAGGAGCAGATCACTGAAAGGCCAGATTTGTCCACCATATGTGTGTCCGCTGGGCATCATTTTAAACTTATCTAAAAATCCACAAAAAACCAAAAGGGCAATTCCTGTTAGATGATTGATTTTCCCTTCACTTAATAGTCATTTGTTTTCAACAACTTGACACGATGTCTATCGATTCACTTTTGCCTGCCGCATGAAAATTCCTTCACATATCCGCCTTTTGCTCAGATTGTTATTCAGATGATCAGATTGTAATTATAGTAAAAACAGTTAGATAAGTTTGTTTCCTGGGTTTGGCACATCAATTGCTTATAAACAATTGACATGATTGAAACCCTGCACCTAAGGGAATAACAAAGATAGAAAGGAGGTATTTAAGGTTATTTCATTTTGCATCGTCATTTTATGAATCCAGAATTGTAAACAGAAAAACCCAGAAAAGGAGATGAGCATGAAAAGAGTTGCAATTATATCTTTAACTTTGATTTTTAGTCTTTGTTTGGTAACCGGTGCTTTTGCAGCAGATAAAGATGCGATTAAAAAACAAGTCGATGACATTGTTGTTGCCATTGACGGCGGGAAAAAAGCCCAGGACTTTATGGGTGCAGCACAAAATAAGCCCTATTATGTATTCATAATGGAAGAAGGAGGGATGCTTCTGGTTCATCCGTCTCTGGTTGGGAAAAGCCTTAAAGAAAAAGCAGCACCCGTTTATACTGAATGTGCCAAAGCGACCGCTGAAGGTGTATGGGTTGGTTATGTATGGAAAGGAAATCAAAAACATACCTATGTCAGGCTAACCAAAGGCGGTTTGATTGTCGGAAGCGGATACTCCGAGTAAAAATCTGCTACTCATCCAAGTGATCTACGCCAAAGTTTATAATGGAGGTGTGGCTTCGCCCATAGAACTTACTGTTTTATGGGCGACACTTCTTTTTCAAGAACAGTCTGCTTCAAAATCTCTAATCTCTTGAATAGATCAAGTTGTTATAATTCGGATTTGAACTGATATATTCCATATTAAAAGTTAAATTTGCCCTGACAGTAGTTTACCTTAAACACAAATCATTAGAATTGAAACTCAGGAAAATATTTTGAGGAGGTATGGAAACATGAAGGCTTTCAAATACTTCTCTGCCCTCATGTTGCTTTTGGTAATCGTCCCGTGTATGGCATCGGAGGTCTATGCCAGTGACGTCGAATTGGGCGATAAGGTAACCATCGTTCCGTCCGGGAATGGAACCAAGCTCTGCCCATATCCCGACTGCAGACAGGGTCAGCATGTCACCCGTATACCTAAAGGAACAGTTTTGGAAGTAGAAGGTATGATGAATGTCAAGGTCGGTGATTCAACGATGAAGTGGTTTGAGACGACTTATAAAGAAAAAAGAGGCTGGGTCAGCATTTATGATACGGACCAAGCTGAATAGTGTCCATCCATAAATGGTCTTTTTGCCCAATCTCTGTGTTATGCTCAAAAAATAATCCTCGGAATATTACACATATGCCTGCGGTTATTTTTTTCGCATGTCTTGATATTGAACAAAAATCCTCATTTATGGATGGACACTAGATAGTATCAGAAAGATTTAGAATATTTTTGCTAATACAAGGTTTTTAAAAAGATGAAAATTAATATCCTTATGCTTGGTTTGATAGCAACAGCATTGTTTGTTGGCTTTCCAGCACCCGCGAATGGTATGAGCGCCCGTCCTCCGATAATATTCGAACAGATAGAAGCCGGTCTTTATCTGCAGAAGGATTTGAGACAAGGCAACAAAATGCTAGTGCAGGATAAAAATGGAAAGGTAATTGGCTGGGCAAGAGAGAGCTGTTTGGACAGCAATAAGAAGATTATGTATGATATGAACAATAACGTGAAGGGGTATTTAAAAATGGATCTGATGGATTCCTGGATGCTCAGATTCGTCAACAAATGATGTAAAAACATCAGATTTGTTTGGTATCAAATGTAACCACTTACCCAGAAATGTCTGTCAGGGAGTCCCCTGAAGCGGCTTGAGACTGCAAGGTCGCCTTATTCCTAACCAGGCAAGATTGACGAATGATGTTCTATGATCAGCCATCCATCTTCATATTTTCGATAGACAAAGGTAAATCTTGCAGCTACATCGGTATGGCCGTCGTCTCCCATCAAAGAAAAAGTGTATAGTCCAGAATTTATAGCAATATTATCATATATGCGTATGTTCTGCTCAGTTATTCTTCCATTCGGCTTTTTTGCCAAGAAGTGTACGAAGTAGTCACGTATTTCGTCATGATTATGGCGCACTTTGGCAGATACAGTTGGGAGGAGAATAGCGTTTTCAGCATAACATGCGACAACATTATCTGGATCTCCTGTCTGAAGAGCATCGTTCCACATCACGAATTGATCTAAAATTTCGCTTTTTGTACTCATTGTATTCCTTTCTACGTTGCGGCCATATATGACCTAACATTAGCTGTTTAATAACACTCTTCTTTTTATTATCTTTAAAAAGATGTTGTGATTGCAACAACCATCTTCAGATACATCAAAACAGCAAACCCTGTCAATCGATTTTCCCTTACTTAAAAAGTATATCACACCGATTTTCAGGCCTCAAAATCGTGTTATATAGAACTACATTACAATTATGAATAAAATCGTTTTCTGATTTAATCAAACTTCCTCACAGTTGATTGACTATATTGTAACAGTTGCGAAATATTTCAGAACCTTGGGACACAGGTAAATGGTTGAGCAATCGGGCTGACTTTTTCCATTGTATCAAAATCTTTTGTCGGATATGATTTCTTTTTTCAATCCGATTTGATCTCACGGCAACAAACGGGGGCCATGATGCGAACTCTGCTGATTGCTTTAATTTTATTCTTCGCCTTGACCAGCTGGGCCTTTGCGCTGGTTCATATAGAAAAAGACGGTATATTTTTTTATTTTCCTGAAAACGAAAAAGAAATTGCATCACCTCTAACGGAAAAATTGCCTGAAATGATCGCTTTTCTGGCACTTTGGAAATTGCCAGTTAAACACCCAATCCACATCATCCTAGACGATAAATTAGATGCACCGGAAGTTGAAGTTCATATAATTCCGCACAGGGAAATTCGTATTCCCATCCGTGCACCGGGTGTTCTGGAGGATGGATATACAGAAGCCGATCCTTGGGAATATTTTATTTTTAAGGGCCTGTGTCTTCAAGGTATTTATGGAATCCGGTCCGGTATCCCTGGATTTTTTCACAAGGTTTTTGGCGAAATCATTTCTCCCAATGTCATTATGCCCCAGTGGGTAGAGGAAGGGATATGTAGTTTAATGTATGCACTGTATCGGCAAAAAGAAATCCAGGATCCATTTGAATCAGCAATTTTTCAAGCATCGCCGCCTCCAGATCTTGACATTGTTAGCAATCACCCCCAGATTTGGCCCGGAAATCAAGGCTATAGAATATACGGTAAGCCATTTATATACTGGCTTTACAGAAAATACGGCTGGGAGAAAATTATCGACTTTCTTCGTTCGCATGGACGCGGCCTCATTCCTATCGAAATTGATCTGAAAGCACGACAAGTCTTCGGTAAGACCGGCGTTGCGTTATGGAGAGAATTTCAGAATGAGCATACACGTGAGCCTGACGCCACACCGGGTCTTCTTATAACAGGGTACTGGAGCGAACCATTCGTTTTTTGGAATCAGGCCGGCGTGTATCCCGGTAAACTTAAGATACGGAATCGCGGAAGATATGGCTATGCTGAACCGGATGGTACGCTGTGGGTTTCTGAATATGATAAAGCATCGAAAATATACAAATACTCAAAAGGAACCGCCGTATCAACCGATACAAAACACCTCTGGGATCCGGGATTAGGGCGCGTTGCAGTTACCCGAAAAGGTCACCTTCCCCAGATCATTGTTTTCCCAAATGATTCAAAAGGGGGTTTTCGCTTATCAGAAAAATTAGAAAAAGACCAAGTAGAAACGATCTCGGCACCTCCGGGCATCCTTCAGCTTTCCGGACCTGTTCGTGACAAAAAGGGAAGAATCGCTGTAGCCGGTAATCTGGCAGGCAACTGGGACATCTGGGTCTTTGACGGCCAATGGAATAGGATGACTAATACATTGTCAATTGAAATGGATCCATGGTGGGAGAATGATTCTCTTGTATACGTTTCGAATATTTCGGGCAGATTTCAGATCCATGGAGCAGATCAAAGCCAGATAACACATTCAGAATATGGCGCAATTCTACCAAGGCAGGGACAGTTTTTAAATCTCATACAGAACGGATGGCAAGTTCAGAGCTATGAAATCGGTCGACAGCCTTTCACTAAATTTGAATTTTTACCTGAAAGCTTGATTGACGTTGCTTCAAAACCTACAACCCTTGAGACTAAACCTTACGATCCTTTTAAAAGCGTCTGGCCCAACTATATCAGGCCGGATATATTTATCGGAGCCACTGATCTGCAACTGGGCATTGCCACAAAAAGCAGAGATGTTACCGGCGACTATGCAACCGATGCAGGCATCCGCTACTCTTTTGATTCTGATTATCTCGCTTTACGGGCAGCATTCCAGGCCAGACAATTCGGTACTCAGTATACAAGATATCCGCTTTCATACCAAACGGCCCTGGCTCAAAAAGTAGATGAATCTCGAAACGAGATCAAATTGTTCTGGAGACCCACAGACCTTAAAAAGACAAAACGTGCTGAGGAATTGAGATCTTCGGATGGGACTGAATTTTCTCAAGGTATTGAACTTTCGGTGAACTGGCGCAATTATAAACCACTTGAAGAGGAGGGGCCGACCGAAGATGAGTTCTGGGCCGCACTTGCCGTTGTAAACACATGGGGTATCCTGCGAGGCTGGGGAAATCTGGAACTTTTATCCGAGGACAGGCAATCCCTATCCGGCGGGATACGTGTCTTGTTTGGTGATCAAATCCTTACATCCATTCATATGATGGGAGGTCGAGCCTGGGGTGAATCCCTCAGTGGCCACAATGCATTTCGTATAGGCGGCAACGTTATCGAAGGTTATTTTACTCGAAGGCCATCCAAACTTTTTCCCATAAGAGGATTCGATTCAAACATTCTGGATGCTCCCAAAGCGGCTTCAACCGGAATCGAAGTCTTCTGGCCCATGGCCAATCTGCAGACCGGGTATGAAACCTTACCTTTGTTTTTTCACCGGTTAAGACTGGGAACGTTTGTTGATGCCGGTTTTGCCGGCGAAGATATCACCGGAGATGATCTTTTGGTTGGCGGAGGATTTGAGTTGGTTACATCGCTGGAGATTGCTTGGGGGAATTTGTCGTCCTTCCGGATAGGGATTTCCTGGCCGCTCGTACAGCCTGATTATTTGGATCAAAAGGGACCGTTGTTTATATTTCAAATCGGTCGTCCACTCTAATGTTTGTATTACGCTCAGGGCATCAAACGGGTTGTTGAAAGCAAATAGATCATAAGGCTTGTCTTTGAACAATCATCCTAAAAAATGCATAGAAAAATTTGCAGCGATGCACAGATTTTTTGTGCATGCCGGGCCGGATATTCTTTAGAAAATATCCGACCCGGTATATTGGGTTTGTTCGTAAATAAAGAAAGACTTAAAAATGATACACAAGTCGCACGTTAACGCGTTCTCCTTCGGGACGGTTTTCAGCCATGGATTCAAAATAGGCATTAATAAACAGATGAACGTCTTTGGAAAAGTGGTAAACTGCTCCCGGACCGATTCCAAAAACCTGTTCCTTGGAGTCTGGAATATCAACACCGTTTTTTTGCGTATCGTTAACTTGTTTGAGGTAATAGCCGTTCACACCCAAACGCAGGCGCTTGGGAAGAATTTCGTACGCAGTTGCAAAATTGAGATGGATCGCCTGTCCGGCCCGAGTATCATTGGCACCCTGCGCTTTGTACGCCCGGTTAGGATCGTTGTTATCAGCGTTTATGAGATAGTGAATCCGGGTGGTGGCCGTCCATTTGGGTGTAATAAACAGGGTCCCCGCCCAGTATGGGTTAAAAGAGAAGAAATTGCTGCCGGGATTCAATTCTTTATTTTCATCGTATTCGCCGGTGGGAAAAATCATCTGAAACTCAATCCGATGCATGAATCGAGGACCGTTGGCACCCATGATCGGGTCCCATTGCAAAAAGGGTCCCACCAGAATGTCTCCCAAACCACTTCCGTTATCCTCAGGTCCTAATGCCCCTAAGTTTGAACTGAAATCAAGCCCGACGTAAGGTATGATCACATCTAATCCCCATTTTCCACCAAAGAGCAGCGCTTGATCGGACTGGTAGATGAATTGGGACAAACTGATCCAGGCTTTAAGATCTTCATCGGCCACCTCCGGTAACAGCCGATCGCCATTGGAATCCTTAAATTCGTCAGAGGTCCAGTACTGAACGTACTGGGAAAAGTAAAATCCCGGCCCGGACGGAGGACCCCCATCCAAAAAACTGGTAAAACCCAGATTCACGGATGGTAAATCATAGGCCTGGACCGGCAAACCGGCTGCCAACGTCACCATCAATGCGAATACAACACCATTTAATGTTTTAGCGAATTTCATCAATCCTTCCTCCTTTTTCCTCATCGGTTCAAACATTTCTTGTATTCCGAGATTAAATGTCGGATCATCACCGGCTCTTTAACAGCTCGGGTTTGGGAAAATTTTCAAAGACCTTTTCAGCGGCTTTAATTTCTTTTTCGGATAGGGCAAAATTGGTTAATTCCTTAGAAAAATATTTATCGTAACCCACCAAATCGATCAACCCGTGACCGCTGAAATTAAATAGGATGACTTTTTCTTTACCCTCTTCCTTGGCTTTTAAAGCCTCTGCTATGACACTGGAAATGACATGATTTGTTTCCGGCGCCGGAATGATGCCCTCGGTTCTGGCAAAAACCACACCGGCGGCATAGGCATCCAATTGGCTGACGGCCTTGGGCTCGATGATACCTTCAGCCACCAGTTGGCTGACCATGGGGGCCATGCCGTGATAACGGAGGCCTCCGGCATGCACCGGCGGCGGAACAAAGGCATGTCCCAGACTGTGCATGGGAAGCAGCGGGGTGTATCTGGCCGTATCACCGTGATCGTAAACAAAGGGGGCCCGGGTGAGTGTGGGGCAGGCCGCCGGTTCCACCGGATAAATGTCAATATCCTTTCCGTTAATTTTGTCGTAAACAAATGGAAAGGAGATGCCCGCGAAATTGCTCCCACCGCCGGCACAACCCAATATGATATCGGGATATTCACCGACTTTCTCCATTTGCTTTTTGGCTTCCAATCCAATGATGGTCTGATGTAAGAGCACGTGATTGAGAACGCTCCCCAGAGAGTAACGTGTCTGGCCGCTGGTGTCGGTCACGGCGGCTTCGATGGCTTCACTGATGGCGATGCCGAGGCTTCCGGGTGTATCCGGATGGGTGGCAAGGATATCCTGACCGGCTTTGGTCTCCGAACTGGGGCTGGCCACACATTTAGCACCCCATGTTTCCATCATTGATTTGCGGTAGGGTTTTTGTTTGAAACTGACCCGTACCATAAATACCTTACACTCGATGCCAAACTGAGAACACGCAAATGCCAGCGCACTTCCCCATTGTCCGGCCCCGGTCTCTGTGGTGATTTTCTTGATGCCGAACACCTTGTTATAATATGCCTGAGGCACGGCTGTGTTGGGCTTATGGCTGCCGGGCGGGCTGACGCTCACGTTCTCGTAGTAGATCCTGGCCGGTGTATCCAGATACGCCTCAAGTGAAAGGGCACGGATCAGGGGTGAGGGCCGCCAGATGTTCAACACCTTAAGGACATCTTCGGGGATATCGATCCATCTCTCGCTACTGACCTCCTGTTCGATCAGATTCATGGGAAAAACCGGGGCCAACATATCGGGCGTCACCGGCTTTCCGTCCGGGCCCAACGGTGGATTCAACTTGATGTCCGCCAGCAAATTATACCATTGCCTCGGGATTTCCGATTCCGTTAAAAATACCTTCCTGATTTCCATGAAAACCTCCTTTTAAAAGAAAATAAAAAAAGCCGGGGTTGCCCGAATCAGCCCCGGCTTGTAAACCAAAAGAGCCGTGAGCTACTTCGTGAAACCCCGAAGTTGCTCACAGCCCTTGATGTGCTATCTAAAGCCCAATCAGGTGATGAGCAAACTTCATGTCATTTGCCACCACCACCAGTTTCTGATTTTCATATAAGCCTCAAATGGTTTTTTTGATTGCTGTTGATTTATCCCATATCCTAAAAAAACATTCTTTGTCAACACCCAATTGAAGATCCTTCAAATTTGAATTTTCCGGCTGCTTGTCAAAAACTCCCTTTCTCGGAGCAGCACGGAATGAATTCAAATTAAAAATGTGGAATTAAAGCTGAATCCGTTGTGTTGGGTATCAATGCTTGACTTAAAAAATCCGGTTATGTATCTTCAAATGTTTTTAAGTTGGAATATTTCAAATAAGGTTTTTAAACACACGTAGTTATGAAAATACAAACATTGAAATCCGATGCGTTGCTGCTTCTTACCTCGGTCATATGGGGATTCGCTTTTGTCGCCCAAAGGATCGGCATGGATTATGTGGGACCATTTACGTTTAACGGCGTCCGGTTTGCTTTAGGGAGTCTCGTTCTTTTGCCGCTGATCCTAAGAAACGGCATCCAGAAAAATACCTCGAGAAAAAGTGCTTCCTCTGCCGGCACAAAAACGTTGATATTCGGTGGCGGTTTATTGGGAATCACCGTATTTGCAGCCGCATCCCTGCAACAGGTGGGGCTGGTCTACACAACGGCAGGAAATGCCGGTTTTATCACCGGTCTTTATGTCGTCATTGTGCCGATCCTGGGCCTTTTCTGGGGCCAACACCCCAACGCCGGAACCTGGATCGGAGCCTTGCTTGCCGCAGCAGGGCTTTATCTCCTGAGCGTTACCGATGAATTCACCATATCATTTGGCGATTTGCTGGAACTTATCGGTGCTTTTCTCTGGGCCATACAAATCCTTATTGTCGGATGGCTTTCACCCAAAATAGACCCTTTAAAACTGGCGTTTGCCGAGTTTTCTGCGTGTTCTTTTTTAAGCCTTATCACGGCATTCATCTTCGAAGAAATCGCTTTAAATGCATTATTTCAGGCCACCATACCCATTTTATATGGCGGTGTCCTTTCCGTGGGGGTGGCTTACACCCTTCAGGTGGTCGCTCAACGAAACGCCCACCCTGCTCATGCAGCCATACTTTTTAGTCTGGAATCGGTTTTTGCCGCTTTCGGCGGTTGGCTCATTTTAAATGAAACCCTCAGTTCCCGAGGCCTGATCGGCTGCACACTTATGCTTTCAGGCATGCTTTTATCACAGCTATACGGATTATTGGAGGGCTTTTCGTTTGCAACACTTAAAGCCGTATTTGATCGAAAATAAACAGGGTCATAAAAATACGAGGAGCACTTAAAAAAATAAAAAATGGGTTGAATCAAAAAAAAAATCAACTATAATGCTTTGATCTTTTTTAACTTGGTCGTTGTTAAAACCCATATATATTTGTTTTTAGGAGGAAAATCATGAAAGTGTTGGTGAGTGACAACCTTGGTGAAGCCGGCATCAAGATGTTTCAGGAAGAAGAGGGGATCGATGTTGATGTTAAGACCGGACTGTCGTCTGAAGAACTTAAAGGCATCATTGCAGATTATGACGGGTTGGTCATTCGGAGTGCGACAAAGGTGACAGAGGATCTTTTGAATGCAGCAACGAAATTAAAAGTCGTGGGTCGTGCCGGAATCGGTCTCGATAACGTCGACATTCCGGCAGCGACAAAGCGGGGCGTCATTGTGATGAACACGCCGGGCGGAAACGTCATCACCACCGCTGAACATGCCATTGCCATGATTCTCTCCCTGTCACGTAATATTCCGGAAGGAACAGCGTCATTGAAAGCCGGAAGATGGGACAAAAAGAAGCTCCAGGGCAGAGAAATATACAACAAGGTTCTCGGCGTCGTCGGTTTTGGAAAAATCGGCTCCATCGTGGCAGACCGTGCCCGAGGTCTGAGGATGCAGGTGATTGTATACGACCCATTTGTCACGCCGGAACTGATTGAAAAATCGGGTTTTGAAAGCGTATCCATTGAAGAATTATACAAAAAATCTGATTATATCACGGTGCATGTCCCCAAACTGAAAAACACCACCGGTTTGATCAACAAGGATGCTTTCGATCAAATGAAGGATGGCGTAATGATCGTCAACTGTGCCCGTGGTGGTATTGTGGATGAAGACGACCTTTATAACGCCATGAACTCGGGCAAAGTGGCCGGAGCAGCCCTGGATGTTTTTGAGAGCGAACCTCCGGGGGTTTGCCAGCTTTTTGAACTGGATCATCTCATTTGCACGCCGCATCTGGGAGCCTCCACCCAGGAGGCCCAGACCAAAGTGGCCGTCGATGTGGCCGGCCAGATCATTGATTATTTAAAAAACGGAACGGTTTTAAATGCGGTCAATGTTCCTTCGGTGACAGGGGATATCCTTAAAAAACTCAATCCGTTATTAACCCTTGGAAATCAGATGGGCAGCCTTCAGGCACAGTTGAGCAAAGGCGCCGTTAAAGAAGTGGTCATCGAGTACGCCGGTGATTTTAAGGGGCTTGATTTGTCACCGGTCAGCATAGCGGTTTTAAGGGGGCTGCTGACCCATGTGGTAAAAGATGATGTGAATTTTGTCAATGCACAGGTTCTGGCAAAAGAGAGGGGCATAAAGGTTACCGAAGCAACCAGTGATGACTCCGGAGAGTATATCAACCTGATCACCGTCAAGGTTGAGACGACTGAAATGTCCAATACCGTGACCGGAACCATATTCGGCAAAAACGAGCTGAGAATCGTAAAAATAAATAATTTCCGGCTGGAATTGATTCCAAACGGCCATATCTCACTGATATACAATTTTGACAAGCCCGGGGCCATCGGAAGTTTTGCAACGCTTCTTGGAAAAAATAACATCAATATCGATCAGATGCAGGTGGGGCAAGAAGAAGGTGGCGAATTAAACATCATTTTTCTCAAAACCAATGCATCGCTTCCACCACATGTTATTGACGAAATGCACCAATTGGAACTGGTTAAAACCGTTACGCCGTTAGAGTTTGATCTCTAACCAAGCATCGTTTTCTGCCTGCGTTTTTCGCAGGCAGAAAACATTTTGTAACACAAAAATTTCCCACGGCCTTTCAAATTCCCCCCCTTTTTTTATTTCAATTGCAGGAAAAAGTGCGCTGTGATACCAAGCAAATAATATCGAAAACCGGGCAACAAACCGTCAGATACCGAACAAAACCAAAAACAGCGCAAAATGATAAAAGATATCAGAGATAAATCCTATATTACTCACGAAGATATCCTTGCATTAAACTTTATCCGGAAACCCGGTGCCTATGTGTTTCGAAAATATCATAAGCAGGGATTGAGGTCTCATATCATGGAGGTGCTGGATCCGGGAGATTTTTTAAAACAGAACAAAGGAGAAATTGTTGATGGGATTCGAATTTATCCATGGGCCAAGCCTCTAAAAATGCTTAGAATTTTTAGAACAAACTTTTCTTCCACAAAAGAAGTATGTCAAGAGATCAAAAAGCTAAAAATCGTCGAAAAATATCTCCCGGATGATTCCTATGCAAAGTCCGATGAATTTATCGTGGATTATATCTGGAATAAGAACCACGATTTCATCCTTTGCGGCCTACAGGAGTACGTAGAGGGTGAAGTATTGAACCCATGGGATCCGATTTCCGAACATCAACTTGCCTGTCTTTTTACCCCCATGGAAGGCCATGGAACCAATGGATTTCAAATGGCATCGGAACAACTGATTCACAAATTTCAGAAAAAAGTTGAACATTTCATAGCGAGCGTAAAAAAAATGATTGTAGAAGCCAACTATGTTCCTGATTTTGCGGGGGTGGAAAATCTTCTCATCACCCCAACCGGGAATATTAAACTTGTCGATATTAACAATATTTCCAAAGTTTCTTTAGGACCGGAGATCAGCTTGGATGATAAAGGTTATCCGGTGTGTGATAAATCCATTGAAGCCATATCAATGCTTGAAAAAAAACTTCTGGGAAAGCCCGTTGATAAAACCGAAAGAGTATATAAAATATTTCTTGATCCCCAAAGAATGAAGGAAGTGGGTGCTTTAGAAGAAAAGTTTCATCTCTCGGCCATGAGCAAGCTGGTTTATCGTTGACCTCACATTTTTACTAATGATCGCGCTGAAGGAGACCACGGATGAGTCCCCGTTATCGATTTGATCGAATGGAAATTGCCGGCTCTTTAGGAGACCTGGGAACCCTTCTTCCCATTGCCATCGGAATGATCCTCATCAACGGTTTAAGCCCCACGGGGATGTTTTTTTCCATTGGCATTTTTTATATCTTGTCCGGAATGTATTACGGCATTACGGTTCCGGTTCAGCCCATGAAGGTCATCGGTGCATATGCCATTGCAACGGCAATGACGCCGTCCCAGGTGATGGCTTCAGCAGCCTTGATGGGCCTGTTTCTTTTGATTATCGGCGGAACCAACGCCATCACCATTATCGGCAAGTATACTCCCAAACCGGTGGTCAGGGGGGTTCAGATTTCAACCGGAACGCTCCTTATGGCCCAAGGCGTAAAATTCATGATCGGCTCGTCAAAATTTCAAATGGCGCGGCAAATGGCAGAACCTTATTTGACCATACAGCACATAGGGCCCTTACCGGTCGGGATCGTTATAGGGATCGTCGGTGGTGTTTTGACGCTTCTGCTGCTTGAAAACAAAAAATTTCCAGCCGGGCTTGTCGTCATATTGGGCGGAATTTTTCTGGGATTGGTTTTGGGGACCCACGAAGGTTTCGACACACTTAACATCGGTATTTATTTTCCAGAATTGCTGCCCTTCGGGTTGCCGGCCGGTGCTGACTTTACCTTTGCATTTTTTGCCCTGGTGCTCCCGCAACTGCCCATGACCTTAGGAAACGCTGTTATCGCCAACGCAGATTTGTCCCATGAATACTTTGGGAAAGATTCCAAAAAAGTCACCTATCGGGCCTTAACCCTCAGCATGGGGTTGGTCAATCTGTTGAGTTTTGTGGTGGGCGGCATGCCGCTTTGCCATGGGGCCGGAGGATTGGCGGCCCACTATCGATTTGGCGCGCGCACGGCGGGTTCCAATTTAATGATTGGAATTTTATTTCTGGCACTTGCTTTTTTTCTCGGTATCCATGCCCTTTCGGTGGTGTACCTTTTGCCCATGGCCATTCTAGGGGTCTTGTTGATTTTTGCCGGAAGTCAGCTGGCATTGACGGTCATCGACATGAAAACGAGAAAGGATTTGTTTGTTTCACTGCTGATATTGGGGATTACACTGGCTTCAAATCTGGCAGTAGGGTTCTTGGTGGGTATTGTCGTTGCCTATGTTTTAAAGTCCGAAAGGTTAAATGTATAAATTTTCGGTTACTTGAGGGGTCGGGTAGTTTTTCTGAATCGTCGCTCCATGGATAATCTTTTTTTAAAACGCGTGAACTCGTGGCAAGGACTCGTAAAGAAAGAACAGGAATCTATCTTTAAAGAATCAATAGGTTTGCCACACAAGCTGAATTTTCTTTTAAAGGTGAGATTTCGGCATGCGTCTGTTCTTTCTAACGATTCCTAAGCCACTCAAACAGCACCCGCTTTAAAAAAAGATCATCCATTCCGCTTATCATATCACAATTTGAAATGCTCAAATGGTGCCCATCCATAAATGAGGATTTTTGTTCAAGATCAAGGCATGCGAAAAAAATAACCGCAGGCATATAGTTGATATTCCGAGGATTATTTTTTGAGCATAACGCAGAGATTGGGCAAAAAGATCATTTATGGCTGGGCACAAGTTAGGTTTTGATTGTCCACAAGACAACAGGAACCAGCAGTATCAACAGAATAATCAGCAAGCCTGGAATCGAGATATACGGTTGATACCATGGGGCACCTTTAAAGCGTGCTTTTTTGACTTCCGACAGAAACCAGTTGCCCAGCAATATGGCAGCCACCAGCGGGGCGATGATTCTTACAATCGTTGTTAACGTCTCCACATCGTTCTCCACGTCAAAGTTTAAACCAGACGGCTTTTCTTTCCGTCAATGGTGTCTTCAAAAATCATCTAATTTCTTTTTGGTTTGCTACCCTATCATATCCTAAAACAAGTAGGCAATCATTATACCGATTAAAGCGTTTTTAAAAATCTATTGAACTCATCCGGTCTTATTGATAAGGGTTCGACAATTGGATCTTTTATGCCTGATCCGTAAATATAGCCGATAGACTCTGATTTTTTTTATAACACGTTAGCCTTTTGAAAACTTTGCCGCTTCAGGTACAATTAAATTTTTTCTGAAGCTCCTTTGAAATCGATTTGTTTCAAAGGATTAAACTATTACGATTTTTTTACTATGGAGGAATACAAAATGTCCCAAATGAAATGGAATAGCCCACCTGAAATGCAAATTGATACAAATAAAATCTATACAGTGACCGTCGACACCGAGAAGGGCCTGATTGAATTGGAACTCTATCCCCAACATGCACCAAAAACAGTCAACAATTTTGTGTTTTTGGCCAAAGAAGGCTTTTATGATGGTGTGTCTTTCCATCGAGTGATTTCCAATTTTATGATCCAGGGAGGAGATCCAACAGGAACGGGTAGCGGTGGTCCCGGTTATCAGTTTGAAGATGAAGTAAGGGAGAATCCGCTGACTCACGAGAGGGGTGTTATTTCCATGGCAAATGCCGGGCCGAACACCAATGGAAGTCAATTTTTTATTACACATTCCCCTCAAGGTCATTTAAATGGAAAGCATACTGTATTTGGTAAAGTCGTAAAAGGTTTGGATGTTGTGGATGAAATACAGGGAGGTGACACAATGCAACGGGTCACGATTCTCGAAGAATAGAGAAGTTCGCCGGTTGAGACAGGTTGTATGGTCATAAAAAAACCTGGTTCTATGAGCAATGTTAGAAAGTTACGGCTCTGTCTGAAGAATCGATGAAAGAGTTTGAAGTGAACTGAGGTTAAGGAGTTCTGCTAACTATATATAATCAATTTGTAAAAACTGAAACTCGATCTTACATCTCAAAATTTTAATTCAAACTAAGTCTGACATTATTCAGATATCCATTTTATATTACCATTAACCTCTTTTCCTTTTTCGGATATATCTTTGGAACACAAGATATTTTCGCATGGTCGGATTTCTGCTCTATTGCAGAGTACCAGAAATCACAGGTCTTGATTTGGTGATTTCGAATCGAAATCGAAAAAATTTTGGGCTCCGACTATTCTACCTATCTTCAACTACTTCCTTATCTTCAACTACATCCCAATTTGACTCAAAAGTATTATCATGGAGCGTATATGCATATCCGACCATCTTTCCGATTCCTGGCATTACACCTTTTTGAACTTTCCAGTAGGCAAGATAAATGGCCGGAACCATGCCATCTTTCCCAGACTGCGGATGGTTCGCGGTATGTTTCCAAATCTCCCTTTCCTCCATAACTCTCCATAACGTACCATACTTTTTGTTCCGTACGATTTGTCCGACACCGGGCAGTCTTTTCTGCCTGAAAACTTCATCGTGTGCTAATTGCATGGTCATACATCCTTTGGTTATATGAGCCGTTACCCATATAGAGCTTGGAGTCGTAAGTTTAAAGAAAAGTTTTGTTTGAAAATAACATTTGGCCGACTATCAAAGATGTGGTTTTCCCTTTATACAATACAGGAGTTATAGGCCGTATAGGGTTCTAATAACGCTTATCAATTTCAACTTCTTACTTTCCCAATTTTCACACGTATCATCGGGTTTTACAGAGTGGAAATCTTTATAAAACTCGCAATGGGGAAATTTTTTTACAGATTTGGAATCATCAAGAATTTTATTGGTCGTGGGATCAGGCACGTAATACCAACAGTCATAACATATCTTAATTTTCACCATTTTATTATTTGCTATTGCATTGTTGGTCATATGTGAAAAATTTATAGGAAAAAAAATATTTGAATGTTTGGGGGTGACTGCTAATTGCAATCACCCCTCACACGAGAAAATCGGGAAATTAAATGGCCAGTTGAGGAAACTGGCTTTCCTTTAAAAAATAGAATCTACAGGTATGCAATAAAAAGTCAAGACGGAATTAATTGGCATTTAGTGTGTATTTAAAATACCCAATCATTGGAGAGATAAAAGGTGAGACCTGAGGTTTTTTCTATTACCCTCTAAACCAATCTTTCTTCGTATGTTTTTACGGTGAGTCTCAACGGTCCTCGGAGATACGTTCAGAAGTTCTGCTATCTCTTTGCTGGGGTTGCCATGCCTTATTAGATTTGCGATTCGGATTTCTGTGGGGGTAAGGTTTAAATATTTCAGAGACATTTTTCGAGTAAAAGGGGATATAATTTCATTTAGATTTGATTCTATAATACTCAAAAAAGTTTTTTGCCGATCATCCAATTTGGTTTTTTTGATCTTTCTAAAATATGGTGTAATCAGTTCTTTTACGTTTGTTAATACATTATCTTCTATTTCTGTCTTATCATTTTCTCTTTTATTCAATAAAACTTTCATTGCCGTATTTAATTCTTCAAGACCTCTTGTCTTGACTTCCAACTCTTTGGTTCTTTCCTTCACCCGGTATTCAATCTTATCGTAAGCTTTCCGTAATTTTTCCTCAATCCGTTTGCGCTCAGTGATATCTCGATCAATACCTCTATAGCCACAGAACTCCCCATCAGAACCGAAGGTTGGGATTCCACTGGTTTCAAGAGCCACAGGATGACCGTCTTTGTGAAGGTTTATGTTCTCAAGACAATCAAACGGCTCCTGTGATGCAGCAAGAGTATTAAAAATCTCAGAAACTCGATTGGCCTCGTCAGGGGGCATTAGGTCAAACGGAGTCTTACCTATGATTTCTTCTGGATCATAACCAAGTATATCATAAATTTTTGGACTAATATAAGTGTAGCATGAATCTTTATCGACCTCCCAAATCCAATCACTGGTTATTTCCGTTAAATTACGGAATCGCTCCTTGCTCTCCTGAAGTGCTTTCTCCATCTCTTTTTTATAGAGCGCAATTTCAACAGTAGCTTTGATTTCAAGGTCTTGAGACGGTTTTAAAAT
>Ga0224498_10000065_pt1 | contig 23516 bp, 23 predicted proteins | sample SF_Jul11_sed_USG_5_FD_167971 | JGI IMG/M metagenome (GOLD analysis project Ga0224498, IMG submission 167971) | Sediment microbial communities from San Francisco Bay, California, United States - SF_Jul11_sed_USGS_21 | ecosystem: Environmental > Aquatic > Marine > Sediment | place: USA...
ATTCAGTTGCAATCGCACTACTGAATCCTACTGATGGAAATCCATCTATAAGATACCCTCCTTCTAAATCAAGTGGTTTTAATTCTTTAATCCTAATTCGAGGAAACATTGAATAATTTTTGCATTTATTAGATAATAATTTTTATCTAATTTTGAATCTAGTTTTTCAATTTTGAGACAAGTGCAGCATAGATGAATGGTAATATTGTTGTCACTTCCGCATGGAGTGTTGCTTGTTTTGCTTTCTGCGTTACTTTTCCCCATGAAATGGCTTCTTTGACTAATGCTCCGCTAAGACTTCCATCAAACTCTTGCGCAGTTGTAATGTAAAATGCATAGTCCATTCCCTCTCTGTACTGGTTCCACCAAAGCGTGTGATGCTTTGAGATTCCACCGCCAATCATTAAGGCGCCTGATTTTTCTGCCTTGAATATTAGTCCTGAGAGCAGATCTGCATCACCTATTATGTTTAGTTTGAAATCTTGATGTTTTTGTGTAAATAGCCATATCTGACTACCAACTGCACCATCTACAATCCCTGGAACTACTACCTTGATGTCATTTTTGTATGCCCAATAAAGAAACGAATCCTCTCCCAAATTCTTTCCAATCATTCTGCAAATATCAGATGTAGTCATCTCCCTTGTACCGTTTTGGTATTCTTCTTCTAAGAATGCCTGCATCTTTTCTTCAATGAGTGGGCCATAATTATCCATTGGCACAAGCACATTTCCCAATCTGTGGATGTTCTGATCAGCTAACTCCTTGTCGTCCATGGTAAAAGACCCTTCGTTATAATGCGAGAAATGCCTTGCAATATCATGATCTAATGCTCCACACGTTGTTAAGGCAACATCAAACCATTTGTTTTTAATCATATCTTTGATGATTCCTCTTGTTCCCGTTGAAACTAGAGCTGCCACAAATGAGACAAATTTGAGGCATTGCTTATCTGAAATCATCTCTGTTAAAATTTCTAATCCGTTTGATAGATTTACTGATTCAAATCCACCTGATTGAGATAATTCTTCAAATATTTTTTCTATTGATATGTTTGAATCAATCTCAATATCTTTAACTGGACGACCTGGTTCTATCATATTTTATCCCTTGATGTCAGGTATAAATTTCTGCCTAGATGTAATTCTAAATTTTTTCAATTCCAAAAACAATACCATAATAGTCAGAATAAGAAATATCTGTAATTCTTAGATTAAATTTTTGCAAAATTTGTTCCATAGATGCAAACTGCACTGTATGTTGATTTGTTTTGATTTTGATATGACCTGCTGTCAATAACCTCTCCCAATCAGGAAATTTTTCTTTTATAAATTTAAAAATTTCATCATACTCTTCTAATTTTTCTTCATTCAAATTTATTTTCACAAGTCAAGTAGGACTTTAAATCTTGTGGAGAAATTTTTGTTTTAGGCATAGATAAAAATAAGTGATTAGAATTTACATTGTGCCTCACAAACCCGATCCTGAAAGAAAGCTATCGATGAAGAGTAGACTGATTCTCATTGCAATAATGTTTGTTGTTATTAATTTGATTTTCTATTTTGGATTTGACTCTTCAGATGAATCAGAAGAATCAGTTGAATTAGATGATAAAAACCAATTGAACATCGAAATAAATACAAAATCAGAACAAGAAATAACACGTTCAATTACTCCATAGATTATCCTGCATTTTATCCTCCAAATTGATATGCATTTGTTGTTCAATCTGCTTTGATTTATGTTGTAAACACTGTACTTTCGTTTCATATATGTGGAGAGGTATTTTTTCTATACTGGAATTTGATATTCTGTGTACAAAACTACAAACCCGTCATTTATTTTGATATATTCTGTATTGTGTAAAAGCCAACCCAATCTAGAAAAGTACATAGAATGACTTTGATTTTAAATACAATTTTTACCCAGAAAATTAAAGAAAACATGTTTCAAAATATTCTAATCTGTTCATTTGTGTTAAAAAACAGCCAATATGTTATTGGTATAACTTTTGAATTAGCCAAAAAATTTAACTCCAATATTATTTTTCTTAAATGTCTTCATGAGGGACATCCTACTTTTGGTTTATTTCAAACAAAATCAGAGAAGAAAAAACAAAATGAGTTAGCCAAAGAAGCACAACTAGCGCTACAAGAATTTGAAGAAATGGCAAAGTATTACAATATTTCTGTAAAAACAGAAAATGTCTTTGTTGATTCATTATCAGAATTTGTTGCGATATATGTGCAAAAGAACAACATTGAACTTTTGGTTGTAAATTCTACTCCTCCATCAGATATTGATATTCACAACTACAAAGATATTGTAAACCACATATACAAAAATATAGAATGTCCAATTCTTACTTTAAAATAAATTTACCCAAAGGTAAATTCTTTGCTTTTTTATAATTTCTTTACGCGTTGAGAATTTGTTTACTTTGTATCTTGTCTAAATTCCTTTGGCATCTATTTTTAGTTATCTAGTAATAATGATGCATTTGTCTTTGTTCTAATCCTTCTTGCTCAAAGTGATTGTGAGATTTTCCACCATCATGATGAGCATGAACAGTTCCATCAATATGGCAATGTGTGTTGTCAATCAAATCTTTCATGAACACATCATCTATGTTTAGTATCATGTTAGTTGCTTCAACTGCAGTTTTGAAGACTTGTTGTTTTACTACCACAGTTTCTATGATTTCAGATGATGACGTATCCAACACTTTTCTAGTGTTGGAGTCAATCCCATACCATTTCATTTTGCCATTAGACTTTGAAGATTTTGTTCGTAACTGTGTTAGTGTATCTAATTCATTCATTCCTATATTCCGTGCTAATGTCAACGGTATCTGTTCTACGGCATCTGCAAATCTCTCTATTGCAATTTGCTCCTTACCTTCTACAGTGACAGATTGCTCCCTAATTTTTTGTGCTACTATCCATTCGGCAGAACCAGCACCATATACAATGAACGGGTTTTCAATAAAGTTTCTTAATACATAAAATGCATTCAAAGCATTTCTGTGGAATTCATCAAGATATCGTTTTGAGTTTGCCCTCAATAACAAAGTTACAGATTTTGGATTATTGCCAGCTTCTACAAACATCATTTTATCACCCCCAATAGTTTTCTCATAAACTTTTTTTGCAAAACCCAATTCATTGTTAGAAATTTTCTCTATATTTTCACAGGTCTTTGCACCGGTTGCCTTTTCTAACCACCATAAATCATTATACTTTACCCTGCGCATTGAGATGATGCCTTTTTTTGCAAGAGCTTCCTGAACAAACTCATTTACTCCTTTCCTTGATATTACTACTGTAGCTCCTGAATCTGTAATTTTTTTGACAAATGCAAGCAAGTCTTTATTTTCTTGGTCAAGAAATTGACTCATTTGTTCAGGTGATTCTATTTCTATCTCTGCTTCCGTTTTTGATCTCATTGGTTCTAATGGTTCATTTATTAACAGAATCTTGGCGTCTTTGATAGATCTAGGCATTGCTGAACTATCTATTGTTTTATCAATTATTGTACCTTTGATCAATTCAATATCTGCTAAATTTCCTATTTTTTCTTCAATTTTGATGTCATCAACATTTATCTTTCCTCTTTCCAGATTGGTTATTTGACAGATTGCCTCTATGATAATGTCTATAATTTTCATATTTTCTTCCTGTAAATCGAAAATTGCTTTCCCCTCCAAGCATGTAGCAAGTAGTTGCTTCATTGTTTTTCTATCTCTTCTGTTTGACTTTATCTTAATTTCATTTAATATCTCTAAAGCACAATCTAAACTTCTCTCATACCCCCTTGTAATTGCAGCAACCGGAATTCCAATTTTTAATAATTCTTCAGCATGATTGAGTAAACTCCCTATCAAAACAGCTGCTGATGTTGTACCATCACCAACATGAGTGTCAACTGTATTTACAGCATCTATAACAGATTTAGCTGCTGGATGAACAACATCCACTTTTCTCAAAAATGCACCTCCATGTTTTGTTATGGTATCTTCTCCAAGTATGTCGATGTACATTTTTTCCATACCACGTGGACCAAGAGATGTTTTGACTATTTCTGTAACAAGTTTACCTGAAATCAGATTGTATTTTTGTGAGTCTTGTAATCCAACACGCGAAATATCTTGATCAAGCAAATCAGGATATTTCATTCACTCTTAGCCTCCTTTGAGATATTAAAACATGTTTATTGAAGATTTTAAGTTCACAAAAAAATAACAAAATAAAACTCATCGAATCCCCATTTCTACTTTTTTTGATTTTACATTGCATTCTTACTTGACAGATCTTCATCAGGACTAGATGTATTGGAGTCATACCCTTCTGGCATTGCTTCACTACCTTCATTGAAGTGTTTCAAGTCTTCTCCTGCAATGATGTCTTCTTCTGGTGGGACATAGTCTCGTATGTCGTGTCTTGCTTTTCCTGGATACTTGTTTTGAGTTGCAAGTGCTACTACTATAAACAGGACAAATGCAACAACGGGGGGTATCATTGTATCTAATCCTGCCCATTCTTCTGGCATGGTAAAGAAGAAGTAGAATCGTAAAAGTGACCCCACAATAAGCGACGCAATTGCTGCCGGCATGTTTGCCTTTTTCCAGAATAAACCAAATGTAAGGGGGGCAAAGGCTCCGGCAAATACTATGTCAAATGCTAAGATAAGATAAATTCCTGGCGCTGGTACAAGATAACCTAGCGTTGTTCCAACTATCATCATTGGAGCAATAACAATGCGTGTAACTACGAGTAGTTTACTATCACTCCAATTTGGTTTTCCCATCCACCGCCTTCTGATTATCCTCTGCATCATATTTCTAGAGATTACACTGGATATGGCTAATAGTCCTCCACTAGCCGTGGACATCGATGCTCCAATTACCCCCATCAATATTGCGGCACCAATTGCAAACGGCATAAATTCTGTAGATAGTAAGGGTAATGCTAGATCTGGCAACGTATCTCCTGGCAAATAGTAAAATGCCACAATTCCTAACATACTTGTTGGAACTACTGTAAACATAGTAAGTGCTCCACCCATTAGTGCACCTTTCTGTGCTGTTTTCGGGCTACGAGCTGAGAACACCCTCTCCATAAAGTCAAGTGCAACTATGTCTCCTAATCCTAGTGCAAGAATTGCTCCCCAATTGATTAATGCTCCATTGGCAATATCATACAATCCCGAAAGGTCCATAAACTCTGGTGGTGCATTGTTGTAAATTACATCCCACGGTACGTCTGAAAAACCTCCGGCAAAGAAGAGGAATCCCGCCCAGAATGATCCTATTGCAAGATAAACCTGAAACAAATTTGTATACGCTGATGCAAATAATCCTCCAGCAATTGTATATGCTACTACTACTAAAGCTGAAATTGATATGCCCCAGAAATAATCTATTCCAAAAACAACTTCCAAAATAAATCCACTGGCAGCTAAATTACCTGCTACAAGAACTAGAAAACTAATAATCATAAGGACCCCTGAAATTCCTTCAGCGCCATTTCCAAATCTTCTAAAATAAAAATCAGGTAATGTAATCATTGACATTTTGTTTAGTGGTTTAGCATAGAATGCAGCTGTTACTAACAGACACAATCCTAGGCCCAACGGAATAACTGCTCCGGCCCAGAACCCAAATTCAAACACGAGTGCAACATTTCCTAATGATGAATTCCCATCAACTGCTTGAGCTGCAAGCATCGTTCCAACCATTGCTAAAGGCAAGCTTTTTCCTGCAACTATCAACCTCTTACCACTATTCTTGACTAATCTGCCTGCAAATACTCCTACTGCGAGTGTAATAATGATGAAGGCCGCTACCGCAATGCCAAAGCCATCCATCTCCACCATTGATTCTATAGATAAAAAAAATTATATAAATTTTGAAATTTTCAAGTAAAATACGTTTAATGAGGAGAAATTTATACGTATAATACATTAAATGTGATAAATATTCTAAATTTAATAGTTATAAGTAAAATTTAGATCTGATGATAATATTTCAAAAATAAATTAGAATTTTCTTGTTCTAATAATGCCAAAATTTAAAAAAATTTACCAGATTGATTAGTTCTAAATAATTTTCTTATTTCTTAATAAAAAATGATGATGAATGATTTAAAATACTTCATTTCTAAAATGTTGAACAAATTCAAAATCTTATTAATTTAATCTATTTAGGCAAAAGATGGATAAGCAATACGCTTTTGCGGTTATTTTAATTATTTTGGGAGTTGGTTTAAGTCAATCTGGTGAATCTGATACCTTTTACATTGGACTTGGTACAGGAATTGTTGCAATGGGAACATTGTGGGTATTGATTCGATTAATAAAAGAATTTAAAAAAAAATAATGTCTTCTAAATAAATTTATGAAAATAATATAAACACCAAATTCATTCACTGTATATGCCTGGAAAAGGATATGCTACAGTTGGTATGAAACCTGTTATTGTCACTAGATTACAAGAGGCAACCGATAAGCATTATCCTGGAATGTTTCTACCTAGCACCTTAATCATTATGATGAATGAAGTTAAGATGGGATATTATTCAGTAGAATCTCATAACATTAGGCTAGATCTATCTGGCAGCTACAATACCATAACTATTAGATCTGATGTACAACAATGGTTAGAAGAAAATCATGAAAAACATGGTGAAGAATATGAAGAAAAATATAGAGTAAAATGCTTTACAAAATTTGTGAGTTATTTCATCGTTAATATGCTTGAATCAAAATATAATTCTCAAAACAACAACATTAGTCTAAAAGAGTCAAATTTTAAATGGCTTCAAGAAGAATATCGAAAACAAAAAAATAATGTAGATGACCCCAATGAAATTCCGAGCTTTGAACGATTTCTGGATGTCTATATTAATAATTTATTTGGAAAAATTAAAGCAGCAAAAGAAATCTTGACACTGTAAATATCAGATATCATTTGAATTTTTAAAAATATTAAAAAAATCAGAGTGGTGTCATAGTATCAATTAGTCGTGCATTAGTGACTTGACCATCTTTTTCTTGGATTTCAAGATCTACAGTATATTTCAAAGCATCTAACATGAAATTAACTTGAACATCCCATGCTTCTCTAGGTCCTTTTTCAGGAATTTGAAATGTTTCATTCACTCTGAAGTCACTTACATCACCATATAGTGCATTAATCACTCTACTTGATTCTCTTTCTATGTCCTCTGGTGTACTAACTTTTTGCATTAAAAACAATACACAAGACAAATATAAAAATATTATAAAATTTATTTCACTTGATTTTTTTAATCATAATTTTGTAAGTTTTTTAAAAATAGACTCTTTCTTCATTTTGTCTAATTCTGCTTGCACTTTATTTTTGTGATAAATTGCTGTTTGATTATCCGGTTCAAGTGTTAATGCTTTGTTGTACCATTCTAAAGATTCTTCATATTTTTTTAATGATAAAAGTAATTTTCCTTTATAGCTTATTGCATATACATAATTGGGATTAATTTTTAATGCTTTTTCGCAGTATGCAAGGGATTCTCTATATTTTTTTGAGTGTTCTAGAAACCATACCATGCTGCATAATGCAAGAATATTTCTTGGTTCAATCTCTAATGCACATTCACAGTAGAATCGTGCAGCTCCGAAACGTTTCAATGATGACAATGCTATGCCTTTACTATAAAGGGCTCTGACGTTATTTGATTCATATTCTAAAATTTTATCAAAACACTCTATGGCCTTTTTGTACAGACCGGTTCTATCCAATGCTAACCCTTTATTTATTAAAGCATCCGTACATTTTGGATCAATCTCCAGAGCTTTGTCATAAAATACGAAGATATCTTTATTTGAAAATCCTGCAAAATCAAGGGTCCATCCCTTGGCTACTAATGCTTTAATATTTTTGTTATCTATCTCTAAAGCCTTGGTGTAAAATTTTATTGCTTTTTCATGCTTTCCTTTCTTAGTAAGTTTTTGTCCTTTTTCAAATAGAATATTGGATTGCCTAGAATCTTCCTCAATGCCTTTTTTTAGGAATAATATTCCCTCGGAATTTTTTTTTAATCTTCCTAGAATTAAGCTTTTATTGTACAAGGCAGCAGAGTTGTTTGGATTTTTTGACAAGACCTGATCTGTTATTTTTAGAGCTTCTTTATTACGACCTAATTTACTAAGGACTTGTCCCATTGATGTTTGTGATTCCAAATACTGTGAATCTATTTCAAGGGATTTTTTGAAACAAGATATTGCTTCTTCGTATTTTTCTATCTTTTCAAGTGTAATACCTTTGTTATACAAAGCATCTAGGTTTTTGGGATCTATTGATAGGACTTTGTTAAAACAAACTATGGCATTTTGAAAATCTTCCATTTTATATAATGTTGTACCCTTATGAAGTTGTACTACAATATTTTCAGGTTCTAGAGAGATAGCTTTGTTGAATTTTGAAATAGCTTTTTTAAATTCATTGTAATAAACTGCTGTTAAACCTTGATTCAAAAAATACCATGCATTTTTTGAATTTTTTAATATCATGATTTTTTTAGTTAAATATTGTTTTTATAGTTAAATCGTATATTACACATAATTTGATTTTTTTTACTGTCTCAAAATTCTCAACAATTAAAAAACAAGATACGTACTTTACTTGAAATCTTTAATTATTAAAATCACATACTAAATTCGATTTAAATGGGCATGGAATTTTATGGCGATGATTACAAGGGTGCAGATGTTGCTCCATTTGTTGGAATTAATACATTTTTGCATCTTCCTTGGGTAAAGACCCATAAAGAATTACTTGAAGCAAAACCGGATGTTGCAATCATTGGGGAACCATTTGATTTTGGTACTACCATTCGTCCCGGAGCGAGATATGGACCAAGAGCAATTAGAGCTGCTTCTACAATTCCCTCTCCTCCTTACGAACGATTCAACATTGAAACAGGCGCAGATCCATTTGGAACTTTTAGAACTGTAGATTATGGTGACGTTGTAGTTTCGCCAGGTGATGTAATAGAGTCTCACAAGAGAATGACATTAAAAGTAAAGGAAGTTCTTGAGGCAGATGGCATTCCCGTAATGCTTGGAGGAGATCACTCAATTACTTATGCAAATGTTAGAGCTTTTGCTAAAAAATTCAAAAATATAGGAATGATTCATTTTGATACTCATGCAGATTGTGCTCCACAGGGGCTAACCGGATTCAAATATGATCATGGGGCACACATTAGAAGAATTATGGAGATGGGATGTCTAAAGGGGAAAAACTATTCTCTTGTAGGTCCGAGAGGATATTGGCCAGGACCTGATTTGTACAAATGGATGTCAGATCAAGATTTTCAATGGTTTACAATGCTTGATGTTGAGGAATTAGGTATCGATTACATTGCAAAAGAAATAGCTGATAGGGCAAATGATGGGACAGATGCCGTCTATCTTAGTTGGGATATAGATTCCTTTGACCCTGCTTATGCACCGGGAACTGGAGAACCTGAACCAAATGGGCTTACATCAAGAGAAGGCATTAGGATGATACGTCTATTATCCAAATCATTTGATCCTGATCGATTTGCAATGGATTTAGTGGAAATTGCTCCAGCATATGACGTTAGTGATTCAAGTTCCTACAATGGAGGCATCACATCAGGATTAGGACAAAGACTTGTTGTTGAACTATTAGCTGGATTGTCATTAACAAAAAGAGGTTTGGATGAAGGAAGTCCTGTAAGGCCCAACGATTATCGTGGAACTGGAAACACTTACAATTTTGGAAATCCTCGAGCTGAAATCCCAAAGAGAGATTAATGAAAATTGAAGTATTGGTACAGGGAGATCCTGATACCAAACCATTTACGAAAATGTTTCATTATGAAAAATTAGATAATGATATCTTCTTAGAATCTGCACAATTAATCAAAAAGCGTCTGGCAAACAACATGAGATTAAACATAAATGAAACTCTAGGATGGTTTGTTACATATATTATAATTTCATTAGATGAAGGTAAAACAATAAATGAAATTCAAAAACATATTCCAGAACTTCTATCTCCATATCAAGTCATGATTGGTGTCCCTGAAAGCTTGAGATTACTAACTTTTACCATTACTAGAAACAATACTCGTAATAAGATGATATCTATTACAACGCCTATTTGCATTAACCAATATCTTCTTTGTGACCTAGAACAGAGCGTATAGGATATGGTAATGTGATTGATTGATACATTAATGGGAATGTTACAAGCCAACAATCCTTTTTTAATGATTATAGCTGGTTTGATGATTGGATTATTACATGCTTTTGAACCTGATCATCTTAGCGCAGTTTCCACTCAATTATTAAATAATAAAACTACTAGTTCAAAAAAACTGATTTTGAGAAAGTTGACTATACTATCTTCTTTAAGAGGAATGCTGTGGGGAATGGGACATACTTCCAGTATAATTCTAATTGGCTTGTTGATTGCGGGTTTATCATTAAACATTCCTGATAATTTCTTTGTTAGTGCAGAAGTTGTTGTAGGTTTAATGTTAATTATTTTGGGAATTTTTACAGTTACAAACAAGAGATTCTTTAAACAAAAACATATTCATCCCCACACACATCCAAATGGAATTGCTCATACTCATTCGCACACTCATAATGTAAGTCATAAACATAATCACAAATCATATCTGATAGGTTGTGTTCATGGTATTGCTGGTAGTGGAAGTCTTGTAGTATTAGCTGCTTCCACTCTGAACAGTTTTGATATGATGCTTTATTTTTTAATTTTGTTTGGTGTAGGCAGCATAATAGGTATGACTATTGCAAGTGGGATGCTAGGGTTACCTTTTGTTTTATTTTCAAAATTGGGGTTGGTTACTAAATATCTAAAATATGTGATAGCAAGCATAACTTTGATTATAGGTATCAATATTGTCTTTACAATTGGATTAGATGGCAAATTATTCTTATAACACTAAATATGTTTAATGGAGCCACAGATCATTTAACCTAAATCTGTTATTTTACAACTAAAACTGAAACTTTGGATTTTTGTGCAACTGAGTTTGATATGCTTCCAAGAATTGTTCCTTTGAAGCCCCCGATTCCTTTTGAACCAATAACAACGAGGTCAACTTTTTCTTTGCTAGCAAATCCTGAAATTTGAGATGAGGGTTTACCATATAGGATTTTATACATAAATGGAACTTTTTGTTTTTCACAATCTTTTTTTGTCGATTCTAACATCTTTTCTGATTTTTCTGTTAAAAATTTTTTATAGTTTATAACTGTCCCGGCAAGTGTTGGATGGACAACTATCACGGTTACCCCTGTAATCTTCGCACCAGTAAGTTTAGCAATGTAAATTGCCCTATCCAATCCTTTTTTTGATGCATCAGAACCGTCCAATGCGACCAAGATGTGTTTTATTTCACTTTTCAACACATTACCAATCATCTTTGTGGATTATTAAATATTCCAAGTAAAGTACGTTCATTGATTTGTTACTTTCACTTGCCAGGTAATGGTATTATCTTCTTATTAATAAGATACAGATAAAATTTATTAAATGTATGAACAAATTGTCTAATCTGCCGTCCTATGGTTTAACGTAAATTATCCATTGATCTAAAAACCCATTTAAATTTTGAAGAATCAGTAAAGGCTAAAAAAAACATACACAAAATTGATAATGAAAATGCACCGAATGCAAAAATTAATGCCTGCATTGAATATGATTCATGGATAATAGCTAATAGAAGAATCACAAATCCGCTGATATTGCATGATACTAATCCTGTTGTGAACGAACTTCTGTATTTACTTAGTTTTTTGTGTACCAACAAGTGTCAAATATTGGTTACAACACTATCTTATTTATCAATTTTTGAACACACACCATTCATGTTTTAATTCAATAGATAAAATTCCAGATAATAAAAGATGATTAGTGATTCTGGTGCAAAAACAGGTTTCAAAGAAAAGACATTTGACAGTGTGATTGATAGAATAATCATCATAGAACTTGCCTAAGAAATGTTTTTTCCGTTGATCTCTGTTAACACTTGATACAAATTGTTAATGGAACCAAAGTGGATTATTTTAGATGATGGAACCAATCCAATCAAATTTTTGAAAAAAACAGGTTTCAACGAGGAACATAAAACATCACAGTTACACCAACTAGAACCACTATAGAGCCGATAATTTCAAATCTGTCTGGTTTTTTCTTGTCAACCCAATATCCCCATATTATTGATGAAACAACAAAAATTCCCCCATAAGTTGCATAGACCTTACCAAAATTTTCAGGCTGAAATGTCATAATAATTCCATAGGTAAATAAAATCAATGCTCCAATCAAACCCCATATCTTTTCTTTATGATCTCGCAACCATTTCCAAACTAGGTATCCTCCGCCAATTTCTAGCAGTGCTGCAAAAAAGAAAATACCTAGAGTCGAAAGAATTACTTCGACCAAATTCTCTCACCTTTTCTTGGATAGTAAAAAATTATCAAAACCCCAATTACTGCAATTACTGCTCCAACAATGTCATAGTTGTCAGGTTTGATTCCATCAATTAATCCTCCCCATAATACAGACATTACGATAAAAACTCCTCCATATGCAGCGTAAACTCTATGAAAGTGAGTTTTCTGAAATGTTGGAACTATTCCATACAAAAATAATACAAGTCCGCCAATCGCCCCCAATATCCAGCTAAAATCTTCACGCAACCATAGCCAAACAAGATACCCTCCACCAATCTCGAACAGACCGGCAAGAAAGAATAGAAATATTGAAGTTAGAATTCTTTTGCTACCATTCTGCATCTGTATTCATTTTGGAAATAAGAATAAAAAGTTGCTTTCGTTGAAATATTTTTTCTATCTCTCTAAGAAAACTTTTAACTCGCCAAATAACATCAAAATTCGAATGGCAGATAGAATCAAAGTTGGTTTAGTTGGTATTGGTAATTGTTTTTCAGGATTAATTCAAGGAATAGAATACTATCGAAAAAATCCTTCGCAACAAGTCACTGGAATTATTCATGACAACTTAGCTGGATACGGCATTCATGATATTGATTTTGTCTGTGGGTTTGACGTAGGTGAAAACAAAGTTGGAAAACCTCTCAATGAAGCAATTTACGAATATCCAAACATGGTTGACTGGATTCCAAAGGATGAAATGCCAAAATCAAATGCTACCGTCTATGAAAGTCCTGTATTGGACGGTGTTGGAATATGGGTGGAAAACAGAGTTAAGCCAATCCACAGTACTAAAACCAATGATCAGATTGCAGAAGAAGTAAAACAAATAATCAAAGATGCTGGAGTTGAAATTATTGTATCTTATTTGCCTGTGGGCTCTGATAAAGTAACTGAGTTCTGGGCTCAAATCTGTCTTGACACAAACACTGCATTTGTAAATTGTATTCCGTCATTTATTGCCTCAGATGAAAAATGGGCAAAAAAATTTGAAGAAAAAAATATTCCTTGCATTGGTGATGATATTAAGGGTCAAGTTGGTGCAACTATAGTTCATAGAACATTAGCTAAATTATGCAACGACAGAGGAACCAGAATCGAAAAAACATATCAGATCAACGTTGGTGGAAATACTGATTTCCTGAACATGAAGGAACAAGAAAGACTAGTCTCAAAAAGAATTTCTAAAACAGAAAGCGTTCAAAGTCAACTTAATGAAAGATTAGATGATGATCAAATCTACGTTGGCCCTTCTGATTTTATACCATTCTTGGGTAATACCAAACTTATGTTTATGAGAATTGAAGGTCGTCAATGGGCAAACATCCCTTACAATATGGAGGTCCGTTTAGAAGTTGATGACAAAGCAAACTCTGCAGGAATTGTAGTGGATGCAATTAGATTGGCAAAAATTGCTCTTGATAGAGGAGTTGGTGGTCCAATCAAGCCTGCCAGTGCTTATTTGATGAAACATCCAATAGAACAGACTTCTGATGTTGCAGCAAAGGCTGCATGTGAAAAGTTTGTTGCTGGTCAATAATCATTGAAATTTATTTGAATCAGAATATCTTATTTTTCTACTTTTTTCATATTTGTCCAGTGCAAATTCCCTTGTTATTCCACTTTCCCCGTTTAATCTAGTAATCTTTGTAGTAGCAACTTTGTTATTCTCAGTTAAATCTACAATGATGCTGTTTCCACCAAATCTTTGATTTTCTACATTGGCAGCAAGAATAGGTATCCTGTTTTCCAGTGCTCTTACCTGAACATACATCTGCCAAGGCTCTATACCCCTTCGTACAATCCTACTTGGAGATAGCAAAACTTGAGCTCCTTTTTTAGCTAGAGTATTTGCAACATTTGGAAATACCATATCATAGCAAATTATCACCCCAAATTTGCAGTCTGTATTGAAAATTTTGGCCTCATTTCCAGGTTTTACAATACCTCGCTCATAGCCATATGGGTGGATTTTTTCCTGTCTGCCTATGAATTCCCCTTCTGGTCCAATAACGGGGGCTATGATTGAGGTGTGCCTCTTTGTAATTTCATAAAATGCACCTGGAATAATTGTCATGGAGAAGTCTTTAGCGATTTTCTTAAATTCTGAAAACTCTAAATCAAAATCTAAAATTTCATTATTCTTTAGCCATTGTTCAGGTAAGCAGACTATTTCTGTCTCTTTTCTACCTAGTTTTTCTAAAATCTCTGAAGCCCTGGAAATCCCTTTTTGATTTGTACTATATGATTTAGTTTGAATTAATCCTAATTTTACCATGAATTTAGAATAATTCCTTCATAATTAAGGGGATAACTGGATTTTGTTATTTACTATGTGAAAAATCTACTTGTTCAGAAGAATATGAGTTAAAAGTACAAAATCATTCTAAAATTCTTCTTATCTCTAACAAATATTAATTAAAAATGGTAAGTTATCAAAGGATTTATTTTGTAACGGAACTATTCTTCACAATTTATTCCGTCTTTGTTATCATCGAACTTGTGTTGATCTGGATATGCGACTTTAAAATTATGGTATGGATATACTAATTTACAAATTTATGAAATGATGAATCAAATTAAATATTATTCTAGTGAATGTTTTTCAAAGAATTTCCATATTTGTTCATTGGAAATATCATAGGTAATATCCCCTAATACTGAATAGATTTGATCATTTAATACTCCTATCTTAGAAGGAGGTACTTCACTTGGCCAAGTATGTCCTGCAATATTACTAGTACACAACATAACTTCAGAATTTGCAGTACAAATATTGTAAGTTTTACATTCAACATCATCGTTTTGATATGTTATTTTGAATTCATCTGAGCAACCATTATGTGCTTTCCAATTATTGGTTACAGCATCTACATCCATACACATCACTTCTGTTTTAGAAGATTGTTTAAGGCCAACAGATTTGTAAAAACAACCTCCCCCGCAGACACCCCCTTCATAAAGTGCACATGGATCTTTTTTACCGTGAATAATCATAATTGGAGTTGGACTAGATGAATCACATGATGCCTCTACATTTACAGGCGCACCTACAGGTGCAATAGCTGCTATCTTATCGGGTAACTCACAGGCTAATCTGTATGACATTTGTCCTCCATTAGAAAAACCCGTAGAATAAATGCGTTTTTCATCTATATTGAACTGATTTTTTAAATCGTTGATCATTTTTAAAAAAAAACTTACATCATCTGCTTGACTTAGAGTTTTGAAATTCATACCAGAATTCCAATTAAGTGCGTTTACTATTTCAAATCCCTTTGCAGGAATACCATTGGGATAAACAACAATGTATCCATGTTTCTCAGAGTTTTCGTTCATGTTGGTTTTATCTCTATGCCCTTCTCCACTACCCCCTCCCCCATGAAGGTTGAACACAACTGGTGTAGACTTGGTAACATCATAAGAAGAGGGAATATGCACAAGATATTTTCTTTCCAATCCATCATTAGTCAAAGAAAATTCATAATCACCAGGACCAAGAGTCCAATCAGGATTTAATTCATTTACAACAACATTAGGTGACTTTACAATTTCTTCTTTGTACAGATAAGTTATGCCACTAAGAAAATCTGAATTACTTATTTGGTTATCTGACCAAAATCGGGCATTATTTTTGATCCATTCAGGTACAACCACTTTTCTATCACTCCCATTGTTGGAGTCAGAAGAACCAACTAGACTAAGTTCAGGAGTCACGATAATTCTATTTTGAATCAACCATTCCATAGCGTTAACAAAAGTCATATCATCAATAGAGTCTTCTGCCCAAAACTTAGCAGTACTCTTAATCCATTCGGGGACAATTCCCTCTTCAGCAGAAACATCAATAGATGAACCAACAACACCGATCGTAAAAATCAAAACAACTATCAAAGATAATTTTTTCACAATTTTAATTGAAACTTAGTGAATAATATTTTTTTGGGTAGATATCATGAGATGACTATTCAGTTGTATTTTATGTGATTTTATTCCTGTAAAAACATGCAAGGGTTCGTATAATAATGAAACAATCGAAAGAGGAATATGGAGAATTAAATAATATTTCAACAAATTTGAAGCAAAATCTGCAGAATTGGAATGTGAAGAGCAATATCAATGATAAAGAAAGGTTTGGTAAAGTACGAAAGAATATGATGAATGTGTTATGAATAAGACCTAGTGATAATGTTGCAAACAGAGTACAAGTAGAATCAATAAGAATCCTTGATCTGATGCCATTTCATTTCACTCCTTTTACTTTTGGGAAAAAACAGTCTTCTATGTTTTCTTGAGATTTTTTTACATAAATGGTTAACAGTGAATCAAAATCCTTGATTTTAGAATACTCTCAAAATTTTGCAAGGTCAAAATTATGACGCTTTCTAGTTTGATCAGATGTTATCATATTATGAAATAATATCAATGAACGCTGAGATTTCATGATTTTTTGAGATTTTTCATTAATAAAAGAAAGGCTATCGGTCACGATAACGATTGGTATACTGGATTAAATCAACTATTTGGTCAACGAATCTTGTTAACTATCGATTATCCTATCGATAAAGAAAATACTCTTATTGGTTCATGTTAAAAAAGTTGAGATATTTGGTTTCAAATCATTTGGATTTAAGAATACCACAGTTCAGTTTGAACCTGGCCTTGTATCTATTTCTGGCCCCAATGGTTCAGGCAAGAGTAACATCTTAGATGCCATAATTTTTGCAATGGGTGAAAACAAACCAAAGATTATGAGGGTTGATAAATTACGATCCTTGATTCATGATATTGAGGGAACTCGCCGTGGTTCAAAAATGGCAAGATCTAGTGTGCACTTTGATAATTCTGACAGAAAGATACCGATTGATTCTGATATTGTTGAGATTACAAGAGAATTGGATGAGCAAGGAGAAAACACATACTATCTAAACAAAAAGAAAACTAACCGAAGTCATATTCTTGATCTACTTGACATAGCAAATGCAGGCTTGGGTCAACTAAATGCAGTTCAACAAGGAACCGTTACTAGAATTTCAGAATTTAGCTCAGAAGAAAAAAGAAAAACAATAGAGGATTTAATTGGGTTGTCCTATTTTGATGAAAAAAAGAGTGAATCTATCAAACAACTTGATGAAGCTGACAGACGATTGGAAATTGCACTTGCAAAAATGGGTGAAATAAAAAAAAGAATTGACGAACTTGAAGAAGAAAGAAACCAAAAACTACGCCATGATCTTCTAGGACGTGAGCTAAACCGATACAAGGCAATAGCTGCTGCCAATAAAATGAATACCATTTCAAGTCAAAAGTCTTCCAAAGAGTCCAATTTACACAATATTACCACAGAAATTACAAAATTTGATGACGAAAGGACTCTTTTAAGAACTGAAATTGGTGCCTTGGAGAAGGAAAAAGCAAAATTAATGACAGAAGCTGATGATTACAGTCAATCTAAAGCATCTCTTGATAAGGAAATAAGCTCTGCAATGGAACAATATGAAATTGATAACAGTTCAATTTCAGCATCAAAGAAAAGACTAGAACAAATTGATAAGCGAATTCCTGAAATCAAAATAGAATTAGAAGAAATTAATGGTACTAGAAGTGATATCAACACTCAAACCCTGAAAATAAAAGAATCAATTGCAGAGACAAATATCAAGAAGAATAAAATTAATGAAGATCTGGGAATTGTTGATTCTAACAGAAACAAAATCCTAACAGAACAGTCAGAAGCTGCTGCTAAAAAATCTGAGATTGATAAAAAAATTAAAATTCTTACTGGTCAACTCAATGAATCTAAACTAAAACTTTCAAAAGTTCAACACGAAAAAGAAGAATCCTCAATTAAAATCAAAACAAATTCTACAAAATTAAATGAACTAGAACAAGATATTGCAAAACTCTCTAAATTTAGAACTCAATTAGAATCAATGATGAATAATAATGATGCAACAATCTCTGAAATAAAATCTAGGATTACAAAATTACAAACACGCAAATCTAAGATAAGTAATGATATGGAAGAATTAGGATTGATATTGGAAAAATCAAGTAAAGCTGCAACTCAATATGAATCAAAAATTAAAACTGTAAAGGGATTCATGCATGAAGATTATACTGTTGCAAAATTAAAAGAGGATGCAGAAAAACTTGGCATTGATGGTTTAGTTTATGAAATGGTTTCATGGGAAAAACAATACGATAGGTCTGTTTTAGCTGTAAGCTCTGATTGGATTAAAGCAATTGTTGTAAAAGATTTTGCAACATTACTTGGCATTGCAGAATTTGCTAGAAGTAAAAAACTTCCAAAATTAAAAATTATTCCACTTGAAGCTATTCCTAAATTTAAATTAAATTTACCAAAAAAACCTGGAGTCATTGGTGTTCTAGCTGATTATGTTACTTGTGATCCTGCCTATTCTGCACTCAAAACATTCCTATTTGGAAATATTGTGCTTACCGAGACTAGAGAATCTGCTTATAATGTCTCACAATTAGGGTACAAGGCAGTAACCTTAGATGGTGAATTCTTTGAAGCTAAAGGAGGTACTGTTGTAATTGATATTAACTCAAAGATTTCAAAGCTTACAAAGCTAATTTCAATGAGTAGTGATATTGACGGACTATTCCAATCTATTGGCCTTATTAAAAAATATATGCTAAAGAAAAAACATTCTTTGAAAAAATTGGATGGTTCGACTGAATCTTATGCTGAGCGACTTTCTGTTTCAGAAAAAGCTCATAGTTCAACAAATGAGAATTATTCTAATTTAAAATCAAGAATTGTTTCTGCAATTAACATGAAGGAACAACTGACAAAAAGAATTTCTGAATTAACTTCAAGAAACTCTATAATTAACTCCGAAATATCTACTAATGAATCTCATATTGAATCATTAAATCAGCGTATTGTAATTGTAGAGGAAAATTATGCTAGTGGAGAACAAACTCGTATTGCAAACGAGTTATCTAGAATTAATGAGAGGAAGGCCGAAATTGAAAAATTATACACAACAATAATGAATGAATATCGTGACAAATCCTCTCAACTAACAACACTTCAAACTCAAGATAACCGTGAACAATCTCAATCTAATCGACTCTGCGAGGAAGAAAGTTCGTTAAATTTAGAACATCAAGAATTAGAAACAAAGATTCAAGAATTAGAAAAACAAAAGGAAGCAAAGAATGAAATCCTTGTCAAATTAAGAGAAAAAGAACAAGATCTTATTGCTACTTCTGGTTCATCTATTGGACAACTAAAAGAATACGATGATAAACTCAAAATTTTATCTGAAAAGGATAGAGGACTAACAAAACAAATCAACATATTTGAACGCCAATCTGACTCGTTAAATCGCGATTTACATGATTTGATAGAAAATGAAGCCAAATTGCGACAAATTCTTACTACATTTGGATTTGATAAAGACATGGAAACCTTTGATGTTGAATCTATTGTTCAGGGATTGACCGTTGAATTGAATTCTCTTAATGCATTAAATGCAAAAGCTCCTGAAACATACCTTGAAGTTTCTTATGGTTACCGTTCAATGTCTACAAGAAAGAATTCCCTTGAAGAGGAAAGAAACTCAATTGTAAAATTCATTGAAGATATTGAAAAAGACAAACGACAAACTTTCTTGGATGCATTTGACAAGGTTGACAAAGAAATTCGTTTAATCTTCAATAAAATGACTGGTGGAAATGCATGGCTAGAATTACAAAATGAAGATGATATCTTTAATTCTGGAATTTCTTATTTGATTCAATTCCCAAACAAACCAAAAAGAGAATCCACATCAATTAGCGGTGGCGAAAAAACATTGGCTGCAATTGTATTTGTTCTTGCACTCCAAAAACTAAAACCTTCTCCATTTTACTTATTTGACGAGGTAGATGCACATCTTGATGCGCCAAACTCTGAAAGACTTGCAAAGATTTTAGAAGAAAGATCTAAAGAAAGTCAATTTATTATGGTTTCTCTAAAAGATTCCGTTGTTCAAAAAGCTAAACTGATCTATGGTGTTTTCCCAAAAAATGGTGTTTCAAATGTCGTTACTTACAAAGACAAACGAATGCCTTCTGTTAGAACTTCCTAATCTAACTCTACATAACATGCAGAATAATGTTCATCATTAATTTTTTCTAAGTGTGGTTCATCTTTGCATTTTTCAATCACATAAGGACACCTTGATCTAAACCTGCATCCTTGAAAAATATCCACATCTGATGGTTCATTTATTCTAATTTCTCTCTCTCTGTGAAGATTCTCCGGATCTGGTACTGAAATCGCATCAATTAGTGCTTGTGTGTATGGGTGTCTTGGTTTTAGTAGTACCTGGTTAATTGGACCCATTTCTACAATTTTGCCAAGATACAAAATTCCTACTCTTTGGCCAAAGTATCTTGCTGTTGTCAAGTCGTGAGTGATATAGATAAATGAGATGTTGTATTTTTTCTGCAACTCTTGCATTAATTCGAGCATCTCTGCTCTGATTGACACGTCTAACATTGAAACTGGTTCATCTGCTAGGATTACTTTGGGTTTTAATGCCAATGCCCTTGCCAAGACCACTCGTTGTCTTTGCCCTCCCGATAACATATGGGGATATTTCTTTATCATTTCTTCTGCAGGTTCTAATTTTACTTCACGCAAAACTTCGATCACTCTTTTTAATCTACCATCTCTGTTTCCAACTTTATGAATTTCAAGAGGTTCTGAAACAATTTTCTCAATTCTCATTCTTGGATTGATAGAGTCGTATGGATCTTGATGGATCATCTGACAATTCATTCTAATTTTTTCTAAATTGTCTTGTTTATCATCGATTTCAATATCTTCAAAAAAAATTTTTCCTGAATCTGGTTTGATTGATCTTAAAATTAATTTTGCAATAGTTGATTTTCCCGAACCCGACTCCCCTGCTAACACAAAAACCTCTCCTTTTTTTAGAGTAAATGAAACATCGTCTGTTGCTCTAACCGTAGTTGATTTTGAACCAAACATCTCTTTTTTTGTAAAATATTTTTTCAAATGTTCCACTTTGAGTATCTCGTTCATTAATTATTGTTAAATATAGAAGTATATCAAGAAATGTGATTTGTGCGTACAAAATTGGAATAACGCATTTATGCTAAATAAAGAAGATCTTACTAATTGAGTAACACTCTTCAAAAAAATCTTGATTACAAAAAATTTGTAATCGACTCTAAACTTCAATACTTTAAACCACATGCTACAAAAATTGAGAAAACATTTTCTGAAGAAATATCTTCTAGTTTGAATAGAGATTTAAAATTCATCAGCCCCAAATTCTTTTATGATAAAAAAGGCTCAGATTTATTTGAAAAAATTTGCTCTTTGCCTGAATATTACCCTACAAGGACTGAAATTTCTATACTGAAGAAAATACAGGATGAATTACCTTCTTACATTGATAAAAATTTTCGATTGGTTGAACTTGGAAGTGGAACATCAGTAAAAACCAGACTAATTCTAGATATTTTTGCAAAATTAGAGGGCACACTAGAGTATTTTCCTATAGATATCTCTGAGATTCTAACGGAAAGTTCTGAGCAATTACTCCAAAATTATAGCCGATTGCATATCACTGGTATCATTGATACCTATGAAGGAGGTTTGGAATTTCTCAAAACTTATGACGACAAAAAAAATCTGATACTTTTTTTGGGTTCTAGTTTTGGAAATTTTTTTCCAAATGATGGCTACGAATTTTTGAAGAAAATAAATTTTACAATGAAACCGGATGATCTCTTTTTGATTGGATTAGATTTAGTAAAGGATAGACAGATTTTAGAACTTGCATATGATGACTCACAAGGTGTGACAGCAGAATTTAATCTCAATGTTCTTTCAAGAATTAATGATGAACTTGATGCAGATTTTAATTTGAAAAATTTTACACATCATGCAATTTACAATGAAGAAGATCAAAGAATTGAGATGTATCTAAAATCTCTTGTAAACCAATCAGTTGTGATATCAAAATCTAATCTTTTATTGAATTTAAAAAAAAATGAACTTATTCATACTGAGCATTCGCATAAATACAGATTGCCTCAAATTAATGAAATTCTTACAAGTGCTGGATTTGAAATCAAGCATACATGGCTAGATGATAACAAGCATTTTTCATTAACCTTAGTATCAAAAAATTAGATGTCTTCTGCACATCTAAATCCTGAGAATAACCATCTTTCATCTAATCTAAAGAAATTTCTGTAACTTCCTCTGATTGACATTTTTGGAGTTCCAAATGACCCTCCTCTCAAGACTTTTTGGTTTGTAAACCATTTGTCATTATATTCATCAAATCCTGATTTGAATCTTGGATAGCCAGTAAATTCTGATGCTGTCCATTCCCAAACATCTCCAATCATCTGTTGGCATCCTGAAGGACTAGCGCCATTGGGAAATGCTCCAATCTTCGAACAACTCCAATAATATGATTCAAGTAAATTGCATTTTTCTTCTGATGGTTGTTCATTTCCCCAGGGATAGATTGTTTTTTCTTGTTTTTCTTCATTCCAGCAGGCTGCTTTTTCCCATTCCGCTTCTGTAGGAAGTCTTTTTCCGATCCATTTACAATATGCATCGGCTTCATAATAACTGACATGACATACAGGTTCATCTGGATTGATTTTTCTAATTCCTAAGAAATCTCTTACATTCCATTTACCATCAATTTTTTCCCAGTACATTGGTGCTTCCAATTTGTTTTCTTTAACCTTCTCCCATCCGTCCGATAACCAAAATTTGTATGTCTCATATCCGCCATCTTCGATAAATTTCAGATATTCTTGATTTGTTACAGGAAAAATATCTATTTTATAATCATTAAGGTAAACTTTGTGTTCGGGAAGTTCGATATCATAACAATAATCTCTTCCATTGTATCCCATAGTGTACATTCCCCCTTTGACAAAAACTGATTTGTTCTCAACATTGTTTACGTTGGGAATATCATTTTTTCTAACAGGCCTGTATTGTTCTG
>Ga0224498_10000069_pt1 | contig 23045 bp, 34 predicted proteins | sample SF_Jul11_sed_USG_5_FD_167971 | JGI IMG/M metagenome (GOLD analysis project Ga0224498, IMG submission 167971) | Sediment microbial communities from San Francisco Bay, California, United States - SF_Jul11_sed_USGS_21 | ecosystem: Environmental > Aquatic > Marine > Sediment | place: USA...
TATATTTTTGACTGAATGCATAGATTTGAAATGAACGATTTGAAAGAGTTCTATACAAATCAAGATGAACTCCTTCTTTTAGTGTTGCAGAATCCCTCATCATGTAAAAGGGGTTTTCTGAATTTTTGATTCCAAGTCTTTCGGCCCTGTTGTAAAGATATGGTAAATCAAATTCGTCCCCATTATATGTTACAACAAATGGAAATTCTTTAATAATTTCAAATACGTCTTGTATCATCTCTTTTTCTTTGTTTAAATCATAAAAGATAACCTTGATTCCTTGCTCTAGTTCGTTAGCTCCTTCTTCGGTTCCTTCTGTTCTAAGCACAAAAATCTTGTCAAACCCATCAGAGCCTTTGAGTCCAATTGCTGTTACTTTTTTTTCTGCAATTTTTGGATCTGGAATTCGCCCAACTTCTGCTTCAACTTCAATATCTATACTGAGTCTCTTTATTTTTGGAATGGGTTGATTTAGTAAGTCTGCCCATTCAGAAATGAACTTCTTGAATTGTTCATTATCTACCATGCTCTCATTGTCTACTTTATCCCATAACAGACTCTTCAGTGCAAGCTTTACTTCATCTGAAATTTCTAAATCGTGTTGTTTTATTTTTCTCTCTTTGATTTCATAATATTTTCCAACAATTAATTTTCTGTCATAAAGATAATTCTCATAATATTTGATATCTGACTCCCAAGTTTCAATAACGTTTCTGATACTTTTGTCACCTGTTGTTCCTCCTATTGCCAGAGGATCTGCTACTGTAATCTTTGACACATCTATTTCTTTATCTTTTATCAGATCATATCGCTGAACAGTCTTGATTTCAAGAACGTCTTCTCTTTCCTGAAGAAAATCTAATTCATCAGGCGATAATTTTGAATAACAATAAGGCTTGTGGCCTGTTTCGTCTCTCCATAAGAATAGTTTTTGGGACTTTGGTTCATAGAATTTCAAAATAGCTGATTTTGAATTGTTGTCATATGCAGCTGAGACCAACATCGATGGTGGCATTGATTCTATTTTTTCAGTTTGTGCTAGATTTACTTGCATTTTCTCACACAGAATTCTCGTATTTGCTTACTAGTTCTTTTGCCCATTTTGCCATCTTGTTTTTGTCTAGTTGAATCACTTCCACGCTTGCCTCTTTTAACAAGTCAAAGTCAGTTTCTGGATAAGAGTCAAGGCAAACAAATTTTCTAATTCCAATTGTTATTGCCATCTTAGTGCATTCCAGGCATGGAACAAATGTAGTGTAGAGTATTGCCCCTTCTACTCCTGCCTCAATTCCCAAAATTGCGCAATGCATAATGGCATTTGCCTCTGCGTGATTGCAAAGACACCTGTCAAGTGATGCCCCTGATTCTATTTTTCCTTCCATTCTGAGTTGGCATCTTTTACATCCGCCTTCAAAACAATTTTTGATTCCAGGAGGAGTTCCATTATATCCCGTTGCTAACTGTCTGTGGTTTCTAACAATTACTGCACCAACTTGTCTTGTCATGCAGTTTGAGCGAAGTTTTGCCAACTCTGCTTGAAGCATAAAGTATTCATCCCAGTTTGGTCTTTCAAAAGAACTACTCATACAAATTCTGTTTGTGTGTTCAATATATGGATCGCGTTAACTGAAATTCATTTTGCGATCATAGTGAAACTAAATTCTGATCCTATGAATGATATATGCACAAACTTCTTTAGTATCTCTGCAAATCTTATTTTGATGGCTAGCTATACATCTGAAGTAAATGTCATTCATAAAAAATTTCAAAATGCTGTAAAAAGAGCAAAGACAAAACAGACTCTTAACAAAGCATACAGCGTTCACAAAAAAGATCACGAACGTGTATTGAAAAAACATCTCCGTGAAGAGATTGCAATGATTAACAAAGCCAAGAAAAAACTGGAATAATCCTGTTTTTTTAAATTTTCTTTTTTCTACACTTCAATTAGTGGTAATTTTTTTCCTTTATTTCCCTGAAAGTTGATTCTTACCTATCTTGTCTTACTTCTGCTTCTTTTCTTACCTTTATTCTGGTACCACGACTGGTTTGTCATAAACCCCAAAAGACATAGTTTTGGGATTTAAAAACTTCCCAAATCTCTTAATTTTAGGCACAATTTTGAGAATTTTTTCATGTATGTAGATTGTTGAGTAATGGCTAGCATTTTACTATACGAAAGCATAAAATCAATAAATTCTGATTTCTCTTTGTAGATTGACTCAATATATTGAGAAAAAGTATGTTCAAACAAATTCCATAGAGAAAAGAGACTATCAGGTAAATCTTGCAAATCAGGCTATTGAAGAAAATTGTATTGTTGTTTTGCCTACAGGTCTTGGAAAGACTGCTGTTGCGCTACAGGTAATTGCAGAATATCTGTCAAAAGGAACAGGCGGAATTTTGTTTTTGGCTCCAACCCGAGTTTTGGTAAATCAGCATTATGAATTTCTAAAAGAAAATCTTACCTTGGAGGATGTTTCGCTAATTACTGGAGAAGATTCCATTCAAAAACGAACTAAACTTTGGAATAATAGTGTGATTTGTGCGACTCCAGAAATTACAAAAAATGATTTAGATAGACAAATTGTATCTCCACAACAGTTCAACCTTGTAGTCTTTGATGAAGTTCACAGGACTGTTGGTGACTATGCTTATTCAGGAATTGCAGAACGATTTGAAAATTCTTCTGCCAGAATTGTTGGAATGACTGCAACTCTCCCAAGTGAAAAAGAAAAAGCAACTGAGATTCTAACAAGGCTCAGAATTTCAAGTGTCGCAGAAAGAACAGAAGATAGTCCTGATGTCAAACCTTACACACAAGAAACCAACACTGAATGGATTAACGTAGAACTTCCACCAGAACTAAAATCAATTCAAACATTATTGAAATTGGCATTAGATCAGAGATATGATATTCTAAGAAAGAACGGAATTAATTTGGCTTCACAACAGTCTCTTTCTGCACTGCTTAGAATCCGACAGTTTGTGTTAAATCAAAACAGACGTTCTGCTAAACCTCTCTTCACTGCAATTAGAATTCATTATGCTCTAAACATACTTGAGGCTCACGGAATTGCCCCTTTTCTAAAATTCTGTGAGCGTGCACGGATAAAAAAAGGAGCTGGCGTCAAAGAACTCTTTGAGGTTGATCCTAATTTTACCAGAGCAATGCATCTTGCTAAAGAAGCACAATCTCGAGGAATCGAGCACTCAAAGATCCCAAAACTCAAAGAAATTCTTGAATCCGTTCCTGGAAAAGCCCTGATTTTTACTAGCTATCGGGATTCTGTTGATTTGATTTTCAATAAACTAACTGAGTTGGGAATCTCTGCAGGAATTCTAATTGGCAAGGCAGGCGAAACTGGACTAAAGCAAAAAAAGCAGATTGAGACAGTACAAAAATTCCGAGATGGGGTTTTTCGGGTGTTGGTAGCTACACGTGTTGGTGAAGAAGGATTAGATATTGCTGAAGTCAATCAGGTTATTTTCTATGACAATGTCCCAAGTTCCATTAGATTCATTCAAAGGAGGGGAAGAACCGGACGAAAAGATACTGGTAAACTAGTTGTGCTCATTGCAAAAAATACCATTGATGAAACATACTATTGGATAGGAAAAAGAAAGATGACTGCAGCCAAATCTATGGGTGAGAAGATGACAAAAGTACTGGAGAAAAACCAAGAGATCAAATCTCAAAAAGTAGGGTTAGATGCTTTTGTCTAGTTTTTGTATTGGTTAGAAATTTTATCAAAGATCTCTTGCTTTCTCTGAATAACTTTATTTTTCATTCCTGATTCTAAATGATGAATGCTACTACTTTTTGCTGTTAGTAAATTTTCTAGTCTTATATCAAATTGAATTTGAAGAAAGTCATATGTTCCCTGAAACCCTCCCTCTAATTCTAAATTTTCAAATGTTTCTTTTGCCAAATTGTTGATGGACTTTTCCAAATAAGCAAGAATCTCATCTAGTGTTTTTATTGTTAGTACCGTCATGATTAATTCTGTTTTGGACGTGCAAAAAATGTTGTGTATTTTAGATTGGTATAATATTTAATGATAGTTCTCAAATTCTTGAAAATACTATTTTTTGGTAAATTCTGACAATTCAAAAAATTATGTGATTTAAAAAACCTGAAAGAAAATCCTTTTCTGATTGTAAGAAAATACTTTAGAAAATTAACTGTGATTTTGAGATGTAAACTCCATTAAATTATGCAAATCTTTTAATGATGTGATAACCAAATTCTGTTTTAACAGGTTCTGAAATTTCGCCAATTTGCAGTTTGAATGCAGTTTCCTCAAATGGCTTTACCATCATACCTTTTGTAAAATAGCCTAAATTTCCATCTTTTTTAGCACTTCCTGAGTCAGTTGACAGTTCTTTTGCCAACTTTCCAAACTTTTCACCTTTTTTGATCCTCTCTAAGATGGCTAATGACTCACTTTGTTTTGCAATCAGGATATGGGAGCATTTTATCTTGACTGGCAATACTGTACTGATATTTTTTCATATTTTATTTCTTTATTTTTTGTGTTGGTTGAGTCTGGTTCAAATTATACTGAGAGCACACTGTACATGGGGATATAGTTAGTGGATGAAATAAAAGACCCACGTGGAAAAAAGAATTCCCAGATGAGTTAATTGGATAAAGAATGGTTAAGAGTTAAAAGCGGTAGAAGTAAAGGTTGTAGGGACTGCATAAACCATAGATGTATACGTAGTTGCAAATGTGATTGTCATAAATAATCATTCTATGTTGATTTAATGAGCACTACCCATGTGGAAGTGTTGTTAATTTCATTTTCGTTGTAACGATTCAAAAAGTAGCTAAAATGAGAAATTACTGCACTTTTAATACTTAAATGATGTATAGCATTATGGAGTATGGTTTTTAGAAGATGTGTTCATTGTGGTAGGGAATATGAAAATTTGTTTGATAGGTCTACTTGTTCATCTGAATGTGCAGTGGAAATATCATCAGCAATTGAGGTAAAAAGTGGTTAACAGTAATTTCCCAGAATTTTGTACTCCTCAAGTTGGACGTCATGTGGAATCTCTCAAAAATTATGCTTTGCCAGATTTTATTTTGTCACTTGTTGCAAAAGAATGTGATTCAGATCTTGCAGAAAGAGGAAGAATTGACAAGAAATTACACAGTATGAATGAAGAATCTATTGAGTTATTGTATAGGGTATTCGTAAAGTGTGATAAAAATGAATCAGGACAATATGCTCGGTATAGATTTTATGCGTATGTTGCTAGTATGTATTACAAATGCGAAGTTTTGATCAATGAGATATTGCCAGGAAAATCAGGAAATAATTACAAAGTTCCTGTAGCAGTAAAAAGTAATGGAATGTACATTTCAGTTGCAGTAAACAAAGACACTGGAAAACAAGTAAACAGAAGAGACACAACAAAATTTTACAATATGGTAGATGACATCAAAAATGGGGAACAGGGAACTATGTTGACTGATGCAATTTATGCTTCCTCTGTAGGATTCAAAGGAGAATCATTAGTTGAGCTTGAGAGGCTAAGTGCAGGAAGAATCAATGATCCTGAAAACAAATTAAATTTTAAAACGGCATATTTTGAAAATGACATTTATTCTATAACCTAGTGTTGAATGGTTTAATTTTAAAATGGATAGAAAGTAGTTCATTAGATTCTAAACTCTATTCCTTTTCAACTTCACGAATAACGTAATTTTTTGCATCAGCAAAATTACCGCAAGTTTCACAAAGCCATAGAGTTGTGTTTTCTATTTTCATCCATTTCGGCAATCTTCGATTGTTACATTTTTCACAAAACAGCATAGTTGATTGTGTTCCTACCTCTATTTGTAATGGCGTTAATTTACTAAACTGCATCAATATACTTAAGTTGACACAAAATTTAGACAGATATGAACTGTCATCAAAAAAGTGAAGCCCATGTTTGGAGATATTCAAAGCACAATAAAATGCGCAGATGTATAAAGTGCAAATCCAAAATTCCAATTACTAAAGAAGAATTTGAACTCAAATGGGGTAAAAAACAAAGCATAGTCAAATAGATTATTTTCTTTTTTTCTAAACTTATCTAGTAACAAAAGAAAGTATCTAGCCTAATCAAATGAGGAATATGCCCTAACTGTCATACCAATAATTATGAACAAATATCTGCTGATAGCGGTGTGGGAAGTTTAGACAGATAAACAGCATTTAGAAAATTTAAATGGATTAAAAAAGAGTTCAGATATTTGAAACCCTAACATTTTCAGACCGAGAGTTTCTGCATTAATGTTCACTATCGTTATATCATCCTATTCCCTCATTTCTCACATGGTTCACAAAATAAAATATTTTGAAGCTGATAAACTAAAGCCAGGAGTTTTCCTTCAAGATGTGGTAAATGACTTTCTAGCAGAAAAAGATGAAAAAATCATAGCAGTTCACCCTGTTATGGAAAAAACTTTGTTGGTTCACTACAAGGAATAATTAGTCTCCTATTTTCATCTTGATGAGAAAACTTGCTTAAATAGTCCATAGTATTTTGATCTTGTTTTTGAACAATGTTTGGGATAATTCGTCAGAGATTGGTGACCGAAGAAAGATATCTTCATGCCACGACCGCTAATCTAGAAGTTACCCCTAATACTACCGATTTGTGGAATAAAAGAACTACCAGTCAAACACCAAATAGATTTAAAGGAATTGGTTCTTTTCTTCACATTTTATGATGTTTAATTATGTGCAATGAACTAGTGTGCTTCCTGCAATTAGAATGCATTTTCATGTTAACATTTGTCCAATTAATGTAATTCCAATAAATAATCAGTGGCTCATAGTACTAATGTTATAGAGTGTGGCAGACTATTTGGGAGACAATAACAAGAGACAAGTCCATGATCTTCTTAATCAAAAAGAAAATTGTCAAATTGATGAAATCATGATAGTGCACAAGCGATATTTTATTCCAGATACTTTCACACAGGCCAATTCTAAGGGGTGCGATAGTTGTATTTGGTGCATTAGTAACTCTCAAGAGTAACATAATTACCGAAAATAATGTGAAATTTAGGCATAAAACTACAAAATTACGTCGATATATATCAAAGAGAAACTTATCAAAGACATGTTTAAAAAAATAATTAAAATATTACAATTTGGTTCTTGCAAGACTCAAATCACTAATGACGTAAATACCTTCAAAGAATCTGAAAAAAAGAAACCCGAGGAGAAAGTGAAATAAATGAAGTATCAATGTAAACATTGCAGTTTTCATTGGATAGGAACTTCGTATAGTTTTGATGAGGTACGTGATCATGAAAAAACTCATTTGAAAAAGAAGACTTCATCAAGTGTTAGTTTGTAATAAATCCTAATAACGAATATTATGATAAGGGTATGGGAAAAAATGGAATGTTTGATTGTCGTTGATCAGTTTTTCTCTAGTTTCAAAAAAACTAAGTTTCTAATATCTATGTAATTGAAATTTCCTTTTACAGTTACCACAAAATCGTTGTTTAGTTTTCTTGCTTTCAGTACCTAAAATCGATCCACATCTATCACATTTTTGTTTAATCATTATTTGTTTCCAATCCATAATCCTTACAATAAGAAATATAAGTTACAGCATCCTTTGGTTTAACTCTTTCCCCAGTCTATATTTTGATCCAACCTCAGACTCTTGTATCTATTTCTAATGGTTACCTCAGTAACATTTGCAGCTTCTGCAATATCACGTTGAGTCATATCCTCAGAATTTTTGACACATGACAGGTACAATGCTGCTGCTGCAAGACCCATAGGATCCTTACCGGCTGATTCTTCATGCTCTTGGGCTACTTTAAGAATCTTAACTGCATAACGTTTTGTCTTTTCTGTAATTGCAAGCAAGCTTGCAATTCTTGCTACGCATTGGATTGGATCAACAACAGGCATCTTTAGTCCTAGTTCCCTATGCAGTATTCTGTAACATTTTGCAATGTCTTTTTTCTTAAGGTTACCTGCATCTGCAACGTCTTTTAGTGTTCTTGGGGTTTCAGCATCTCTGCATGCGGCATAAAGTGATGCTGCAAGCAATGGTGAAATTGAACGTCCCCTGACCAACCCTTTTTCCAGTGCTTTTCTGTAAAGGTATGCTGCTTTTTCAATCACTGAATTAGAAAGTGAGAGTTTGTCTTTTAACCTGGATAATTCGCCTAATGCTTGTCTGAGATTTCTATCTGCAGATGCGTTGACTTTACTTCTACTGTCCCATGTTCTTAGCCTTTCAACGGTATTTTTCATAGCAGATGTAAGTGGTTTTCCAGAGGAATCCCGGTTTATCGGATTGATGATTGTAGCAAGACCCCTGTCATACATTGCAAGTGACGTTGGAGATCCTGTTCTAGTGGGATCAGTTCCTCCCTCTTTTGGAAATGATCTCCATTCTGGTCCTGAATCTTGTATTGTATCAGAAATAACGTAACCACATTTGCCACAAAATCTTTCCCCAGTTACACTGTCAGTTACCATTCCGTTTTTTCCACAACGTCCACAGACAGTATCTACATTGATAATTTCTAGAACCAAAAATATTACCTATAGTGATATACCCTTCTTCCTATAAGAACCGGCTTATTTTGTGATGTTTTGTCAATTATGGTGCTCTTCTCTTTGATTCTATCAACAAAATGAACCATTAATTCATTTTGTGAAAATACTAACCGTTCTTATAGCTAAGAAATTCTCCTAGATTATGTCACAAGACCGAAAGATGTACAAATGTACATGTGCTGACTGTGGTAAAGATTCTGAAGTTCCTTTTGAACCAAAAGAGGGAAGACCAGTATACTGTAAAGAGTGTTTACCAAAACATAGAAAGTAGAAGATTTTAGATTAGTTTTGTTTAATTAATTTTAAACTCAATTATTTTCAGATATTCTTAAAACCTTTTTTCTTTTTGATTTGATGTGATTTACAACTGGTCCAGCATATCTGGTTTAAATTAGACCCCCAAAACTAAGTTTGTATGTCAAACAACATAAAAGATACAATTTTCATTGGTAAAAAACCATTGATGACATACGTAACTTCTGCAATAATACAATTAGCAACAATGCCATTGATCAAAATTAAAGCTAGAGGGCTCAGCATAGCGCATGCTGTTGATGTGGCACAAATAGTACTACAAAGAACTAATCCTGCATTTGTGATTGGAGATGTCAAAATTGACTCAGAATCATTAGAGTCTCAAGATGGTAGAACTAGAAATGTTTCAACAATTGAAATTTCAATAAAAAAGAGAGCCGCATAAGGATCTCCCATAGTAACTGTCAACCTAAATTCCAACGGTTCACACTGAAAAAATTTTTAATCACAACAGATTTTCCGTTATTTTCTCTATTTTTTATAAATATATGGACAATTATGATCTATATGCACTGATATATCCTGATTTATAGAATTACAGAAAATTATATAGAAAATCAGGCGTGAATTTCCAAAATTAAGCCGGTATATATCTAACAGAGACGTTAATTAAAGCATGTTTAAAAAAATAATTGAAAAATTGAAATTTGGTTCTTGCAAGACTCAAATCACTAATGACGTAAATGCCTTCAAAGAATCTGAAAAAAAGAAACCAGAGGACGTAGAAAAATAAATGGCATATCATTGCAAACATTGCAGTTTTCGTTGGGATGCAGCAGAAGGCGATATTCAAAAATTACTCCTTCATGAAAAGACTCACAAAAAGAAGGATAACTAATGCTGACTTGTAATAAATGCTATAATGGGCATCACGATCAGTGTATGGGAAAAGCTGGAATGTTTGATTGTGGGTGTGAATGTTTTAAAAAAATAATTTCAAACAAGTAAGATGTCATTAGAAAAAAATAAAGATAATCTGCGAATATCTCCTAAAGGTACTAACATTCCAGGAACTCACAGAGAATGTGAAGAGGATAGCTGTAATAGATTGATCCCATGTCCACATATCCGATGTCAGGAACACCGAACAGATATGGCAATAAAGGACTGGGTTGTACCCCATATTGAGCCATGACCGAAATTTCTAAAATTAAGTTATCTGAAGATGATTTTGTTTTGGTTGGAATGAATTACAACTATTTCATGATTCCCAGATTGGCACACACTAAAGATAATCTTGAAGATCTAAAGCAACAAATCCTCAAGAATCAAAAAATGGTTGAGGAATTAAGGACAATATGGAATAAGGTAGAGTATGTCATGTTTGCCGATGATGTTGCAGGAATACTGGAGAGATATTTTGGTAAAAGAGCAGAATAGTAAACCAATAGTCACAAAGGATACAGGATTCAGAACAAGAGTAATCTTGCTTAATACATGTACAAATTGTAGTAGTGAATTCAAACCAATAAACAGTATGACGTTTGAAACATTATGAGATTTATGCCAGAAAAAAACAAAATCTAATTGAAAATAACAATGCATATGATTTTTGATACAAGCTACACTACTCTAGATGTGCGGGTATAATCATGGACGCATAAAATATTCTTCAGCGCATTCTTTGCAACAAAATTCACTTATGAAAAGTTCAAAATTCTTTCCGCAATTTTTACATTTTACATTCATGATATCGTCCCACGCATCTCCAAAATTTCCATTCACGGTTTAGGTTGCCTTGCCAATACAATGACTGCATGGGGCAAATCCTTCTTTTTCTGCTTGGTCAATGGTATCTGGAACAAAGTAACCCTGTTTTCCTTTTCCACATAGTATAACATACATTCAGGTTTCATTACAGCCAAATGGTGTACAACCATGTTTAATTTGTCACCCATATAGCCTGCCAAGATTATCTGCCTCCTCTACTTTGACTAGAAAAAAAGAATTGTACAAAACAGGTAAGATGCTGTTTTAAATTCTCACTTCCAGAATTGGATAAAATATTTTCTTTACATTTCATGCTAATCATATGCCATTAACTCCTTTTCTTCAAGCATGGAATGCAGTAAGTTTACAGAACGATACACATCTTCCTCTGTTTTACCACCAGTGCATACCAACTTACCTGACGCAAAAACTAGAATCACAGTTTTTGGATCAAGCATCCTGTGAATCAGTCCAGGAAATTGCTCTGGCTCATACATGCTTCGTGGCAATGTTCTTGCAGCCTGTTCCAAGTAAACCCTGCCACCAAGGTTGATAGATGCCACAATGTTTTGAACCGTCACTATGGCTTCATTTTTTATTTTTATTTTTCCTTTTCTCAACTTTTGAACTACTGTCTTCACTGCCTTTCTTGCCAGGTCTTCGGATTTAGCTCCGGTACACACCATCTTTCCTGTACGAAAAAGCAACGTGGCAGTTTTTGGGTTTTTTAATCTAAAAACTGCACCTGGAAATTGCTCTGGATTCCATTCTACATCTGGAAATTTTTTTGTAATGTCTTTGAGGTCTAGTTGCTGCTCAATTGTTGCAGAAGCTACTACATTTTCTATGCTGACTATTGGTTTAGACTGAGTCATCATCCTTTTGGTTTGGTGTGTTTGGGAGTGAGACCATTATGATGTTGTCTCCGCGTAAAAGTATCTTGTCAAGATCTTTGTCATCATTTTCAGTTATGTCTTTAGAGTTAGTGAGAATAAGATTCATCATTCGATCAAAATTTTGCAGATTTCCCTGTATTGTCTTTTTATTTCTGAGTTTGATTACGATTACTTTGTTTAGATAACTATCCAACGTATCAATTATTTCAGAAGACATCTATTCAACTCAGTAAATCTATTTTCCGATTTGTAAGATAATGTTCTCATCTTGCCATTGGATTTTCTCTAAATCCTCAAAGCTATTCATAATATTTTTCTTGAATGCTTCTAGGGATTTTTCAAACGTGTCATCACTGTACAAGGCAAATGTAGAATAGTGGTGATTTCGTGCTTTCTCTAAAAGATTGTTCAAACTGGATGTTCTATGATGTCCAAATACCTTGGTGTTCTCAATCTTCATATCTGTTTTTTGGATATGGTGTTTTAATTCGTAAAATTCAAACAAACGATTCTCAATCTCAGCAAATAACGGAAAGTGTTGCCCCCAGATGTTTCTAGAATTTTGGTTTCGTAATCGTGTGTAAATGAATATTTTTCCATCATCTTTAAGGCATCCAAACACTTCTTCTAAGAACCTTTGAATGTCAAAATGATGTATGGCATTAAATGTCACAATACAATCCATGGAATTATTTTCCATAGGCAGTTTGTTAGCGTCACCTGGTCTAACACAAAAATTCATCATGTTGTTTTCTGTCAAATATTCTTTCAAATACATTAGCATATTTTCGTTAGAGTCAATACAGTGAAGATAGCATTTCTCCCCTAAGCATTTTAAAAGTTCCAGTGAATATCTTCCATCACCACAACCAACATCAGCTATGGTGATTCCTGATTTTTTATTTAATTGGTTTTTTATGTGTAGTATTGGTTCCAAGTCAGTTGTCCTTAGATGTCTATATTTTGATGCAATTTTTGAAAAATGTTTGAGACCCTTGTTTTTACTAACTACAATTTCTCTATTCAGGGTCATAAGGAAAATCCCCATGTGAGGGTAACCACTGAAACTATGCTGGAAAGATAAAACGAGTAATATTCTAATCTATGTCTTGGTTTCATTTATACAATCACCGTTTCTTTAATTCCAGTCTTGCACAAGCCCGTCATACAATTATGACAAATATATTCACCAGATGTATTTTCGCAACCACAATCACAGGTACACGTATGGTCATTCATGAATTGAACCCAGAGAGACTTGAGTCCATTTGGCTCTAAATTGAACTGAATTCCAAAAAATCATTCTATTACCACTATGTCTATCCGTCCTATAAAGGGGCGTAATGTCTCAGATGCCTTATAAGGAATTTTTTAGAGAAACAGACTTTTTGTCATGTTGCATCTTCATTTGTGAATGGCAACGATTACTTGATAACATATTTGGTACATCCTATCTATGTACCAGTACCTAAAAGAGAATTATTCCAAAATTACAATAATGAAAATTGCAATCATTGTCGATTTTATAATGGATGGATACTCCTAACACCAATCATCTATGACATAGTTATCTGAAATATTATATGCATCATTGTTTGGTCGATGTAAGGATACTCCTAGAAAATCAATGCAAAAATTTTGGTTTAGCATAGATTGGTATGCGTTGTGGCGGCCAGCATTGACCCCGCCTGTCAGAACAGAAAGCCCTTTTGCAATGGCTAGTTCTTCACATGCATTCAAAATATTCACAAAATTACTTTGTGCATCTGAATTTGCCTTGACTGCACCAAACTTTACATAACATTTGTCATTTCCAGCTTCGGTGTTAGTGCCACAATGACATATTGCAAATCCTATAATTTCCTTTTTTTCATCAAAGAGGATTATTGTCTCTCCAAAATTCATCTTGTTTGCTGTCTTTATTTCTAATTCCAAGTCAAGACCAGGATAAATTGTATTTGCAACTTGATTGCATCCATCAAGATACTTGACTTGATTTTCCTTGCATCCTGAATACTTTGACCATGTGAATTTAGAATTTGAAGGAATGGATTTAGATTCTATCTTTTTTGACATTACTGGAATTAAAAATCTAGGATGATGCCCAAACTTTCTGTACAAGTTAATGTGTTTTGGACCATTTGCAAACGTCATGACTCCAGAATGAGTTACTTTCCATTCCTCAAAACATCTCATTACAGGCTCCATTAACTTACTGCCTATCTCTTTATTCCAGTACTTAGGATGAACAGTTAAGGGGCAAATATGCCAACACTTCCCCAATGAAACCCAAAATTAGAACCTATAATTTTGCCATTCAGCTCAGCTACAAATGATCCAGAAGGATCAGCGCTATAACGCGGATTAGCATATCTTGCATCTGACCGATAATTTTCAGGATCGTCATGACCCATAAATGCCCAAACGCTAATCGAATTATTTTATCTGCTTCTTGTAGATCTTCTTCTGTCATATGGCGAATCACGATATCACTCATTTACTATCAGTAATCCAAATGTACAGGCAATATCTATCAATGGAACACATTTCCACATCTTTCTATATCTTCATAAGGTATCCAGATTTTTATACAAATATTTTGTTCATTTTTGGTCAACCAATAAAAATTCAAATCTTCATCAAACAACGTCATTCTTGATGATAAAGTTAGGATTTGGGTTTCAAGTGCAAAGTTTGTAAAAGCAATTTCTGGAGTTTATGTTCTGTATGATAGAAAAAAAGAGATAATATACAATGCATCGTACTATCTTACATGGTACTTGCATTGATAGGAATTGTAGTAGGAATTCTAATAGTTATGATTCTGATTGTCAAGGCAGTTAAAACACCTTCCAATGATGTTGTGGGAGTTGATATGCATTGTAGAACGTGTGGTATTAAAATAAATGGACTAACATGTCCAAGATGTGAGAAAAGAACACAGTCGTTTGGTGTTTAATTAATAATATAGTATTTCTTTACAACACGTTTTTGGGCATTGATTTTTTTATTTTTCATCAAAAGTAGACACAAAAAATCACTCAAGAGTTAGTATCAACACGGATTCTTGGATCAAAGAACAAGAGGTGAGGGGAAAATCATACAAACTCGAATCTATAAATCAATTAGAAAATTAAGGCATTATTTTCTCAAGTATTTGCAGAATTGATATGGAGATTTGAACTAACATAACAATTCTCCTCTAGAGAATCAATTTGTTTATGGAAGATTCAGGATGTTTTGTATTATTTCGATGATTTTTTTTGAATTATTAGAGGAATCTTCTTGTTTTTGAAGTGTTTGGAATAATTCGTCAGAGTTGGTGGCCGAAGAAAAATGTCTTCATTACTATGTCCTCATAGAAACAATTCTTGTTTTTGTCTGTTCATAATATTTTTTATAAACTCAATTCAGAAAAATCTGGGTTAAAAATTATTTTAGTTAAAAGAAATAAAATTAAATGAAATAGATTGGAACAAAGATGTCAAACAATTCCAAAAATACTCAATATGTAAAATTAGAATTAATCTGAAAAAGAATACGTCTAATTACAATATTAAATTCAATTAACAAAATCACAATCAATTAACGTAAAAGAGAAAGAATTGGGGTTATCTTATTTTTCTTTTTTAGTTGATTCTTCTTTTTTTGGCTCTTCTTTTTTGTTGTCACTGTCTGCTGTTACTGTTGGGTTGTTTTCTTTATTTTCCATGTCTATATTGATCTCTTTTGTTATATATACCCGCATATTGATAATTTATAGAAATACAGAAAATTATATAGAATTTTAGGCGTAAAACTAAGAAATTACGCCGGTATATATCAAAGAGAGACATATCAAAGACATGTTTGAAAAGATAATTAAAAAACTGCAATTTGACTCTTGCAAGACCAAAGTTGCTGAGGATATAGACAAAGCTAAAAAATCTGAAAAAAAGAAATCCGAGGAGAAAGCAAAATAAAATGAAGTATCAATGTAAATATTGTAGTTTTCATTGGATAGGAACTTCCTATAATTTTGACGAGGTACGTGACCATGAAAAAGTCCATTTGGAAAAAAACTAACAAATCCTGTTTAGGACACAAAATGATGTCGATTCGATGCAAAGTCTGCAATTCTTCAAAGATTGCAAATTCTGATCAAAGAAATTCTGATGTCAATTGGGAATGTCAGACTTGTGGCAATCTTATTGATGATGACGGGAATATTGTTACATCCGTAAAGTAGAATGCTTTAGTATATCTATTTGGGATGTAATGGTTCTAACACTTAAAAAAAATTATTGAATTCATTACTAACGATATAACGTAAAAAAATAATCTAATAATTATTCTTATTCTATAAAATGAGAATAATAGTTAGTAGACACTAACTTTACGCGCCTTTAATACAAACAAGGACACAGTCTAATTGATGAAAATTAACTCTTGTAGAAAATGTGGACAAGGTATGGAGGTATATGAAAATTGCCATGTTTGCAAAAAACCAATAGAGTTTGTTTGCCACAAATGTAGTATCAATACAGATAAAGAAATTCATTCTGATTGCATGATCAAAGAAATAACCGTCATGGCATAGTGAAAGTTTTTGACCATTTTACAAAAAATTGAAGAAACAGAATTAATATGCAATAATTGTAACAAGTCACGATTCATAACTGATGATGTGACAGGAGAGATTGCTTGTTCTAGTTGTGGATGTGTGCTCTCAGGAAATACAGAAGACAGGGGGGCAGAACGTAGAATCTTTTCAGATAAATCAGATAGTACAAGAACGGGTCCTGGACTGTCACTGAAAATGCATGACAGGGGGCTTAACACGGTAATAGGCACACTAAACCAGGATTCTGTGGGAAAGCCACTTTCAACACATACTGCACAAATATTTGGCAGACTACGAAAGTGGGATAGCAGGTCACAGACCAAAAGTTCTGCGGATAGAAGCTTGAGAAATGCGCTTCAGGAACTAGGCAAGGTACAGTCAAAACTGGGACTTTCAGACACTGTAATTGAAAGGGCATCCCTTTTTTACAGAAAGGCCTCAGAGAAGAACCTTGTCCGTGGAAGAACCGTAAAAGGAATGGCAGCTGCATGTCTGTATGCATCATGCAGAGATTTGGGTCACACACGAACTCTGACAGAGATTGCAGAACAGGTTCAGATCCAAAGGAAAGATATTGCAAGGTCATACAGGTCATTGTTTAGGGAGTTGGGATTTGCAGTATCCATTGCTGATCCAATAAAATCCATCAGCAAAATTGCAAGTAAGATTGGAATTACAGAAAAAACAGTACGTAAAGCAGTACATATTGTAGATACAGCCCAAGATGCAGGAATTGTTGCTGGTAAAAATCCGGAAATTATAGCAGCAGCGGCAATCTATGCGGCATGTGTTATAACAGGTGAAACAAAATCTCAAGTTGAAATAGCCCTAGCTTCAGGTACCAGTACAGTTTCAATAAGAAATAGAATTCTAGACTTTAAAACAAAATTAGGTCTGTTTTCTACAGTAAACTAAGTATTTGATTTAGGATATCATGGTGGCAGAATTACGGGCAATATGGAAATGGAGAGATAACTGATACGCTTACTGATGAAGTTTTACAAATAATGGAGAAATATTTTGACAAGAGAGCAGAATAACAAACCAAGTGTTACAAAAGATACAGAATTCAAGATCTCTCTATCAAGAGAGAACATTGACGAAATAGATGGGAAAATTAGAAATGTTGGAAATGATTCACAAAAAAGTCTTGGAGTCCACGATAATAGAAACAGGCGAGCAAGACTATTGACTGAGAAGGTTGTTTGGCTAGCTTGGGCAAACTTTTATGATGATTCACGAGTAGTCAAAGTCTTTGATTCAGAAGATAAAGCAAAGAACTGGGAAACAAAATCATTATGTCTAATGCGTAAATATTCTGAGGACAACTGGAATTCATCCTACGAAAAGGCAAGACAAGATAAAGGGCAATTTGAGGAGTTAGGGCTGGAATACGATGATTGGTGTCAAGGAATATCTGTTGAAAGGATGGATGTTGACTAATCCTTGAATCAGAATGATGCTTCTTACGGCATAATTTTATTTAATGAATGTACAATTTATGGCAGTAAATTCATGCCAATAAACAGCATGACGTTTGAAACATTATGTGATTTATGTCTAGGAAAAAAACAAAATGTTTGAGAGAACATTGGATTTGTTTTTTGATAAAATTGCATTTTAGATATGTGGCAAAATAGAAAGCACTGCAAACCCTACTAAAAAATGAACGTAATATTACATCAGAAAGTAGTTTTTGTTGATCTTGTTTGTATAAGAATTCGTTTTTGATTGGAGAGTTTAACATGATAATACAAACCACCGCTCAAAGAAACAAAAATGCAAAAAAAGCAGATAATTCTATACTGTTCTTCTTTTCTGATCAAAATAACCGAGGCGGATAATTTTGGTAGGATACTTTGGTAAAAAATCTGATATGGTTATACATCATTTGGCAGAGATGAAGTCTGAATGCAAACTGCCTTGTGACCTTCAGATTTGTATATGTCAATTATAATACTAACATGCGGATTTGATTTCACATTGGTAAATGCTCTTGTATTATAATCTGTGGCAACTAGAATTGTATTGTCATGGAACACAAATGATACTGGTTTTACATGGGGAACATCATCATGAGATGTGGCTATTCTTGCCTCTTCTAGTGATTCTAGAAATTTTATTTCATCTTGTTTGAATTCTATCAATTGAAAATTCGTTCTCTTATTTCTGGTATGTACTTGTAAACTATATCTCTGACTTTGACCTGATCTTCTGTAGTTGGCATCTCTTTTTGGGCACTAAGAATAGCACCGCTCATGCCAAGTGCCATTCCCATTACAATTCCATAAACAAACTCTTGAGGATTTTCTACCTTTAGTGTTTCCTTATTTTCTTTGATCTCTTCTAGATAAGCTGGAATTGTTGCTATTGCGCCATTGATGGTTTGGGTAATTAGCATCTCTAACTGATCTTCACTCATATTCTCTTTCTGGAAGAATTCTTAATAAATTTGCACCTAAGATTTTTAATCCATGTTTTCTGAGCAGATACATGTTCTCCTTTTTTACTGCCAATGAGGCAAATGCAGCATTGCCTGATGTGATAAAAAAATATGAATATGCCTTGGCAAAAAGCAGTGAAGTAAAAAAACTAGAGCAGCAATTACAGATGAGCCTCTCTACTGTAAACTCTTTTGAAGAATACGTGACTCTAAAACAAAAGCTAAATTCAGCAATTACTAAATTCTATGAATCAGTTGAAATCCTAGAAAATACTGGCGTGGTAGTTAAAAGCATTGATCAGGGACTGCTTGATTTTCCTTCAAAGAGATTTAATGAGGAAGTTTGGTTATGTTGGAAGTATGGTGAGACTATAATAAAATTCTGGCATGAAAAGGATTCAGGCTTTATGGGACGAAAGCCCATCGAAGTCAGTGATGAGTCTCTGGTGTAATTATCAATGTGATAATTGATGGAATTTTGATGGTTTGTGGGGATTCTTGTTCTTAAAGAAATCCAAGACCCATCTAGAAAAATGAGAAAAACTGAATATCTATTGTTTTTCTCGCCTTTTTTTATCTCGACAAATACCACAAAGATATTCTCTCTTAAAATTCTCCAATTCTATTTTGAATGCTTGAGTTTGATAATATTTTTCACCTGCTTGGCATCCTCCTGGCACTTTTTTTCCACAGTTGGTACAATGAATTTCAACATTAAATTTCACCTTTTTCTCATTTTCTGAAATTTTGCCAATTATCATAGGCATCTTTTATTTGGTTTTGATATAAACAATAGTCTCTAATCAAAACTCATGAATATTATACTGAAAAGCCAGTATTGTTAATGATGCTCTCAGTATGGCTTCGTGTAATTCGGGTTAGATTCCTTCTTGCATCTGTGATTGCAGTCTCCGTTGGACTGACACTTAATTGGTGGCAAAATAATTTGATAGACCCATTTGATGCAGTTATGGTATTTGCAGGAGTGATGGCACTTCATGCAAGTGTGGATTTACTAAATGATTTTTGGGATTTTAAGCGAGGAATTGATATCAAAACTAATCGTACCAAGATGAGTGGTGGAACTGGTGTACTACCCGAAGGGCTACTCAAACCATCCTCTGTGTACCGTGCAGGTGTTGCATTTTTGATCATCGGAGCTATAATTGGAGGCTATTTTGTAATTACTGATGGAATAATTATTGCGATAATTTTGGGATTTGCAATCTTGTCTATCTACTTTTATTCAACTAAAATCGTCGATTCTGGTTTAGGTGAATTTTTTGTTGCAGTAAAGGGATGTATGATTGTTCTTGGTACCTATTACATCCAATCAGGACAAATCACAATAGAATCTGTACTTGGTGGTATTGTGGTAGGCTCTTTGTCTTCTCTGGTTCTTTTCATTGCTTCATTTCCTGATCATGATGCAGACAAGTCCAAAGGCAGAAAAACATTGGTCATTGTAGTGGGAAAGCAAAAAGCTGCAAAGCTTTTTTGGCTTTTTCCACTAGTCTCATATTTTGCAATAATAATTGGTGTATCTACAAACCTATTTCCACCAATGTCGTTGATTAGTCTTCTTGGCATTCCGTTGATGATAAAGTCAGGATTGGGGCTGAGGAAAAATTTTGATTCCGTTGAAAGTTTGGTTCCATACATGTCTTCTACTTTGATGTTTAGCAGAATCACGGGGGCCTTGTTTGTTGTTGGTCTTTTAATTGGATTATAACACTTTAGACATAAATTTAGTAAGGTATTGAAATTTACATGATCTCCGGTTTTGCCACTTCTGATGGAACTAAAAAATTTGCCCAAAATTCAGGCATAAATCAAGACAATTTCAACGAATTTGAAAATCTAACTCTCTCAAATGTTGGGATTGGAACTTATCTTGGTGATGCTGATGCTAGAACTGATGAATTAGTTACTGATGCTGTAAAACAATCCATTATCTCTGGGGTCAATGTTGTTGATACTGCAATAAATTATAGATCTCAAAAAGCAGAACGCTCAGTCGGAAAGGCCATTTCAGAATTAATTCAAGAGGGAAAAATTTCACGTGATCAGATATTTCTTAGTACCAAAAACGGGTATGTAACAAATGACGCTGATGTACAGTTAGGTTTCTGGGAGTATGTCAAAGAAGAATATACTCAAAAAGATGTCATAAAAGAGGGAGATGTTACTTCTGGGTATCACTGCATGACGCCAACATATCTTTCTGATCAGCTAGACCGAAGTTTGAAAAATTTAGGATTAGAATGCGTTGATTTAATGTATCTTCATAATGCCGTAGAAGGACAAATCAAAGATATCTCAAAAGAACAGTTCTTGGAGAACTTAAAATCCGTATTTGAATTGTATGAACAAAAGCGCGATGAAGGAAAAATAAAGTTCTATGGAATGGCAACCTGGGAATGCTTTAGGGTTCCAAAAGAGAATTCACAATACTTATCCCTTGAAGAGACTGTTAACATGGCCAAAAAAATTGGAGGCGAAAACCATGGCTTTAGATTTATCCAATTGCCATTTAACATGCATTATGATCAAGCATTACTTGGAAGAAACCAATTACTGGGTTCTGAATCTGTTTCTATATTGGAGGCAGCAATGAAATTAAAAATTGGTGTGTTTACCAGTGTCCCTCTAATGCAAGGTCGCTTGTTGGTCCCTGGCGTGATGCCTGATTTTAATGGACTAAAGCCTTCTCTACGTGCTTTACAGTTTATTCGTTCATCTCCAGGAGTTTTAGCCCCCCTGGTGGGCCAGAAATCATCTGATCATGTTTCTGAAAATCTTGAAATAATGAAAATTGCCCCAATACCCGAAGATGAATTTCTAACTCTTGTTAAGAAACTCACTTCTTGAGATGATTTTTTGTTATCTCATTTAAAATTTTATATAAAGATAATAAACGAAGCGTCTTGAGGAAGAAGGAGAAATTGTCTGCCAAGATTTATGATTATACAAAAATTTGTAAATCTGTAATGGCCAGTGACCCCAAAATCCGATTTGCAGGAGTGATTAATGAGCGAGGACGACTGGTTGCAGGTGGAATGAAGGAGAATATTAATGCTCTAGAAAGTGAAAAGGATGACGAAATGATTTTCATGGAGCTCGCACTGCGTGTGAAAATGAGAAAGGAATTTGATAAACAACTAGGTCCTGTGAATTTTGCGATGGCCTCCCGTGAGCGTGCTCTTGCAATTAGTGTGATAATAAATGATGATATTTTGTATGTAGTATCTGAACCTGATGCAGATTATGGCGTGCTTCCCAAAAAAATTATTAAAATAATTAACTCTTAATTTCTTGTTTTTTCTAGTTTTGAGATTTTTTATGTAATTTTCTAATTTAAAAAAATATGATGCAAATTTTGATACTTTTGATAATTTTTTTGTTGGTTCATTCGGACTTTCTTACTCAATCTATAAATAGAATTTACATATGGAAAATTTGTGCCAGTGGATCCAGTTTGTGGAATTGAACTTGATGAAGATCTAGCTTTACTTCATGAATATGATGGCAAAAATTTCTATTTTTGCTGTAATGGATGCCGAAGAATTTTTATCAAAAAACCTCGAAAATACAAAAACAATGCTTAGATGGGAAAGGCACCACACATTCTACAGAATTTTGAATCTTTAACTTCATGCTTGCAATAGGGGCATTTGATTTCAGCATGATTATCCACAGGAGATCCAAACAATTTTTTAAAAATTTCATAGTAATGCATTGATTCTCTGCTTCTGATAACTACTCCGTCTTCTTTTTCAGTTGTTAGTTTTTTTTCAACAAATTTCTCTTCGTCAATAACTGAATTAAACAAATTTGTTAGTCCTGCTGTTCCAGACCCATCTTGCATTGGCGATTTCTCTCTCCACGCAATCTGCTGTGGAATGTATTTTTCAAATATCTTACGCAGAATCCATTTACCGTGCCTTTTCCCTTTTTCATTTCTGATTTTCATATTTGCAGGAATTTTTTTTGCCAGATCAACTACTGTCTTGTTTAGAAAGGGTGATTCTATGTTTATTCCTAATGCCTCCCCAATTTGCTGTGTTGGAAAATGCATTACTGAGCAAACTCTCCTAATTTCGCCTTCCAATTCTTCTTCAGGCTTGTTTATTAGAAAACTATATCCTGCAAATAACTCGTCTGCTCCATCTCCTGTAATGATTGACTTTTCTCCCATTTCTTTTGCCCATTTTATTGCAAGATACATCACTACATTATTACGAATCTCAATATCGTTGAAATTTTTTAATATCTTGATTGTTTCTTCAATTGCTTCAAGAATTACAGATGTCTTGACGTTGTAAATGGATAAGGGCAATTGCATTTCTTTTGAAACCATTTGACAGTAAGTAAGATCTGTGGAAACAAAATCTTCAGCAATAACTGCAATGGTTTTTGGTTGTCTTTGTTTTAGAAAATATGCTATTATGGAACTATCTAATCCCCCAGATAATGAAATCAAGTCT
>Ga0224498_10000070_pt1 | contig 22881 bp, 24 predicted proteins | sample SF_Jul11_sed_USG_5_FD_167971 | JGI IMG/M metagenome (GOLD analysis project Ga0224498, IMG submission 167971) | Sediment microbial communities from San Francisco Bay, California, United States - SF_Jul11_sed_USGS_21 | ecosystem: Environmental > Aquatic > Marine > Sediment | place: USA...
ACATCACTTTGAATTCCCGCACCTGCTGAAGGATCAGAACCTCCAATTGAGAGTAAATTCATAATATTTTCTTAGTTTCAGTACTAATCTATTTTTCCCTTAAATTTTTTTCTTCTGTGATTGCATTGTTATGATATCTATTTTATACTTCTGATACTTGATTTATCATAATGACTGGCATTCATATTGTGAATCATTCCTCATCTGAAGAATTGAAATGCAACACTTGTTTGTTACCAATGCAATATCAAATAAAAAGAGATGGTAAATTCTTATGGAGATGTTTCAAATGTGGAAAACATTATCTTATCTCTGAAAATTCTGAAGATGACATTGAAGAAAGTTGGAGTCCTTCAAGATGACAGACGTATCTAAAATGGAATCTCTAAAATTGGAAAACAATAAACTTCGTAATTATATTTCATTGATTTTAGCTGAAATTGAATTAACACAACGGATCCATGAAATTAAAGAAAATTTTGTAAATCCTGATGATTCTAAGCGTGTAATCCTGCCCATTTTGGATAGAATCTCAAAAATCAAATCTGAAAAACGTCCTTTGGAACAAGAATTGAATCTAAATTAATTTAAATTATTATGATGCTTGAGTGATACAGTCAAAAGAACAAAATTCATCTTTCATATTATAAAACTCTCTTCCACAGTGCTTACATTCTCTGAAAATTCTCACACTATTGTATGATAATTCTAACTTATAAGATCAATCAATTTTTTTGTTATAATTTATAGAAATTGTTTTGCGATCAATAATTTTTTAAATTTTTCACGATTGTTTAAATCAGGTAAAAGCCTAGGTTACTACATGCCAACTCAGATGACAGCTGCACGACGTGGTGTTGCTACTGATGAAATGAAACAAGTAGCAAAAGATGAAGATGTATCGCTTGATTGGCTAATCCCAAAAATTGCACATGGTTCTATAATTATTCCAAGCAATAATGTCAGACCACAAAAAATTCATAATGTTGGAATTGGAAAAGGTCTTAAAACTAAAGTAAATGTCAATATAGGAACTTCTACTCTAAATGTAAACCTAGAAGAAGAAATTGAAAAAGCTAAAGTTGCAGTAAAGTATCATGCAGATACAATGATGGATCTTAGTGACGGTGGAGATGTTAAAAAAATAAGACAGACTCTTTTGGATGCTGCACCTATTACTTTTGGAACTGTTCCAATTTATGAAGCATACAATTATGGTGTTGAAGTTCACAAAAATCCTTTGAATCTAACTGAAGATGATTATCTTAATGCATTTGAGAATAATGCAAAGGACGGAGTTGATTATACCACAATTCATTGTGGCATTACTAAAGAAATTGCAAAAAGAATTCTGAAAGTTCAGAGGTATGGTGGTGTTGTAAGTAAGGGTGGAACAATTACTGCAGCATGGATGTTAAAGCATGACAAAGAAAATCCATACTTGACTCATTATGATTATCTGATGGAGATTGCCAAAAAATACGATGTAACATTTAGTCTAGGAGATGCACTTAGACCTGGCTCAATTTTAGATTCTCATGATGAGTTACAAGTTCAAGAAATGATCAATATATCTCAATTAACAAAACGTGCACATGAGCAGGATATACAGGTCATGGTTGAAGGTCCAGGACATGTTCCACTGAATGAGGTTGCAGCAAATGTTCGCCTAGCTAAATCCCTAATTGGCGATGTTCCATATTATGTTCTAGGTCCCTTGGTAACTGATGTTGCCTCTGGCCATGATCATATTGCAAGTGCAATTGGAGCTGCAGTTTCAGCAAGTGAGGGTGTTGATCTTTTGTGTTATCTTACTCCTTCTGAACATCTAGCTTTACCAAATACTGAAGAAGTGAAGGCAGGATTGATGGCATACAGAATTGCAGCTCATGCAGGTGATCTTGTGAAAATTCGAGACAAGGCAATTAAATGGGACATGGAGATGACTGAAGCCCGTCGCACTTTGGATTGGGAAAAACAAATTGCATTATCTATTGATCCTGAGGAAGCAGCAAAAATTCATAGTCGAACTGGTCAGCATCCTGGAAATAATGTTCCCTGTACCATGTGTGGTGGTGCATGTGTTTACATGATGTTGCCACAGCAAAAAAACTATGAAAAAGAAAATAAAAATTTACAACAGATTGAATAACACTTTTCCAAGACTGGGAACTGTTTCATAATCCCCCAATTCTTTTACATTAATCCACTTAAACTCCGAATTTTCCCAGTTTAGTTTAATTGTTGGATTTTTTGTTTCAAACAAAAATGGAAATATCTCCCATTCATGATTTTCATATTGTGGCGAATTAACTCTCATTTCTTCTGCGGCTTTAACAAGTTTGATTTTGTCTTCTATAATTCCCACTTCTTCAAAAATCTCAATTTTTGCTCTTTTTAGAGGCTCTTCATTTTCTTCTATTATTCCACTAATCCCTGCCCATAATCCTTTCATCGATTTTACTTTATCACTTCTTTTTAGGATCAATAATTTGTCATTGTCTCTAATAAAAGATGTAACTATCTTTGTTGAATGCATGTCCTTTATTTTTCAACAATTTTTACCATTTTTGTCAGTTTTTTATGTGATTCGTCAAGGTCAGTATGCTTTGCAAGTCTCTCCTGACAATCTTTGATATAGTTGACTACCTCTTCTGTCTTTGATTCTTGAACAGCAGTTAGTAGTCTGCCAATGTCTTTCCAAAATTCTTCGGCAACCCTTCGAATCTCAGGGTTTGCAATAATGGTTTCAATTAGTTCTGGAGATTCTGTCATTATGCTTTCTGCCAATGTCTTTTGCACTCTAAACGTAGTTCCTGACATTTTTTCGGTCAGAACCATCTTTTCATCTTTTGAAACAATGTTTGCAAAAACAAGATTCATTAGATGAGTTAATCCTAAAATAACTGCAATCTTCTTATCATGTTCGACAGCATCAATTGTAACAAAGTTTGCTCCTTCAAATAATGATTTTGCAACAGTTAATTCTTTTTTAGCGTCTTTTATTGGAACTGAAATTATATTTTGACCTTTGATCGTTTTTACTCCTGGACCAAACATTGGATGAATACAAATCGGATTGATCTTAGCAGGCATCTTTGATAACGATGACACTACTTTCGATTTTTCAGACGAAATTTCAATCAAATATGTTCCCCTCTTCATTTCTTTTGCAATTAATCTGATGATTTCGGGCGTTCTTCTTGTAGGGGTACATAAAACAACATAATCTGCCTTCAAAATTCCACCTACTAAAGAATTTGATTCAATAACGTCTTTCCCTTGAACTTTATTTTCTGAATCATAACCTGTTACTTCAAAATCTTTACTTGCAAAATATTTTGTAAACCATTGCCCCATTTGGCCTCCTGCACCAATAATTGTAATCTTCTTCATTGATTCTCACTCATGATGTCGTTAAGTATATTCATTCCCTCAATTAGTGTTTTCTTGTCTTGACATGCTGAAATCCTGATAAAATTTTTGTAATTTCCAAATCCGTCTCCTGGTGCAATCGCTAAACCCTTCTCCAGTGCACTGTTAGCAAATTCAACTCCATCAAATCCCTTTTGGTTAACTCTTGCAAAAAGGTACATGGCTCCATCTGGAATAACAAAATCCAATCCCATCTCTTTTGTTTTTTGTGTCAACACATCTAGCCTGTCTTGTACTGTATTAGTATTGTTGGATATATCTGCCTCAAGTGCTTTCATGGCTATATATTGAATGGGTTCTGAAACATTTGTAAGGCATAATGCTTCTAACTTTGCCATTTTTTCAATAATTTTTGTATCTGCTATACCATATCCAATTCTGAATCCTGTCATTGCATGGGATTTTGAAAACGATTGTGTAATGATGCTTTTTTTATAATTATAACTTAGTATGCTTTTCCAATTATTTTTTGCATAATGAGAATAGATCTCATCGCTTAGTACATAGAGGTCATTTTTTCTAGCTAGGTTAATAATATCATCTTGCAACTTTTCAGGAAGAATCTTTCCTGTGGGATTGTTTGGATAGTTGAGTACTATCATTTTTGTATTTGAATTAATCGCATTTTCAATCTTCTCCAAAGATGGTTCCCACTTTTCTTCTAAAGTTGTATTGATGGTTCTAACTTTAATTCCAGAATGTAGTGCACAATCTTTGTATGCTGGCCATGCAGGTTCTATTATAATCATTTCGTCTCCTGGATTAAGCAGTGTTGTAATTGCAGTAAAAATTGAAAACCTTGCACCTGGACTAACTATGATATTATCTTGTGTAACATCTGAATTGAATTTCTTAGAGACATATCTTGCAAGTGCTTCTCTGAAAATTGGCATTCCTCTTGCTTGACCATATTTTAGAAATCCTTTGTCAAATACTTCTTCTAAAGCATTTTTTACAATAGACGGTGGTAAAAAATCTGGTTCTCCCACTTCCATATGGATAATCTTTTTTCCTTTTTGTTCAAGTGATTTTGCTTTTAAGAAAATAGATAGATGTGTCTGTTTATTGGTTGATTGGACTTTTACAGATTCATTTAATAGAAAATTAAAAAATTTTGTTGCAATTGTTTCATCAAGACCTATATCGATGCATAATGAAATAACTTTTCTGCGCAAATTATCTTCACGCAATTCATCTGTAACTCCCTTGCCAATATTTTTCTTGATTTCTCCAATCTCTTTTGCAATGTCTGTTCTAGTTTTTAATAATTTTATCATTTCTAGAGTGACTTCATCCATTTGATTTCGTAGATCGTTAATATCTGACATTTTCTTACAAAACAGGTTTGATTATCTCAGCAAGGAGCGCATGATCTGCTATGGTCAGTGCTACAAGTGAGTCTACTACAGGTGGTGCTCTAGGCACAACACATGGGTCGTGTCTTCCTTTTACTTGAAGAATTGCTTCTTTTTTGGTCTTAATGTCAACTGTACTTTGTTTTTGTGCAATTGATGATGCTGGTTTGAATGCAATTCTCATAGTGATTGGCATTCCATTCGAAATGCCACCAAGAATTCCTCCAGAATTGTTAGTCTTCGTTACTATCTTTCCTTTCTTAATAGTATACAAGTCATTATTTTCAGAACCGTAAAGCTCGGAACCCCTAAATCCAGAACCAAACTCCATTCCTTTTACCGATGGAATTGAAAAAATTGCTTTGCTTAAATCTGATTCTAATGAACTAAAAATTGGTTCTCCCAACCCCACTGGAATGTTTGTTGTAATTGATTCAATAATGCCCCCAAGCGAATCTCCTTTATTTCGTGCCTCCAAAATATTTTCTCTCATCATCTTTGCGGTTTTATCTTCTGGACATCTTACTTCATTTTTATAAATTGTTTTAATCATTTTTTCATTAAATTCTCTTTTCATCTTTATTTTTCCAATTTGTGATGTATACGAGTTTGTTTCAATTCCTAGTGTTACTTTAAGTAATTTTCTTGCAATAGCCCCTCCCATGACATGGGTAGCGGTTAATCTTCCTGAAAATCTTCCTCCTCCCCTATGATCATTATGGTAATTGTACTTTATCATAGCAGGATAATCTGAATGTCCTGGTCTTAGTTTTGTTTTCAAATTTTCATAATCTTTTGATTTTTGATCACTATTCCAGACTATCATTGTGATTGGAGCACCCGTAGTATGTCCTCTAAAAACCCCTGAAATAATTTCGACTACGTCTCCTTCTTTTCTTTGAGTTGAAATTAGATTTTGACCTGGCTTTCTAAGGTCCAGCATTTTTTGGATATCTTTTTCATCAATCTCTAATCCTGCAGGACAACCGTCTAATACAGCACCAATAGATTTTCCATGACTTTCACCAAAACTTGTTAAAACAAGACGCTGACCTATAGAACTTCCCGGCAACAACATATCAAAGTTAAATGATGCTTATAATTCCTCATTCCAATTTTTATAAAAATTCTATAACTGTATTGATTTATTTTTGATAATCAAATACGTATGATTAAAAATTATAATCTTACAATAAAATATATGAAATATTTACAATATATTCTTAAATATTACAATAACACACATAATATATGGTAAAACGTACAAATTTTAATGAATAATTTGCGCGGCCTTCCGAAAAAAACATGTTATCTACGCAAAAGCGTTGAGAGTGAGGAGAATGCTTTTCACTCTATAGATGGTCGCGCCTTTCACCTCTTTTAGTTAATTTTTTTGAAATTTTTTATTGAATTCGAATGTTTGCACCAAGACGATTCATTTCTTCAACAAAATTTGGATATGAAACTTTGACCGATTCTGGATCAGTTACAATGCAATCTCCTACATACATTCCAGCTATGCAAAATGCCATAAATAATCTATGATCACTTTCAGAATTTAATTCGGCACCAGTTAAATTTTCTGATGATTCTAAAATCAAACCGTCTTCTCTTTCTTGAACCTTAATTCCAAGTTTTTCAAGCTCTCTTGATATTATTGCAATTCTGTCTGTTTCTTTTAGTCTTGCATGTTTTACATTAACTATTTCAATTGGGTTAACTGAATTTAATGACAAGATCGCAAGTGGTGGAAGAAGGTCTGGTGAATTACTTAAATCAAATCTCCCTCCATCTAATTTTTCAGGTGTTTTGATTTTAATTTCATCATCATCAATAGTAACTATAACTCCTAGCTGTTCTAAAATATCAATAAAAACTTCATCTCCCTGTGGCAAATCTCCTAGGTTTCCTTTGATTGAAATTTTTTCTCCATTCAGTACTGCAGCTGAAAGAAGTAGAGCAAGACTTGAAAAATCAATTGGAACATTGAATGTGGTATTTTTGTAGATTTGTGGCGTTATGTTGTATCTTTTGTATGGAATTAATGTTTGGACTGATACTCCAAACTTTCTCATTGTCGCAATTGTTGCATCAAGATATGGTTTTGAAACTAAATTTCCTTCTATGGTTAGATTAACTCCCTTTTCTGTTAGTGGTGCACTAATTAATAATGCCGATATGAATTGACTTGAAAAATTTCCCGGAATAGTTACATCGCCTCCTAAAATTTTTCCTTTAATTTTGATTGGTGGAGTTCCATTTGTTGAACTACACTGTGCTCCTATGCTTGATAATGCATCTAATAGCGGTTGCATGGGTCTTTTCTTTAAACTAGAATCACCTGTCAGGATAATTTCTTGTGAAAATAGGCTAGCAATGCCTGCAGCAATTCTAATTGTTGTTCCTGAGTTCTCCGTGTTGATTTGAGGTACATTTGTGCCTAATTTTATTGGATTTTTGACAATAATTGATAAATTTTCAATTTCTATCTCTGCTCCAAATTTATTACAAGCATTAATGGTTGCAATGGTGTCTGCTGATAGTAATACATTATTCACTCTACTATTATTTCCAGCAAGAGAGGCAAGAAAAATTGCTCTATGAGTGTAACTCTTATTCCGAGGGCAAATTACTTGACCTGAAATCTTTGATTTTTCAACTTTACATCTCATGAACTTCAGCCTTTTTGTTACTGACTTTTGAAATAATCACATTTCCATCTAGTGTCGAAAATATTTTTTTTATGTTCATTTCATTTTCTTTTTTTGTTATTGCTGCAATAGCAGGGCCATTTCCTGAAACTGATGCTCCTAGTGCTCCTTTTTTAATTAAATTGGTAATGATTCTAGGATCCGAATTTGAAATGGATGTGGTTGCTAATCCATTAATGATCATTGCTTCCCAATACTTTGTTTTTTTTGCCAACTCCCATGCATTTTTAAAGACTGATGAAAGAACTTTGAGATTTTTTAGATTTCCTCTTTTTCTATTTTTTGGGATAAAGATCACAACAACTAAATTTGTTGGACCCTTTTCAAAATAAATTCTTTTTTTCTTTGCATTATCAGTAACGTTGAATCCTCCATAGTAACATGAACATGCATCGTCATAAGCTCCTGTAATACTTACCTTTGATTCAATTGATGCATCAACTCCTGCAAGTAAAATTTGTTGATCAGTAAACTTTGGTTTGAAAATCTTTGCACATGCTAATGCTACTGCTGATGAGATGGCACTAGAACTTTTTAATCCATACCCTGTTGGAATTTCCGACTCAAGAGTTATTGTAATTTTATTTTGTTCCAAATCATTCTTTGAAATAATTTTTTCAACTGTTTTGTTGATTAAGCGTGAACTGAGACTTTTATTTTTAGATTGCAGTATAATCCCTCTCCCAGTACTTGTTTCTACTGTAGCTTCTACTTTTAATGAAATTCCTAAAGTGGCACCTTTTTGTGTCGCAATTGCATTTACAAGGGAAATTGCTCCATGTACAGTAGACTTTGCTTTTGCCATCAAAACCCTCCTAACAATGCTTTTTTCATGGCATTATAAGGTGCTTCCATGCCATGCCAAATCTCAAATGCTCTTGCTGCTTGTCCTAGAAGCATCTCATAACCAAAAATAACAGTTGAGCCTTTCTCTTTTGCTTTTTTGATAAAATCTGTATTCATTGGCATGTAAACAATATCATAAACAATAGTTTTTTCATTGATTCCTTCTAAGGAAATTGGACTTGGTTCATTCTTTAGGCCTATTGATGTAGCATTAACAACAATGTCATAATCTTTTATAGAATCATTGATATCCTCAATCTTGATTGCATTTGAACTTAATCCAATTTTTTTTGCAAACTCTGAAAGATTATTTGCATTTTCTAGTGTTCTGTTTGCAATCATTATACTCTTTGCTTTTTCCTTTGCAAATCCTGCAACTATGGCTCTTGCAGCACCTCCTGCACCTAGAAGGAGCACTTTGGTATCTGTGAGATTTAATTTCCTTTTCTTAAATGGTTCTAGAAAACCATCCATGTCTGTATTGTATCCTTTAAGAATACCTTCTTTGTTTGAAACGGTGTTTACCGCACCAATCAAACTACATGATTCATCAATTTTATCTAAATATTTCATCATCTCTATTTTATGAGGGATTGTAATGTTGAATCCATCCACCTTGATTTTTTTTAATCCTTCAATTCCTTCTTCCAATTCTCCTTTGGGAATTCTATAAGCAATGTATGAACAATCTAAATTTAATTCTCTGAATGCTGCACTATGAATATTTGGAGATAGCGAATGATCAATTGGATCTCCGATGACTGCAAATGTTTTCACCATCTTCTTTTCCTGAGTTATATGATTGATTTAAACTCTCAATTGCTAATCTGTTTATTTTTTCAGATTTGTAATTTTCTTTACCTCATCAACACTGAACTGGCCAGGTGCAATGGCCTTTCCTAATGAGACATAGGTGTAGGGACTACCCAAATACAGGCACAAAATTCTTGATATTCTACCAAAATCTCCCATTGCAAATGATATTAGATTATTACTTCCTTTTTTACTGTATAATTCCAGCATTCTAGTAGAATCATCAGTTGATTTTGCAGTGCTTACAATTTTTACATTGGGCGAAAATCTACTCATTTGATTCATTTTCTTTTTTAGTTCTGTTGAACTTGGTGTTTTCTTAAAGTCATGCCATGATACAAGTAATTTTGTTTTAGTTGAACTTAGGTATCTTACTAATGATGAGTTTCTCTTTAATGTGTTAAATTCAACATCTAATAAAAATGGATTGTATTCTGCAATTAATTTTAGAATAGCAATTCGCTCTTTTTCGTTTCCTCTAAATTTTCCACCTTCCGTTTTTGGTCTTAGTGTACATACGATACTTTTTAGATCTTTTTTGATTATCTCTAATACCTCTGGGATTTGTGCCCTCTTTAAAAAATCAAATCTAACTTCAACATAATCTGATTTCTTTAGTGCAATTTTTAGTGTTTGCTTTATTTTGTATGGTGTTGTTTCTGCAATTGATATGCAAGTTTTGTATTTCATTTTATTTTTCTAAAATATATTCATCTGAAACTTCCATTCCAAAATGTCTTCCCGTTGCAGGTTTTGCATGTACCATAACTATGTCTCCTTTCTTTAGATGTGTAACTGATACTAGTTGTCCGTTTGGTTTTACAAAACGAATTGTTTCTGCATCCTGTGCTATAATTCCTCCTATCTCTTCTCCTACAGATGCTTTGATCATTAACATTGGTCTTCGTTCTATCTTTGATCTTCCAACAGTAGCTCTTCTTGCATTTCCTTTAGAATTAAGAATTAATACTTCAGAACCTGTTTCAACTTCTGAGAGATAATTGGTTGTACCATCTGGTGATAGAGTATAACAATGAACAGCACCTGCATTTACTCTAAATGGTCTAGGTGATGTAAATGATGATCCCACTGATTCATTGTGCACTAGAAACAAAAAGTTTGATCTACTTCCAATCAACATCCCTTCTCCTTTGTGAAGCATTGATGCCGTATCTACACAAACTCGTTCCCCATCTCCTACTTCTTTTATTTCAATAATCTTTGCAGGTTTCATGTCAAAACTTCTGGTTCCTAGGTATACCATTGCCTCTCTTACTTCGTTAATCGATGACGTGCTGAAAATTACGCCATCTACTCCTATCTCTAAAATTGAAAACATTTTTCTTACTTCTTCGGGTGTACGAGCCATCGCAAAAATTCTGGTATGAATTTTGTGGAGTTTTGCAATGATGTTTTCTAGAGGGATAATCTTCCAATCTTTTACTTCTACTATGACAAAGTCAAGTCCTTTCTTTGCTACTGAGAGGATATTTTCAATATCTGAATTTGATAATACTTGGAATTTTCTTCCAACTTTTTTGCCCTTTGTTTTTTTTGTGCCTTCTTTATCAAGGACTACATAGTTTGCAATACTTGAAGGAAAAATTGTTTGTAGCTTTGTTTTTTTCTTGGCTATTTTTTTTGGATCAAGGTATATCATCTTAATTCCTTCATCTTCTAACTGAAGAAGAAACTTTGATAGTTGTGTCTGCGATGCTTTAGGCGAGATTATTAATTCTCTGATTTTACTCAATTTTCTTCATAGCTTCCTTTGCTGTTTCTTTTCTAAAAATAATTTCAGCTAATGCTTCTATCATTTTTTCGGGTGCTTTATGTGCAAAGATGTTTCTACCATATGTGACTCCTTTAGCTCCTGCTGTCATGGCATCTTCGGTCATTTGAAGAATATCTAAATCTGTTTTTGCTTTAGGTCCACCTGCAATAACAATTGGAACTGGTGTACTCTTTACAATTTTTGCAAATGAATCTATATCCCCCGTGTATAATGTTTTTACAATATCTGCACCACACTCTGCTCCAATTCTTGCAACATGTGCTACAATTTCAGGATCATGTGGATTCTTGATATTTTCACCTCTTGGATACATCATTGCCAAAAGTGGCATTCCCCACTTGTGGCATTGATCAGCAGTCATTCCAAGTTGTTCTAACATCTCTGGTTCTTCTTTTCCTCCAATGTTGATGTGTACTGAAACTCCATCTGCCCCCATTGCTATTGCCTCTTTTACTGTACCAGTTAGCATTTTGCGATTAGGTGATAATGATAATGAAGTACTACTTGAAAAATGAACTAAAACACCAACTTTAGTTGGTTTAGGTAATGTTTTGAGAATTCCTTTATTGATAATTATACTTGTGAGGCCATGTCCCTCACATTTGTAGATTGTAGAAGCAGGGTCTTCAAGACCCTCGATAGGTCCATTTGAAATTCCATGATCCATTGGGATACAAAGCATTTTGCCTTTTCTGAGAATTCGATTAAGTCTAATTTGATTACCTGATACCATGCGTTGATCTCATTTTTGTACCCTACTTAAAAATAACGTGAATCCTTGAACTCAGTTCCATTGAGAATAGAGCATAATCACTCATTTGGTATAATTCTTTTTTCGTTCATTTTTTCTGTGAAGGATTAAATAGAAATTCTATAGGATGAAAAACAATTGAGTCAAACTACTGAACAGCTACAAAAAAGCGATATCAAAGACATTTTAGAAAATTCGCTTAGAGGTCAAAGGCCTACACCTGAAGATTGTGTGAGACTCTTAGAATCTGACGATGTTCACCTAATGGGACTTGTTTCTGGACATCTAACAAGAAAACAATTTGGCAAAAAAGCATCTTTTGTAAATAATATCATTTTGAATTATACTAATGTTTGTATTACTGATTGTAAGTTTTGTGCATTTTATCGTTCTCCTGGTGCTGAAGACTCTTACACATTAACCCTTGATCAAATTGAATCTAGAGTAAAGACTGCTTCAGAGATGTTTAAGATCCGTCAAGTTTTGATTCAAGGTGGACACAATCCTAATTTGAAGATAGAATACTATGAAGATGCGTTTAGAATGATTCGCGAGAAATTTCCTAAAGTGGGTGTTCATGGATTGTCTACATCTGAAATTGATATGATTGCACGAGTTGAGAAATCATCGACCAAAGAAGTGCTGTCCCGATTAAAGAACGCTGGATTACAATCAATTCCCGGGGCTGGAGCTGAAATATTAGTTGATTCAGTTAAAGATGTCATCAGTCCAAAGAAAATTTCTAGTGATGATTGGATTAGAATAATGGAGGAAGCTCATTCACTTGGAATTCCTGCTTCTGCTACTATGATGTATGGTCATGTAGAAAACAAAAATGATATTGTAGAGCACTTTTCCAAAATTGTAAAACTTCAAGAAAAAACTAAAGGATTCATGGCCTTTATCCCGTGGAATTTTGAACCAAATAATACTTTGATGCACGAAGAAGGTTTGGTAGAATATGGAACTGGTGGAATTCAACTTTTGAAAATGATTGCAATTTCTAGACTAGTATTTGATGGATTAATCACTCACATTCAATCTTCTTGGTTAACAAATGGAATAGGAATGGCCCAACTTGCTTTGCAATACGGTGCTGATGACTTTGGTGGCACCCTCATTGGAGAAGAAGTAGTTTCATGCACAGGTGCTCGTTCCACCGAATTAACTGATAAAAAAATCATTGATGCCATTCATCAAATTGGCTATGAGGTAGAAGAGAGGGATAATTTCTACAATCCTATTACCTTGTCATAGTCCATAGTCAGACCATTTAGAATCTACCAGAATTTTTGTTTTCTCATCAACATTTACTTGTTGCTGAATTTCTCTTTGATATCCCTCTTCACTTGTCTTTTGAGTTGCATCCATTCCCATCTTGGATCCCAGATTGACAAGTGGTGATGCAGGATCTAGAGTGTCAGTTGGTGTATTGTTGATAATTATTGTATCTCTTGCTGCATCTGCTCTTGTAGTAATTGCCCAAATCACATCATTCATGTCGTGGACGTTGATGTCCTCATCCACTACTACAAACATCTTAGTTAGTGACAACTGTCCCATTCCCCATAACCCCATCATCACTTTCTTTGCTTGACCTGGGTATCTTTTTTTGATTGAAATGATTGCAAAACCTTGAAACCACCCTGCTGCCGGCATGCTAAAATCTATTACTTCTGGATGGAACATTCGGATCAATGGCAAAAATGATCGTTCGATAACTTTTCCAATGTATGCATCCTCCAGAATTGGTTTTCCAACAACTGTTGTAACGTAAATTGGATCTTTTCTTCTCATGATTCCTGTTAATGTAAAAGTTGGGTATGGTTCAATTGGTGTGTAGTAGCCTGTATGATCTCCAAATGGCCCTTCATCTCTAATATCTACTGGATCAACATATCCTTCTAAAACAATTTCAGCATTTGCAGGAACATCCAAATCTATTGTTTTACATTTTACGGTTTTAATTCCCTCTTTTCTTGTAATTCCTGCAAACAAGTATTTGTCTAATCCTTCTGGCACTGGTGCTATTGAAGAAAATACTGTTGCAGGCTCTCCTCCGATAATTATTGCAGTTGGTATTTTCTCACCTTTGTCTTTTGAAATATCTCCATGATGAGCTCCTCTTTTGTGTTTTTGCCAATGCATCAACGCATGAGTTTTGTCAATTATTTGCATTCTGTACACTCCTAGATTTCTAACTCCTGTTTCTGGATGTTTTGTTGCAACTAATCCTAGAGTAATGAATCGACCAGCATCATTTGGCCAAGATTTTAGAATTGGTAAATCCTCAAAAGATGCGTCACTTGAGGTTATTTCGGTTACTGGTCCGTGTGTTTCTGCTTTTGGAAACGATGCAGTCATCTTTGAGAGTTCAGGAAGTTTTTTTATTTTGTTTAGAAAACCTGATGGAATATCCATCTTGGTCATATCTACAATGCGTTGACCAATTTCAGTAAAATCTGTCATGTCAAGTCCTATCTCCAATCTTTTCATGGATCCAAACGCATTTCCTAAAACTGGCATCTCATATCCTTTTACATTTTCAAAAAGAATTGCAGGACCGTTAGAATACATTTCCCTTCTCATAATTTCTGCAATTTCTAAATTAGAATCTACTTCTGTTTTGACTCTCTTTAATTCTCCATGTTTTTCAAGTTCCGTAATAAAATCATGAATGCTCTCTATTGTCACAATGGTTCTGAAGTTAGTTCAAGTATAAGCTTAACTAGATTTGCGTAAAAATAGATTTTCTTACAATTTTCTTAACATATGTATTTTAATTCTCGCTCATAGGAAAATTAGTATTGGCAGATGACAAATGTGTAGTTTGCAAAGGAAATGGTACCATTGAGTTACTTGGTTCTCAATGTCCCTTTTGTAATGGAACAGGCGAACCAAACAAATCTGCTAAATCCTATCTTGATTCTCATATCTGTCAGTGTATTTTTCTTGATAGAAAACAATGTCCTTTATGTGGAAAAAGTTGCCATCATGATACTCCTAATAAACCAAAAATCTTACTTAGTTCTGAGTAATCTACATTGGTGGAAGTTCATTCTTTTTATCATGCCCCCCAGATCCAAACTTGCAGTAAAAGCACAACTCTGATTCCATATACTTTAATTGCTCAACTTGGATTGCTCCAATTTTTAGAGCAATCTTTGTTAGGATTTTATATTTTAGTGGCATTGCCGGGATCACCTCTTCCATGTATACTCTGTAATGGTCAGGACAAAACTTGAGTGTAACCTTGGAAGGCTCTTTTCCTTTTTCATTTACCTGTTTTGTAAAATTGATCTGCTCCCTGATATATTCGTGCTTTGGACATGGACAATCTTTGCCTCCTGGATGTTTGTATGCTGGTGTGTTCTTCCAGTCAAATTCAGGATATTCTTTTTCAAAGTCATCCATTACGACTGTTATGTCATTTGTGCATATAAAACTTGATCAAGTTTGGCTATTAGTAATCGACCCAAATGTAAATAAACCCCGGATTGTCCTCCAGATTAATGGCAGCTGCTAAAAAGCAAACCAAAAAAGATCTTGAAGGCAAGATTGCCGAATTAGAAGCAAAACTAAATCAACTTTCTACTCAGCTAGACACAAAACCAGCTGAAACAAAACCAGCTGAAACAAAACCAGCCGAGGTAAAACCAGCCGAGGTAAAACCAGCCGAGGTAAAACCAGCTGAAACAAAACCAGCCGAGGTAAAACCAGCTGAAACAGCCAAACCCAAAGCTACTCTACCAAAAGGATTTGGAGACAAACCAGCCGAGGTAAAACCAGCTGAAACAGCCAAACCCAAAGCTACTCTACCAAAAGGATTTGGAGACAAACCAGCCGAGGTAAAACCAGCTGAAACAGCCAAACCCAAAGCTACTCTACCAAAAGGATTTGGAGACAAACCAGCAGAAGCACCAAAACCAAAGGAAGCACCAAAACCAAAGGAAGCACCAAAACCAAAGGAAGCACCAAAACCCTCTGAGACAACATCGCAACCTCCTGCAACAGTAGAAGCAGCATTAGAGGATGCATACTACACTGCTCCAATGACTGACTTCCACAAATATCGAGCAACAGTAACTGGTTATTCACCAGCTCCAAACAGATATTTTGTTAGAAAAACTGCTCCTGTAGGAAAAGTTCCAACATCAAGCTGGAGTGAACAAAAAACCAAAGTACCTGGATACACAGCACCATCAAATCAATATTATGCAACAAAAGCAAGATTTGCAAGCTATCCTGGTGGTAAATTCTTTGGTGGTTTTAGTGGTAATCTTATGACTGTTGAAGGTGTTGCTGCACAAACACAACAAGCACCTCCACCAAAACCAGAAACACCAAAACCAGCAAAAGGTACACTTCCAAAAGGTTTCTAATTCAATACATCCTTTCTTTTACTTATTTTTAATTTGAATTTAGGAAATCCTCTAAGACTTGTTTTGAATGTCCAGCCGGTTTTACCTTTGGATAAACTTTGAAAATCTTTCCTTTTTCATTTACTAGAAATGTGCTTCTCACAACACCCATGTATTCCCTACCCATGAATTTTTTCTTACCCCAAACACCAAATGTCTTTGAGACCTCCTTGTCAACATCTGCTAAAAGTGGATAATTTATTCCCATTTTATCACAGAATTTTTTGTGAGAGTTAACGTCATCTGGACTAATTCCGATAATTTCAATTTCTTCTTTTTGAAATTTTTTATAGTCTTTTGAGAACTCATCGGCCTCTGTAGTACATCCTGGAGTGAAGTCTTTTGGGTAAAAATAGATGACATGTTTTTTACCATTAAAATCCGTAGATTTTACTTTGTTACCCTTAGCATCATTAACCTCAAATTTTGGAACCGCATCTCCTTCTGAAATCATATGTTCTCCAAATTACTTACCCATAATTAATTACTTTTTGACATAATCTGGTAACCGCACCAAGTCGAATCTTTTATATGGAAACTATCGAGGCATTAGCTTATGGTTAATCCAAGAGCATATCTTGCTGAAGCAATAGCAACTTATGGATTAGTATTCTTTGGGCCTCTTTCCGTTATTTTGGCAATTGCCTCCTTTGGGGAAGAATTAACAACTCAATCAGTACTCTTCATATCTCTTGGTCACGGTGGTGCTATAGCTTTGATGGTATATACATTTGGCCATGTATCTGGTGCTCACATTAACCCCGCAGTAACTATTCCTATGATGATTACAAGAAAGATTGGAATTACAGATGGCATTGCTTACATTATTTCACAATTGATTGGCGCAGTAGCAGCAGCTGCTACTCTTAAAGCCATTTTGCCTGAACTTGGAGCAAAAGTAAACTTTGCAACTCAAGGTGGTCCAAGTGATCTAATCAACAACAGTATTGGTTCAGGATTTGCAGTTGAAGCAATTTTGACATTCTTCCTAGTAACTGTGATCTTTATGACTGCAGTTCACAAGAAAGCCTCTCCTGGATTACATGGACTGTCTATTGGTGGAATGGTTTTCCTTATCCATCTAATTGCTGTACCTCTAACAGGTGCATCGGTCAATCCTGCAAGAACCTTTGGTCCCGCATTGATCTCTGGATTCTGGGAATTCCACTGGTTGTATTGGGCAGCCCCAATCTTAGGTGGAATCATCGCTGGTTTGATTATGAACTATGTTTTTGTCAACAAGGCTGAAAAAGAAGAATAATTTTTCAAAAACCAACATTTTTAAAAATTTGTTAATGTTTTGACACATGAGCTCCAATGAAGAAACTTTTCAAATTTTCAAAACAGAGGCAGAAAAATTAGAATCTGCAATTAATACCGGCTTAGCAAAATCTGAATTGTCAATTTCTGAGATTGTTCAGATTTATTATCATATAACAAATGTTGTTTCTCTTTCGACTTTGATGAAACATCTAATTGAAGAGTCCCATGAACATCATTCTATGATTAAAAAAATTGAGGAAACTCTGAAATTTATTTTAGAAAAATTTGATTCAAATTTACATCCATCTATTATGGCACAACTTACAAGCTCAATTACAGAAATTACGAAAAGTTTAGGGTCTAGAAATACTGTGAAAAAATCAAAAGATGAAATTGAGTCTGAAGCAAAACTGTATGAGAAATTACGTCAAATAATGAGTACCCAAGAATTTGTTAAACAATATGACAAGGGACTGTCTTATGATTGAAGACCTTGCTAAAAACTTGGTGAATCTAAAAAGAGAATTCGCAAAAATCCATGACGGGACAAGTCAAATTCAAGAAGTAATTCCTATTTCTAATTCTGAATTATTTCCAATTGAACAACAAGATTTAAAGTTACTACACCAGTTTGCAGCAAAGAATCCTATCTACTATAGATCATATGAGAAAACTATTGGTGACACTCCTTGTAATGTTTATGAAGGTGACATTAACAAATATTGGTTAAACAGTATTAAGTATGGTTCGAGTCATGCCCCATTTTCTCCAACGTGGATAATGTCTGCATATGTAAGTGCCTTGTTTGCAAAAGAACTTGGATATCAAGAAATAATTGATATAGGATCCGGAGATGGACGAATAGCATTTTGTGCAAAAGTATTAGATTTAGAATCTTACAGCATAGAAATTGATGACATGTTAGTTGATTTGCAAAAACTTTTGACCCCTACTCTGGACTTTCATCCATATTGTTCTGATGCCATAGTTTTTGATTATTCTTCATTAAACCTCTCACATCCTGTATTTTTCATTGGCGGGCTTGCGCAAATGGGAGGAATTGCATTGGCATCAAATATCTTAGAAAAAATTGATTCAATCTCTAAACTTAAGAAAAATATTGGTTGGGTATTTGCTGGCACTTATTCTCAAAAATATCAACCCGATTCAAAAAATGAGGCTGGATGGGGTACATTAATTGAGAAAAACAATCTCCAATCAATTCAAACTCTTTTGTTACCTACTGTTTGGACATTTCATGAACCTGATGAAACTCCTTACATCTTTGCGCAAACAATCTGAATAATAGCAATCCAAATTAAGCGTAAATTTCCAAAACTTTTCGGACTCGTTGCATAGCTTGGATAGTGCGAACGCTTGCGGAGCGTTAGGTCGCCGGTTCGAATCCGGTCGGGTCCGGAAATTTATTCTGAGTAAAAAACCAACTAATTTTACAGGATCTGATTATGGAACTGAATATATTATCAAACACTATCAACTCAAATCGAAGAATTAAACTAAAAATGCGATTTCCTATTATGGACTAGAACTAAAAATGGTTTAAACCTATAAGGAATTGAATTAAAAACACAGATCATCTTTAAGTAGAATTTGTAATTTCTTTTTGTAATGAATAAGGGTATTCTAATTGGAATAATTGTTGGAATTATTGTAATTGGGGGAGGTCTAGCAAGCCCTTTGTTTTATGAGACTGAAATCAATGAATCACTACCAACGGCATTAGATAATATTGAATCAGGATTAACCCTGGAGACTTTCTCAAATATGGATGATAATCAACGTCAAACAATAATTGAAAAAATGCCTGAGAAAGTCAAAGACATGATCATGGAAGAATCAGCAAAAATCACTCTAACAGTTTCAGAAGATATGGATGAAATGATAAAAGAAGAATCTAGCAACGAACTTAAGATAATTAAAACTGGAACTTTTGAGGGATTAGCTGGTCATCAAGCAGAAGGCATTGCAAAAATTCTTGAGGTAAATGGAGAATCATTTCTTAGATTTGAAGAGTTTGATGTAACTAATGGGCCTGATCTTAGAGTCTATCTAACTCCAAATGGTGATGTTCATGATGGAATACATTTAGATAAATTGAAAGGAAGTAAAGGTAATCAGAATTATTCTTTAGAAGGTATTGATACTGATGTTTATGATACAGTCATAATTTACTGTCAGCCATTTGGTGCATATTTTGGCCAAGCAGAATTAAATTAAAAACCGCACAAGTATGCTATAGTAAAGGGATAATTAGAAAATGAAAACTAGATTTATTTTACTTGTAAAGAGTAAAATTCAAAATTGAGGATTCTATTAACAAGCAGCGATTGAAAATCACATGGTCTGCTAATCTTGGTAAAATAGAAGAGATATCCTACATGGTGATAGGAGAGGTATAACTTTGTTTTTTTAGATTTTATCTGAATGTTTCAACATTTTATTTTCTAAAAAACAGTACTAAATTACCAAAATTCTAAGCATAACTGGAACTTTTTTCGAGACAAGTTAGTACCCTACTCCGGTCGGGTCCACTTTTCTAGAGTTCTTTTTAAGTAGATTGATTATTTCAGTTGCAAACACCCGCAGACTTTGACAGAGAGTCTTGAGACCTTTTTTTCCAAATAGATTTAGTTTCACAAAAAGAGATGAATTATTTTCTATAAAACGCAAGAAAATGATACCTAAAAACAATGAACGTTTAGAAACCTTTTTTGTTTTCTACTGCAAGTCTAAGTGAATTTAATGGCAAAGACAATACTTTTTGGAATAATGACAATAATGGTTACAATTACCACATTAGTTCTTCCTGTTTATGCTGAAACAATACGAATACAGACAGGTTCTTACAATCCAGGATGTCAAGAAACAAACGAATGTTTTATTCCATATCATACAGAGATCAACAAAGAATCCAGCGTGATATGGATAAATGGAGATTCTGTTGCACATACAATAACTAGCGGTTCTGCCCAAGATGGACCTGATGACATATTTGATTCTAGGCAGATAAAACCAGGAGAAACATTTTCTCATGTGTTCAAGGTGACAGGCACTTTTGAATATTTTTGCACCATTTATCCGTGGATGAATGGCATCATAACGGTAAATGACAGTATAACTACAACAGAGAACGCAGAAACTCCTGGAATTTCAGATATTGAAAACAAGACTGGAATCACACCAACCGAATTTGTGATGAATGTTGATGATAGAAAAATAATGCTAAACTATAACATTACAGGAGGCAGTATAAGTGACATTTATCCCGATACAGAGTTTGATTCACTAGTCATCAAAATGAATGCAACTGAACAGGGAATGCTGTCAATTATCTTTCCTCGTGATATAATTGATGCAAAGATAAGTGGTATGGATGACTCTTTTTATGTTCTAGTAGATGAGGAAGAGGTAGATTTTGACGAGATTGCAACACCTGTAGACAGGACAATATCAGTATGGTTTCCAGACAATACTGATGAGATAGAAATCATTGGCACATTTGTAGTTCCAGAGTTTGGAATGGTTTCAGTGCTTGTGTTATTATTTGGCATTATCACAGCAATTGCAATATCCAGATTCAAACTATTTGTCATCTTACAACTGTAATGCATTATTTTTTTTATATTTCAATCAACTTCCACGTGGGTACTAATTTCATAGCCTAAACTATATCCCCATGTTGGTAGTACAACCCCATTCGATTTGCCCTTTGGAATGTTCAATAAATCTCAAACAAAGAAAGGTCATACACCGACAAAGTGTGTTTCATAATTAGTTCGATACTCTCCCAATAATCTTATTTTCATCATGAACATCATCTAAAAAATGGAATTAAGAGAATTTCTAAACAACATAAGTACAGAAGGAGATCACTGGATGGGATACCTATCATGATGGGCGAAGTTAGAAAATATGAGAAGAAATATGGTATTGAAATCCAAATTTTAGTAAAATAACTGATTTTGGGTCCAAAATAAGCACCAAACTACGTATCTAGTCCCTCTAATGCCGATGTTAAATTACTCATGAATTTTTTTGCAAAGATACGGGTCTAAGAGAATTCAGTACTGGGGGCGAGTTTTGTTAAATTAGTTTGATACCATTAATCTTGATTGTCTTTAACTAATCATGTAAAACTATCAGGAATAATTATTTTTTAAAAAAGGAAAATGTCACAAAATTGTCCAATATGCGAGTTTGAATATCAGGTAACCTTACACGCATGATTTGATAATAACATTTTAAATCACCGAGTCCATGCAAAGCTCAATGAATACCAAGAAAAAGTATGTGTTTCCGGTATTTGCAGCAGTATTTGCACTGATGTTTGTAGCAGCAACACCTTATGTAATAGCAGAACCTGGTGAAGAAAAACGCTGGGAACATGACGGTGCCTATGATCATGCAAACATGAAACAAGACATGACAGAAAAGCTAAACAGCTATTGTCAAATGTCTGCTTCTGAGCAATCTGCACTGATTGAGAAACACAACAAAACCGAAGAAATGGTAGCAAAGATGAATGAGTACTGCTCACTTGATGAAGCAGGTAGACAAGCATTCATTGAAGAACACAAAGACGAGTACAAAAAGCATCTTGGAGACAAGATGAATCACAAATACAAGAAACATCATGTGGTAATCAAAGTTGAAGGATTTACAGGCAACATAACAGTACCTGACATGTCTGAAGAAACAGGCATGAAGGCAGCTCATGATGCAATCAAAACTCAAATTAACGTCAAGCTAAGTGAGGCAGCGGCTGCTGCAGAAAACACAGGACTAGATGTCATGAAGGGCAGCGTCGGAATGGTTGTCAATGAGGATAACGTCAAATCAGTTGCATGGATATTGACTGCTATAAACATGGATGCAGATTCACAGAAGATGTCTAAAACTATCTTTGTAGTGGATGCAGCCAAAAATGATGATGGTTCTTTAAACACTGCTCAAACAACAAAAGAGTTTGATCATTCCATGAAGGACAAGAGTTCTCATGACAGGAAATATGACAAGACATCATTGTCTGATCCAGAGAAAATCCAAGACAAGATTGCAAAGATAGAGGAAAAACTTGTCAAAGGAACAGGTAATGCAGAGACTGATGCCATGAAAGCACAATTTGTAGATGTTCTAAAACAACTGCAAGCAGCAATTACCAACGATGATGATGCACAAGCAGATTCACTCAGAGAACAGCTAAAGGATCTTCGTAATCAGATGGTTGACATGAAGAAGTTCAGATAATCATTTCTTTCTTTTTACTTTTTATTTTCAAAAATTATCTTTGCTAGATTATCTAAATTCTACGCATAACTGGAACTTTTTTTGAGACAAGTTAGTGCCCTAGTCCGGTCGATGTGGCATGAACTGATTTTAGTACATAATGAGTAATGGAACAAAATGACTATGTGTCAGTAATAATTAATTATATTCAACAATCATTACGTCCACAATAAGGATATTCAGG
>Ga0224498_10000079_pt1 | contig 22047 bp, 16 predicted proteins | sample SF_Jul11_sed_USG_5_FD_167971 | JGI IMG/M metagenome (GOLD analysis project Ga0224498, IMG submission 167971) | Sediment microbial communities from San Francisco Bay, California, United States - SF_Jul11_sed_USGS_21 | ecosystem: Environmental > Aquatic > Marine > Sediment | place: USA...
CATGCCAGTCCTCTTCACTTGTTGGTTGAGTGGAATCATCATGCCAGTCCTCTTCACTTGTTGGTTGAGTGGAATCATCATGCCAGTCCTCTTCACTTGTTGGTTGAGTGGAATCATCATGCCAGTCCTCTTCACTTGTTGGTTGAGTGGAATCATCATGCCAGTCTTCAGTATCTCTTGAGGAACCTGACAAAACAGTTACTATATTCGTGACTTATAATTAAATATTACATAAACAATTTTTCTAAGTTCCTATTATTTTTTTTATGAATGTTAATTATTTGCTTTTAAAAATCACAATTTAAAATGATTAATAGAAATGACAGTTTGAGAACGAAATAATTTTACTACCAATTCAATTTTTCATCAGGATTTGGAGATTTTGGCATTCGTTTGCAAATAAAAGCTAAAATTTTGAGGTCATCAAATTCAAAAGAATCTGTGATTAAGTCTTGACTGGAAATGAATTTTTTTGATAATTCTTCAGATTTTATTGGTAGGTCAGAAATGGGTGTTTTAATAGTTGTTCCTTTGTATTTTACTTCAATATACTGTCTAGCCAATTCTGGATCTAAATGAGACATTGAGTCTAAATTCAGATTTCTAGATTGAGCGTTTTTCCTTTCCTTGTCATTAAAAAAGGAAGTACTCCCAAGCAATGAACCAACTTTGTTTCCAACGTCAATTTTTTTCACTGGAGTCTTTGGTACTATTTTATCAATCGGCATTGTAGAGAATGTTTTCTTCCAATTTGATCTGTTTAGAAGAGAATTGAGTGAGAATCTATTCTGAGTTTTCTTCCGGTGAATTTTCACATTCTTTACTACAATCATACTTGTTATGAATGACGGAATTCTTCCTTTTCGAGGTATCTTCCCATCAGAAATTATTGATTCATTACGTAATTTCCAATTTCTTGATGTAAAAAATTCTTGTTTGAACCATGGACGTATTATGGCTATCTCCTTGTAATTCATAGATATTGATTCAAAATCCACATTTTCTAAATTAGATTTAAAATCTCCTAGTATTCCAGTGCCCTGCTTGGTAAGTATTTCAATTTCTTTTTTTGTCATCGTTAATTGATTCCAAGATGCTTCTGTGTCAAATGCATCAGAAGGACTAAAGAAGGTGGCAAAGAAACCAAAGCTTACTCCATTTAAATCAGTTAGTTCCGATGTCTTAAGCTCGTTAAGATATGCATTTCTATACATGCCTAGATATTTTTTGGGTTCAAGACTTTCCCGTAAAGATTGACAGTATTCTACCTTTTCTTTATATCCTAAGTTCTTCCAGTCTTGTTCTGCTTTGTTTTTTGTTTCAATTAGTTGGTTTTGTCTAAAGTCTGTCCAATTTTTTCGTAATTTTTCGCTTTCTGGACCTATGGAATTTTCCACAGTTATTTTTTCATCTAAATATGTTCTGTGAGCATTTAAGAAAAGTTCTTTATATTCATAATATTTTGAGAGTTGTAACGAGTATATTGGAATTTTTTGTTCATTCTCAACTTTTTCGTCCTGTAGAAAATTTATGGCTTCATCTAATTGTTTAAGTTCTTTTGGAGTCAATGAACTTTTGGCAAAAACAGCATTTTTTAACGTATTAATTAATTCATCCCACAAAAATCTACTTGCATCTGGAGACCACACATTACGGTCTTCAGGAATTATATTTAACAGTCTTGAGAATTGTCCTTGATAATCTAATTTTTGTTTTGGGGTTAAATTACTTTCTGATATATCTTTCATAAAATCTAATTCTTTATGAGAGAATCCTAATCCTTTTGGAAATGTAAGAAATTTTTCATTCGTTTCAAAAATTTTTTCTAATTTTATTGATAATGCCTTCAATATTGTTTCAGTATCTTTTTCTATTATTTTTTCTGTACTTGAAAAATTTCCTTGGGACATATTTTTTGCAGTATTTTCTTCTTCAAATTTGGAAGATGTGGATTTAGATTTTCGTTTAGTGATAAAAAGGGTGACTAGTCCTATGGCTATGCTTCCTACAACACCAATAAGAGATATCATTGTTGGATCAAAAAAATCTGGTTTTGTTATTTTGATGTCATGAGAAACCATACCAAGTTCGTCATACTTACCATTTGGATCTTGAGAGTATGAGGTTAATCGAATGGTAAAAGTTTTGTCTCTATTAATATTCTCACTCTTATAGATGTGTGTTACCACTGTGCCAATTTGTTTTGGACTCTCGTCCCCAAAATCCCACTCTAGTTTTTTTATTTTGTTAGATGGATCGTTCAGATTTGCTTCAAAAACAATTTCAGTATCAACATCTTGATCATTTGGAGCGATAATTGTTACTGTGGGTGAAATTGCTTTAATAGTAAGGGAGAAAGGGACGGGTATTATATCATTACCAATATTGCTTTTTGCAATTAATTCATAAGGGTATGTATCTGGTACAGTGTTCTGTTCTGAGGTTATTTTTAGTGTAATAGTTTTAGAAAGATAATTTTCATTTAAAACAAATCTAGTAGGGTCCACACTACACGTAATTTTTTCACTATTTTCCAGAACTCTCATACCTACAGGTTCTAAATCACAAGACAACAAAATGATTTGTTGAACCATTCCAGACATTTTAACCTTGAATGATGTTTGGAAAAAATTTCCAGCCTCCATTGTTGCAAATCTAGGAGAAATATCGAGTGAAATAACGGAAAATGGAGTAGAATCGCATATATCACCTATCATATCACCATCAGAATCTTCTTGATTTGGATTGTAATCTTGTTTACAATTGTCTGTGACCCCTGATACTCCATCTTTATCGATGTCATTATTTGGATCAGAGGGAAAATCATCACAAATGTCACCTATCATATCACCATCAGAATCTTCTTGATTTGGATTGTAATCTTGTTTACAATTGTCTCTAATACCAGATACCTTATCACCATCAATATCATTATCAGGATCAGAGGGAAAATCATCACAAATGTCACCAACATCATCCGCATCAGAGTCTAATTGTTCAGAATTTTTTTTCATAGGACAATTATCTTTGTTATCTGATATTCCATCACCATCAGAATCAACAGGAAGTTTTTGTTTTTCACATTCAGGACATTCAAGTCCCTCAACTTGTCCAGATACATTCTTAATTTCTGTAAAAGAAACAATTAGCATCAAAAATAAAACAACGAAAAATAATTTAATATTCACATACTATAAATCCTGTTTGTTAATATAAGATTTTAAACAATAGAAAATATTTTCACGTGAAGATGTTTTTAGAAATCAAATAATGTTATAATGTTTCAATAAAAATTAATGAGCCTATTTAATGTAAATTCGATAATACATGATTAAAGAGAAATATAACTGTGGTTATGTTCAAATTCTACAAATTTGAAATTTTTCGATACAATTAATAAAATGAGAACATTATTAATTCATATATTTTATTTCTAACAGTTGTTTTATTTTCCAGTTTTGATTAATGCCATTTATTTTAAAATTATTAGTAAATCATATTTCTCATATTATGGTATTTTTTATTAAATAATTAAAATTCTTATCAATAATTTTATTCGGATGATGTTTGTTCCCCTCCAACAAATTGTTCAGGACTAATATCTGGATTGGGATTAGGTGCTTTTGGAATTAGATTATTTATAAATCCAATTAATTGTAAACCATCAATTTTGACTTCACCGTTTTCTGTGTGAGAATGAACATCTTTTGTTTCCTTTCCTTTTTCATATCTACCTCCAATTTTAAGCGGTCCCCATCCTAGTGAGCCACCGCCGCCTATCTTTTCTTTCAATGCTTTTATTTCTTCTTCTGCATCATCAAATGTAAAAGACACATTTCTTACAAAGAGAGCTATTACTGGATAGGCCACTAACCGACCTTGAGGTTGAATTTCTCCATCAGAAACCTTTTTGCCTTCAAAATTTAAATCCCAAAGTTTGTCTAAAGTCCATGCTCTCATGGAGAAAAATCCAGGATCAAACCATGCACGTAGTATTGGGATTTGAACAAATTCTAACGATGCTTTGAAATTTGTAGTTTTGTTTTTAGTTAGTTCTTTTGTTTTTGAACCAGAAGCTTTTCCACCCAAAGAAAAAGAGCCAATACTGATACCACCTTTTCCTCCCCATTCTTTTGTTTCTTTTGAATAAGATGTTGCAATATCTCCTTCTCCAAATGAAAATTTTGTCCAACCTGGACTGGTTGCAAAATTTCCGGGAATTAAGGTAGTATAATAAAAATCACCTGCGGTTCCTTCTGCAGGGCTAGACAATAATGCGTTTTTGAATTTTTCTTGCAAGTCTTGTTTATACAACACCATACTTTTTTGCGTGACTTGTTCAATGTACGCGTTGATATGTTCATATTCATTTTTGTATCCTTGAGAATTCCAGGCTCCCCAAGCCGCCTCTACCTTTAATCTCATAAATTTTGATTTGTTTGCCCAAGCTGAAACTTTTCTCCTGGATTCAGGATCATTACCACCTGCCTGTGCGTCAATTAACATATTCATATATTCATCTGCTGCTTCGATATACTCGTTCATCTTAGCAGTATATGCAATTGTTAGTGGACCCGGTTCAGTAACTTTCTTTTTTTCGTCAGTTACAATATCGGTTATTTCTTTGGTAACAGATAACAAATTTCTGAATTTTTTTAATTTCTTTTTCTCCTTCTCACTGATCTCATTATTAATTACTCTGCTATATTTTAAAACATCATTCCACACTGAACTTAATGTGTCTTGTGAGGTAGTATACGTGGTTTGCAAAAAGTTCTCTGTATCCTGAAATTGATTTCCTTCACTTCCTAGGTTTGGTATGTCTGGAATAAAATCAAATAATTTTGATAAGACAAAAGCTTGATGATATAGGTCTTGAGTTGAGTTTTTTTCATCTCCAACTAAGCCTTTATGACAAAAATTAAAATCATTAGGAGCAAATGGTATTCCAGGCATAAGCCATGTGATGAACTTGTTTCTCGCCAGCTGAATGTTTTGGTCGCTTCCAGTTACTGTTTTGTATAATTTTAACATCAAGTATTTCATTAATTCAGCAGAATGATCAGTAACTTGAGACATTAATTAATAAATTTATAATTAATATTTAAGAGTTAAAGTAATTGTAGCTTTTGTAGATATTAAATAGTCAGTCCTCTGGATTTTGTTCTTAACATTCACGGAAGGACAATGTTTGTCTTGTCAACTGTTGCAATACCTTCTGCTGAAGCTGCAAATGCCCCCGTTGAAGAAATCACTCTAAAGATAAAAAGGATTTATCAGAAAGAAGATTCTGATAAAAAAAGATCGTTAAGGTAACGGTGACATGCAAAAGTATCCATAAACAATATCAAATTTCCAGCTACCGGAAGAATTGAAGGTATCAAGGTTTTTCCCAACTGAAAATTCACACAAAATGTTAATACTGATCAAAAAACCCTGGTTCTTATACACATAGAATTGTAGGATAATGACAAAAAACACGATGATCTTGTCGACATCAGTCCACCCAGAAATAAAGAGACTTGATTTTACATATGATCTTAAATTAAAGAGGTGGAGTGGTGATGTACAGTATCCAACAAACACAGTAGGTGGATTTAATGGAACACATGGTGCTGCAAGAATAACATTTGAAATCACATCATCGTGGAATAATCCAAATGAACCACCAAAGATATCACCTCCAAGCCCAATTCCTACATCTGAACCATCAATACAATCTGTATCAAGTGAAGAAATTATATCCAAAATTAAGAAAAACGAAGACGGGATAATTAAAACATATCATGCTTTAGAAGATCCGATGAGTAATGGTGTTATTGATCAACCAAATGACAAAATACAATTGTCTGGAAAAGGAAGCAGTGATAATAATGATGCATCTTTGACTGCAAAATTTCCATGGTTTTTCGGAAAGGATGTCGCTACTTTCAGGGCCCCTATAGATCCATGTTTCCCTTTACAAGCATTTACAATAACATATGACTTTAAGGTTACATGTGAGAACAAAGAACTTGTTGCAAAAACAGAATCATTTAACCAAGACAGTGGAAATAGAGAAATAGACAATATTGTTGATTCTCCATTCAAGTTTTCTCTTTCAAAAGGAAGATGTGTGGACTTTACAATCGATGCAAATGGAAACATCAAGATATCTAGATCAGATACATCCAACCAAAAAAGTAGATTGGAACAATGACGGTAAGAGCGGTCCTGACAAGAGCGATCCATTAGTATTCTCAATGACTGATAAGCACGCAAATGTTATTAGAAATTGGCCAGAACAACATGAATCATTTTTGACTGAATTTGATTTGTATGCTACTGGAGAAAAAGTCACACTATCAAGAACACTTGATGATGGAACCATGACTCTATTTCTGGATTTAAACGGTGATGGAGAATTATCAGATGGTGCAGAATGGCTCTATGACCAAAATGAAAATGTCTACCAGATACTATCAAAACCATTAATTGATTCCAATCAGAATGATTGGTTTGATTATTCAGACAATTTTTGGAGTATAGCAATGGTAAAGGATGGAAATCAATACCATACTCCAAAAGAATTTGGAATGGTAGCATTTAACTGGTCTAACGCAGTCAAGGCACATGGTGACATGCATGGAAAGAACAGACAATACACTGACTGTCTCTATGAAGGAGTCTACCTGTATCCAGACTGTGTTGCAGTAAGTGAGAACCGCTTTGCAATATCTGCGTACAACCAGAATTAAATATTGCTCAATGATGGTAGAATGCTGGATTCGTTTGGTGCAGTGATGGCTGGTTAGACATATCTGAAAGTAGCATATCAAAACAAACATCACAAAACCAAAATTCCTTTTTCTTTTTTTCGACTATGTAGATTTTCTTAAGAAAAATTGAATGTTAAGTCGTAGATTGGCATTGAAGTGCTGGGAATTGATTTAGGATACAAAATTACTCGTCTTAGAACATCTGTCAATACAAAATCAAAAAGATTCATGGTACCATGTCTGATTTATCATTCTCATTAGTACTCTCATCTCCAACATAGATGTATGCAAAAAGCTCCTGGTTTCCTGTTGTCTCTATGGTCATCCATCCAGTAGGACCAAGTCCCTCTAAAACATACATTGCATTTACCTTTCCCGTGTCTCTATCCATTACCTTGACTCTAGTTCGCTGTATGATTATCTCTTCGGAATGAGAAAAGATTCGAATTGGTTTTTGTTTCCCGTCTTCATGGATTCTGATCAGCTGAATCTTCAATTTTTAATATTTACCTCTACCGGATAATCACTCGTGTAATTTTCACAATATTCTTCATTTGCTAGAATCAAGTTATTTTCAATCATACTAATTGAATTAACGTTCATGCTGTAGTATGTACAGACTATCTTATATGTGTATGTACAGACGATTTATATATCAGTATGTACAAACAATTTATACTGATGGATATTACGCTTGATGAGACATTACTCATGAAGTTAAAGAGACAACTTAGCCGCAAGAATAAGGACGGAAAGGAATGGTACAGGTGGGATTTTACGATTCCGCCTGAGATGATAGAGAAATTGAACTGGAGAGAGGGGGATGAATTTGACTGTAAGGTTGTAGGAAAAAAGCTCGTAATAGAAAAAATTTAATAAAAATTTTGTGCAATCTGTTAAATGTATATTCAAACAAAATAAAATTGCAATTTACAAGAAAGTACTCAAAAATTAATTATACACATAAAGTTAGCGCATCCAACCAATACGATAATACCACAGAATTATTTCTGTTCTTTCTCTCATCTTAGATGTAGATGGGAGAATGTAGTATTCAGATTAGGCCATACAAAGATAAAGAATGGGTTAAAGAGATTGATCTTGACAAAAAGTATATTATCATGATACTAAAAAGGCCTTCACATTATCACACATACTAAAATCAATCTTTTCTTTTATCTCTACGACTTGCTTATGTTTAGACCATACATGGCATTGTGAAAATCCCATCTCTTTCCATTTTTTCATGTTTAGCAATACATGTTCTGGATGACTCTCAACCTCACTATGTGATTCTATTTCTACAGATATTGCCATATCATTGGAATAGTCATACGCAATCAGATCTGTTCTCAACTCATCCTTTTTAGAAAAATCTTGTACTGCGATACTTACAAAATGTCCTTCCTTAAGATAATGTTCTACTGCATTTTTTGCAACATCAGAAATATCAGAAGCTGTTCCAATCTTTGAATAGTCAAGATCAAAATATTTTATTTTTGTTTCATTAGATAATTGATATTTTATTATGGTAACACGACCTTTTTGTATTTTTTCGGCAATTTCAATTAGTTTTCGTTCATTCATGTTTCTCAACAACTTGGATATATCATCACGTGGTTGAGTGAAATTGCAAATTCTGACAATCTCCATTAATGACAACTTTTCATGAGAATATAATGACACAAGAATCTGCCATTCAGTTTTTGGTGGAATTGTAGTGATATCATTTTCTAGCTGTTGCATCCACTTGTTTTTATCAACATTTTTGGATACGAGTAATGTTTCCTCAGGTGTAACATTTCCATATTTTTCTTTTTGCTGCATGATGAATTGTGAAAACTGTTCATCAGTCATGTTTTCTGTACATGGATAGTCCAACCAGAACTGTGGTGGCAGACTGGTCTCTTCACCTAGAATGGGCCTTGTTCTTGCCAAGAATCTAAAGTCGGACTGCACTGCAAGCATTGCTGCAATGTCTTTTCCATACTTTGGGTCTATGATCATACCTATCTTTGAGGCATCAATGCCTGAGAGTCTTCCTGCAAACTGAGTTGCAGTATTTCCAACTATGGTCTGTAAAAGTTCAGTTGGAATTTGTGATAGATTCTGATGAGCCAAACACAATCCCAGTCCAAAGGAGCGAGCTTGTGCCAATATCATTGGTATGGTATCAAGACCTGCAATAATTTGAAACTCATCTAATACCAGTATGACATCTTTCATCTTGGTTTCTTTGTTTCGGCTTTGTTCTTGGACCTCAAACCATATCTTTAGGACAAATGCCATCTGAGCTAGTGGGGCTGCAATAGAAGACATGTTGGTCTCATTCATTGATACTACAGTGTAACTGCCAGATTGTACAATGGTGCTAAAATCAACACTAGAGTGCTTTGTAGTAAAGATTCTTTTTAGAATTGGTGATGTGCTGAATGGTTCCAGTCTGTTTAGTAGTGGGGAGAATGTGTCAGGTTTTAGCTCACTGATACTTGTTAATGCCTTGTATAGTTCTGCTTCAGGTTTTCCCAAAGTCTCAAATATTTCAGATAACACTTGCTGCCCACCTGACTCCAGCTCTGCAACAATTTCATAAATATCTCGAAATGTTGGCGCATCATCAAAAGAGTACAAATATTGCAATATTACTTTCATTATTCGCTCCATTTGCACATACGTCTGCTTTTGCGAATAGAATTGCTCCATTATTCTCATAAAATATCCAATGTATCTATCTACAATCTCTTCACGTTTTGCTCCATCATAGTTTCTTGGCAACTCTAATGGATTTATTGCAAAGTTAGTTTCAGATGGATCCAAATACAAAACTTTGCCTGAATGTAATGTCTTTTGGTCTAGCTGTTTGATGAATTTTATACTGTCAGGATTCCGGCCTCCCTTAAAGTCAGCATAGACAAATGCAGAATTAAACACTCCATTCAGATTTGCCATCTCGATGTGTTTTGCCATGGAACGCAGCAAAGTTGATTTTCCAGCACCAGAAGCTGCAACAACATACTGATGTCGTGTGTAATCATCATAATGAACTGTAACTCCACTGATGTCATTTGATGAGACAATTTCACCGTATTTTACGGGATATTTTTTGTCATTAATTTTGTCAATCTCAAATAAACCCAAACGAAATCCAATCTTGTCACTAGATGTTCTAGGTAGGGTTTGGCCCCGAGTTAAACGCAAGTGTTTCACCGTAACATCAGGCAGGTGAATGAATAATGGCATCTCAGACGTGTTTAGTAGCAAAAATGGAAGTGGCTTTCTTTTGTGGTATCTCCCAAACATGTTAGTTCCAGCATAGTTATCAAATGCCTTTTGGATTAATCCTTCAGGTTTTGGCAGTAACCTCAAAGAGAACATGTCAATTCTCTGACAGTTTGTGTTTCTTTTGCCAATCTTGATGTATTGTGCCTTTTTTGGGTCAGAATTATAGAATTTTCTATAATTATCATACGAGTTTTTTGTGCAATGCTCAAAGGGTGCATGAATGTTCTCAAGTGAGATATTCTCAATTACGTCAAATCCAAAGTCAAGATCACCGTCAGAATTTATCAGGCCACGAATGGACATTATCATTTGTGGATTAATGGTTTTAAATTCTGCATGATGCTTTAGTGTCTTATAGTTTCTTGCAAAGTCACCACCAAACTCTGGATGGTTGTGTAATTGGAAATAATCAGAAAAAAGGGATTCCGGCTCACTTCGATATTTTGTGTTTGATACTTTTCTTTTCATTGAATCGAGAATCTGAGAAAAACTGTTGATATAATTTGTAATGTCATGTCTTTGAAAGATAAACTGAATCCAGCCGTACTGTGCCATTTGTATTGTGTTTGATATTTGTGTGATTAGTGCAGGAGTCTTTTGATGATCCATTACTGCAAAAAAGTTTCCATGTCTCACACTTGCATCAAATACTTTGTAGTTTGTTCTTGGATCAAACCATTCTGGTATGGTGTAATCTAGATTTTCAAAATCTGCGTTGGGATATACTGACTTGAAGGCATCCACATAATGAGTGATGTCATGTATGTTTGATACCAACCAGAATGATAGCCTGTTTTCTTTTTTGTCCCATATTAACTCAAATGATCTTACAGAAGACGAAATGATACTGCCAGCAGTAATTACTGCTTTTTTTATATCCTGATCAATTGGAATTACTATCTCAACTGCCCGTAAGGGTAATGATGATTCTTTTTGATTCTTTTTTTGGTTTGGTGAACTAAATTCAGTTATCTTATCAAGGGCCCCGAGTTGTTTTGATTCAACTGCTAGAGTCCATTTACTTACCATATACATATGAATATATTTTAAATTTAAAGTCAGAAAAAATGTAAATTTGAAAATTATATAATTTGTAAAATTTGAGATTTTTGCTTTAAATTTAATGTAGCATCAATTAATCATGAGTCAAACAATATCACTAGACATTGGGACAGGTTTTGTAAAGGCCTGCTCTGTCCAGAAAAAAGTCAGATTTCCATCTCTTTATGCCTATAGAGATGCAGATCCCTGGGAGAATAACAAAAAAGGTACAACAATTGTTGAAGGTGCAGGATATGACGCAGTAGAGATTGCAAGGCATCCATCAGCCGTATTATTACAACCAGTACGAGAAGGCACGCCATCAAACAAGACAGCCTTTGTGGCAGTGGTAAATCAGGCAATCAAAAGATTAGAAATTTCAGATGATTCCATACCAAAAACATCAATCATAATTGGATTGCCATACCATGCAGCAAAAGATGCAATAAAATTTCCCAGCTTTGTCAAAAAGATAACTAATTGCAAAGATGTGATGGTGGTGCCGCAAACAATTGGAACACTAATGTCATCAAGGAAAAAAGATGGCATTGTTCTTGCAATTGGTCAGGGAACTACAGAACTAGTAGCATTTGATAACCTAAAACCAATTCTTGGAAGATCAATACCTCAAGCTTGCGATTACATACATTTAGGTTCAGATGAATTACAGTATCTTAATAATTCAAACAAGCCAAACCCAAAAAGAATAGAGATGTTAGCTGATATAATATCTGAAAACCTAGCTTCATTTAAGACAAATCTAGCTGCAAATAACAGCTATGATATAATATTGTCTGGTGGCGGAATACTCGTTCCAGGCTTGTACAATCATCTCAAAAGAAAGATTGCAGATTCATTATGTGCTGTAGGGGATCCTGTATTTTCAAATGCAACAGGTATGTTAGAATATGCAAAAAGTGCCATGAACTAATCCCAGTTCTCAAACTCCTGTGAATCTAAATTAATTTTTCTTTTTTCTATTTTACTTTTTGAGATGCTTTCTGTAAAGTTTTCATCTAGTTTTAGAATTTTAATAAAGAAATGATCATTTTCATTTTCCAAACTAATGATTACTTTGTTATTGTTATCAATACTCAAAGTTTCAAGAAAGTCTTTTGGGATCGTTACTACATGACTGGAGGTTTTTCCGTTGTTGCCAAGCTTGAAAATCTTTCTTACATGTTGTCTTCTTTTTTTGTTTGATATTCTGTCTTTCATAATTATATAATTTCAAGAATAATTTAAAGTCAAGATAATTCAGATACAATTCTATATCATAATTTTGCAGCAAAATTTGCGGTAGAGATATCAAAAAATATACATGTAAACTTGCCGTAAAAAATCATAAAATCTTGAATATATTACAATTATATAACCAAAATTCCACATAATTTTTCATGTTTATTGAAAAATACTGAAATATTGTAATTTGCCGCAATTATACACAATACACTAACTAAACTTTTTCTCCACACATCACCTACAAACATTTGGTTGTTTGACCAACATACAAAACCATTCAATGAATTAAAAATTATATAATTTTTCAAACTACTCATTTGAATTAAAATATTAGAATAATTCAAAGATAAAAAAATAAAATCAAGTAAATTTTTGCTAGTACTATCATACAAATAGAAATTATTATTTTAATTTCACATTGTATAAAAAATATCTAGAAACTATTTAACAAAATATTAAAATTAAATTCTAGTTACCAAGATATTGTTAAATTATTTTTTATTTTAAATTATTATCATTTTGAATCATCATTCATTATTCCTAGTTCCCCAAGTATCTTTGATTTGTTTTTCAAGTAAATTCGTCGAGCCAACACGGGGAGAGAAAAGAATCTAAATGCATTAAAAATGTATTTTTCAGATATCTTCCTGTCACATATTTTTTCAATCCTTTCAAGGTCTGAAAAACCATCAATCTCCAGATTCAGAATTCTATGCATGGCTTGTGAGATACTTTTTGTTTTAAAAGAAAGCCATGTCAATTGACACATCTTTTCATGTGTTAGAACTGCATAGTTTGATACAAAGTGATATGTCTTCTTGTCTAGAAATTCTCCATACTCATCACCAACTGATCTCTCATATGCATGTAACAATAGATCAAAAAGATGAGATACTTTGGTTTTATCTTCTTGTTTTGATAATAATTTATCATCAACTGACCACACTGGAATCAAATTACTCATGGTACGATTATTCAAAATATTCAGACTAGCTAGTGTGATTCGTCTAGTCTGCTCATCCACAATTTTTGAATACTTTTCTTCAAGGTATTCTGCTCCAGTCTCTGTAATCTGGTACAAGCCAAACTCTACTCGTCTCAGTCTCCTTGTATCAAGCAAATTCTTTAGCACCCCAGATAAAGTGGTCTTGTTGTATTTGAGATCGTTTTGTATCTGCCCAAATGTGGCAGACACCTCAAAGCACCTCTCTAAAATCCCTACAATAGTCATTATTCTCTTATTTCATACTAGGCTAACCTTATTATTATGTTTTTTATAATATATGTATAGTATTAGTAATAATCTAATACTTTATATTACTGGGAGTGCTATACAATATAGGAAAAGATGAGTTCTCAAGAGTGTACATGTGAGCAAAAAGACAGAGTTGTAACTAGTGATGATGAGATAGTGTGTGGTAAATGTGGTATTATCTTTGGCTATGAGAATGAAAGTATCATGGAGATGCAAGGGCAGACAGGCAAGGTATCACAGGATTCAGTTTATGGAGGAATGGGTTCTCGAATTTATGACCGTGATTATACTGGGAAAAAAGTTTACTCCACAAATAAACAAATTACAAAAACTGATGAAAAGAATCTAAAATATGACAACTTTGAGCATCACATACAAGACATGCAAAAGGATGCAAGAAGCAGACTGACACACCAGCATATGAAAAATCATACATTAATTTGCGACATCATTAGAAATAAAGCAAACAGACTAGATTCAGAGTCAAATGAGAATTATTCTTTACTAAGCAAACAAGTCAGAAAGGAGATCGTAAAGTATACACTAAAAGAATTAAACATTCCATATTCAAAATCAACAAAGAAGAAAAAATCAAAAAAGACTCAACATGATGTAAAAAACATATCAACATGGCCAATTTTTCAAAAAGAGTCATATGAGAATATATACAACAGAAAAAAGCCAGGACCAAAGACAAACTCTAAGCGAAGCCCATACTCGTTAAAAAAATATAAAAAATATTGTAGTTTTTGCAAACAAGACAGAAGAGAAGCAGTAAGTTCTCACTGGCAAAAATATCACAAACACCAGTTTTCACATACTATAATGTATGAGTATTTTGAGATTGAATCAATAAGAAAGATAAAAGATGAAGTGATAAGATGTCTCAAATGTGACAAAGAGGGAGTAATGTATACAAGAAAAAATGGCAGTTATTTTTTCAAGCATGAGGATAGCACTCAACATTCCATATCAAAGAAATTGTTTACTGTTGCAAGACTAGATGTAAAGTATGGGTGCAATAAAAAAGATATAATATTTGAAACGGGTGTAACAGCATAGATGATATGGAATAATATAATTAGTAACAGGTGTAGAAAATTTTTATGTAAATTTGAAAGTGGTGTAAATGTATTGTATGTTAAATTATTATAGATACATCAAGGTGTAGAAAAAAATCATGCAAATTTGAAAGTGGTGTAAAATTTTTGTACCAAATTATTTGGCTTTAATTTAATTTTTATATAATTATAGTATGAGGCAAAGTATTGAAGAGAAATTAAATGAAAACAGTGAGAAAATAAAAAAGGAGTTACACCATATCAAGAAGATACTAAAAACATACTAGTTATTTTTGGTAGGTGTGATGCGGTAATTATTGAGGTTAAACTAGTCCCCTTTATGTGTAAATGTAAAAAATATTAATATAATTCGGGGGGTAATCTGTATCATGGTAAGAATAGTAAAAAAGAAAATAGGGAACAATGACTTTTACTATCTCAGACACCACACCAAAGATAAAGAAAAAGAGGTCTATCTGGGCAAAAAGATTCCAGATAACATAGAGGAGATAAAAAAAGAGTTTTTGATGCAGTTTTATCGCAATGATTGGTTATCAAAGATTAAAGAGATTAGCACAGGATATAAAAAATACAAAAAGAAAGTACCAAAAACAGTTCTGCAAAAACAGATTGAGGACTTTGCAGTTATCTTTACATACAACACGCAAAAGATTGAAGGCTCTACACTTACACTGCAAGAAACTACAAATCTTTTACTTTATGGTATAACACCAGCTACAAAACCCAAAGACCACATGGTAGAGACTGAGATGCACAAAAAGATATTTGATGAGATGTTGTACCATAAGAACAAGATATCACTTGCTACGGTACTATACTGGCACAAGGCAATGTTTGATAAGACAAAGCCTGACATTGCAGGAAAAATAAGAGACTATCATGTGAGAGTAGGGCAAAGCAAGACAGAGTTTCCAGATCCTAATGTGATTCCATTAATGTTAAAGGAGTTTTTTAGATGGTACAATAAAAATAAAAAAATTCTAAATCCTGCAGAACTAGCAGCTCGTGCACATCTCAGATTTGTATCGATTCATCCATTTGGTGATGGAAATGGTAGAGTTTCTCGATTAATAATGAATAAAATACTAGATGAGTTTGGATATCCTATGCTTGATGTAGAGTATGGCAAACGTGTAATGTATTATTCAGCTTTGGAAAAGTCACAGATTACGGACAATGACTTTTACTTTGTAAGGTGGTTTATGAGTAGATACATCAAGGCACACCATGATTTTTATCACAATGTATGAGATGAGCAGTTATCTAATTTTATCTTAGGGAATTTAGAATTAGAGGAAAAGATTTTGAATATGACTCCAGAAGAGAGAAAGAAATTAGGAATTAACAAATCAACATTATGGCACATTCAGAAAAACTTGACTGAAAGAAAAATCCCTAAAATCTATGAAAATATTTTATTGAAATTACAGTAAAACCTTGTTCTGGAGAGGAATTTTTTGAATTTTGAGCTTGATCTACATTACAAATTGATTTTTGTTTAGGCAGAGACTAGGATTTTTTCATGAGAATTAGTTAAATTATGGCTAACTGCACATATGATGACGTTCGGTACCTTTGTGGAGCTGGAGGCCCCTGAAAAATGGGTTCGATCGCTGAGGTCGCCAATAGCATAGAAGCAAAGGGTGCGTCAATCAACACTCTTATTTTATGAATCTTGTAATAACAAAATTGAAACCAAATACTGTTTTTGAAAATTTAAGCAATGACGATTACATGAAAATTGTAAATGACCTCAAATCTAGATTTACAATAATAGAAAGACCAATTCAACAAGGAACTAAAGAAGCATTTACGATAAAAACCACTGAAGGGAAAATCAATTTTACATATTACAAGAATAGAAAATTTATGATACAATCAAGTCCTTCAAACAGTGTCTATGGGATCCTTATTGAAAACATGTCAAAAATACTTTCAATAACTCCTATTGAAAAAGAAGAAATTGTTCCAAAAGAAGAAAGTGAATTAATTAGTGAATATTATATCGGATGTGATGAATCTGGAGTTGGGGAATCTTTTGGTTCAATGTTTTTAGGTTGTGCAGTAATCCCGAAAAAAAATCTAGAGTCAATTTGTGACATAGTTAAAGGAAAAAATATACGAGGATTAAATGAAAGAGAACTCAATCAAATTTTAAATGCAGTTTCAGGTTCATATGAAGGAAATGTAAAGATTTATTCCGCATCTGAACTTGATTCTGGTTCAAAAAATGTTCTTTTAGATAGAGGGTACATGAATTTGATTAATTCTGCCATACAAGGTAAATCCAAAATTTCTGTAGTTATTGATGACTATGGCGTACAACATGAATTAGCAAAATATCTAAAAAAAATAAGTTCAGAAAATACAATCATTGTTGTAAAAAATAAAGCGGATGAGCAATACACGGCATGCAAATTGGCATCTCTAATCGCACGTAAAGCAAGAGCAGATGAGATTACCCATATCAATAACACCAATACATTTGTTGACAATGAAACCAAGGAAATGATATTTCCTGGTTCTGGTGCTGCTTCAAATGAGATGACTGAGAGATATTTGAAAGAATATCGAAAGAGGTTACCTGATGCAGAATTCCCTTCATTTGTGAGAAAAAAATGGGTAAATATAATAAAAATTGACGAAAAATATCCCAGACGCAGAACTGGATTATCTGTAATTTGTGAACATTGTTCTAAAGAATTATCTCGTGTAGATGTAATGTTTGATAAAAAAAGTGGCACTAAATTGTATTGTTCAAGATGCTCAAATCTCATCAGCGTACCTAATTTCAGGACTCATTTCAAGAAAAACACAATTACTTTGGATACTAGTACTGTAATTTCTAGAATCGTTTCTAAAGATCTTAATTCAAATCAATATTTTAAGGAGAATGATTTTCTTTTACCCTCATTTGTTTATGAAGAATTGGATAAAAAACAACCAGACATAAAGCGAGGTGCCCAAAGAGAGATTACTGAACTTCGTGAACATAAGCTAAATGGGTTAATTGGATTTGATGATTTTGACACCCACCTATTGGCATCCGGAGTTGCAAATGATAAAAAATTGTTAGCGGTTTTAGATAATAGAAATGCGTGTGTTTTAACCAAAGACACCAATATGGCAATTTTTGCAGAAGTCAAGCACTTTGTATTATTTGTTAAAGGGATGTAGAATATTATTGAAATTCAAAATAAGTTCATGAACGTATTTTTAATAAAATAATTTCAAATCAGAGTATTGAACTAAATCATCAAATCTATTATGGATCGTATGGATTAATTTACACATTCAAATAGATTTGTTGAATATTGCCTATACATGATTGATATTTTCAAAATTCTTACCATGACCAGAATGAGTCTCCTTAAATCTTTGAACAAAATAACCATCATATGAGAATAGAGAGCATTATTCTTTCAGACATATTTGAAATCAATCCAAAAAAAATAACTGTATTAGTTGGACCAAACAACGTTGGTAAATCCCAATTTTTAAAGGACATTCATAATCGTTTAATAAAATCCAATAATTGGAATCCTAAAATTATTCAAAATATTGAATTCATAAAACCTACCACATTTGAGAAATTAACTGCTGGTCTTTATCAAAATCCTCATACAGGAAATTCATTATTGCTAAATTTTGATGGGCTTGATTCCACATTGTTAACTGGTACTACTGGAACTCTGAATCATCAAACTATAGAACAGTATGATGGTACTCCTCTTGCAAATTTTTTTGAGCAACTTGGGAAATTTCATGTTGCTCATTTGGATGCTCAAAGTAAATTACAAATTGCAACCCAGCGAAATGTTATAAAAATTGGTACCCCTCCTCCAAATCTATCTCAAATATTACTCATGGATAAAACTGGAGCAAAAAAAGAACTAGAAGATACTTTTAGAAATATTTTCAACCGTGAAATAAAATTAGCTGCTGAACCTGCAGATATTTCATTTAGAATAACAGAAAAATTTGAAGGTGAAGAACCTTCTGAACTGAATGAAAAATATGATTATTTTAAAAATTATGAAACCTTGAACGATCAAGGTGATGGGTACAAATCATTTGTTGGCGTTGCATTATCCATATTACTCTGCAGGCAACGAATAATTCTTTTAGATGAACCAGAGGCATTTTTACATCCCATTCAAGCTAGAGGTTTAGGACGATGGATATCAGAGTATCTAAATGAGTTGGATGCACAAATTATCATTGCAACTCACAATGCTAATTTTCTCGCAGGTATATTATCTGGAAATAATCAAGTAGATGTTTTTAGACTTAATCGAAAAGGAAACAACACATCTTTTTCACAAATCACTTCAACTTCAATTACTAATCTAACTCAATCCCCTATTCTTTCAAGTCAATCTGTTCATGAGGCAATTTTTTCTGAAGGTGTTGTGGTTTGTGAATCTGATACTGATAGAATTTTTTATCAAAAAGTCTTTCAAAAGGAACATTTTGTTAATAATATTTTATTCATTCATAGTCATGGAAAACATCTCATTAAAGACATAGTTGATTTGCTCAAGAAAGTAACTGTTTCAGTTTCAACAATAATAGATATAGACATATTAAATTCCAAAGATGATTTCAAAAAACTACTTTCTGCATTTATGGACGACATTCCTCCCAATTATTTAGAAGATCAAGAAAAAATTATGAATTTCATTAATGGTTCATCTGAAAAAGAAATCTTAGAAAAATGCAAGAATGAAGTTAAAGAATTAATTGAACAACTTGATCAAGAAGAACATACTCTTGCAGGGTTCAGAGGCGCGTTAAGTAGAATTGAATCTGGAGGGACAAGTTGGAAAATTATCAAAGAAGGAGGAATTGACGCAATGGACCTATCAATTAAAGAATGTGCTAAAGAACTATTGGATTCTTTGAAAAATCACGGTATCTTCATTGTTCCTACAGGGGAATTAGAAAGCTGGATAAAATCCAATAGAAAAAAGAACAAGTGGATTGTACCTGCATTAACTGAAATTGACAATGGAAAATGCCCCTCTAATTTGAAATCTTTTTCCAAAGAAGTAATTGATTATCTTGAACCTTAGAAATGAAGCACAAAAGATCTTTATCTGAAAATCTATCCATAGGGGGTTTTGCTCAAAGGGAACATCGAGGAATACGTTCTATAAAACGCAATTATGCCATTTTTTCATTTATCATAATTTTTGTATTTGAAAGTACTGTAGTTTTTTTGAACAATACACCACCATTTCTAATAATTCACTGGTTTTTGTCATTTCTTATTGCTCTTGCAGGGTCTTATGCAATATCTAGAGTAGAAAACTATTATCGCAATACAACTAGAAGTTTGTCTTTTCACGAGAGACAAAACAAAAAAATTGTTACTAGGAAAAAATGTAACAAGTGCAATTCATTTGTTCCAGACGTAACTATTTGTCCAAATTGTAATAATGATGAATTCACTATTATCGGTTCAGTTGATGAAGTACAAAAAATACATGAATCTACGGTTCAAATATCCAGTAGTTTTCTTAATAGAAAAAACTTGTTTGGGTTTGGCATATTTTTTGTATTGATAAGTGTTCAATTATTTATATCATTTAATTTTGGAGGAATAGTGAATCTGCCAATTTCAATGTTAATGGGTTTGATGATTTTTATTCCGTCATATTACATGTTTTTTAAGAGATATTTTGTAGACACTGAATCCATTACTGCATAATTCAGATCTATCTATAATTAGGTACAATATTTTTTCAAATCGTGACATTTATCTAAAATAATGTAATGCAATTTTCTCAATTTTGTTCTTTCTTTCTTTTTCAAAACTTCTTCACACGTGGGTACGAAAAATATCCGCTTAACTATATCCCCGTACACATTGTGCTCCCAGTCAAATTTGAACCACAGATGAAACTAGATATAGGAATAGTGGAAATTAAGAATTCTTTTCATTTACGAGTCTGGTAATTAGCTGCTGTTGCTGCTCAAATAGTAATTCAAGACTTTCAATCTTTTTAAAAAATACATTTTCAAGTTTAGTAGTATCATTACGTTGAGTGTTTTGTCTTATTTCTCTTAGATGCACCAAAGATTTTGCCAATTCCATTCCACAGTGAAGACAGTGTGAGTTGTCACTTGAATTTCGCTGTTTGCAGCTAGGACATATTTTTGGAAATAGAACGGAATTTTCTTTGTCCTCTTTTTTGAGATTATGCAGTCTCAATATTGCATCTTCCTGATCTGAATTTGCAAGATGTTCATAGTGAGTAAGCATGTGTGAGTCTTTTGACCAGTTACCATAAATTTTAGCCACAGCCCCCAGCTTTTTGCTGTATTCAGTTAGTGAAGTATGTCGAAACAAGTAGGGCCATACACGTTTTTTGATATTAGCTTTCTTTCTTGCATGTCTAATTATATAATCAAGTGTCCAATATCGCATCACATTATCATTATTATCTTGATAAAACAAAAATGCATTAGGATCATCACTTTGTGGATGAATAGAAAGCCATTCTTTTAGTGGAGTATATGATGCAACTAGAGTTAATGATTTGGGCCCAGTCTTTCCAGTGGTGTAAATTCGTACAAAATTAGCTTCAAACTCTATTCCAGATATTCTGATGTTTAATAATTCACCAGGTCTGTATGCACCTTCAAGTAAAATAAACACTAGTGCAATGTTTCTTTTGACAAATCGTCCACCAATTTGCTTTATTGCTTGAATTAGCTGTAGTATTTCACTATCAGTGAGTAGATCTTTTGCTTGTATCTTCTCAAATTTATCAGTAAAAGAACCAGGAGTTATCCATGAAACTGTAGGATCATATTCAATACCTTTTGCTTTTATGGCAATCTCATCATGTATGGCAAAATGATACAGTCGTTTCAAAGCTGTAAGAGTATCTTTTTTGACTGAATTCTCATATGCAGAATCAGCTATTGCCTTGTGTACTTTTTCGATTTCTCTTTTTGACCAGTCCTCTATTTTCTTGTCATCTTTAATTTTTAAAATTCGAATAACAGAACCCGAATAGTTCTCTATTCGCCCATAAGACATGTTGCCTAACCTTAGTTTGTCTAAAAATCTGCATGCGATATCAGTATTTTCTTTTGAGAATCTTTTTGTAATTCTTAGCTTGGCAAGCTCGACTCGTCTCTGTGAATTGTGCCAATCAGGAGATCTTTTGTCTTTCATAGTATTACGAATATGACTTGAATTTAAAGTGGGCAAATTTTGTTCATTGGGCCTATACATTACAATATTAGGCGCCGGGAGGGAGATTTGAACTCCCGTTCCCTTGCGAGAACGCGCTTTATGGTTAATAATTTCCAGGCGCGCGCCCTACCAGGCTAGGCGACCCCGGCACAAGTCTTACGACAAAAGTATTCGGTA
>Ga0224498_10000088_pt1 | contig 20914 bp, 19 predicted proteins | sample SF_Jul11_sed_USG_5_FD_167971 | JGI IMG/M metagenome (GOLD analysis project Ga0224498, IMG submission 167971) | Sediment microbial communities from San Francisco Bay, California, United States - SF_Jul11_sed_USGS_21 | ecosystem: Environmental > Aquatic > Marine > Sediment | place: USA...
GCGGTTCAGGGAAGGAAAAAATAAAATATAACATAGTCATTGATTAAAAAAGGTAAATTTTCGAAAGCAGGAAATATCGAGAGATGATCCGGTTTGTGAAAACTGCTTTTTCGACAGTCTCTCAATATATCTGTATTGCGACGCAATCCGCATTTTAATTTGATAACATTACAAGTGTGATGATATCCAGAAATGTATAATTAATCGTTAGACTTTATATTCAATCAAAGTGTTCTGTTTTCAGGCTTGAGTTCAGTTAAATAAAATCTTAATTTCAATATAAAGGGATCTCCATGCGAAGTCAAAAAACATTGTATTTTGAAATATCTGCTTTCTTCTTTTTAACGGCCTGCACTACGGGTTATCATGGTTCGTTCGCTCCAAGCACCTACATTGGCAGTAAAGATGGTGCAAACTCTGGGCAAATGGGCCGGGTGAAGGGTCAAAGTTGCCAAATGCGAGTGCTATACTTGTTTCCGACTGGACTTCCCCCTTCAACTGCTGAAGCTATTCAATCAGCCAAGGACCAATATGAAGGTACGAAATATCTCACTGATATATCAATAGATGACAGAACAGAATGGAGAATTGGATATTCGGAGCAATGCATAACTGTGGAAGGTATAGCACACTGATAAATCTAACATTCTGCTTCACCTGACAGCGAAAGCCTTCCAGCTTTGTTTCATATAAGCTTAGCGTTAGAGATATCTCCAACAATTTTGAAGAGCTCTACTTTATAAGTCAATATATCTGCATCTGAATCTCAAACCCAACTCAAAATGAGGTTCGTTGGGAAAATAGAAAAAAGGGAGCAATAAACCATGAAAAGGCTTTTTTTCATCACGACAACACTAATTGGGCTTGCACTGGTTCATTCACCGCTTTATGCACAACCCGTATGCAAGACGGAATCATTTCTGCAGTTACCGGATGTGGCTATCACCTCTGTTACCCAGGAAACAGCCCCCGCTCCGCACTGCAAAGTGGCAGGTGTGATTGGTCCTGAGATTCATTTTGAACTGCTATTGCCCGAGAAATGGAACGGCAAGTTCGTCATGGGAGGCGGCGGCGGTTTTGTCGGGTCGGTGATGAATACCTCACTTATGTTCGGTTCTCTGCAGGCCGGCTATGCCACAGTGGGTACGGATACCGGGCATCAAGGACATCCTCTGGATGCCAGCTGGGCGCATAACAACCTGGAGCGCCTGGTCAACTTTGGCCATCAGGCGGTGCATCGTACCGCGGTGACGGCGAAGGCATTGATAAAAGCGTACTATCAAAATGACATTGCCCGTAGCTACTTTACCGGTTGTTCCCGTGGCGGTGGCCAAGCCATTATGTCTGCACAACGCTATCCCGAAGACTTTGATGGGGTTGTTGCCGGTGCCTATGCTATTGACTGGACTAACCTTGCAGCGCACTTAACCCAAATAAACCAGGCGATGTACCCGGACCCGAATAATCTGCAGGCGGCCGTGGTTGGCCCCAAAGAGCAGGAACTGATCGAGTCATCGTATCTTGCTATGTGTGATGAAAAGGACGGGATTAAAGACGGTATCCTCAATGACCCCCAGCAGTGCAAATTTGATGTGGCCACCTTGTTGTGCAAGGGCAAAAAAACCGATAGTTGCCTGAGTAAGGAGCAACTGGCGGCCGTCAAGGTTGTCTATGATGGGCCCAAAGACTCGAAAGGCAATTCATTTTATTATGGTTTTCCGTTTGGTGGTGAAACCGCTGTGGGTGGTTGGTCGCGCTGGTTGACCGGGGGCCTGAAATACCAGGCCGACCTGGATGAGTTCCAGGGTGGTGTAGACACTGGCGATTTCGAGGCGCCGGTTTCCCCCAGTGCTGTTTACGGCTTCGGTAACGGGATCATGAAATACTTCATTTACAATGACCCCGACTGGACCTACGTAAATTTCAATTTTGATAACTTCGAGAAAGATTCAGCGCGGGTCGCTGAGACGCTTAACGCCACTAACCCTGATTTAACGGCTTTTCGCAAAAGAGGTGGCAAAATGATCCTCTACTCTGGCTGGTCCGATAATGCTCAATCGGGATTGGCAATGGTTGGATATTACGAAGACTTGTTGGCACACGATAAAAGCGTAGCTGACGATGCCCGCTTATTTATGATGCCTGGGGTGGAACATTGCTTTGGCGGTCCGGGACCATCATGGGTGAATTTCTTAACAGAAATCGATAAGTGGTTTGAATCAGGCAAAGCGCCCGAGCAAATCACCGCCTACTGGCTCAATGAAAAAATGCAACCGAATGGTTCAAGACCGGTTTGTGCCTATCCCAAGATCGCCAAGTATGACGGTAAAGGGGATCCCCGAGATGTGTTGAGCTTCAGTTGCGTCGACAGCGAATAGAAAAGTTGGAATCGTAGCACCTTCTTTTGGTATGGAATGATGCAGAGTCAGCAGAACATTATGCCGCCACTGAACATCAGCGTTAAAATTTCAGATAGCTCCAACTTATCGCGGATCTGTGATACCTGCAATTTTTAGCAACTATCAAGCACCTGATTTTTTGGTGATACTATAATACAATATCACCAAACAACAGTTGTGGCGTTTACTGCTATTGATCACCGGATCTTTAACATTCAAATATTCTGTTTCTTATGATGATATCCGTGAAAGAAGTAAATTACAGATCTGTAATGAGTATCAAAAGAACACGGGGCTTGGAAAAAATGTCTGATTTTGTCAAAACGCTTTACCGATAGTTATAAGATTAAATATTTGCAATTACAACTTATGTAATATTTAAATTCGCCTTTTTAAAAATGGGGCGGAGATATTCAAGGCTTTCCCGGCCCGCCGATTCCGGTATGTCCACATAGGGATAGAGTTCCAGGCTGATGTCACCCTGGTATTTCAGCTTTGCCATGGTCTTGAAGATGTCGAGAAACCGAATCACCCCATGCCCGGCAATGAGATGATTGTGAACCCTGGTCGCGGCGATGTCTTCTATATGCACATGGCCCACATATTCAAAAAGTTCTTCAAAGGCCTCGGCCGGGTCCTCGCCGGCACAAAAAAAATGGCCGATATCAAAATTGAGCCCCACCGTCTGTGACTGGACATCCTTGATAAAGGGCTTGAACTCTTTTGTATTTTCCATCAACAGGTCCGGCTCGGGTTCCACCAGAATCTTTACGTTAAGTTCTTCGGCCAAGGGGACCACCTGTTCGAGCCCTTTGTGAAACAAACTCATGGCATCTTTTCGTGACAGGTTGTTCAAGGGGCCGCCGGGTGGGATGGAAATGTTGTTGCATTCCAGTTCTTTTGCAACTCTCAAGCAGTCAAGGGTGTGCTGAATGCGAATGTCTCGCCGTTCTTTTTCCGGCTCGATCCAGGAGGGAAGATAGGTGTCGCCCACGGCAAAGAGCGTAAAGCTGTTCAGGTTGGTGACTTTCAGATCATGTTTCTTGAGATTTTCTTTAATGCGGGTCAGATCCGCTGCTTCAAAGTCCGGCGGATAGAGATGGGGGCGATCACCCATAATTTCAACACCTCGAAAACCTAAAGCAGCAATTTTTTTCAAAGATTCATCCAGAGAGAATTTAACAAAAGCGTTGGTGGAATATCCGAATATCACATCTTTTCCCCTGAGGCCTTTGAAAAAAACTCCTTTTTGCCCAATTTCTTCGTCAGCCTCAAATTTCAATCCTCGAAATACTCAATGTATGTCTGTGGTTAAAATTTTCGCCTTCCTTGAACTTAAACAAAAATAAACATTTTTCAAAGGCCTCGTTTAATAGGTTTCCTAAACAATCATACTTCCGATATTGATAATACCATCAAACTTTAGGCATTTTAGGCACTTCAAACTTTAGCTCACTTGCCTTTCAGACACTTTTCATCACATTCTTTTTCAAGCATCTGAAGACGATGGACCTGATCCTGAAAACTCAGCGGCGGGTTTTCGCCAATGGGTTTTTTGAAATAAAATCCCAGTTCCGGAACAGACCCGGAGCATCCCGCCATTTTAAGTGCCGCCATCCAGCGTGCCAGATCCAAAACCATGGGTGCGGCCAAAATGGAGTCCCGCCCCTGCATATTCAGGCGAAGACTCATGGGCAGGTCAAACAATCCCTTAAAATCGACCACATCCCAGGCTTCCTTGGCATCACCCCGGGGCGGGTAGTAATCGATACGGACCTTGTGGGTCGGCTCTTGGTAACGCTCTCCCACGGAATACCCTAAAATCTCATCCAACAGTTCGGTCTTGTTGGCCACTTTGCCGGCAGCCCGATCAGGGTCCATAAGGTTTTTCCCATCCGCATTGCCCAGAATGTTAAGGCTGTACCAGCCATCCACATAGAGACTTCGGGCTTTTAACGCCGAGGCCAGAACCACTTTGAAATAGGTTTGTCCGGTCTTGCCGTCGCGCCCGGATATGGGAATCCGGTGTTCGACTGCCGTTTGAACAACAACAGGAATCTCCAGACGATTGGGTGAAAAGTTCACCACCGGAATTTCAGAGAAAATGGCTGCCAAGACATAGGCCAGATCCGGAAAATTCACAGGATTCACCCCAGCATAGAGGTCGTCCACGTGTTTAACCGTATCAAGGTTGCAGCAAGTGCACGCCGGCAACAGGTTGATCATCACCGGCAGGGCATGGGGATGTTGTTTTTTGAAGTCTTGGATGTCCTTCGTAAGATGCGCCACCTGACCTTTCAGATCCAAATCCTGCGCCGGTGATGCGAAAATGGGTGTTTCTTCCAGATTTTTCTGAAGCGGTTTCAACAAGTTATCTGTCAGCACCCCGTGATTTTCGATGCAATCGACAAGGTTGGCTGATTGAGCATCCCAGCCTGCCATGGTGATACTTTCGGGCGGACCCAGGTAGACAAAACTGTTTCGGGTAATCAGGCTGGGCAAAATGACATCGGGATTCTTTTGCATGGCGGCAACAGCTGCTGCCACGGTAGAGCCCACGGCACCTTTTGCGCCGGCAATCATCAACAGCAGCGACTTCGGTCTGGAATCGTTGGAATTTGTCATCGATAAACCTTAATTTTTCCCTGATTGAGCGAAAACGTCCAATTGAAAGGTGTCGGGTTTCAGGTGTCTGGAAAAAATATCAGACCCGGATATTTCATAAAATATTCGGGCTAAGCCTTTTCGGTAGCTTTCATACAAAAAAACAACCACAATAGCAAATTAATTCCTTGAGAAATTTCGGGCAATGGATGCATGCTTTCGTTTCAACAGCAACGTATTCCCGGTGACGCTCAAGCTGCTCAAAAGCATAGCGCACACGGCAATCAAGGGCGTCAACAGCCCGCTCATGGCAATGGGGAGGCTGATGATGTTGTACAAAAAAGAAAACACGAAATTCTGATGAATCTTTTGGTTCACCATTTTCGCCAGATCGAAAAATTCGAGGATCTGGACGGGATTTCCCTGCATCAGTGTAATATCCGCCGCCTCTTTTCCCAGATGGCTTCCGGAAAAAACAGCCATTGCCAGATCCGCCTGAACAAGAGCCGGCGCATCATTGATACCATCTCCCACCATAGCCACTCTTTTCCCGTTTCCCTGAAGGTTTTGGACAAAAACAGCCTTGTCCAAAGGCGTCCGACTTCCATAGGCATCCCGTATGCCCAACACGTCTCCGATGGCCCGGGTGGTTTGATTCCCATCTCCGGAAACAAGTGCAATGTCGTACCCCTTGTCCAGCAATGTTTCAATGGTGTTGACGGCCGTGTCTTTGAGCGTATCTCCAAACGTAAAAACCGCGCACAATCGCTTACCATAACTCATGTAGACTTTAGATTGCAAGGCCCCATCGTTTTGCCCGTCTTCCAAAACACCCAAGGGTGATGTCAGGTTTTTTTCAACAAAATCTTTGGATCCGATTCTGATTTCTTTTTCTTCAAGCTTTCCGGATACGCCGTTTTGATGATGATGGACGGATTCAAGTGACGTATCGAGCAATACAGCCCTTTTAGCGTGTCTTAAGATCTCCGCTGCAATATAGTGGTCCGAATATTTTTCCAGAGCAGCGGCCAGGGAAAAAATCTGATCTTTTAAAAAAGGCGCTTTGACACACACGTCAAGTAATGTCCAGTCCCCTTGGGTCAGGGTACCGGTTTTGTCGAAGACAACGGCATTTATAAGTTGGGCCTGCTCAAAAGCCGTGAAATCCCGAACCAGGATTCCTTTGCTACCGGCCAGGGAAATTCCGGCAACCCGTGCCATAGGGATGGCAATACCCAGGGCACACGGACATGCGATCACCATGACCGTAACGGATCTGATGAGGGCATTTTCCATCGAAAGTCCTGAAACCAGGCAAACCAAACCGGATGCCGCCGAGAGCAAGAGAATCAGGGGTACAAATAAACGGAGGATTCGATCGGTCTTGCCCTCTAAGGGAAGTTTCTTTCCCAAAGCGCGTTCCATAATTGAAATCATCTGACCCAGAGTCGATTCATCCCCCACACCTTCAGCCTTGACCTTCAAGACCCCTTGAATCAACCGGGTCCCGCTTTTGATGCGATCCCCGGCTTTGATTTGGACAGGCAGGGCTTCACCGGTCAGCGAAGATTCATCCATCGACCCTGAGCCTTCCAGTACGCGGCCGTCTGCAGGAATAATTTCGCCCTCCTGGGCCATGAAAACATCTTCTTTTCGAAGAACTTTTGCGGAGACATAGCGGCCGCCGGGGAATTCATCACTGATGATTTTGACTTTGGTGGGTCGGAGCGAAAAAAAATTGCATAGGTCTTCCTGAACGCTGTCTTTGGCCTTTCTTTCGATGGTCTTTCCGAGCAGGGTTAGGGTAATCAGCATGGCGGACGTGTCGAAATAGAGATGAATGCTTCCGGAAAACAGGTTAAAGGTGCTGTAAAAAAAAGCGCTGAACACCCCTAACGTGATCAGGGTTTCCATGCCAAAGGCTGCGGATTTTAGGCCGGCCCAGGCTTTTTTATAGATGTTGAAACCGCCGTAGAATAGAACGACGCCGGCCAGAATAAAAATGGGCATAGAGATTTTATAAACGGTGTCTTTGGTCAGCTCGGTAAAAAAGCCGGAATAAAGGGCAAAGGAGAGCATCATGACATTGGCGGTGAGAAATGCAGAAACAGCGAAACGGATGAAGTCCTTTTTGGTTTCAATGGCTTCGGCATCTTCTTCGGGTATGGCTGCCCGGTATCCCAGCCGGCCGATGGTCCGAATGATCTCATCCGGGGACGTTTGAATCGGGTTGTATTCACAACTGACCCGGTCGGTTGAAAAATTACAGGATGACTGCACAACACCGGAATGTTTTTTGAGGGCTGCTTCGATCACCCAGGCGCAGGCCGGACACCACATATCACTGACCTTCAGATAAATGGTGAGTCTTTCGGCGGCACCTTGCTTATCCCACTCGCTTGACGGCTCGGCATCCGGTTGAAGGGAAGAAAAAAGAGGTTTTGCAGCCTCTTTGGAAAGGCGTTCTTTGAGATCCGATTCCGATTCGGGAATAATTCCCATCTCCCGGCATTTTTTGAAAAGTTCCGTTTCTTTAAACTGCACGGGGTCCGGGGAATCAGCAGCCTCCATAAGCATAATATAAACCTGGCGACAGCCGAAGCAGCAGAAAGAAAATTTCCGGTTGCCTGACGTCCATTTCACCGTGCCGTGTCTTAAGGAAAGGCCGCAAAGGTCGCAGGAAGCAGCAGAAGAATTCATGTCATTTGCGAAGCCCTAGCGATTTGACGTAGGCGACAATCCGCCACCGGTCCATCACCTCAATGGTGGTGGCCAGTGCAGGCTGCCTACCATTGGGAACGCCGTAGCTGATCTCTTTAAAGAGGGTGCCCTGGGGAAGGGATTGAACTTTGTCACTTTGAAGATCACCGGGAAGAGGATGAAAACTTTGTCCCACGGTTCCGTTACCGTCATGATATTTTCCGTGGCACTGAGCGCAGTAGGTAAAATACAGCAATTTCCCGGAGGCAATCACTTTGAAATCGTCATTTTTAAAAGGGGATATGAGGTCTTCTCCGTTAACATATCGATACTCTGCTTCACCGCCGTCAAACGGCAACACGTCGGAAGCCATGATCAGAAGCTTTTCTTCATGGGGCCGGACGGCAGGAGTTTCCCACATGCGACCCACTTTAAGATTTGAATCGTAAAGGGTGATCACCGTATAGACTGCAGTAAGTAAAACGGCAACGAACCCTGCTAGGAAGACTATTCGCTTCATTTATTCCCCCTTGGCGCCTTTCACATGCTGAGGATAGGGTAATGGTTCATAAATCGCATAAGGGGATTCTCCGGGGACATCTCGAACCGTTCGATAAGCCCAATCCGGTTGACCGAGATCGCCAACGATAAAAAACGACAGCGCACCCTTGAAAAGGATGAACATCACCAAAAGTATAATGACCCACCAAGTCTTTCCAGCCGAGCTCTTTTTTTCGGTAAGTGTTTCCATGTCAAATTTTAATTTCCAACAAACCGATCATGAGAATGTAAGCAAAAACCCATATGATTGTTCCGATAATTATGAGCGAAACTATGAGCGGAAAAGGCGCATTACGCTCCTCGATGCCCTGAGGATAACGCTCTGTAATCCGAGACAGTCTTTTCTCAGAATCCTCATCATGAAAATAACTGAATTTCAATGCAATGGCAATCAGCAACAGGGTGATGAACGCCGGAAAAATATACAATACAAAATGTTGGATGTTCAATAACTCAAAATAACGCATGACATATCACCATAACCATCAGCGGTGATCAAAACAGTTTGTCAAGAGACAAAGACGTCCGATCTTAAACGTCGCTAACCTTTTATCATCGAAGATTTAATGATCACAAATATAACAAATACGGCACTTGCCAGCAAACCCGTGCCGACAATACAAAGTAAGACATAGGCGCCTAAACGTCCGGACTTAGATTTTATGGCCGCCTCTGCTTCGGTATCGCCATAAAGCGGAAGAAAACGGGCCCGCTTTTGATCTTTAAACTGACCGCTTTTCAAGGCCCACAGAAAGACCAATATACTGATAATTAAGCCCGCCACCATATAGGATACAAAATATGGAAAATACATTTTTCGTCCATTGGTTAAATGGTTAAATGTTTGTTTTTAATTATTTAACGATTCAATCCATCAACCATTCCACAAAATCATGGTTCATACGCTGCATCGATACCTTTGGGCTCGGTATCGGCATCGGTCTGATTGATGAAATAGACCGCGACATAATTGCCCACATCCCAGATCTTTTCAGACTCCAGTTCCCGCTTGAAATAGGGCATTGCTGATCCGGTAATGCCGTTCATAATCTGATAGTAGATAATTCCCCCTGAAATTTCTCTTCCCTTTAATATCGTAAAATTAAGGGGCGGTGGATACGTATACGGCTGAGCCGGACCCATACCGTCACCGATGGGACTGTGACATCCCAGACAAAAGTCCTGGTAGATTTTGTGTCCTCGTGCTAAACCCGCCGGTGTGGTTGGATAGGGATTCGGGATATTGCGCCACCCCTCGGGAACATTTTCCGCCAGCCATTTGACATTATGCTCCGGTCCGGCCTCGTAAGCTTTTGTAACCTGCTTCTTCCAATATTGCTGGCGTTCCATACGCTTATCGGCGGCCTTCATTCCAAGGCTTTGGATGTAGGCGGTCAAGGCCTTAATTTTTTTCATGCCCAGCCATTCAAACGGTGGCATAATCGAATTCGGTCGGGTATATCGGGGATTGATGAAGTGTGCGATGTGCCAGTCGTCCGGATGTTCACCGCCTTCCTGGGAAAGATCCACACCCGTTCGGGCCGACCCCAGCGCAATCGGCTCATCACTGATATAATCCCCGGCTTGTGCAATTCGCTCCGCCCCGTGACCCCAGTCAATGGTTCGAATCGACTGGCTGTGACAGTAGACGCAGCCATTGGCCAGATAAACCGAGCGGCCCTCTTCCTCTTCAGCGGTTCTCGGCCTAAAGATCTCTGACGGGGTCATATCCCGGTTGGCATAAGGCCATAAAACCACGACAAAAGTCACCGCTGCAAGGATGAGCAACGATCCGATAACGACAGCTTTTGGTGTCATTTTTTGGCTCATGCTTTTGCTCCAGGGTTGAAAAAGATGGTTCTTAGGATATTATACAATCCGATATATGCGCCTCCTGCGACCAAAAACCCGATGGCCACCCGAAGGATATAATATATTTGAATTTCCGGCAGGACCCGATAAACTGTTTCCCCATTGAGCCAGGCATTACCCTGAATTAATCCCACAATCGTCAAGACAATGGTAAAGCCGCCAGCGCCGATAAGTATCAGCCAATATTGTAAATCGACCAGAAACGTACTGTAAATAGGTTTTCCTGAAATTTTCGGCAACACGTAATAAAGTCCGCCGAGGGCCGTCATGCCGGCAAAACCAAAGACGCCGAGATGAGCATGACCGACCACCCAATTGTTAAAATGCGTGACCCGCTGAACCTGAGGCAGTGCCATCATCGATCCCTGAATATTGACGAAAAAATAGAAAACCGTGCCGGCAAACACAAACTTGCCGGCCACATCAGCATGAAATTCACCGAGCTTTCCCTTTGCGGTATACCAGATGTTAATGAGAAATACCATGACCGGAATGACCATCGCCACGCTGTCAACGATGGAAATAACTTTTAACCATGTGGGTACCGGCACCTGCAGCAGATGGTGGGTACCGATGTGTGTATACACCACGAGCAAACCCCAAAATCCGATTAGGGAAAGGCTATGACTGTAAAGCGGATTACGCGTGACTCTGGGAATGATGTAATATGCAACGCCAAGCGAAAGCGGTGTTAGCAAAAGTCCGAAGATGTTATGCCCGTAAAACCAAAGAATGATGGCATCCGGAATACCGACGAGTGCACCGGTATCGGGTTTCCAAATGATATTGCCGATGCAGTAGGTTGTTCCCGTCAATACAACAGCCGCGAGAGCATACCAGATGGAAACGTAGAGTGTCGGTTCTTTGCGGGAGCGAACGGTCATGGCCAGATTGATGATAACCAGAACGAAATTCACCACAATCAACATGTCAACAGGCCAGATCAGTTCAGCGTATTCCCTTCCCTGAGTATATCCGGCCGATAACGCGGCGATGCCGATGACAAGGGTGATGTTCCACAAGATTGCGTTATAAACACCGAGTTTCTGACTGAAAAGCCGGGTCCTCCCCAATTTAGGGACATAGTGAAAGGCGGCAGCCAGCAATCCTGGCGTGACAAAACCGAAAAGCACCAAATTTACATGAATGGGCCTGATCCTGCCGAATTGAAGCCAACCGATGTTGGCCATAAAATCAGGAGCAATCAGATAACCGGCTGCCATCATTCCCATGGACGTAGCGAAAGCAAACCAAAGCGCTGACGTCAGGGTAAACGCAAGGGCAGTCTTATTGATTTCCTGATTCATGTCGGTGTTTAATTCCATAGACCAAATTTTCCTTTATCTAAATCCGTTTCGAATGTTTCACATTTGACGACTGCGGTTTGCCGGACAGCGTTTAGCTGTGACACGCCAACCAACACCCCAAGTTTGCATTATTCTCTTTATGACATTCGATACAAAACTTCATTTTGAATCGTTTTGCCGGAATTCGATCCATGGTCTCGATCTGTCCGTGGCATTTTGTGCATTCGATTTCCTTTTTGATGTGTCGCTGATGGTTAAACAGAACATGCTCCGGAACATAGAAGACCTTTTTCCACGGTGTCGGGGTTTGGGTGTTAAAATATTCGTGTTCCTTTCGAATCCATGGATGATTGGCAATGATGTAGTTATGACAGTAGAGGCATTTTTCAACCGGTGGCAATCCCGGATGTATCGACCGGCCCACATACGGATGACAGAATTGACATTGAATCGCCTTGACACCGGAATGGACCCTATGGCTAAATGGTATAGGTTGTTCGGGACCGATATTTCTTGCGGGCCAAACATAGAAAAAGTACATAAACCCGATCACCAATAGGATAATGAGTCCGGTATAGAACACCGCAACCGGGTTTTTTATCAGTAATACAGCATAGTCTCCGACAGCGGCAATAAAAACCATTGGCTTGCCTTTGGTGCCGATAATTACTGCCAGGATCAGAATCGTTATCAGTGTGAAGGTGGTGATAAGGACTTCCATCACGTCACCTCCCCATCGACAACTCTGACAAGTTCGGGAAACATGTTCAGAAAAAAGATGAGGGCAAGGGACATCAGGCCCAAAAAGCCCAAAAATATCAGCCCGTCGGTCAGACCTAAGGGAATTGCGGATACATGGGGATTTAGAGCCGGCCCGATGAGCAGAAAGTGCTCCAGGCAGATCCCCATGATAACAACCGTACAAAGAATACTCATAAACTGGGGCTTTGTTTTGATCTTTTTGTTTAGCAGAATGATGAACGGAATAATAAAACAGATGATAAAGACAAACCAGGCCAGAGAATTCCAAGGCTGCGTCATGGTTCGTTCAATAAGGTAGGCGGTTTCTTCAGGAATATTACCGTACCATATCACCACCAGTTGGACGTAGAAAAAGTCTCCCCAAACCAGACAAAAGGCAAAAAAGAGTTTGCCGATGTCATGGAAGTCCGACGGTTTCAGCTTGAATTCGATTTCCGGATTCAAATGCAGAATGGAAGCCAGGATAATGAGACCCCCCAAACCGATATAAAACGCCTTGACAAAGGTATAAGCGCCGAACAGCGTGGAATACCAGTGGGGATCCGTACTCATCACCAGATCGAAACCGATCAATGACAGAATCAGTGCAAATGCGAGTATATAAAGAATTCCGAAAATCGTCATTCGATCCCGACAGCGCTCGTCATCGGAAATGCTTCGATCCCATCGGCTATACAGGTGTTTCCGAATTCGGCCATGGGACACGGATCGATCCAGCTTCAGCCACAAGGCATGATAGAGATAGGCAAACCCCAACCCGTACAGGACAAGCAGCCCCATAAAATCTCTGGTAAACAGAAACGGAACGTTCAGCCAGACCTCTTTACCGTGCAGATCCTGATGTATCCAGGGAAAGATGTAATTTTTGCCCAAAAAGAGAATTAAAAAAAGGCCAAAAGAAACAGGAAAAAAGGCGGTGAAAGACTCGGCAAGGTTGGATAAAGGTCCGCTCCACCGGGCCTTAACGGTATGCATAACCACGGAAAAAAGAAGGCCGCCCTGAGCGATGGCCGACCACAGCAGGAAATTGATCAAATACGCCTGCCATGCCCTTTCAGGATGCCGGCCCGTAAGACCGAAAACAAAAGAACCGAAACCGATCACCACCAGCACCAGGCAAATCAGGATCACTGGTTTTTTTCGAAAAACACCTTCGTTGTTGTTATGGTTCGATGACATAATTTAGTTTTGAAAAACCTGATCCTCTGCGAAAGATCAGAGACAATTGGCTATGCCTGAAAAATCGCTGGAAGAGTTTGAAGTGAACTAAAGTATAAAGTGAGCTAAAGTTAATGAATTCTACCAAATTATATAAAATCATCGGAGCAGAGCGACTCCATAACTTTAGGCACTTTAGATCACTTTAGACACTTTTAACTTGTACAGTTTTAAGTAAAGCCCCTTCCAGGGGTTATATCAAAGCCGGTTCCTTTTTGCCCGGATTCTTTACTTAGTTTTTTGCTCACTGCCCCATAACGGGCTGCGGCCGAAACGTTCAAACCACCATTCCTCTGCCGAAAGATAGTTGCTCACTTCTTCTTTTGAGAAAGAAAATTCATAGTTTTTACAGTAATCGTTGATGAGCCTGTAGGCTTCAATGATTCGGGTGGTCATTTCTTTGCAAGTCTCTTTATCGGCTTTACACCGATCCGGATGCCATTTTTGGATCAATGCTCTGTATTGCGACTTGATATCTTTCGTGGTCGCACGTTCAGGCAAATCCAGTAACATCCGGGCGGTATTGATGTCTTCAAACAAGCCCATTTGAAATAACCTTTGCTTCGCCGCCTTTGCTTTGAAAAAAGTGTTTAAGTCCTTCCAGTTCTTCCGCTTTACACGACGCCATGACACCAAAACAATCTCCTGAACAGCGGGGGTCGTACTGCTCGAGCCCCTTGTATTCCGGAAGTTGCATCTGATGGATGAGCCCCACCACATTTCCGAATACAGCAAACAAAATGGTAAACTCAAAGCCAACGATAAAAAACGGTACCAGGGAAATCACCGGTTTCCCGCTGACAATGAGATGCCATTGAGAGGCGGTAAACATTGCCAGAAGAAAGCCGGCAAAAAAGCCGGTAATGCCGCCGGCCAGGGTGAAATAGCCCACCTTGCTTTTTTTCAATTCCAGGGCATCGGCTATTTTATGGCTGGGAATCGGACTGTGCACGCGATGCATCGGCCAGGGCGAATCCTTGATATCCCTGATGGCGGATATGGCTTGATTTTCATCCGTGAACAGACCCATGACCCGATATTCAGCCAGCATGATCTTCTCCTTGATCGAGGATTTCCTTCATTTCTGTCATGGACACCGACGGCAGATGTTTCACAAAGAGGAAGAAAAAGAAAAAGAACAGACAAAATGCGCCCAGCATGATGCCGAATTCAATCATCGTCGGCGAATAGAGCCCCCAGGCATGGGGGATAAATTCACGGCTCACACTGGAAATAATAATAACAAAACGCTCGTACCACATGCCGATATTGACACATATGGAAATGCCGAACAGCCAGAAAATCGTCGTCCGGATGTGTTTGATAAAGAAAAGCAAAGGGATAATAGTGTTGCAGACCACCATAATCCAGAACCCAATAGCGTAGTCGCCGGTGGGCCGGTATTTGAAAATGGCCACTTCCACGGGGTTATGGCTGTACCAGGCAATGAAAAATTCCGTGGCGTAGGCAAATCCCACAATCAGTCCGGTAAAAATGATGGTTTTGGCCACATTTTCCAAGACGCTGGTGGTGATAATTTTTTCATAATGAAAAACCTTTCGAAGGGGGATCATCAGGGTCAGCACCATGGCCAGCCCGGAGTGGATGGCGCCGGCCACAAAATAGGGCGCAAAAATTGTGGTGTGCCAGCCGGGTACAACGGCCAGAGCGAAATCCCATGACACCACGCTGTGCACGGAAATCACCAGAGGGGTGGCCAAGGCGGCGAAAAACAGATATCCCCGGGCGTAATGGCGCCACTGTTCGTGCGCGCCGGTCCATCCCAGGGAGATGACGGTAAAAATCTTCTTCCGAAGACCCGTTGCCCGGTCTCGCACCACAGCAAGATCCGGCAGCATCCCCGTGTACCAGAACAGCGAACTGACCGTCAAATAGGTACTGATGGCCACCACGTCGAACATTAACGGTGATTGAAAATTTTGCCAAAGATTCCGCTGGTTGGGCACCGGTAACATGTAAAACACCAACCAGACGCGACCCAGATGAATGAATGGAAAGAGCCCTGCAATACAGACCGCGAAAACCGTCATGGTTTCGGCGGCCCTGGCAATGGGATTTCGCCAGCCAGCCCTTAGCAGATGAAGTATGGCGGAAATCAGGGTCCCCGAATGTGCGATACCCACCCAGAAAACAAAATTGATGAGATAGGTTCCCCAGGCTACCGGAATGTTCATTCCGGCCACGCCGATACCCGTCAATATCTGATAGATCCAGCAGGCGGCGCCGGTCAGCACCCCCAGAAAAAGGATTCCAACGGTCACCCAGTAGCTGCGATCCGGTGGTTTCAGGGTGTCCAGCACGATTTGGTCGATTTTTGCAAATGTCAGTTCGGTCATATTAGCTTCATCTATAGAAACATAGCTGCCTATGTACGGCAATTATTCTTCAGCCCTACCAAAGGTTGTTCAGAGTGCCTAAAGTGAACTATAATGAGCTAAAGTTAAGGAATTCTGCCAATTATATTTTAATGACAGCGCGTTAGCGCTACCTCAACTTCCCCGATGAATACGGGATAAATAGGCACTTTAGATCACTTCAAACTTTAGGCACTTTTTTCACTTTTAATTTCTATATCTTTTGGACCACTTTTTTCAGATAAATCACCGCCGGTTTGGTGTTCAGATACCCCATCACCTGATACGCCCTCGGGTCCTGTACCAGCTGTCTAACGCGGCTTTTTTTGTCCATGAGATTCCCGAACAACAGGGCGCCGGTGGGGCAGGTTTGCACACATGCCGGAACGACTTCACCGTCTTTTATCATTCTCTTTTTATTTTTGGCGATGCCGTGCGCTTCCTTGATCCGTTGAATGCAAAACGAGCATTTTTCCATGACCCCTTTGCTGCGAACGGTAACATTTGGATTCAGCTGTAAGTTCATCGGTTCGGGCCACTGCCAGTCGAACCAGTTGAAGCGCCGCACTTTATAAGGACAGTTCTGGCTGCAAAACCGGGTACCGATACACCGGTTGTAGATCTGATTGTTGAGCCCCTCTTTGGAATGATGGGGGGCATAGACCGGGCAGACCGATTCGCACGGCGCATTGTCACAGTGCTGACACATCATGGGAAGAAACGTTATGTTGTCCATATGTTCGGGATCATGATACCGCTCCACCCTCAGCCACGACATCTCGCGGCCCTGGAGTATCCGCTCAATCCCCACCACACCGAGGTTGTTTTCCGCATAACAGGCCGCGGCACAGGCGCCGCACCCGATGCATTTGTCCAGGTCAACGACCATTGACCACCGATAATCCTTGTGATCGTGGGCCGGATAGAAATCCCGTTTGGAGTCGTACCCTTCCGGAAGCGGAAGCGTCAACGGAAAGTCGTTCATGGTCAACCCGTGTTTTTCATGGGGTTTCGCGTGCTTGAGTTCATCCAGCGAAACAGACAGCGCGATTTTCCGGCCGTGCTGGATTCGGCTGCCGTCGGTATGCGCCAGTTTTATGGCCTGGCCGGTTTTTTTAATAGAAACCGGATGCACGACAAATTCAGGTCCACCCGACGGATTTTTTATTTCAGGAGAAAGAAGAACCTTGGGGTTAAGCCCCATGCCTTGAGCATATCGGCCATAAGCGGTATGTCCCTGCCCCATGCTCATCAACAGGACATTGGACCGGATCCCTTGGCTTTCGTAAACTGGTGCCTCCAGTTGCCCCCATTGGGATCGAATTTTAACAACATCTCCCTGGGACAGTCCGTTTTTGGCCATGGTTTTCGGATGCACCAGAACCGGTGTGTGCCAGGCGACATTTGTCAACGGATCCGGAATTTCACACAACCAGGGAAGGTTTGCGCCTCGGCCGTCAAAGAACCGGATGGACGGTGCGGCAATGAACACCAAGTCCGCATCCAGAGACGCCTTTATGTTATTAAAAACATCGGCAACGGTATCCGATACCTCTCCATACCAACGGCCGGAAGCTTTTGAATTGAACGTTCCGCCTTGTCGGAAAAGCTGAAGCCGGTCTTTTTGATCCCGGATGCCGCCTTTTTTATCCAGGTATTTAAAAAGATAGGTTTTGAAATTATGAATCAGGGGATCATAATCGAAAGCGGTTTCAAAAAATACATCCCCGATATTGGGCGCGTTGGTCAGTCTGCCCATAGCCGGCTGCAAGGTGCCGCCGATGCCGGGTTTGCCTTCGTATTCACCCCATGTTTCAAGGGGCAGGGCTACCGGAAAAACAAGGTCGGCATACTGAGCCGTCTCATCCATAACATTCGTAAAACTGACAACAAAAATCGATTTCGCGTTCAGAGCGTCTTTGACACCACTTTCGGGCGGCAGGGAAAAAGCAGGATTGGTATTGTTGAGGAGCAACATTTCCACGGGCTCTTCTTTCAATTCCTTGAAGAAGTCCATGGTCTCGGACCGTTTCGCGGCAATTTCCACACGGTGCCGGTTTGCAAAATCGAAAAGGGTTAATTTTGGATCAAGAATGAAATTTAATAGATTGACAGCCACATTGGTCTGCAGATCGTTTCCTCCCGATGAACCGGTGCCGGTGCCAAGGATCAATGGCCTTGGCGATTCCATGAGCCGGGACAAGAGCATCTGAAAATGCTCGGCTGATATACCTGAATATCGGGTGACATCTATTCTGGTATACGGGGAAACTGTTCGAACCAAGAGTGAACGGAACGATTCCGGCAGATGTTGTCCTCGGCCGAGCTGAAGAACTTCGTTTATGAGTGCAAAAACAATGGCGCTTTCGCCACCTGGAGCACATGGCATCCATTGGTCCGCATTGGCGGCGGTTAGAGATTGATATGAGCTGATATGGAAAAACGGATTTTTTTTCCCGTTTTTCAAAGCATGCATGTCCTTGAACTTTTGGGCATACTCCACCGGAGACAGCCAGGTTTCCAAAAAATCCGCACCGAATGAGACCAGCATGTCGGCATCTTGAAGATGGTATGACACCAGTCCGTTAAGGCCGAAAACCTTTTCATTGGCAGATTTTAGGGATTCATAGGCAAAGGGCTCAAACACCAGAGGACCTGAAGATCGCCATTTTTCAAGGGATTGTGCAAACAGCTTCAAAAGGCTTTCACCTTCGATCTCCGTCAGCATCCGTACCCGATTCGGTCCTTTTGTTGCAGCTCCGGCAGCCTTATCTTTTAACAGCGCCAGGGCCTTTGAAAACGAAATCGGTTGCCATGTCTCTTTGGTTTTTATCAGGGGAGTTTTGATTCTGTCCGGGTGATATATTCTTTGCAGGGCGGATTGACCCCGCATGCAAAGTTTGCCGCAGTTGATGGGATGAAGAGGGTTCCCTTCGATTTTGATGATCCGCCCTTCCCTGTTTTTGGCTATAATTCCGCAACCCGCCGGGCACTCCCTGCAAGTCGTGGCATACCAGGCGGCTTTCCCGGTAACCATATCGTCCGGAGCATGAACCAGAGAGAAAAGAGTCTTATCTGCTTCAGAGGTGCACCCTGCAGTAATGGCGACGCTCCCCATCCCGGCAATTTTAAGAAATGTTCGCCGATCCATTTGCAGAAGTTTCTCCTTGTAAATCAGAACACAAAAACAATACAGGTGAAATGCAAAAAAAAGGGTTGGCCACAATAACACCTCCTAAAAAGAGTGGATGTTTTTTGAGGTGTCTTGCATTATATCGGCATGAAACAATTTTTGTCAAGCAGTGAAACCGCGTCATTAAGACATGTTTTAAATTTTTTTCATATGGGAAATATCATGGGTCAATTGAAATTCTTTTAAGCCCAAAAGCCACCCAGATATAAGAACCTTCTGGTATAAGCGATGCCGTCGTTCCATACACCTTCACCTGCTCTACAACGACAAATCCCCTTTGGGCGAGCGCCTTCTCTATAGACGCAGCATGGGCATCGTCGAAACCGGAGACCACCAGCAAGTCTCCCTTTAGTGGCAAGAGGCGACGGTAGTGATCGAACATTTCCATATGCGTGGGCGCCTGGAGGTTCGCCAGGATCAAGTTGAATTGACCTGAAACAGCATCTGCCGATCCAAGAAAGAATTTGAACCGATCTTCCATCTGATTCAAGGCTGAATTTTGGTTGGAAGTCCGTATGGCCTCCATCCAAATATCGCACCCCAGTGCGGTTCCGCCGTTTTTCAGGGCCGCCGCAAGCCCTAATATTCCTGAGCCGCAGCCGATGTCCAGGATTCGGGCGTCTTTTTTAACTTCTAATCGATTCAGGATGGTCAGCGCTGCTTTTGTCGAGGGGTGAGCCGGGGGAAATGAACGGTGGGACTTCAGGACCAGGCAGTCTTCTCCCATTTTGGGCTTTCTGATACTGTAGGGAGACCGGATGACTAAATTTCCTATGCGGTAGAACATCTATTAAACCAATTCTGTTGTTCACCCACTCAATGTGCGCTCAAAGAGAGTAAAACCCAACGTTGCAAGAGATAGGGTAAATGCACCTATTCTTCCATTTTAGACAGACAGTCCATAAAATCATCGGCAAATTTGGACTGGAGCCTATCCTCCTGTCCAAATTCTGAGACATCTGTGGCCACATTTCGTTTAGCACCGTATTCAACGTCCCATCCCTTGGCTTTCAGCATCTCGATCAGTTTTTCAGCCTGTTCTTTTGTGGCATCTTCGCCAATGTTTCGTTCCATAATAAAGAATTTCATATAATTTTCCTTTGGTCAGATTTTTTTATGAATATCTATATAACATAATTAACATCAATGGGGCAACATGTCCTTAGTCATCCAACATTCAATGATAAAAATCTTTAAGCCGGTAAGAGGAAAGAGAAAAGGGGAAAGAGGAAATAGGATAAGGGAAACCACCCCGCCCGCCTCGCCTGAGCGAGAGCGATGGCGGGCAGGGGATAATTACGAATAAATACAAAAATTTTTCTATTTTCTAAAAAACAAGAATAGGATATGTCTTGAAAACTCCCTTACAAACTGATTGTATTGATTGTAAAAAGGAGAATGAAAATGAAAGATCGTTATTATATTTTTCCGGTGGGCGTTATTAAAAAAGAGAATGAAAATGTCCGGATTGAAGTTTATAAAGAATACCGTGATGCGCTTTTGGGATTGGATGGTTTCTCTCACATTACCGTCTGTTACTGGTTTCATGAAAATGATACCCCTGAGAAAAGAAAAACCATGCAGGTGCATCCAAGAAAAAACAAACGAAATCCGTTAAGTGGCGTGTTTGCTACCCATTCACCCTTAAGACCCAATCTGATTGCGCTGTCTACTTGTAAAATACTGTCCATAAAAGACACTACCATTTTTATTGAAAAAATAGATGCGCTCGACGGCTCTCCGGTCATCGATATTAAATGTTTTATCCCCAGCCGTGAGTTGGGGTCCGATATTAGGTTGCCCGACTGGGTGTAACAAGAGAGTAAAGAATCCTGATCCAAAGGACCAGGCTTTGGTTGACTCCTGAAAGGGGTTGTTTTACTTAAATTCGCTTAAGTTAAAAGTGTCTAAAATGATCTAAAG
>Ga0224498_10000094_pt1 | contig 20521 bp, 10 predicted proteins | sample SF_Jul11_sed_USG_5_FD_167971 | JGI IMG/M metagenome (GOLD analysis project Ga0224498, IMG submission 167971) | Sediment microbial communities from San Francisco Bay, California, United States - SF_Jul11_sed_USGS_21 | ecosystem: Environmental > Aquatic > Marine > Sediment | place: USA...
AAATTACAGATATCTTGGATCTTGATACTGCAACCACTGAGATAATCCCAATCAACAATACAAACAATGCAACTAGCTCAAATTCTGGTATGACAGACGTTCCAATAATTTCAATCTCATCTGTATTTTCTGCAAATTCCACAGATATGGTCCTCTCTGTATTTGTTGCAATTTCATCAAAATCAACCTCCTCTTCATCTACTAGAACGTAAAAAGAGTCATCCATATCACCTAGTCTTGCGTCAATTATGTCGCGCGGTAAAGTAATTGATAGCATTCCCTGCTCAGCTGCATCCATCTTGATGATTAGTGACTCTGTACCTGGATAAATGTCACGTATGCTGCCCATTGTTATGTCATAGTTTAGCATTATTTCCATATCCTCAACATTCATCAGAAATTTGGTCGGTACAATTCCAGTCTTGTTTTCAGATGTATCTAAAGTTGGAGTTTCTACATTGGCAATTTCAGTCTTGTTTTTCAAGAGTTGTATGCCTTCACTTTCTACAGAACTTTCCATGTATGCGATGTCTTTTACTGTTATGACTCCATTCATCCATGGATAAACGGTACAAAAATACTCAAAATTACCTGGCGTTGTAAACATGTGGGAAAACACTCCGCCTGGTATTATCAAACCCGAGTCAAATCTTCCATCAGTCCCGTTTTGAACAGTTCCGCTAGTCACTGTATGTGAGACAGAATCTCCATTTATCCATGTCACACTAGATCCTTTGTTGATCTCTATGTGATGTGGGACAAAGCATTCGTTTGTTTCCTGACATCGGGGATTCGAAGAACCTGTCTGTGTTCGTATTGTTTCAGCATATGCGGGAAGAATTAATGTGGCAATCATAACTATCGTCATTCCATAAAGTATTATCTTTACCATTGAGTTCAATTAGACTTGCAGTAGAAAACAAAAAAGGTTTCTAAACTGTAATTATTTTTGGGTGTAATGTTTTTTGTTTTTGTTTATTTCTTGCCTTTTATACAAATGATTCATCAATTTTTGTGAAATTACAATTACCTGGAAAGAAACAATCTGGTAAAGAAACTATTCTAGAAAATAAATCAAAGAAAAAGAAAAGTCCTTCCGATTTTGCTTACAGTTATAGTATCATTCCAACCAATTTCATCAATTTATCAGAAGAGTCACAAGTACAAAGACTAGGCCAGTTCTTTGACATTCTCAATGTCATTGATGACCGCATTAAAATCACAATGTCAAGGAGGATAGTGCCAATTACGGTGGAAGGACAGATTCAAAACATGCCTGTAATGCAGGTGCATCTTGAATCACACACGCCAATTGCCGATACCCTGGAGCAAAATAGACTGGAGTACATTTCAGGTGTCACCCCTCCTAATTTTCAGATAAAAAAAGAACATTTCTCCATGATGGAACTTGTAGAGATAATTCCAGATGATATAAGCAACAACAATGATTATGGTGAGACTAACACTGGAGAGAAAATATTCTCAAGGACCTTTACACTTGATGAAATCCCTGCAACTTTACCTTATGCATGGATTACCAGAATTTTTGATATCTGCTCCCAGATACAAATGTGGTACAATCCACTTGACAAAGACGAGGCAATTACCAGAATGGTCAGATTCAAAAATATCATTTACGATGATGCAAAATCAAACAGGGTCACATCAGAGTTATTCAAGAGGGCAGATGATGCTGAGAACTCTTTGAGAAAAGACACAACCCGACTTTATGAGGTAATAGTGAATTGCACTGTAGTTGGAGAAGACAGAAAATCTCTCAAGGAAAACTGCAAGACATTCAAGAAGCATCTCAAGAGGTATGGTGGGCATTTTAGCGCAGTTTCTGCAAAACAGGCAGCAATGCTATGCGAAGGATTTGGAAAAAAGATTACCTTTGACAGAGGGTCATGTGCAATCCTGTACTCGTTTGCATCAGCTGACATGCTTGAGATTCCTGATGGCATTCCGTTGGGAATTAACATGGACTCAAAAGGTCCGATAATATTTGACATTGGCAAGCGCACCAACTACAACATTGCAATTATTGGTAAGTCCGGTTCAGGAAAGTCATTTACCGTCAAAATTTTGCTGAATCGTTTGCTAAAAAAGTTTCCAGAGTCTTATGTTTATGTGATTGATCCGATGGGAGAATACTCCAAGATTGCTGACTTTTTTGGAATGGATGTCTTGTATCTCAAGGATGAACAAGATCAGCTGGGTTTGGATCCGTTTGTTTTGCTTGATCCGCTTGATGCAGCAGACATTCTTGCTGAAATCACAAACGCACCTGCTGATGTAAAGAGGCAATTTCAGACATATTGTGGAAAGGCCAAAACCTTTGAAGAATTCTTTGAGATGATCCCAAAAAAATACAAGGACAGTCTTATCAATCTGAAGAGAGGCCCGCTATCTCGAATAATTTTGGGCGAGCCGAAACTCAACTCTCAGAGAAAGGTGATAATGTCAATGGAGGGCGCAACTGGATCGGAAACTGAACAAATGATTTTGTTGTTACTGTTAAACAAGATATTCAAAATTTGCAATGACTTGCCTGCAAGAACCAGAAAGATTGTCCTAATTGACGAAGCCTGGATGTTGTTGCGAATGAAAAATGCCGCAAAATATGTCAACATGATTGTTCGCATGGGAAGAAAACTCAACATAACATTTGGATTCATCTCCCAAAGACTGGAGGATATCTCAAAAGAGGATGATTCGGGAATTGGCAAAATAATTGACAACATGGAGACCAAAATCATTCTAGGATTAGAAGAGCAGGCAGCAGAAACTGCAAGAAGTGTTCTCAGACTGTCCGATTCTGAAACCAACAAAATTCGTGCATTTAACGCAGGTCATGCGTTGTTTCTTACAAAGAATCACAGAATTCATGCAAAGTTTATGCCGACTTTACAGGAAAGAGAGATGTTTGATACTACTCCCCTTTAATTTTTTCAGACAAAAAGAAAAGATTTGAATTTAATATTCCAAATAGTACAATTCAAAGAAATGATCATGTGCAAATTAGAGAAAGGATTCTAAACATACGTCACAACAAAGAAAACTATCTGGAATTAACAAGTCAACTTTATGGTACCTAAAAAAGAACCTAAAATCAGGAAAGAAACCCGGAATCTACAGGAAGGTATTAGAAAAGATAGATTCTTCCTGTGTCTAACTCTTACACTCCTGATTTCTACCTGATGAGTACCTAGAAAACCCCTTAACAGTGCCCTGAAAATCTCCTGATTCTCTCCTATGTAATACCTGAAAGATATTTGAGGATCTGAAAACTTTTTAGTATTTTATGCCCTTGAAACAATTTTGTGACTTACTTTTAATAGATTCACAATCAATCGTGAAAAAGTAAGAGTTGTCCATTAACAGTTAGAAAGTGGTAAATTTTGACCTCTTTAATGCCAAATTTCTTTAAAAATAGAGTTCTGAACCATTTGGATTTTCACAGGCAGAGAGATTTGGTTTGTAGACTGTATATTTATGAAACTCTGAAGATTTAGAATATCCATCTACCTATCATTTGCGGTTTATACTTGATTTCAGTGCGTACATCCCATAGTAATGGAGAATCAAATTTCTAACAATTTTAAAAATTTCCGACGTTCTTTTTAGTATGATTTTATGATAGGATTCATTGACTAATCTTACCTTCTACGGGGGTGTAAATGAAATTGGAGGTAACAAAATACTTCTGGAAGACAAAGATACTCGTGTTTTTCTAGATTTTGGTAAGGGGTTTACACGTAGGGCAAAATATTTTGAAAATTACATCAATCCACGAGTAACTAATGGAATTACTGATTTTCTAACTATGGGATTAGTTCCAGATATTTCAGGTATCTATCGTGATGATCTGTTAGAACTGGGAGGAAAAAAACCCGAAGAACCTGAAATTGATGCAATATTATTATCACATGCACATTCTGATCATGCAGATTACATTTCATTTCTAAATGAAAAAATTCCAGTCTATATGGGAAAAGGATGCGAATTAATTCTCAAAGCACTAGCTGATAGAGGAAGAACTTTTGAAAGAGAGATTATAGATTATTCTCCAAAACCATACAAATATGGACAAAAACCTATTGAACGTGACATTCGAACATTTAGAACTGGTGACAAATTTACTATTGGTTCATTAGAAGTAGAACCAATACATGTTGATCATTCAGTTCCTGGTGCATATGGATTTATCATTTATACTTCTGAAGGTCCAATTGTTTATACTGGAGATTTACGTCTTCATGGAACAAATTCACAGATGACATGGGATTTTGTAGAAAAAGCATCAGAGGTAAATCCTATTGCAATGATTACAGAAGGAACTAGAATTGATGTTCCAATGAAAAAAGAGAGTGAAGAAACTGTATTTCGTGACTCTTACAAAATTGTTTCAAATACTAATAGACTTGTACTCGCTGATTTTAATTTCAAAGATATTGATCGATTACGAACATTTTATGACATTGCAAAAAAATCAGGAAGAAAACTTGTCATTAAACTAAATGATGCACACTTTCTCAAACATTTAGAAGAGGATCAACATCTAGATATTCCTAAACTTGATGATGAACATATTGCACTTTATCTCCCAAAAAGAAAATCTGGAAAATATGATGATAAAGACTATACAGAAAAAGAAAGACAATTTTTGAATCTAAGTAATGTGTGGACTGCAGATCAAATTGCAAAAAACGAAGCAAATTCTCTTTGTTGTATTGGTTTTTACAGTTTTACATCATTAATTGATATGAATCTAGATTTTGGTGCTCATTACATTCATTCTGCAAGTGAGCCCTATAATGAGGAGCAAGAGATTTCTCAAGATAGGGTAGATTCATGGCTTGAGCATTTTGGTATGTCTAGGCATCAGAGTCACTGTTCAGGACATGCAACAGGCACAGATTTGCTTGAAATTGTAAAAAATATCTCCCCAAAATCCATCTATCCAGTACATACAGAGCATCCAGAAATTTATCAAAAGTCAGTTGAAGATACTATTTTGATTAAAGAAGGAACAAAATATTCACTTTAGTTTTCTTGTGATTGTCTTTGATAAAATTCAATTAAATGAATAAGATCATCATAATAAACTTGAATTTTTCTCACAATATGAGGTGTCAAATCTTTACTATGTGCTGGTAAATTTCTGTAAGGAGACAATTCAGACAATTTAACTCTTAATGCATTTGCATCATGAAAAATTCTTTCAAAATAGTTCTTCCAATTTTTATCAGATAATAAAATTAAATGAAGATCAGAAAAATATGTCTCTTCTATAAAATCATAATTAGGAATTTGTAAAACTTTTTTATAGATTTTTCCTTTTTGTTTTTCTAATTTTACAGATTCTTTAACTGTTGGATGAATTTTATTTTCCCACCAATTAAGATCATCCTTTGATAATTCTTCTGTAATTAACCTACGAATTCTTTTTTCTAAATTTGTAATTAAACCCATTGGAGTCATGAATGTAGTTTCTGTACCAATATGTTTTATTCTTCCAACTTTACTATCTTCACAAATTACCTTGATCCCACTCTCGTTCATTGCATCAGAAGTAATAATTTCTTTAACATAACATGAAACTAATTCTGAGCTTTTATTCTCTTCTTCAATTATTACTCTCATACCAATTTCTATGTTTATTCTATATCTAGGATCTAATGATTTTTGAGAAGTCATTACAACTATAACAAATCTGAATATGATCCAATCTGTCGAAGTGTTTCTTTAATCAAATCTAAATCGTGTTTTGTCATCTTACCATCAGATGCATCAACTTTTAATTTCAAATCTTTGTAATGCGATGCTATTTTTAATAACATTTGACTAATATTGTTTATTTGTCCTTCAGGAACAGTAAATCCAAAGTCTAGATTTTTTATTGAATCATCTAATGGTTCTTCTCCACTACCTGAAGTAGACTCAATATGGGATTCATAATGTGTTTCTAGTTCTTCCTTACTGTTTGCTTTATGACCACATTTATCACAGAAATGTTCTGGATCTTCTTCACAAAAAGATGCTTGAAGTAATATCTCTCCAGATTCAAAACTAACCTGAGTAGATTTTTTAAATAATTTTGGAACAGGAACATCATTTTCAAGTTCACCAATTCCAAATTCTCCATTTAAAACTCCCTCTATTATGGCACGCTCTAAAACATTTTTGTGGATTGGTCTTCTTTCACCTGGTGTTCTAAGCATAGACTCATAGAGATTTGATGTTTCTACATATTTTTGATCTTTTAGATAATGAGTTTTCAAAAATAATGCTCCCAACTGTGGATGAATTTGAGATTCCTCTACAAGATCATCATAAATAATCTCATCAATTCCTTTGTTTGCTACAAGTGGAATATTCAAATGATGTTTAACTGGTCCTTCTTTTTCAGGAAGATACAAAATACTATAATATTCTTTTATTAGATCATTTAATCGCTCATTTTCTTTTTTGAGTTCACTGTTAAGTGTTACAACCTGTTCTTCTTTAAGAGTAATTTGTGGATCTGCTTTAATTTTTTCCCATGCGATTTTACTTTTTAGTGAATTTAGAAATTTCCTTTTTTCACTATCAGATGGTGCTAAAAACAACATGTTATTTCTATACACTCTTGGAGACTCTCCAATAGTTTCATAGATTGATTGAATTAATTGAATATCATTTTCTTTCATAAGAATTAATTTTAGAGAATGTGAATTTTCTACATCTTTAGGACTTGTTGGCCACAATGATACACGAAAATTCTGAGTTTTTCCAATATTGTTTTTGATTAATGTTTTTTCAGCCTCATCAATATCTCTTTGTTTGATATTTTCCATAGTGTCAACTTTGATTTTTAAAATATTTGCTTCTTTTGTAAAGAGATACTTTTCATTTGTGATATTTAGATAAAATAGATGATTTCGAAATTGGTTAAGCACTTCACTAATTTGGGCAGCAGGAATTCCTCGTGAACATGTTGCTCTCTTAATTTCTGCCTCTGTAGCCCCATTAATTCCAGTTGTGCCAGAATGTGAATACATAAAGATTGCAGTAGCAGCCCTAATTCCCAACTGTTTTCCTTTGTATTGGTCTGGAACCATCTGATTTACTTTTAAGGCTCCTGAATCAAGACTGTTGATATCTTTTGCAATAACACTGTGAAATTGAGTATCAAGATAACCTATCAATTCCTGTTGAATTTCATTATTGTTCAAATCAAAGTCCCCTAAACTGATAAATTGTTTGTCACTTGTTGCTAGAGAACCTATCACAAGGGACAGTAATCGCAAAACTCCTCGTGTTCTTTGAAATTTAGTAATTGTTCCCCATCTTTTGTATAACACATCAATGACTTGAGGTAAAAACGGATAACTTTTATAAAATTCTTCTCGATATTGTGATACTTGCATTCCTTCAGGAATTAATCCTTCGCCATCACAATAATTAACAAAATCTTCTACGATCTTTTCTGCCCTATCTCTTATTTCTGAATCTGTTGATGAAAATAATCTCTGTCGTATGATTCTAGGTATATCGTTATCAGAAACTGGAGTGATTGTGTCTTTTGTTCTTCCTGCAAATTTTTGTAATTGTTCATACAGTTCAGTGTATCTTGCATCCCCTAATTGTTCATTTGCACTTGATGGTAATGTTACAACAACACAAACTTGAGATAAACCACTAACTGCTTCACTGAGTTCTTGAACAAATGCAATTGTTTGTTGAGCTAGAGTTGATTGTTCTACTTTTATGCCATCAGATCTATTCACATAATGTAATAATTCATCAATTAATATCAAAATAGGTTGGTTTTGTGTTTCAAGCACATTTCTTAATACTTCACCACCATGAGAGACATTTCCTGCAAGTTTATCAATTTTTCCAGTTAATTGCTCTTCTATCATACCCCACAATGTTTGTGTATTAGGATCAATCTCATTTCCAACAAGAACTACTGGTTTTACATTCCATTCAATACATTTGTGGTACAATGCAATTAACGTGTGTGTTTTACCTCCTCCAAACGGTGTGGATATGGAACGGAAATGACCACCACCCTTTCCATCTAGTCTTTCTTTAATAGAATCTAGGATTTTTTTAAGATTATCAGTAAGATATGTTTTTTCAAAAAATGTTTTTGAATCTTTATACTCATCAGATCCTCTTTTATTGTATACATCCCAAAGCTTTGCTGCATATACTTCACCTGAATAATTTTGAGATAAGATGTCTTTATGGGGAATTGAAATTTCGTGAAAAGCCATAAGTATGAAATTATTTCATATACATCTTAATTAAAATAGTTTGGCTTGATTTGTACCTTGAGAATTATCTGATTTGAAACCTGTAAGAAATCCATCTAGCCATTTTTTTTCTATACTTTCTAGAGGTAATGATTCTGAAATTGCTTGTGCAACACGCTTGAAAACTTCACTATTTTTGTATCCTTTATCTTCGAGAAATTTATCAACTGCTTCTTTCTTTCCTTTCCTCCAAATCTGAAGTGTTTTATGTAAAATATCAATCAAATCATAAGAATCTGATAACTCTTTTTCAGTTCTTTCATCAGGACCTAAAACACGAATGAATTCTTTATCTTTTATTATGAAACCTTTATTCCATTCATGTTCTATGTCAATACCTACACTTTGTGCCATCTTTAATGCTCCATCAAAAGATATCTTTGTCTCACCATATGCCCATCTCCATAAAATGTAAAATCGTGTCATTTGTGAAATTTCATCAGAGAATTCTCCTTTGATTACCTTGTTAATGGCATAGTCTGTGACATTTTTTCGTGTATCTTCTAGTAATTTCAAAACTGAAATTTGTTCATCTTTATCATCTACTACTTTTTCATATTTTCCAAATACTTCAATGGCTGAACCAATTGCAGAGATAAAGAAATCTGCACCCAAAATTCCCTCAGTCCATAATTGTTCTAATTTTTTGTTAAGATATTGTTTTAATTCCTTTTTTACATCTCTGTAAAACCCAATAGGTTCTTTTTTCCATTTTCTACAAACCATATAAATTGAAGAAGCAAGAGCTGCTGATTCACTTGCTCTTAATCTTTTAGGCATTTCTGTGTTTATAGGCCATGCAGCTGTAATTACTAAACCTGAATCAAGTAATGAATTGATTAAAGTTTCCCATCCATCTGTTGATTTATGTGCATAAACTATTGTAGCTGTTCCATCTGTTTTTAAAACACGTGATATTTCAAAAAAAGATTCTTTTAACATTCTTTCAAAGAAATCTTTTGAATTTTCAGTAGAATTTTTTTCAGGCTGTGCAATTATTTCCTTATGTTTTGGTGTTAATGGTGTAGAAAATAATTCTGGATATAAGAAACCAACTGATCTTTTTAACCAGACATAGAAAAAATCAGATAGATGAGAATATGGAATATTATCATAATAGGGTGGATCTGTGAATACCCCATCAAAATATTCATCAGGATAAGGGATATTTGTTGCAGAAGAATTTGTCACTATACCTGGTTTTTTTGATATAGATAGTGATGAAATAAGGGATAAAACATCTTTAAACAATTCTTCAAAACTTCTTGAGGCTCCAAACAACACATTTGTTTCTGGATAATCCCAAATCATTGGAATTGCTTGTCTACCAAAAATATCTGCAATTTTTTCTCCATTTGGTTGCCATCTACAAAATTCATTTGAGGAAGAAGCTATTTTATCAATTAAAAGTGCTAAATATGATGCTACGGCCTTCGCATATTCAGGATTATTGCTTTCCTCTAGAATTTTTGTATGTGCATCATGTAATTTCTCAATTAATGTGATTAAAACCAATTTTTGTCTTTCATTGAATAAATCTCCCCATGTTTCTAATCCATAGCGTTGTATTCTAAATCCTAATGTACCAATTGGTGGTAACTTTTCGTCTGGGATTGGACTAATTCCAATTTTTTTACTAATCTTTTTTTCTTTTTCACTTAGATATTTTCTTGATTTTTCAAAAGATTCTAAATCTTTGGTATTAGGTAGTCTGTACTGTTTTCGCCGTTTTTGTCCATTTTGATACACAATTGCTATCAATTTTCTTCCAGATTTTTTATTTTGAAATAAATTTCTAGTAGTTGTTGCATCACTAGTATGATTACAAAAGAGACATTTGACAATTGCTCTTGAAATTGTACCTATTGAAGGATCAAATGTTTTTGGAATTAATTTATTATCTTCAATTAATGTAAATGTAAGATCATTTTTTTTAACATTTGGATATAATACAATTTTTCTTGTATTATTTGCAAGCCAATATTGTCGTAGCAAAGGAATTTCTTTTCTACATTTAGGATTTTGACAAGGGATTGTTTTTGACCATAAATAACAAGTTATTTTAGATTTTTTATCATTACTATCGTAAATAAATGATAATTCTTTTCTCATTTGTTCTAAAATTATATATCCCCATTTTTCTACATCTCTTGCTAAATTATTTGGATATTCATTTTTAATAACATTTTTTTTGTTATCTTTTTTAGAAAATTGATTTGGAAATTCCAAAATGCATTTTAATATTAATGTGGCAACAGGATTATAATCACTAGCATATGTTTCACATCCTAATCTTAATGCTTCTAGGGGTATAGATCCACCACCTGCAAATGGATCCAAAATTTTTGGTGGGATATTATGATTATTTTTTAGTATATCTTGTTGCGCTTTTTTTAACATAGTTAGATTAAATGTATTATTCCAACTAGACATCTTTGAAACAAATTCTTTAGTATTTTCTTTTTGTGAGAAATCTATAGGTATTAGTGCTGTGTAATTTGTTGACCGAGATGTAGCTAATGGTCTTCTTGCCCACCAAATATGTAATGTTGCAATATTGTTAATTCGTATGCTTTTCTCTCTTGCAGATTCTTTTCCTACTTCTTTGATTGGAAAATCTTCTTCAATAAATCTACGTTCCATACATGGACTTCTCTTTTATTTCTGATGCATCAACCAAATAATGAATGTCTAATTTTGGATCTAGATTATGTGCAGGATCTTGAATGATTAGAGGTTTTAATTCTGTTCCTGGATGGTCTTTTGTATTCCAAACGACATAAAGATAATAGTCTTCAGCAAGATGTTTTGCTTTAAACCATTCATTCTTTGAGAGTGCTACTGCACCAACTCCATTTCTTCCCTTCACTTCAATATAGCGAGTGTTTCCTTCCATATCAATTGATTTTACATCATATCCAGGACCAATAATTTTTGAAACATCAATTGGAGTTCTACCCTGTTCTGTTTCATACTTCATTACTACTTCCATAGCTACTTTTTCAGATTCAGCATTTTCCTTCATTTCATCTTGAATCACGCTGGGGGAAACTACTCTAATTATGCCTAGAAATACAGGCGTACTGATTGTTAGACTTTTCTCTCTTAGAATCAAATCTTCAAGATGTTTTTTGTTATCCATATACTGTCTTTGCCTTTCTTCTTTGTTGCGTATGGCAAGATCAACATTTTCTCCTTTTTCCTTTCTTGTTCTAAGTTGTAAGAGATCAGAATCATGATCAAAAATTAATTTTTGAAGTGATTGTATTCCATACTTTTCTTTGATTTCTGCCTGTCTATTTCTTTCTTCTAGTAATTCTTTTTGATAACTTCTTAATGTTTTGATAACTTCTGACTGTGCTTTATTTTTCAGATTTTCAATATCAACTGAACTATCACTTTTTGTTGTTGATTCTTGCAAATCCCAAAGAATTGTTGGCTGGATAAATTCTATTGTGTTTGTTTTTGAATCCACATAGTATGAAAATAGTCGTTTACCTGCAATTCTTCCAGTACCATCATTGATAGCACCTTCAAAAAATAGAATTTCTCCATTTAGATGTCCAGAATGATCAATGAATTCTGCACCTTTTTGTAAATCTGCTGAAAATGATCTGCTAATCCACTCTAGTACAGCTTCAAAGAGTGGATGACCAAATGTGATAAACTCTGCGTCTTGATCTTTTGAACCTACTTCTTTGTCAAATGTAATTTTTGGATATGAGTTAAGTGTTGGTCCAAATGATTTTTTTAAATCATCTTCTTTTGTGATGTTTCTAATCCAATAGGGAATGGAATCAATTGCATAAAGTGATCTTGGTCTGTCTCTGATTTTTCCTTCTGCTTTTGTAAATGCCTTTTTGAAAAACTCAGCAGTGTATTCTGGAATTAGCTTATTCTCTCTTGCTTTTTCTCTCAAATCCTTGATTTGAGTAAAATCAATATGCTTTGTGGCTAGTGTATCGCCTAAATTCTCTCTAATTTTTTTAATATATTCTGCATCAACAGTTATTTCTAATTCCTGTAAAATCTCTTCTTCTGTTCTTGCGCCCATTGCAGCATCAGTTAAAAGTTTAGAAAGATCTTTCCCATAGTAAATTTCGCCAATCACATCGTATACCTTGTCACTACCTAGTTTTGATTTTATTTCTGCTAGTTTTTCAAATAATCTTTTAAAAATTCTACCTTCAATTGTATCTTGCGCAATTAAATTGTAAACAAACACTTCAAATTTTTGCCCATACCTGTGAACTCTACCCATTCTTTGTTCTAGTCTATTTGGATTCCATGGAATATCATAATTGATCATCAAATGACAAAATTGTAAATTAATACCCTCACCTGCGGCTTCTGTTGCTACCATGACTTGTGTCTGAGTTTTGAATGTTTTTTCAGCTTCAATTCTTTCTAAGAGCTGCATTCCGCCATGAATAGTACTAACTGTATATCCCCAACTTTTAATTCGTTTTTCTAGATACTCTAACGTATCTTTTGATTCAGTAAAAATCAAGATTTTCTTATTCAATGATTTTGCTTCTAGTTCTTTCATTGCTTCTTTGAGTTTCTGTAATTTGACTTCTGCTTCTTGATCAATTACATTTTTTGTATCATTGATTAATTCTTCAAGTATGTGGATTTCTTTTTTTAACTCCTCTTTGTTTTCTGCAATGCTAAGTGTTTCCCAAATTCTTTCTTGTTCCCATCTTTCATCTTCACTTAAATCCTCAGTATCATCAAAATCAAATATTTTAGGTGTGGATTTTTTTGATTTCTCAAAGTCTTCCATAATATCTTTTAATCTGTCTCTTCTACGTTGAAGTGATTTCCATAAAGCAAAACTGCTTGATGCTAATCTCCTTTGTAAAATAATTAATGCAAATCCAATGTTTCTTTTTTTCTCCGAAGATAGTGCTTTGTTGTATTGATTTCTTACATATTCTGTAATTTTTCTATACAGATCACGCTCAGGTCCGGATAAATTGTAAGATGGAGTTAAGACATGACGTGGTAAGAATAGAGGTTTACCATCAAAGTCTTTCATGTCTTCTTTGATTCGTCTTAAAAATAACGAATTTTCATCTTTTTCAATTGATTCTTCAAGCATTTCAGGCGTAGCAAAGAAACCTGGTTCTAAAAGATCCAAAAATAACCTAAAATTTTCAGTGTCTCCTTTGTGTGGTGTGGCAGTTAGAAAAAGTAAATGTTCTGAATTTGTGGATAAAATCTCTCCGAGTTTATATCTTCCAGTTTTTGTTACGCTGTCACTATACTTGTATGCAGCCATCTTATGTGCCTCATCAATTATGATTAATTCAAATTGAGACGATTGTAGTGATGGTAAAATCTCGTCTCTTTTTGCAAAATCCATTGAAGTGATAAGTTGATTTTCTTTTGTCCAAACATTTTCTCCATATAGAGCATTTGTAGAACCCCTATCTGCAATTACAAAAGTTTCTTCAAATTTATCTTTGAGTTCTCGTCTCCATTGATCTTTGAGATGACCTGGAACAACAATTAAAATCCTACTAACCAAATGCCTTAACTTCATTTCTTTAATGATTAATCCTGCCATGATTGTTTTTCCTGCACCAGGATCATGAGCTAACAAAAATCTAATTCGAGGTAATTTTAGAACATGACCATACACTGCTTCAATTTGGTGTGGTAGTGGATCCACTTTTGATGTATTCATTGCTAATAATGGATCATAAAGTGATGCAAAACGATAACGAATTGTTTCTAAAGCTAAAAAGACCTTCCAAGGTTCACTTGAAAAATCACAATCAATTGTTTTAAGACTAATGTGTGATAGTTCTTCTTTTGATAAAATTACATCAACATGTATTCCTGTAGGAATTCGTGAACCGACAATATTGATGTCATCTCCAAAGTCCTCAATCTTTTTTATCTCAACAGGATCTGGCCACTTAGGACCTTCTATGATTGCACCAACTTTTAATTCAGAAATATCCAATATTGAATTGACTGTTGATTTATGAATAAGTCTTACGTAAATTCATACTTTGAAAAATCAATTTTCTATTCTAGGTGCCAAATAATATTCTACTTTTGTCAGAGATGGCATCTCAAATAACATGTGCATTGCAGTCTGTGATCCATATTCCATATTGACATTATTGCTTGCTTTACCGATATTTCTAATAATTTTAGCCATAAATTCAAGGCTATATACTGAAGAACTATTTTGAGTTACTTCTAATAATGATAGTTCGACATTTCCTTTTTCAATATCAACTTCTGCTTTTCCAATATTTCCTGAACCACTAAATTGAATTTTTTCAGGAATACATGAAATTGTAACATTTTCTGAGACTCTTTCAATGTTTGATATTATTTTTGCAAGTGTAGCGGGTGATAAAGAAATCTTACTTGTTGCTTCGATTTTTGGAATTTGTGTATTTACCTCAGATCTTTCAATCAGGTTTAGATCATATTTCATTTGTAAACTTCCTTTGATTGAAATTTTCATTTTATGTGGATTGTCAATAATCAGTTCAACAAGATCTTCATTTGATGCTGAATTTACAATATTTTTAAAATCACTTACTGAAATACCAAAAAAAGTTGCATGACAATCAAAGAACTCAAATGATGACTTTGGAAATGTTATCTCTAATAGTGCAATATGAGCAGGATCTATTCCTCTAAAAGTAATCCCTTCTTGATTACAAATGAACATTGCTTCATCTGCAATATCTCCTATTGCTTGTAGGATTGCTTTCCATTCTCCTATGTTAGTAAATCTAGCTTCTAGTAACAAAATCTGAAATTATGACAGTAATGGATCTTAAATGCTTTCTCGTTTATCGATAAATGATAAAGTAGATCTAATATGCATTAGATAAAAAATATAATTTGTATAAATATATGCGAAACCAAATAACTCATCTTAGATCAAATATGAATCAAAATAAATTCATACCTTTGTTAGTTGAATGAATAATAGTTTCAGTTAAAGATCCTTGGTCAACCCCGTTTATCTTCGTAAATCTAGTTAACCATTCTAGTTTATCAGAATTAAACGATTTGTACACAATTATGATTTAGATCTAAGACAACATAAATTCGGAATTAAGACAAAACACCATCTAAACCTAAAAGGATTCAGACTACAAACTATAACGTTGGTGAAGAAAAAAGGCCTACTTCTATATTCACTTGCACATTATACTCCCAACTCAATTTGAACCATTATCACAGATTTCTTTCCTTTTAAGCAAATAATTCATCATTTTTCGTGAAAATTAATTTCCTTTCATCGCATGATGGATTTGTCTTTTCAATCCCGTTGATGATTGGAATTGCATTTATCATATTTGCAGCATTGATTGGAATATCCCAAGGATTTGTTGAGGTTGGGGGTTTGCTTGTACCTCAGCTAATCACAGATATGCCGACTTTCTTTGATTATGATGATCTAACTGGCGACATGATACTTGATGTGGATGGCAATCCAGCATCAAACGAGAGAATTGACCTTTACTGGTTACTAGTGTCAATCTCGGTAATTATTCTGGTTGCAGTTGCAATGGTGGCAGTGCTGGGTTATGTCTTTGAGATAGTAAGGTGGATTCACCCTGGAACTGCAATTGGAATCATAAAAAAGATTGTCTTGTTTCTGATTGTATTTTTGGTATTTCCTTTTGTATGGGATATTTACGCAATAATAATTGAGAATTTTTCATTGTTTTTATTGGATCCGTTTGGAACGGGAGATGATCCGTCAAACAGAACTCTGGAATTGTGGCGTGCCATGGGAAGTGTAATTCCAGTTGACATCTTTGACCTTGATGCATGGGCCTCGGCATTTACGGATCCTGGCACATTTGCTCAAGGGATGATGAAGGATGTTTTTCTGGCATTATTCAAGGGGTTTGCAGTGATGTTCATGACTGCAATGATGTTTATCATTTCCACAATACGGATTTTGCTTACAATAATCATTGCAATGTCAATTCCGTTATTGCTTACACTGAGTCTGATTCCAATGTTCAGGTCAGTCAAGGACATGTTGTTTAAGAATCTGATAGGGCTGAGTATTGCACCTATCTTTTCAGCACTCGTGCTGACTACTGGTTTGGCATACCTTGACTCTACAACACTTCCTGCAATGCAGGACTGGTTTGCAAGTCTAGCTGTGGGATTCTTGGCAGTGTTTTTCCCTGTAATGCTTGCACCAATGCTAGGTAACATTGTAACCCAGGTCGGACAGATGATGAGCACTGCAATTATGGCTGGAAGCATGGTTGGAGGAATGGTAGGACAGGGTGCACTTGGCGGTGTTGCAAAATCTTTGGGCAATACAGCAGATAGTGCTGTTACAATGGCTGGAATGAGTGGTGCAGCAGGCCTTGGAAGGCTTGGAGGAGGTGGAAACTCTGGAATGAAGCCACCAGTCTCTTCGCAGGAACTGGGAATGGTAGGAATGGGATCTGCCCCTTCAATGGGTCGTATGTCAAGTGGAAATACGCCAATGGCTTTTGGAAATGATGTATTGACAAAGACACCTGGAGTAATTGAGCATACGCCAATGTCATTTGGAGAGAAATTCAAGACCGGAATGAAAGGAGCAATTTACGGCGGAGGTACTGGTCTTGCAGCAGGAAGTCTGAAGGCAGCAGGCCATGCAATGCATGTAGATCAGGCAGTAAATCCGATGGTTCATGACATCCAAAATGCTGGAATGAACAAGGCATTTGAAGCAGGACAGATCAGTGTTGCAAATCATTCCCTCAATGACATTTCAAAATCCATGACCGCGATGGAACCGTCACAAATCAATGTGGAAACAACACAAACCGTAATGCCTGAGACTGGAGAATCCGCCAGGCTGATGACAAATCCAGGAGACACAATTAACAGCATAGAGAATCTTGACAGAGTTCACAACAGGTTTGGTACTTTGGAGGGACAGCAAGAGTACTTGAATGTCCAAAGAAATAATGTTCCACACTTTGAATCACTAAAGCCAGAGATACAGACCCAGATAGACCAAAGACTAGTGGAACAGCTAGAGAAGCATCCATTCAGTGCTGAGAAAATTGTTGATGAAGTTAGAGGAAGTAAAGGAAAGACATTCAAGTCATTATAATTAGTAAAGACCACAAAATTCTAGATTAGTCAAAAAATATTATTGATTTTTCTTTTGTTGTTTGTTTCATTCTTTATTTTCTTTTTCCCACTGTTTCATTGTCTTTTTGTATTCATTGGGATCATAAGGTCTACCAACATTTGCTCTCAAAACATTTAATGGCATCTTCACTAAACCTATCATAAATTCACAAGCAAACAAATATTCTTGTTCAGTAAGGTATCTACCTAATACACTAATCCATGCTTCTGATCCCGCAGTGTAAAGATATCCTTTTTCTTGAGTTTCAGGTTTTAGAGTTCCTTTGACAATCTCTTTGGTTAACATTACATCATACAGTATTGAAAGGGCAAACCATGTTGGTATTCCTTTGTCATCTTCTCTTAGAATGGATGGGAGTCCCATCCTAAATTCAATTCTTTCTTCTTCTAAAATAATTCCAACATTTGTAATGTTGTCTTTCTCATATTCTACTTGAATAGATCTTGTTCTGGAATTAGGAAGTTGAAAGAAATAATCATTTAACGTAATCCATGCACTTCTTTTGTCATCATACCATGCATCATTCCATATGTGCTCATCTGGAATGTTTTGAGGGATATTTGGGTGTCTGAAAAATTCCATTTTCTTGGAATACTCTATTGCCTTTGTAAGTTCTGTAATGTTTGATTTTACTTTGGATATTTTTTCTAGAGCTGTTAATCTTTCTTGTTGCTTTCCTATAGTTTCATCAAAACTATTTTCTAGTTGTTCCAGTGTCTTTTGATTTTCTTTTAGCATTTTTTCCAAAAATGGAACCTGAACTCCCTCACGGAAGTTTTGATTTTTTTGTGAAAGCATCAATTAGAATAACCTCTATTTGCATAAAAAGACTTTAGATTTTCTATTACTTGTTTCATGTATGTACTAGGGGCCTATGATATATAACTATTAGGGGCCTAGTTTATATGGTATTGACAAATACTAATAACAATTGATTCAAAAGAGAAAAACAAAACTCCAGAGTACGATAAATAGGACCATAGAGGGAGTCACATATTACAAAAATCGAGTAAACATACCTTCAGAGTTTTTAGATGAACTGCAATGGACAAAAGGTGATGAGTTGCAGATTTCAGTTAGAAATCATAAGCTGATAATTGAAAAAGTGTAATTTTTTCCATTCATGTTTCTGAATCATTTAATTGTGTTTGATATGCACTGTTTTTGAAATGGTTTGTAAGGGATTATGCCCCAGATACAAGGCAAAAAAGCCCTTTGGAGTTAATGGCAGGTATGAAAACGGTCAAAAAAGGTGCTCCATCTGTACTATTTTCATAAACTGGGACGGCAAACATTGTCCTTGCTGTGGCTATGTTTTGAGAACAAGGCCCAAAGGTACGCAAACAAGGCAAAAACTAATGATATCACAACAGGTAAAAAGAATCTAAAAAAATTGTCTTATTTGGCAATGAATCTGTTATTCTAGTCTCTGCATTTGTCACACACTGCTTCAAAGGTATCCTCATCTAATACAAGCGAAATCCCTGATGAATGACATTTGTGGCATAATCCTATCATGAATTTCAATTATCTAAAATTAGATTAAAATTGCTTTATGAAAAATTAGTTCGATCAGAGTCAAATTTAGTTTTAAGTAAATTATTGATTTTACATTATCATGCAAGAAGAATATATCCTGGTATCAAAATCCCGATTGTTGCAACTAAAAGAGGACTATGAGGAATACAGAAAATTACTAAGACAAATAACGTATGAGATAAAAATTCATAAATAAATAAAAAAAGAAAAAAAATTATCTGTCAACATCATGTGTTGACAAGACAACAGGTTTTTGTTTTAAGATGTCATCAAAACTAGTCTCTATGCTTTCTCCGGTTTTTTCTAACTTCTGCAGTCTCTTTAGCATATCTTGCAGTACTGTGTGATCTGATTCTGTTGTTTTTGCTAAAAGTTTCTCATCTAGTATGAATCCGCAGCTGGAGCATCTGTGTGAGTCAGGTGTATTTTGTTCTGCACATCTAGGACATGCCTTGAGTTTTACGGTTGTCTCACTTTCATCTTTGGATTTTATTCCGTGCAGTTCTAACAGCGCATCCTCAACGTCCTTGCCAGACAAATGAACATACCTTGCAGGCATCCTTGAGCCTTTGGACCAATTGCCAAATACACAGAGGGTCTGGTCTGAGAGTTTTTTTGCAAGCATTGTAAGCTGGGTATGTCGAATCAAATAATTCCACACTCTTTTTTTGATTTTGGCATCGTTTGCACAGCGTTTTAGTATCTTTCTGAGGTATCGATATGATGCTCTTTTTTGGTTTGATGTGTGAGAGTACCACAGATACGCCTTTGGCTCGTCTCTTTGAGGGTGCTTTGCAAGCCATTCAAGTAGGGGCTTGAAGGAGTAGACAAGTGGAACTCGTTTTTTTCCAGTCTTTCCAACTGTGCTGACAAGGATGTAGTTGTCTTTGAACTCTATTCCGCCCACACGAAGGTTTAGCAGCTCTCCTGGCCTAAATGCACCTTCAAACATCACCCAAAGCATTGCCCTTTCTTTTTCGTTTCTTGTCTTAGATATGATGCCGTAAAGCTCCTTTGGAGTGAGAAGATCCTCTGGAAGTATCTCAATTTCATCGTCACCTCTGTTTCTGAATCTGCTAGGTTTAATCCATGAGACCTCCTCCACATACCCCTCCTCTCTGTTTCCAATCTCTCCAGTCTTTGCGTGGTGGACCAGTCGTAGTAAGGCAAGCGCATATGCACACTTGCTCTCCCCACTGTACTGTCTTCCTTTGTTTGTCTTTGTGTTCAGTATTACAAAAAGAATCTTTTCGCAATCTGTCTTGCTTGCATCTGCAATTTTGATTCCCTTGCTGTTAAACAGCTTTAGTATGAGGGACAGACGTGCACCATACACTATGATTCGTCCGTCCTCCAGTCCGTGAAGGTGCAGTTTTTCAAGAAAACTTATTCCCGCATCTCCTTGCTCTGTTTTTTGGAGTCGTTTTTTGCAGCATACTACTTGCCTTGAATAGTTGTGTATTCCTTCTTCATCTGGAATTGAATTTGATGAGGTCATAATCTAACCTCACAACCGCGATTT
>Ga0224498_10000100_pt1 | contig 20096 bp, 20 predicted proteins | sample SF_Jul11_sed_USG_5_FD_167971 | JGI IMG/M metagenome (GOLD analysis project Ga0224498, IMG submission 167971) | Sediment microbial communities from San Francisco Bay, California, United States - SF_Jul11_sed_USGS_21 | ecosystem: Environmental > Aquatic > Marine > Sediment | place: USA...
TTAAATGATATTAGAAGCTATCTCAAAATAATCTTTTGGCCCAACCTCGGCGTTGGAGCCTCGTTTTAAGTCCTCGACATACTTGAGTATGCCTGCGGGTTAAAACTCGGCACCGCCTTGATCTTGAACCAAAATCTTTATTTTGAGATAGCTTCTAATTATTATTAGGCACATAACATTGTCATCACCGTGTCGCCTAAGGCGATCCGCCGCATGTATTGGTTATGTGCTATATTTATTATCTTTTTTGCTCCACCACGAAAATATATACAACAGCCCTACAAATAGAAATAATCCGAAAGGAAACTTAATACTTGGAGCTTGCCATTCTACAACACAGAAGGATGTATACCCTAAAAATATTAACATACCACCGATGAGTTCCGATTTCCAAGCGATAAGCAGTCCAAACCACATGATGAACATAGCAAGCATTTCAATTCGTACGACCAAGGACTGTTTCATAGGATTGGGAATTCCTTCGCCAATAGCAAAGATGATAAGCATCACAAACAGAAGAGTTCCTATGACACGCGGAGTCCAGAGAATAGCATAACTAAACCATTTCTTATTCATATATTACAATTTTGTTATGAAACCTATTCTATCTCAGTTATGCACTTTGACATATCTTGCCAGAAACCAAGATATCAGCAAAGTACAGATATATTGAGATTACCTCACGAAAATTGGACTTGTCAAAACTTTTGATCTCTTGCCATACTCACAAGTCCAAGCATCTCAATTTTAATTACATATATCGTATTTGTTACAAAATTGCAAAAAAGGCAAACCCTATCAAATGGATTTGCCCTTATTGGAAAACGATATCACAAATAAATTAGGACCTCAAAAACCAGTAGTTTATAGCAAAAATCGCAAGTTCTGAGCAGATGCTTTCAAACCAACAACACAACCCTTTGTGGAATGATCTAAATGTATGATAAATGGCCTGAACTATACCCGGCTTCAGAGCAATTCTATTGAAGAGGAGTTGGAAATTCTATTTATTCGAATTTTTGGGTGTAGTTATCTTAAATTTAACAAATTAGTACTGTGCGTGGTTAATCAGGGCTTCCAGATAGCGTGATTTTACCTGCTGGCTGGCAAGGGCCTGCTTGAATGGCGGAAGTTTCAAAATGACACCCAGAACTCCAGCCAAGGCTCGATGACTCCATAGTACCTGATTATCAAAAATCAAGTTTTGTAAGTTACCGCGTTCGATGGCCATCACAACAGCCCTGTGGGTTGTATTCAGTGGCGTAATCACTCTTTTTGGGCGAGATTTCAGACTAATATTGTCGTTCATGCAGGCTCTAATGCAAAGACCACATCCCAAACAGAGGTCTTCGCTCAGTCTTGATTGTTTCATTTTTGGTTTATCAGGATCATTAGAGGAGACTAATGTCATTGCCTCCACTGGGCAGGTAATCACGCACTTTCCACATCCGATGCAATTTTTTTTGTTGATTTCAGGGATAAAATTGGTTGTATGGATAGGATTGAAAATCGCAAATCGACGGGCGGCGATCATAGCTTCGCAACAACACCCACAGCAGTTACATATAAAATTTACTTTCTCTTTAACATTTTCACCGAACTGGACCAGATTGTGTTCATAAGCCAACTGTAAAATATCAAGACCTTCAGCAACATCCACCCGGCGAGCGAAACCATGTTTAATCAGCGACGATGCCGTAGTATTAAACGTCATGCATATTTCCATCGGGGCATCACAGGCTCTATCCATATGGTGCATTTTGTGACGGCAATAACACATGCCAATCGCTCTATGAGAAGCACCTTTTATGACCTTGGTAGCGCGTTCATAATCCAATACGTGCAGTGCGTTTTCATTGGATAAAACCGGTTCGTGGACAAAGGTGCGACCCAGATGAGTTTCGCCGCGAGTAAACAGATTGCGGATAAAATCCTCTTCCACGTTCAAATACTGATAAAACAACTCGCTCAATAACTTCTGATCAATATCATCCCGCACACGCATCAAGGAAAATTCAAAAAAGCCCGCCATGGGGGGAGGAAGGGTGTATACGGACTCCCCATTTTGGTCTAAATCAACCAGTATAGCTCGACCAGCCAGTTCATTCAGTACCTTTTGAGCACTAGCTAAGTCCATTTGCCAGACGCGGCTTGCTTTTTTTGCCGTAAAGGGCTTGATAGGCAAAAGTGAAACCAATGCAGCCTCTTTCTCTCTGAAAAGCATTTTCAAAATTTTGAATAAAAGCTCCGAAGGGTGAGCACCCTCTGGATAACGATTTAATCTATCCACCAGGCGGGAATAACCGGATTTGATTGTGTTGTGTGCCATAATAAAATAACGGTCTTTATAGCATATAAGGAATGCGTTTCCACCTAATATTAATGGCGTCGCGTAGTGCGAGATTAGGTGCCTGCACCTTCAATTGATGTAAAGTGAAGACTTCTCACTGAGATCATAAAAAGTACAGATTTCTTGCCAAAACCACAGGTTCAAGCATCTCAACTTCCAGTACATATATCGTATTTCTTACAAAATTGCAAAAAAGGCAAATTCCCGAAAATGGATTTGCCCTATTTAAGAATAGTATAAAAATCCCGGCAGGTAAGATCGCTCATTTTTTCTTTATATTTTCACTGAGCCTGACAATCTTTTCGATGATGTTCTCTAAATCGACAGTCAGAAGTTTCCGATCCTTGACGAGGATGCACCCGTCAACAATGACATCCCAAACATCCGCTCCTTGTGCGGCATAGACCATATGGAACACCGGATTAAAGAATTGAGGTTCACCTTGAATTGTAAATATATGCAGTAAGTTTTATTCTAATTCAAAATTCAAGGCTTAACCTTTTACATTCTTCAAATTCAACCTGAAGGCAGCTTGTTTTATAAGTGGTCATACCGACATGAGAAAATCAGTAACATCTTGCCGATAAATCGGCCATCGTCGCAATAAATGGTAATAAATTGCCATTTATATCATTGTACTTGACTTGTCATTTAATTGGCAATATATTGCTTTTTAACACTGCGAATGGAGGTTAATCAGCAAAAAATGTCTTATAACATCGAATTCTCAGTAGCAACGAGTGAACAGATCGAAGCTGCCCTCTGCAAGCGCTTGGAAAGCATAAGGCTATCCCGTAACATAACACAAGCTCAACTTGCTAAGGAAGCCGGCGTCTCGCCAAGAACCATCGGTCGGCTTGAAAAAGGCCAAGGGGTTTCCATGGATACATTCATTCGGATTATGATGGCGCTTCGCATACAACAAAACCTTGAAGCCCTACTGCCGGATCCGACTGTGAGACCAATCGAACGGGTAGGCATGGGCGCAGGAGAGCGCAAGCGCGCACGTCCCACCAAATCTATTGATGAACGCCCAACTTGGTCTTGGGGTGACGGCGAGGACGATAATGAATAATGATGCACGTATCATTCTCTGGGGAAGTGAAATCGGTGCTGTTACTTGGCTTGAAGACAGGGAGATTGGGGTCTTCCAATATGCGCCTGACTTCCTGCATAGCGGTATTCAGTTAGCGCCGCTCATGATGCCGCTTAACGAGTTTCCCTATGAGTTCCCGGCGCTTGCACGGAACACCTTCAAAGGGTTGCCGGGATTGGTTGCAGACTCACTTCCAGACAGATGGGGTAATGAGATCATTGACGCTTGGCTTGCTTCACAGGGACGGATCGCGGCGAGTTTCCATCCAGTGGAACGCCTTTGCTATGTCGGCAGTCGCGGCATGGGGGCTCTCGAGTTTCAGCCAGCCACACTCGGGCCGCCATCCAGCGAGCGTGCAGTTGAGGTTGCAAGTCTCGTCGACCTTGCAAACCAGATTCTTGACGAACGTACCAGAATCGGCGGTGTCTTCTCCGGAGACGACGACCGAGAAGTAATCAATGATATTCTCCGAGTCGGGACTTCAGCTGGAGGAGCCCGGGCTAAGGCGATTCTCGCTTGGAATAAAGAAACTGACGAATTCCGGTCAGGCCAAGTCGAGGCTGGAGCGGGTTTTGAGTATTGGCTAATGAAATTTGATGGAATCACCAGCAGTAGCGATACAGAAGTCGCCACCCCGAAGGGCTACGGTAAGATCGAGTATGCTTATCACCTAATGGCCGTCGAGGCCGACATCGAGATGACGGCGTGCCGCCTTCATTACGAAGGTGGCCGTAGCCACTTTATGACGAAGAGATTTGATAGGACTGCGAACGGAGGGAAATTGCATATGCAGTCCTTGGGGGCTATTGCTCACTATGACTACAGGCAACCTGCGAGCTATTCGTACGAGCAGGCGATCCAAATTATTCGGAGGATGAGACTCCCTCGAAAGGATATGGATCAGCAAGTGCTGCGCGCCATTTTCAATGTAGTCGGTCGCAATTGTGATGATCACGTCAAGAACATAGCCTTCATCATGAATCGACGGGGTGAATGGCGCCTATCACCTGCGTTCGATATCTCCTACGCGTGGAACCCCAGAGGTGAATGGACGAGTCGACACCAGATGAGCGTGAACGGTAAGAGAGATGGGTTTGAGCGTAAAGACTTGGTCGCCCTTGCCAAGGCGGCTGACATAAAGAGGGCACGCGCAGAACAGATGATTCAACGCGTCATTGAAGTCGTGCGCCGTTGGCCCGACTTCGCCAGAGAAGCCGGAGTTAACGATGAACAGCTTAAGAAAATACAAGCCGGTCACCGCACAAGCCTATAAGGGAAGGCGTCAAGCCTACTATTGCCCCATGCAGGATAATAAGAGAAATACAAAATACAAAACTGCACCAATAAGGGGCAAAGGCAGACTTGAGCCGGTCGATTTCCGGTAGTGAAACATACTGGGCTGCAAGCCGCCTGTGATATTGTGCATAAATTGTCAATTGGAATTACATATTATGAAAATATTGAGTTCAGAACGATTATCAATATTCCCAGCCTAAAGCTGCTGTCTCCTGTTTCTCCCCAGTTTTAAAACTTTAAATTTAAAACCATCATGTTTAATGTTTCTTTATGGTCTCACTAATCTTGACAACCTTTTTGATGATGTCTTCTAAATCGACAGCGAGAAGTTTCCGATCTTTGACGATGATGCGACCGTCGACAACAACATCTTGAACATCCGCCCCTTGTGCGGCATAGACGATATGGGATACTGGATTGTAAATCGGTACGAGATGAGGTTTATGGGTGTCGATGATAATGACATCCGCCTTTTTCCCGATTTCAAGTGAACCGGTGATATCTTGAAGTCCCAGGGATCTCGCCCCTTCAATGGTGGCCATTTTCAAAACGGTAACGGCATCCATCACCGTGGGATCCATGGCGTTGACCTTGTGGAGTTTGGCCGCCGTATCCATCTCTGAAAATAGATCCAGATTGTTATTACTGGCACACCCGTCAGTACCCAGGCCCACCGTTACACCGGCTTTCAAAAGCGCCGGAACCGGTGCAATCCCCGATGCAAGCTTCATGTTACTTTCAGGGTTGTGGGAAACGCTTGCTCTGCGTTTGGCAATAATTTCGATATCATCATCATCCAGCCAGACGGCGTGAATCAAGAGCGTGTTTTGATCGATAATGCCGATCTTATCCAGGTATTTTACAGGTGTTGTGTGATGTTTTGTTTGAATGGATACATATTCGTCCTTGGTTTCGGCGGCGTGAATCTGGAAAAGCACGCCTTTAGCGTCAGCGGCATCCTTGGCCTTTTTTAATGTCGCTTCGGAACAGGTATAGGGCGAGTGACAAAATATCGAAGGGGTAATCAGAGGGGATATATTTCCCCAATTTTGTATAAATTTTATAGCGTTGTTGACGTTGTCCTCTGGCTTCGGCACCCCCGGTGCCGGAAAATCGATAACCCCCTGACCCAATATCGCCCGCATCCCGATTTCATTCATTGCTGCTGCAACATTGTCTTCATAAAAATATCCGTCACAGCAGGTCGTTGTTCCCGACAGTAGCATTTCTGCACCCGAAAGTAGTGCTCCGAGTCTTACGGATTCGGGGTGTATATGGTTCGCTTCGGCGGGAAAGATATATTCATTTAGCCATACGGAAAGGGTAAGGTCATCTGCTAAGCCTCTGAACAATGCCATGGGAAGGTGGGTATGGGTATTGACAAGGCCCGGCATAATGATGCCGCCACGGGCATCGATGATCTTTTCCCCTTCAGGAAGCGGCGCATCGCTTTTAAGTGGTTCAATTTTAGCCAGTTTATCGTTTTTTATGCAAAGAACACCGTTATTGATAATATCAAAATCAGAATTCATTGTGATAATGGTGCCGTTGTGTATGACAATGCTATGTTTCAATATCCTGAAACCTCTTTAGCTTATTGAAAATATAGATGATACTTAGAAATTTGAACACTTGCCTCGAAAATGGAACAATGGAATATTGGAATGATGGGTTAATCCCATAAAACATATTTATTTTTCAATGCGATACAAAAAAAGACCCACTATTCTCCTATTCCATTATTCCAACATTCCAATTGGGGCGAAGTCCCTGTGTACTATACCGATCAAATTCTATCCACTACATTCTTTATGATCGCTTCAAGTCTTGGAGCAGCTTTATCAGCAACAGCGATAACTTCTTCAACGGTTGTCGGCGTCGGATTGTCCGGATCATTGATGTTGGTGATGGTTGACAGGCCGAGTACTTTTATCCCTGCATGGACTGCAGCGATAACTTCCTGTACGGTTGAAAAACCCACGGCATCAGCACCAATGGTCCTTAAAAAGCGAACTTCGGCCCGGGTTTCAAGAGACGGGCCTTTAAGGCCGACATAAATCCCTTTGTGCAATTGGATGCCCTCATCTCTTCCGGCGGTTTCGGCAAATTCGACCAGCTCTTGATCATACGCTTGGATCATATCCGGGAAACGGATTCCCCAACTTTCTTCATTGGGTCCGATCAAAGGGTTTGAACCGGTCAAATTGATATGATCAACAATGATCATGATGTCGCCGGCAGTAAACTTAGGATTCAAACCGCCGGCAGCATTTGAAAGGATCAGCACCTTAACGCCGAGCTCTTGCATCACCCGTATGGGAAAGGTCACCTCTAGTGGCGAATACCCCTCATAAAGGTGAAACCGTCCCTGCATGGCCATGATTTGTTCTCCAAACATGTCTCCGAAAAGAAGCCGACCATAATGACTTTCAACCGTTGATGTTGGAAAATGCGGTATATCTTCGTATTCAAAGGATACAGATATATCCAAGAACTCGGTGCTCGCTCCGAGACCGGTTCCGGCCATCAGTCCGATTTTGGGTGATTTTTTGATATAAGATTTTAGAAATCGAGCAGTTTCAACGGCTTTGTCTTTATCGTTCTTCATAGTTAGTTTCCAGTCTATTAGTCCTTGAAAACCTGGTCATCTATGCTATGTCAGAGTTTTCCGGCTCTGCCTAAAGAATCGCTGCAAGAGTTTGAAGTGAACTAAAGTTTAAAGTGAGCTAAAGTTAAGGAAATCTGTCAATTATAAAAAACCGGCGGCTTCCGGCTCGTAGAGTCTACAGCTCGGAGAGAGCGAAGCGACACCATAACTTCCCCGCTTAATACGGGATAAATAGTCACTTTAGATCACTTTAGACACTTTTAACTTGTACGGCTTTACGTAAAACAGCCCCTTTCAGGGGTTATATCAAAGCCTCCGACTCGTGCAAAATTCAAGGTTATTTATAAGGGTTATATGTTTGGTATTTTTAACATCGTTTACATTTTACCTTTAGAGAGTCTTTGCGGGCATGATAATCCAACATCTCGCTGACGTCAAGAAGACGAAAAAGAGGTTAGGGCAAGCATATTTGATTCTCAATACACAGAGACACGCCCTCGCTCCGCTGAACCAAAATCAAACGCGTTTGACCTGAAAAAGCGGGTTTTATATGTTGACATGATTTTTCATAGCATATAAATATATAAGTTTATTTTAAATGCGATGATTGCCATGTAACGTAATATTATTTCTAAACTGAGTGTTTCAAATTTTAAAAATAAAAATCAAGATACTTCATTAAAAACAAAAGATATTTTATCCTCTTTTAAAATTTGAAACGCTCAGTTTAGGTTATTACCAGGAGAATTAAACCATGTCCAAAGATATCATCGGATCGGTGCTGGTTGTGGGCGGTGGAATTGCCGGGATGCAATCTGCTCTGGATTTGGCTGATTCGGGATTTTATGTTCATCTCGTTGAAAAGTCGCCGGCTATCGGCGGCATCATGTCACAACTGGACAAGACCTTTCCGACCAATGATTGTGCCATGTGAATTATCTCACCGAAACTGGTCGAGGTCGGCCGGCACATCAATATAGAGCTTCACACCATATCTGAAATTAACGAGATAACCGGTGAATCCGGCAATTTTAAGGTGACGCTGAACAAGGGCGCACGATATATCGATATGGATAAATGTACCGCATGCGGGGACTGCACCCAAGTGTGTCCGGTGAGCCTTGAAAGTCTTTACGAAGAGTGTCTCGTTGACAGGAAAGCGGTTTACAAGCCTTATGCACAGGCCGTACCCGGCGCATATTCCATAGACAAAAGAGATCAATCGCCCTGCACCAATGCCTGCCCCAACGCTGTCAATGCCCACGGCTATGTGGCCATGATCGCCCAGGGCAAATATCAGGAGGCCCTGGAGGTCATCACCCGGACGCTGCCCCTTCCCGGCGTGCTGGGTCGGATTTGCCCCCACCCGTGTGAAACCGCATGTCGAAGGGATGAAGTGGATGAACCGATTTCCATCTGCACTCTGAAACGTTTTGTGGCAGATCAGGTTGATATCGATGATTTGCCCCAAGTTGATATTCCGACCAGGGGTGAAAGAATCGCTGTTATCGGCGCAGGGCCTGCCGGCCTCACGGTTGCCTATTTTCTGGCCAAAGACGGTTTCAAAGTGACCATTTTTGAGGCCCTTCCTGTGGCCGGCGGCATGCTCAGGGTGGGCATCCCCGATTACCGGCTTCCGCCGGATGTGCTTGAAAAAGAAATTAAGTGGATCACCCGGCTGGGCGTCGAGATTAAATATAACACCGCGCTGGGTCGGGACATCACCGTTGACGGCCTGATGGATGACGGCTACAAGGCCGTGTACCTGGCTATCGGATGTCATGCCAACATGAAACTGAATATTCCCAACGAAGATACAGATGGCGTGGTTCCAGGGGTTAAATTTTTAAGGGATGTTTCTTTGGGAGACCTCAAGGCCCTCAAAGGCAATGTGGTTATCGTGGGCGGAGGTGATGTGGCCATCGATGCGGCAAGATCCGCGCTGCGTCTTGGGGCAGACAAGGTCAGCATCCTTTACCGGCGGACGCATGCAGAGATGCCGGCCCGGGAGGAGGAAATTGAAGATGCCCTTGAAGAAGGGGTTGATATTCAGTTCCTCATGGCACCTGTTGAAGTGGTGGAACGCGACGGAAAAGTCGTGGGTCTCAAATGCATTAAAATGAAACTGGGTGAGCCTGACAAAAGCGGCCGACGCCGACCCGTTCCTGTTGAAGGGAGTGAATTTGTTGTTGACACTAACGTCATCATACCGGCCATCGGCCAGAAAACCGATACCGCTTTTCTAAAAGATACCACAGACATTGAATTAGACCGCTGGAACAACTTCAAAGTCGATCCTATCAGCTTTCAGACCACCAAAAAAGGGGTGTTTGCCGGTGGTGACGCCCAAACCGGTGCATGGATTGCCATTGGTGCCGTAGCAGCCGGACGAGAGGCTGCCATTTCTATATCCAGATATCTGAATGGAGAGGATTTAACAAAAGGACGAGAGCCCATTGAAACGCCTCAGAAAAACTTTTATCCCATCAAAAAAAATATCCAAGAGGTCAAACGGGCGAAGATGACCAGAATTTCCATGAAAGAACGGAAGACGGGTTTCGCAGAGGTGGAACAGGGCCTCAGTGAGGCAGCAGCGGTTGCCGATGCTAACAAATGCCTCAACTGTATGGTATGCTGCGAGTGTTTGGAATGTGTAAAGGTCTGCAAAGCCGAAGCCGTTACCCTTGAAACCCATTTCCAGAAGAATGAAACCGTTCAGGTTGATGTCGGCTCGATTATATTGACGCTGGGAGCGGACGTGTATGATCCTGGATTGCACGACACGTACAATTACGCGCAGCATCCCAATGTGGTGACGTCCATGGAATTCGAGCGGATTCTATCGGCCTCGGGTCCGTACGGGGGTCACTTGATACGGCCGTCGGATCATAAAGAGCCCCAAAAGATTGCCTGGCTCCAGTGTATCGGTTCCAGGGATGTGCATCTGGGGGCCCATGGTTACTGTTCGGGTGTGTGCTGTACCTACGCCATCAAGGAGGCCATGCTGGCCAAGGAGCACAGCAGCAATGGATTGGACGCGGCGGTGTTTTACATCGATATGCGCACGTTCGGCAAAGATTTTGAGCAGTATTACAACCGGGCCAAAGAGGAGTCGGGGGTTCGGTTCGTCAAGTCGAAGATCACCAATATTGAATCCAACCCAGAGACGGACATGCAGGTGATCCGGTATGTTGATGAGGCCGGCCGGCGTTTGGAAGAAGAATTTGACATGGTGGTGCTGTCCGTGGGTCTGAGTGCCTCCATGAAGACGGCGGAGCAGGCGAAAAAGTGGGGCATCGATCTGGATCATTACAATTTTGCCAAAACCAACAGTTTCGATCCGGTAAAGACGTCCCGGCCCGGAATATATGTATGCGGTACTTTCCAGGGTCCCAAAGACATTCCGTCATCGGTGATCGATTCCAGTGCAGCAGCAGGGGTTGCCGGGAGCAGTTTGGCTGATGTTCGCTGGACCCTGACCAAAACCCAGGAGGTCCCGGAAGAGGTGGATGTTCGGGGTGAGCCGCCGCGGATCGGTGTGTTTGTGTGTCGCTGCGGGACGAATATTGCAGGGACCGTGGATGTGCCGGAAGTGGTGGAGTTTTCAAAAAAACTTCCCGGGGTCGTGTATGTGGAAGAGAACATGTTCAGCTGTTCTCAGGACACCCAGGACAAGATGACCGAGATCATTAAGGAGCATGGATTGAACCGGGTGGTGGTAGCGGCGTGTACGCCCAAGACCCACGAGCCGTTGTTTCAGGAGACGCTGATCAACGCAGGGATCAACAAATACCTGTTCGAGATGGGAAACATCCGGAACCAGTGTTCCTGGGTTCATAAAGACGACCCGGACCGGGCCACGAAGAAATCGAAAGATATCGTGAGAATGGCGGTGGCCAAGGCCGGTCTCTTGGAGCCGTTGAAGGAATCGACCATGGGGATCACCCAGGCGGTTCTGGTGATCGGGGGCGGTGTTGCCGGTATGGCAGCAGCCCGGAACATGTCGGAGCAGGGGTATCATACCTATTTGATCGAAAAAGCGGATGCTCTGGGCGGTCAGGCCCGGCACCTTCACGAGACCTGGCGGGGTGAGGACATCCAGGGGTATTTGACCCAACTCACGGATGCGGTTCAGTCGGACGATAACATCGAGGTTTTTGTCAATGCCCGGATCACTCAGGTGGACGGGTTTGTGGGGAATTTCAAGACCACCATCAGTCAAAACGGTGAAAATCGCATTCTCGAGCACGGGGTGACCCTCATTGCTTCCGGGGCATCGGAATTTAAACCGGACGGGTATTTATACGGCCAGGATTCGCGTGTGGTCACGGGTCTTGAGCTTCAGCAGCGTTTTGTCGACAAGGATCCATCGCTGGGTCAAGCCGACACGGCAGTATTTATCCAGTGTGTGGGGTCGAGGATACCGGAGCGGCCCTACTGTTCCAAGGTGTGCTGCACCCAATCCATCAAGAGCGCGATGAAGCTAAAAGAGATCAACCCCCAAATGAATGTGTTTGTTTTGTACCGTGATATGCGACCGTATGGTCTTCGTGAGGATCTTTACCGGGATGCGCGTTCTGCCGGCATTAGTTTTATCCGTTATAATGCGGATAAGGATCTTAATGTGAGCAATGGGGACGAAGGTCTCAAGGTGAGTTTTGCGGACCGGGTTCTGGGAAGAATGATGGACATCCAACCGGATCTTTTGGTTCTGGCGTCGGCGGTGGTGCCGCCGGCAGAGAATCCTTTGGCGCAGCTGTATAAAGTACCGGTGAATGCGGACGGTTTTTTTGCCGAAGCCCATGTGAAGCTTCGTCCGGTGGATTTTGCCACGGACGGTGTATTTGTCTGCGGACTGGCCCATGCGCCCAAACCCATCGATGAATCCATTACACAGGCCCAGGCCGCTTCAGCCAGAGCGGTGACCGTTCTTGCCCTGAAAAACATCAAACTGGGTGGAATTATCTCTCACATTCGACCCGAGCTGTGTTCAGGATGCTTAGGATGTATTAATGTCTGTCCGTTTGGGGCCATTACTTTTGACAACCAGAAATTTGTGGCTGAAGTCAATCCTGCCCTATGTAAAGGATGTGGCGCCTGTTCGGCGGTATGTCCTTCTGAAGCCCCCGCTCTCATGGGATTTGATAACAATCAAATCTATGCCCAAATCAAAGGAGCACTGTCCATGTGATCATGTAAAGATCACAGAAAGTGACTAAAGTTTGAAGTGCCTAAAGTGAACTAAAGCCCGCCCTGGTGCGTATCGTTCGTATCTTGATCTGAACGATGCACCATTACAAACACGACTTATTAAGTATAGAGTGTTGGTGATCGGTCTGGGCCAGGGTTAAGGTATCCTATCATTTTTATATGAATAGATGGAGCGAAGCGATACCTCAACTTCCCCGATGAATGCGGGATAAATAGGCACTTTAAACTTGTAATTAAAGAGAATTATCGATATTCACATTTTTTCTGACACCTGACACTTGGCCCCTGACACCTGACACCTGTTACCATTATGATCATCGATTTTCATACACACATCTTCCCGAAAGCCATCCGTGAAAACAGGGAAACGTATTTCCCTTCAGAACCTGCCTTTAAACTTTTATACGATTCGCCGGGATCAAAACTCGTCGGGGCGGAAGACATCGTTGCCGCAATGGATGAGCAAGGTGTTGACAGATCCGTGGTCTTTGGTTTTCCGTGGAAAGATTCGGCAACCTTTAAAATGCAAAATGACTATGTCATGGAGGTTGTAACCCGATATCCTGAACGCCTTGTGGGGTTGTGTTGTTTTGATCCGTTTAACAAAGAGGCTGTTTCCGAGGCGAGGCGGTGTCTTCAAAGCCAAGGCGGTCTTTCAGGAATCGGGGAAATCGCTTTTTATCAATCCGGCATAGATGATACGGCGCTGGATAAACTGACGCCGTTGATGGAAATTTGCCTCGACAAAGACCTTGTGTTTTTGATCCATACCAATGAACCCGTAGGGCATCTGTATCCCGGAAAGACACCCAATACCCTGAAACAGATTTATACATTGGTCACTAGATTTTCGGAAAACAAAATCGTACTGGCCCACTGGGGCGGGGGGATCTTCTTTTTTAATCTTTTAAAAAAAGAAGTCAAAGAGCGTCTTAAAAACGTTTATTTTGATACCGCTGCCTCTCCTTTTTTGTATGATCCGAAAATATACAAGTATGCACTTGAAATTGCCGGTGTGGATAAAATCCTCTTTGGCAGTGATTTTCCTTTATTAAAGCCCGCAAGGTATTTTAAAGAGCTTGAAAACGCAGGGCTGGCCAAGATGCAAATTGATGCCATTTCAGGCCTGAATGCCGCAAAGCTTCTAAACCTTTAGGATACTCAGTCACCTCTTCATACTCCCAAGGTCTTAAGTCAGCAATGGAAAGCCTTCTGCTATGCGTGTGGTCATTTACTTAAAAGGACCGAGATATCCAACTGATTGATCAAGTCGGCATAAACTTCGCTCACCGTGGTACCGGAATCATCCATACCCGGGACATCAACCCGTTCCGATTCTCCGCTAATCGTTTCCTTTATAAAACCATTCCCATCTTTCACCAGCATGGCGGTATAGCCCATTCTGAAGTGCCATTTGTAATCTCGCAGATCGAGCTGAAAGAGCGTAACCGCTAATTCCAGTTTCGGGATTTTCGAAGAGGTGGAATCGACCACCCGGATTCCCATCTGATCCAGGCGCTTTCGGAAAACCGTTTCGAACAAGGACATAAGATCGTATACCCCCGCAACGGGGGTGTCACCTTCGGGCGCCATGATCAGCATATAGCTTTCGCGAAAATTCTTTAGTTTTTCGCGGGCGGTGATGCTTAACGGATCTGGATTGTTCCGCTGGTCCACCACGCTCAACCGGATCTTTGTTATTGCCGGCTTATCCGGAAGGTTGTCCGGTAGCTGGTAGTTGACCTTCATGTAAGAGTGGGATGCGCAGGAAGACAAGGTAAAGAGGATTAAAACGAACAGTGGCAGGTATTTCGTCGCGTTTTTAACAAATGGTAATAAGCGTTTCATTATGGCTCCCTCTGTTGGATTAACCGGTTAGCCCGGATATTTCACGTGTGCGAGGCGTTCATTTACAAAGTCTGATATATGAAGCCATCTCAAAATAAAGATTTTGGTTCAAGATCCCCCGCTAAAACCCAGCGGGATAAAAAGGCGGGGCCGAGTTTTAACCCGCCCCGCCTGTTGACGGGATCTTCGACACGCATACTCAAGTATGTCGAGGACTTAAAACGAGGCTCCAACGCCGAGGTTGGGCCAAAAGATTATTTTGAGATAGCTTCATACAAGAATTAAAGTAGGACACCCGATCAAAATCAAGTCAAATCTTTGCTTTATTAAAGCGACGTTTCCTTTCCGAAGTATGATTGAAACAATCAGGCCACTCATGCCGCCTTTGAAAATACTCTGGATGTGCCGGCCGTTGGAAGGTCCGTCGGCAGCAGCTTCGGCGGCGGAGCAACGTTTGGCAGTCCGCGGGTTAGCCAGCCGGAGCGGGAGGCCGTTAGCAGTCCCCAAAGCGAAATCCAATACAAGCAGAACAACCAGTAAAAAGCATAGGGGATTGCCCAGCGCCAGCCGAACCACCCGCCGTGGCGCTTCTGATATACCAAAGCGGGTAAGGAAGCGCTGATGATACAAGCCACCGCCAAGAGAAATAGCGTATGCACGGGAGCCAGCAGCAGTTGGGCCACCACAACGAACTTGAAGGCTTCGCCAAAGGTCATACGAAAAAATTGAGTGGTGCTGAACAGCCGAATCCAGCCGCTGCCGCTATCAGTGGGTCGGAAACGACCGATCATGAAAGAAAGCATCACCAGGTTTTCGCGTACGTTACTTCGTGCCCATCTTAACAACATTCTTCGCAGACCTGTGAAAGTGGTGGGTACCTTGGTCAATACCACGGCCTCACGCTGATAAACCACGCGAAAGCCGCAACTTAGGACCAGGTTGGTCAGAGCGCGGTCTTCACCGATGGCGGCATGGCGCCCCATAAAGGTTTGATTGATCCAGTTTTTCAGAAGAGGATTGATCACATCCACTCGATAGGCTGAAAGTGCACCGGGCGTACAAAAGACACCACCATAGACGCTCTGACCGGATCGGATGAAATCAAAGCCGCTGGTAAACGAAACCTCCATCATTTTAGGGATGGCGCCTTCGGCAAGATTCAACACGCGCACATTACCGGCGACTGCGCCGACACGCGGATCGCTGGCCAGAGGACTGACCAAATGGCGGAGGGTATCGGGCAGCACTTCTGAATCAGAATCAATGGTCACATATACCTGCCCTACAGCTTTAGCGAAACCGGCCATCAACGCATGGCGTTTGCCCCGGTTAAAGGGCTGACGAATAAGCTGCACGCGCCGGGGAAACTCTTGTTGGGCAGTTTGCATCCATTCCCACGTATCGTCCTGTGAGCCGTCATCAACACAAATCACCTGCATTTTTTCCATCGGATACCGGCTGTTCATAACCGATCGAACGGTGGGCAGAATCTGTCGGCCTTCGTTGTAGGCGGGTATAACTATAGTGATGGTCGGCAAGGCACTGTCGGATAGAGGCGCATAGGACCGGTAACGACAGGCAAACCAAATACGCCATGACAGCGTCAAAACGGTCCAGAGGGTTAACCCAAAGGTTAAGTAGTTTATCGTCGGCCAGGATTGTACAAGCTTCCAGAATTCTAGAGATGTCAGGGCTTGCACCTGCCACCAGGTCAACGTTATTGCTGATATTAAAGTGCAAAGCAACAGCCACGGGAAAAAAATATCCGCCTTAAAGTTGTATGAGCCATTTGTGTTTAACATATTTAACCTCTGATTAATTTAAAATTTTATGGAAGGTGCGACGTTTTCAGTATTGCTAAATTTTAAGCTGCTTGCCGCCTGAAATAGGTCTCCAGCGAGGAGGGGATACAGCAATGAAGCTTCATATAAAAAATCGTTGCCGAGCGCTATGCGTTTATCCGTTATCAAAACGTCATTTACAGGTGTTGAACCCAAATTAGTCAAACAATCAGAATCCATCTATGCTCATCCATAGAGTCTATAGACGACACACATTAAGGTACCCAAAAAAAGCAAATGTAAGCGCTTACCTGGTCTTACCCGGATCATCGCTGCTATTATGGTTTGTTTCTCCGATTGTAATGATTCGGAGGGATAGGTTAATGCAATAGGAATGCCAAGCAGAACAGATTCTCTATCTATCTAATATTAAATGTATTATCGTATATTGTCGGGTGAATACATGAAGGCTTGTGGAGGGAAAGACATACAGGTCTTGTAGTAGAAAAATATAGGGATTACACCTAACCATCAATAATTATAGTGTTTTTATGCGAAGGATCGTATTTTTATGTGAAGGAATTAACTACACTGAGGATAGCGCTTGAGGTTTCTTCCTGCATTATCTAATAATTTAGGGGGTTAGATGCTCAAGAGTGACGATTTCGTGATAATAATATATAAGGCGCATCACCCGTTCCGGGTCAAAATTTGGGCGCCGGAAAGGGCTGATAAAAATTGACCGATACGATTTTTACGTCCTGCCTTATGAAGCCCTTTAATGATTTCGAGCTGTTCAACAGTTGTTTAAAACGTATAGATTGGTGAATCTGTTAACTGACCATATCGAGAACTTTTTTAAAAAAGAAAAGAATTGCCCGCGGTTCAGTGGATAGAGCAATGAATTCCAAATCCAAATTCGTCAAATTCAATATCTTGTGGATCTAATTTGTCATGATTGGTGATGAGAGAGTTGTCGATAAAGTAGCGGCATAGATGCCATATGGTAAGGTTTGCGAACGTTCTGCACGAAGGATCAGTATTATTATTTAAGACAAATAGTTATATTTTTAATACCAGCTCAAATCCTTTACGATCCGCCCATTCAACTAAGGCATTCTTAAGTTTTTCAAGTCCTTCTTGATCAGTTTCAGAGACCTGGGCCCGGAACTCAACAGGTAGATTCTCCCAATCGAGATTGGTATGCACATACCATACAGTATCATTGGTATTGGCAGATATCGCTTGTGTAATTTCTGCAAAATCATTTCCCTTTTGAAAAAGCATTACCTTTCTCCTTAACTATTATTAAGAAATCTAAATAACATAAATTTTCAAATCATCCAAGGAATTTTCAATGCATGGTTCGATAAGTATCTAAGTTTAATTTCTTAAATAAAGTGTAAAAAGGAAAGTGACTCCGGTTTCAGACACCCACCAGCAGGAAAATATGTTTCTTAATCCAGGCGACAACCGAATCGGCCTGTTGGCGGGCCCGTTGAGCGGTTTCCCGGCGGACGGAGCTGATCAGGGGCATCTGTTCTGAAAGTTTTAGGTTTTTCCCCAGCAAGTGTCGGTGCTTGTTTACAAAGTCGTCCGGCAGGTCGTCGGACAGCTCAACCCCTTTCATTATCGCCCAGGCAGAGGCCCACGCCCGTGCAACGTTCATTATGTTGTATCCGCCGCCGCCCAGTGCAACCCAACAAAGTCCCCAGGACTTGATTTCTTGTATCAGCTTGCAAAAACCTTTGGTGGTAAGGTTCAGGGAAGCCAAAGGATCGGTTGTAAAGGTGTCCACCCCCAGCTGGGTGACCAGCACATCAGGGGCAAAGGCATGCACCAAGGGCGGAACCGTTTCTTTAAACACCCAAAGATACAGATCATCATCGGTGCCCGGAGCCAGGGGTACGTTGACGGTAAAACCACGGCCCGGCCCTTGCCCCATTTCTTCGGGGAATCCGGTGCCCGGGAAAAGGCTGTGACCGGTTTGATGAATGGAAATGGTCAACACCTGGTCCGTGTTATAAAAAACCGATTCAACGCCGTCACCGTGATGGACGTCTAAATCCAGGTAAACAACGCGCAAACCATCCTGAATCATTCGGGCAATTCCGATGGCCGGATCATTTAAGTAACAGAATCCGGAGGATCGGGCGGGTAGCGCATGATGCAACCCACCGGCAATATTGAATGCGATCCGGCGATTCTCATATCTGACCTGGCGAATGCATTCCAACGTCGCTCCGGTGACCAGCAGGGACCAGTCATATAATCCTGAAAATACCGGGTTGTCGCCGCTCCCCAAGCCATAGTGCCCTGATTGTAACGGCGCCTGGCCGGTATTGGCCTGACGGAGGACTTCCAGGTATTCGGAAGTGTGGACCAGACGCACGTCTTGTTCATCAGCCTCCCGGGCTTCCACCCATGGTTTCCCGGGGCGATCGAATAACCCATAGGCTTCGATTAAATCCATGGTTAACCGGAGCCTTTCCACCTTCAAGGGGTGATTGGGGCCATAACTGTGACGGCTGAATCGCTCGCTAAAGACAAGAACTTCCTTACGGTGTCCGCTCATATCTTAATCCTGATTTTTCAAAAAAATTGGATTTAAATTGTAAGGTTTAAAAGACCTTATCGACACATTTATGTCGGCTTATTATTCAATTTAAAAGGAATTGTCAATGATGAGGGAAACGCGATGTATTCTAAAATCGAAATGTCCTACGAAAAATATATGGTAATATACTGGGCAAACCTATCCCGGTTCAACAACCTCATGATTATATTAAATATCAGCATGTTTTTCCTCTCCGGGCTTGTCTCGAGGGGATACTACTATACGTTTTACTCCATCGGCTGCTGTTTTCTCGTGGCCATTTTGGCCATTATTCCTTTGTCGTTTATCAATCGACTTTGGTTCTATCTTGTTAACCTGCTGATGGAATTTGTCGGAATATATTTTTTTACAGCCAGTATCATCTATTGGGTGCGCAACGGCGCTCAGGCGAGCGTTTGATTATCCGGCCCAAAGGCGTATTCTCAGAAGTTTCAATTTCTGAAAAGAGAAGGCCTATATATTTTTCAGAACTGTTATATTGGGTGGTCATCTGACTGTCTACGACCATTGTCAGAGCGTCTTTACTTTGTGTAGTTCTGCAGGAGATAATCCAACTGGAAGTGCTGACTGGACTTCATTTTACCAAATTGAAAACATCGCTGCCTATTTTTTTGAGAACTAAAAGGCAATTTATCACCTATTTCAAAATCGGAAACAATTTTTATCTGAATTTTTTCAATATAAAAATTACTATCTATTATGAAGACATCTGATTCGGAAGGCATGTTTAACTGCCGTCCATTACTCGAATAACGAACCGCCATACCATCCTTGCTAATGTTAATCATTTGACCAAAGATAGTGGGTTTATAATTAATTATTGCATAGATACCATCTATAGTCTGTAAACGGTGATGTCTTCTTTTTTCAACGGGTCTTTCCGTATTTTTCATGACAGCGACTCCTAAATTGGTGAAATTTTATTTCCATTTTCTCCGATAAAGATAAGATTGCTAATTTTTTTATTTAAGAGGCTAATGTTCTTTTCAAACACACTTTTACCAAATGGATGAATGGTTTTTAGGCCATTCGTGTCAATGAATATTTCCCAGAAACTGCTGCCGGCGTCATTTAATATGTTGATTAATTCGTGTGCTGAGCTTCCATCAAAATCACCATTCAATTTGAGATGGAGGCTGTCTCTTGTTTTATAAGAGTAAATTTGGAAGTTTGATGCCATTGCTTTCCTCATAGATATTTAATTTTTATTTGTTTATGGACATATTTTTTCAAGTTGTTCATATATTGGTTCTTCTCCAAATTAGTTGGAGAGAAGGATTCGAGGATTC
>Ga0224498_10000107_pt1 | contig 19423 bp, 23 predicted proteins | sample SF_Jul11_sed_USG_5_FD_167971 | JGI IMG/M metagenome (GOLD analysis project Ga0224498, IMG submission 167971) | Sediment microbial communities from San Francisco Bay, California, United States - SF_Jul11_sed_USGS_21 | ecosystem: Environmental > Aquatic > Marine > Sediment | place: USA...
GATCTCCACCTGCCGCCCCGCCTTGGCACGCATACTGTAACGCTGAGTGGATCCATCCTCGCCGCGAGCGTCGAGGTAATACGAGATACGCTCATTGTTGTTCGAGACGTCCTCGATATCCGCATACACAACACCTGCAAACAGACACATACATATAGCAATCGTCTTATTCATTTTAGAAGGGTCCAGTGAAATGCATTCGAGCATGGAAGCCCAGGAACTGAGTGGTGCCATTCTGCCGGAAACGCAGTTTAAACCGATTGGTAGCGATATCGACAGGGAAGCTAAACGAGATGGTTTTGTTGTAGTTGAAGTCGGTGGCGTCCTGCTTGGCCGCAAACGCCCAGGTCTCATCCGGCGCGGTGAAGTCGCCGCCAGTCACAGAACTGTAGTTCGTCCAGACCGCGTCGTTCAAAAACAGTCCCCAGATTTGTTCGTCATCCTGGCCAGACGTACCGTCGTACGACAGCGCATCTACAACGACAACTCCAGTCGTTGGAAACGCAAAACTCCAGTCATTGGAGGAGAACAAGGAGGGATCGCCAGATATCACAAGCGGGGACGCATTGGTCATCCATACGCCCAGCTCATACCATGTGTCGGCGCTGATAGCCGTGCCTACAGCTTTGGGGAAACCGAACTGTACTTGACGTAAAATCACACCCGCACCGTCCTGGATATCGGCGAGATTCAACGCCTGTACGCGACCCGTGCCGCCGTCCAGCGCCACGTTTGTGAATATGTCACTGACGAAATCCAGCGCGGTCAACCCGGCCTGAAGCCCACCGCCATTAAACAGAGCCCGGTCCACCGCGTTGGTCACCGCTGCTGCCGATAGATTGTCTGCGTAGTCCTTGCTCACCGCGTCGTAAGCGTTGGCCGGTGTCAGCGGTACCCGCACATGCACCGCATTCGTCAAATTCAACATGTTCGTTTCGCCCTGGCGCGTCATGTAGCCAACATCATCGACGAAGATCGACAGCGGATCATTCGTCTTCACCGAGAGTGGGTCACTCTCGCTGGTCAGATACGCGCTGGCCTCATCGGTGGCGAGCGTGAAATGGGAGGCGTCTTCAAAGTACACGCGCAGCTCGTTGGTGCCCCCCTCGCGGACGTAGACAATCCCCAGACGGTTCGTGCTGGACTGGTATACGGGCGGTTGCCCCTTGTAGAGCACCAGTCCGCGCTCGGCGACGATGTTGAACGTGTTGGTTCCAGCGGCGGAGACCGCCCCTGCAGTCCCGTCCGAATACATAAATGTTTTATCATAAGATGGTTGGGCGTTTAACCCTAACGCGACGGAATAGTCACCCGCCGCCTGCGAACCGTTTCCTCCAGCTAGTGAATAATCGCCAGCCACGATCGAGGATAAACCATACAAACCAACAGAGTAATCGCCACTAACAGTATGACCATCGCCGCCTCCAGCCCATGACCTGTCACCACTGACTGTGCTATTCAGCCCGGCGAGAATGCCGCCATAGTCACCGCCGGATGCAACGGTGTTGCCCTGACCACCCCCGACAAACCCCCTGCTGGCTTGAGCTTTGTTTTTGATGCCGCCAACAACGCTTCCATACAGCGCAGTCACTTCCTGTTCCCACCCACCACCGATAAAGCCCCAGTTGGCACTCTCTATCACCCCGGTCGTGCCTCCACCGATGAACGCATGGGCGGAATTACTAATCGTGTTGCCTACGCCGGCAGCAATCATGGATCGAGTCGTCCCAGCGAGGATCGCATTATTTCCGTTGGTCGCGGTGATATTCCCGGACACGTCCTTATAGGCTCCGCCGCCGTCCTGGATATCGGCGAGATTCAGCGCCTGCACGCGGCCGGTCCCGCCGGCGAGGGCGATGTTGGTGAAAATGTCGCTCACAAAATCCAGCGTAGTCAGACCCGTCTGAAGCCCGCCGCCGTTGAATGACGCCCGATCCACCGCATTGGTCACCGCGGCAGCGGCTTGGTTGTCAGCGTAGTCCTTGCTGACCGCGTCATAGGCGCTGGCGGGCGTCAGCGGAACGCGCACATGCACCGCGTTCGTCCAGTTCAGCGCGTTCGTTTCCCCGAGCCGCGTGGCATAGCCCGAGTCGTTGGAGAAAATGCTGATCGGATCATTCGTCTTCGCCGAGAGCGGATCGCTCTCGGCCGTAAACCATGCGCTCGTCGTGGAGGCGTCTACCGCTATGATCTGGCCGTCGGTCGGGTTGTTCGTGATCGTGAAGATCGTCCCGTCCAGGCTCACGATCTGGTTGGTCATGCCGCTCGCGGACGCGCCGCCGTCGGCGGCGAACCACGCGCTCGTCGTCGATGTGTCGATGTGGATGATGTCGCCGAGCGCCGGGTTGTTCGTGATCGTGAAGATCGTCCCGTCCAGGCTCACGATCTGGTTGGTCATGCCGCCGCTGCCGCTGCCCGAGTCGGCCGTAAACCATGCGCTCGTCGTGGAGGCGTCTATCGCTATTATCTGGCCGTCGGTCGGGTTGTTCGTGATGTTGTAAACCGTCCCGTCCAGGCTCACGATCTGGTTGGTCATGCCGGATGCCGCGCCCGTGTCGTTATCGGCGCTAAACCACGCGCTGGTCGTCGCGGTATCAATTTTCAGGACGTCGGACGCCGACGGGTTGTTCGTGATCGTGTACGTCGTCCCATCCGCGGAGACGAGCTTGTTGGTCACCCCCCCGGCCGCCGTGATGCCGGTCAGGAGCGAACCATCGCCGACGAAATCCGTCGCCTGGACCGTCCCAAGCACATGCACCTCGTTGGTCGGGGTCTCGACGTTCACGCCAAGTTTCATGGTTTCCCCGTAGCGATAGAAGACCGCAGCGTACGGAACCTTCGGGGTCAACCGGTTGGTCGTCGCCTGACCGCCGCCGAACACATAGTTGTAGTGGTTGGTGATGCCAAGGTACACGCCCCAGCCCAGCCCGAGATTGCCGGACATGTCGTTATACTCGCCGCCAAGCCCTGAATACTGCCCAGTTATGTCGTTGTCCCAACCCCCGATACTCGTCGAGTACAAGCCGGAGACCTCATTGTCACGCCCGCCGGCGACGGTCGCCCCGGTCGCCGTGGCGTCATTGAGCACGCCACCCGCGATGGTCGAGTCCGTGCCGGAAGCAACGTTCACCCGGCCTCCGCCCACCGTCGAGTAATCGCCGCTGGCACTGTTGTTAGTGCCGCCAAGACCAACCGTGGCACCCTGACCAGCGTTAGCGCTCCCCTGACCATGCACAATGACCCGGCCCCACAAATGCAGATCATCCTCGAAACCGTTCCACTCCGTCCAGTAGTTGGAACTGGCAAGGTTGGACGGCACATTCGTTCCGGCCGCGTTGATGCGGTACAGGGTGTATTCGCGGCTGTTGTTCGTGCGTACGACCGTCGTCACGTCCAGGTAATCCCCGAATTCGAAACCCTTGGTGATCGTGCCCTGCACCGCCCCGTCGTCGAACACCCACATGTTGCTGTGGTTGTTCATGTCCCGCCACCACGCCGCGCTCTGCCCGTTGAACAACGCGGCGTTGGTCGCCTGTGGTGCGGGAGCGGAACCCGCCAGCATCCAGTTAGTCCCGTTCCACCACAACAGACCGTTGGTAGTATTGACCACGGATATCCGCTGCATGGCATGCGGAGTTGGTCCGCGCGCGTAGAAGGCCCCGTAGAGCGTATTGGTCGGCACGGGAAACAGCGCGTCCAAACCGTTGGTGGCATCCCCCGAGATATACACCGCCTCCGTCGTGTCGGTGACGGTGATCCCACCCACGCCGATGAGAGGTTTCATCTGCAGCGCGTTCCCGGATTTCCCCCGATAGATTTCGCCTTTTGGTTCCGGCTCGGTCCCGTAGTTCGCGCCGTATTCGATAGAGATGTCGTCGGTCAGGAGCGCGTCGATGTCCGTCCAATCCTCGATCGTCGTCCCACCCTTCGGCAGCGTGATCGTGTCGCTGGAAAGCGCGTCGATCTGACCGAGCGACGCACTGAACTCCGTCAACCCTTCCACGACCGTCGGTGCGATGACAGTCCCGTTCGAACTGAGCATAAGCGCGACCTGAGTCGTCCCCGCGTTGGTATTGGGGTTGACCCACTGCGCCTGGGCTACGCTCACCAGAGCGAACATCATGCCGCAAACCACTATGAGAGCGCGTTTTTTCATTCATCCCATGGGTGTAGCGTGACCGTAGGCATCAACGGCCGCGTCGCGGATGAATCGCGACGCGTTGAAAAGTTCCCGACTCCAGAGATCCTGGTAGCCGTCGCCCAAGAAGTGCCCGTTGGCACCCGTCGGCGCGCTGCCGTCGAACGTGCAGCGGACATCCGCGCCGTCGATGGTGACATAGACATACGGCGCCGCCGCGGCGACATCCGCGAAGGCGACTGCCGACGACGATATCGTGAGCCCCTCGTCCGACAGATCGGTCGCGGGCTTCGCCTGACTCAAACGATTCATGACTCGCACACTTGATATGCCCATGTTGCTCTCCTGTTACGTTAGGTCCTATAGGCCCGTCGAGTAGAGCGAGACAAACCCGGCGCGGCGATACTGTTGCTGTTGGGGGAAGGCTATACGCCAAGCGTCATCGAGCTTCTCCTCGGCGCGCTCGTCGAAGACCCATGATTTACTGTGCTGCCCATCCTCGCGCAGCATATCCACTTGGCCGGCAGCCCACTCGACCCATGTACGAAGAATGTAGGGGAACTCGACGATCGCCCAAAACGTCGGTTCGTTTTCAGGAACCCTGTTCGTGTTCGTCGCCAGACATTGGTAACACTCGCCCGCCGTCTGGGAGTAGACCAGCGTATCCACCGTCCACTGCGTCGTCGCGTCCCAGTAGGTCGAGGCGAACTGCGGCGGGCGCTCACGGAACTGCACGAACACCTGTGTCGGCGCGTCGTTGGCCACGACAAAACCCAATTTCGAAGGGACGAAGGCGATCTCAAAAGCAGTCGACGATTGCTCCGGATCCTTATTCCAGATGGCTTTTACTTCGCCCAACTTGGTTTTGCCCGTCTGCTCGTAGGCGATGTAGCGTTTGTAATCGGTGAGTACGGTCCAGTACGCCGTGTCGGTGATCGCCGTACCGCCAGGCACGTCCTGGGCGGCGACGTAGTAAGCGTCCTCGTCCGCGCTGTAGACCTCCGCATCGGTCAGGTAGGAGGCCGTACTGTCGTGCGCGTCGCGGTAGGCGCGCTGCTCGATCAGGGTCCACTCCGGAAAGAAATCCCATTCCCAACCTTCGACGACGCGCTGGTTGATAAAGCCCACCAAAGCGCGAACATACGGATGATTGTACGACCCCGACTGCGGGTCGACGCCATTCTGGATGGCGCACTGCTCCAACAGCGTCGAGAATTTGGTCGCTCTCATTATTGCGCGTACGTTTTGCGGAATCGTTTGCTGCCCCGGTCACGGACGACAGCGAGCCCAAGGCCGTCGGCCTTGGCGCGGCGTTGACGCAGATGGTCGGCGGCCATGCAGCCGACCACGGTCCGGCGCGGGCGGCTTCGGACTCGGACGCACTCGTTGTCGCGCTCGAACTCGTGCAGAAACTGATTGTCTTCCCAGCACTCGTAGCCGAGACGACGGCCCCAATAGTGGTACCACCGAGGATGCACCACCATCCGCTTGTAGCCGTCCCCGGCCATGTAGACCCTGTCCTGGTTGGCGGCGGCGGCCTGGTTTTGTTCCCGGAGCGCCTGCTCGTAGGCCGCCGGCTCATTGAGCCATCGCAGAACGTCCTCCGCGCAATCGCCCGCCATCAACTCCTCGACGATGGTCTCCGAGAATGGGTCTGCCACATTCATAGTTTGCGGGGGGCGGCGGCTGTCGCCGCCGCCCCCATCTCTCTAGCCCGCGTTCGCGGCGTCAGGGGTGGACTCCGCTACCGTCTCCGGGGGTGAAGGTTCTGTCGGTTCAGGCGGCTCGGTGCCGACGAGCAGCAAGAGCTGAAGTCGCTCTATACATTCGCCGACCACGAAATCTCGGCTGCATTTCATAGAGCTGGCGACCTCGCGAAAGGACTCGAGGACTTCTATGCACTGCTCTACACCCGACGAAGTGTTGAGTTGCTTTTTTCTGGGCATGTTCTCTCCTAGAAACCGTGACCCGGGCGCGCGTCGTCGATCCGAAAATAGATCCGGACCGCGCCGGCGGTCAGTTCTGAAAGACTTTCCTCGGCGCTCGGCGTGAATACCAAATCGACCGTATCGGCCGAGGTATAGGCGTATTCGGTCGTCGTACCGAATTTCAGGTAGACCTCCGTGCCCGCCTCGTTCACTTCCGTGGCGGTCACGTAGCGATCCACGTCGCCTCCATCGCCCATGGTGATGGATGTCGAGCCCGTGTAGTTCGTGTCGCTGTCCCCGAAAGCCTCCTCGAGGACCAGTTTGACCCCGCTGCAACCCATCTTCGCGCTGACGTTGATATTGGTCAGAGTTTGAGCCGTATTCGTCGTGGCCTCCGTCAGATCCTCATAGGTCACGCGGATCACATGAGTCGCCCTGGTCGCCGATTTTTCCTGGGTCGAAAGTTGCCAGTATTCAACCGCCTCGCTCGCCGCGAGCGACGAGGCAAGGATGACCACGCACAAACCAGTTTTCTTCCAATAATTCATCGTTCAATCTCCTCACTGTCCGTTGTTAGTCCGTGTCGGTCGAGACGACGACCTGGCCGAGCGGGTTGTAGGATTTCAAGCCCATGATGCAGTCCGCATAGCCGCGCGGACCGCCGCCCTGATTTTCCAGATCGTAGAGCGCCGGCGCATCCTGGTACGCTAAGGACCACATCGACATATCAAGGAAGAGCCCACTCCGCGTCGAGAAGTCCGTCACACCCCCCGTCGTCGGCGTGCGCTGCAGGTAGCTCGACAAATGCAGGCTCACCTTTCCGGTACTGAATTCAAGAATGTCGACACACGCGAGAACTTTCTTCGAGTCCTGGCTCGCCGTAAACGTCCTCACAGGGTAGGTCTCGTTGCTGGATCCGGCGTCGACACGGACCGTAAAATAGTCGAAAACTTTCTTCAGCTCGGTGCCAACAAAACCCATCAGATTGCACTCGCCTCTGCGCTGGTCGTAAGCCCGATCGAGCCGCTGCCGGAACGCATCCTCGGTCAGCGAACCGAGCGCGCCGGTATACCTCACATTCGCCGCCGGTCGGAAGGACGCCGGCACTGGGAACAGCGATTGCGCTGTCGTCTGCATCCAGTGGAACGCTCCGCGCGTTCGGTTCGGCGTATCGGTTCCGTTATCGACCGTGCAGTCCGCGTCGCACAAAATCCGGCTCTCCACCATGAACTTGAGTATAATGAGCGCCTTCGTGCGCTGCCGCCCGCGCTCGCCCTTGGGAACGCCAGCGACCTGCGTCACGTCCGCGAATCGGGACACGCGCCACGGCCTGCGGAACAACTGCTGAATCGCAGTGACTTCCTCGCGCGGGACCGAATCGAAACTCGATACGTCCGCGTTGTCCATCACGCCGTCGAACGACGCATCCGGGTAGGTCTCAACCTGGTAGTCCATTTTTTTCTGGTTTGGCCGAGACTCCTTGCGGAGCGTCGAGGTACAGGGCGTTTTTTCCGATACGATATTCGCGACGATGTCCGCGATATCCTGTCGCTGACCCGCTTGATTTCGTTCTATAAGGGGCGGCATTTGTAGTCTCCTTGGTTCAGTCGAGCATTTCCGCGACCGCATCGGTCGAGTACCCACTCGCTGCCAGTGATTGATGGTTAACTATGGTCTCCGCTCCCCGAGCGTTCGCGTGTCGTTTCTGGACCGAAGATGCAGACGCATTACGTTTCGGCTGGACCCTCGGCGCTTTCGGCGGAATCTTCGCCTTCGCCTTCGGTGCCTTGGCCTTTTCGCTCCGCGCGCGTTGCCCCTCAATCATGTCGCCGACCAACAGGCGATAGTTGGGGAACATGCGAAGATAGGGCGCCTGGGTCAGCAGAGCGTGCATGAGACTGTACTCCTCGCTGGTTTTTTTGAAGAGCTGAGGATAGCTCGCACGGGCGAGCGTATCGGCCTGTCCGCGAGCCTGAAGAATTTGTTTCGCGCGAGGGATCACCGTCAACAGCTCTCTCTGCCGGCGGGTATGCGCGGCCCGCAACTCCTCTGGGGACACCTCAATCTCCTCGCCCGACTCCGTATCGGTCTTGAAGTAGCCACTGACCATGTGCCGCTCCGCGAAATCCAGAAAGCCGATCAATTCCTGCTCACGCTTTTGTATATCCTTGGCATCCTCAGTCAGGAACACTTCGGGCAAATTGAACTGCTGGGCCGCCTGGTTGATGTCGAGCTGTTCAGAGCGCGCCTCGGCGGCCTCGGCTCGCGCCGTGGCCTCCTGGGCGACCCGCTCAGCATCATTGCGCTTGCCCACCAACTTACCAATCCGCCGGTCGAAGGCCGCCTGAACGTCTTTGGGCCACGCCTTACGTTCCGCGTGCTCGGCCGGCGATTCATCCTCCAGCGGTTCTTCGGGCTCCTCGTCCTCCTCAGCCTCCTCGTCAGTCTCCTCGGGCTCCTCCGACTCCTCCTCCGACTCGGCGGCCTCCTCCTCGGGCTCCTCGGGCGGTGTATCCGCCTCGGGTTCGTCCTCCGGTTGGATTTCGCCGGGCGAGGCATCCTCGTCGGCATCGAGTAGGGAAACGATATCAGCGATGTCAGGATCTCTTAGAAATCCGTCCGCAGCTATTTCCGGCTCATCGCCGGCGGGCGCTGCTTGCCCGTCTGATTTTGCGTCTGCCATGGAGCTGTCCCTCCAAGTGGGTTTCAAGGTTATGTTCCACGCCACAAACCAAGAAAAGGCCGGGAGCATGTTGCTTTCCAGAGCAAATACCCGCCGGCCTGTACCCAATCAAGGGTGCTAGCTCAAAGTTGGGTCAAGTTTGATGCTATTTAAGCAACAAGACCCTCGTCAGCATCATTCATCGCCCTCCTTCTCGCGCAGCGAATCGTAGAATTCTTGCCTGACCTCCTCCATCATCACCCGCGCCAGACGATTCTTCTCGAACCAGTCGTTTAACTGCTTCGGGGCACTCGCGCGTTTCTCTGCCCGGTTCCGCCTCTCAAACCGGTCGAACACATCCTTCAATCTGTTTTTGCGCTTCCTGGTCATTCGACCGGATTTCCCTTCCTCCACACCTGGGCCACCGCGGCGTATTCGGCTAGCTCAATCTTGTGGTTTTTCAGCGCCTTGGCCGCGCCGACGCGCATAGCGCTCTGCCGCTCGGTCAGGTCATCGTCGCCCGCCTCGTCGTCGGCCGCGACGATGGCCTCGTCCAGGACGTTCATCACCGCGCGGTAGATCGGGTTGGTCTCATGCGAGACAAACGCCTCCAGACGCTCGACCTCCCTCATCGGCTCGCTCAAGACTATGTATCTTCTCTGCGGTGCCGTTACCTCCATGATATCCTTTTCGTTCACTGGTCAAACCTCCTCGTTTTCCGTGTTGATGCGGACCTTGTCATTCGCGGCATTGCCGCACCTCGTCGACTAGACCCTCCCACTCGGCTATGCGCTCTCGCGTCCAGGTTTCCAGCCCGCGCCACGAACCATAATGCGCACGCACCAAGTCAAGCAGCATGCGTTCGAACAGGCTCAACTGCGTATGCATCGTGCAACGTTTACATGCGTGATCCCTGCTGAGTTCCAGGGGTCCATGGCAGGCAACGCAACTTCTATCCTTGCGGTATCCGCTCAATATTTCTATGAGCATGTTCCGGTTCGCCAGGCCCACGCTTTCGTTGCATCCCAATGCGAAGTATTCGTCCAACAGCTTCTCCAGTTCCGGCGCACCCATTTCCATGCCCTCACCAGCGGCATTTGTGAGCCATATGTCGCCCGAATCATGAAGCCTCAACGTGTATCGCCCGCTATGGCTTTCTGTTATCACTTTCCAATCCCTGTAAAATCGGCTGTCAACATTTCCAACCCTTGGAAGCGGCACGGGGCGGCGCGTACACTCGCCGCCCCGCACCAGACGCGGTGCCGGGTTGCCGGGAGGTCGAGGCAAGGGAGGTAGCCCCGTGGGAGTCCGGCTCCGCGCCCAAATTCATTCGCTCCACCCCCGCGCCAGCACTCATTGGGCATGCGTCCCATCGACCTCACGCTTTTCCCGGTCAGCGGTCCGCGCGCGCAGGAGCACGAGCGCGTCTTCGAGACTGAGGATGGCCCCGGCGTTCTCATCGCACGCAAATTCCGAATCCTGATAAAAGCTCAACCGGTCGATGGCAGCGTAAATTAGATCCTCGACGAAGGCACCGTTAGGCTCCTGCCTCTCGTCACCGCGACCTAACGGACCGTGTTGCCACGCTACCGTGAAACCCGTCCCGGATGTCGTGCCGCCGGCGGGATTGCCGGCCTCGTCTGTCCAATGAACGGATTTTATTGTCGTTTGGTACATGCCCTTTCCTCCTTGTTATATCTGCAACCGGCTTATAATTCCGCTGACCCGACAGCAGAGTTGATTGACTCGCATCCGCACCCCTTGTATTCGATCGACCAACGGCGACATAGGCGCCGGGGCGGTGTGCGGGGGCGGTTCATCGTGTACCTCATTGATCTGCGCGGGCTCAAGAACACTGTCGATGCGTTCAATCATGACCGACAAGTGATCCTCCACCTCCGCGAGCGCGACGTCCAAGCCACAGAGCGCAACCTCAGTCTGGGATGTATCGGGTCTACGTGGACCTTCTCTGAGTTCAGGCATGAGCGCGACGTCCAAGCCAGAGAGCGCAACCTCAGTCTGGGATGTATCGGGTCTACGTGGACCTTCTCTGAGTTCAGGCATGTTTCCCTCCCTTTGTTGTGTTATTGCACCAGCATCGGCTCGGTGCCGACGCGGCCGGTCTGCGCGTTCTCACGTTGCTGCACCTGGAATTGAAGATGTTTAACGCGGTTTTGGAACAACGCCTGGCTCACCTCGTTCATATCCTCCACCGCTTGCGGGTTTTGTTGCAAAATCTGATGGAGTGTGCGCAGGCGCAGCGCAAAATTCTCGCCGGTCTCGGCCATGCGCGGCTCGATCCCGGCCGCGATTTTGATGAAGTTGAGTTGCTCCTCGTCGACCTCCTGATCACTCGCCTCCTCCACGGTCCGCAGGGCCTCCTCGGCCAAGTTTGGGTCGAACCGTTCTACGAGATGCCGCACCAGCGGGGCGGTCTGGACGGTTGCATCTCGATCCAGCGGCAGAATAATCTCGCCGAACAGCTTCCCTACACCAGCCAGATACTCGGGATCGCGGTCGCGGATGTCGAATGACAACTCGATGTCGTACTGCCCCTCGATTTCGCTCAACGATCGGGCGATGGGCACCCCCTTGCCGCCGGCGATACGCTGCAGCAACTCATCGTCCGCATACTGCTGAAACAACTGCACAATCATCACGAACGCCTGGGCGGTCGAGTCCAGGAAATCGTCCACCGCATCCTGCATCAGCAACTGTAGGATTTCGGGGGGCACCTGATCGGAAAACGGTATGCCGAAATACCAGGAGAGTCGTTTCCATATGCGCAATTCGTGCATGTCGTTGGTGCGTGGGTATTCGGGCGGTTTCGCCCATTCCCAGTCGCCGCGCCCACCCGGCCTCGTAGCCTCCGTCTCGCCCATCGGCGCGAGAATGAGCCTGGTTCGTTGCCTGTTGCCATAGCGCTTCAGCGGCGGCACCGTGGTCAACTGCGTATGGTCCTCGAATGAGTCGTTGAGTTGCTTGAGGGAGGATTGCTCCGTCATCGAGACCTCCGGTACGCCGCGAGACTCCATGACAGAGTCCGTCAACACCTCGCGCGTGAAGATGACGAACGGGTAGCCGCCATGCGCATAGTCGAGCAGTTCAGCGTCGCGCGCGGTGACCTCCTTGATCGCGTGATGAAACGGCACGCAATATATAGCCGGGACGTTATCCTGGTTCACCGCGCGGAAGTACCGGGTTATGATCTCGTATTCGTTTTCATGGTCGTCCCCCTCGGTTTTCCTATCCTGCACTTTCCCAACCTGGTTCAGCTCGTGTTTCCAGTATTCCGGAAAGCCGCTGGCCCCCTTGTGCCCACCCTGGCCGTTCTCCCCCTCGATCACCAGCGTCACAAACTTCTCCGTGTAGTCCTCGCTCTCGACCCGCTCCCGCAACCCGGCCTCGGTCAACCACTCGGTCGTGAAAATCTCGCTGGAGCGCTGGATGTCGGAGACGCCAGTGCGAAAATATATGCTCTCGTACATCCGGAAGGCCTCGACCCGCGGCGCGTTGACGCGGAGATATTTTTCCGTGAATTTTGCCTCGCCGGTCTCGCGAAATTGACGGAGGATGTCCCCATACTCGTCGGCGCTTTTGTCCGGTACGAACGCCATTAACAGCATGACGCCCCGATGCTCCAATTCCGGGTTGATCAGGCTGTCCATAAACTCGACCATCTGCTCCTCGCGCATATCCCCGAACGCCTCCTGCAGAAATTCCGCGATTTGTTCCAGCGTAAGCTTGCCCCCGCGCACGCTGTACTCCTGATCCCAAAACACGCCCAACACCCCGACCCCAGGGGAATCTCCAAGCATGTACGAGCAGACTTTTTTTATGGCGGGACGGAGTTGCCCGCGCAGCTCGTTCCTCATCAGCCAGTTCCAGATTGTCCGCATTTTTCCGGCCGCGCGGCTATCGCCCGACTCGACCGGCTTGACGCGGGCGGTACCCCGGAGCGCAGCGGCGGTGAAAATGGCCGTGAAAATACGTATGATCGTATCGGTCAAACGGATCCGCGCGTCGGACGCGCCCTCGAAGGGCAAAGGTTCCTCGTCCATGTACTCCTTGGACTTTCGCCCGTCTGGACTCTGCCCGCTCCAGAAACAGTAGCGGATGCGCTCCGCCTCCAGGCGCTGCTGGATGCTCCAGGTCCCGCTATCGGTATTTATGTCCAGCACGCTGGCGTGCATATCCGCGATGGCGTCCGCGTCCATCTTCACGACGCCATGCTTTTCGGTCACGACCTCACTCAATTCCGATTTCATACGATTCCTCTCGCTCGTTTTTCGGCAACAGTCCCTCGCCGATTTTTATGACATCATCTCGCCGGTAAAGCGCCCGTCCACCCGGCGTCACATGCACCTGCGTCAGCGTGCCGGCGATGATCATCGCCGCTATATGGTAGTCGCTCACGCCGAGGTAGGCGCGTACGTCGGCGCGTCGGACCAACACCGTATCAGGCAGGGTCATTTTCGGCGAAGCTCTCCATGATCCCGTTTATCGCGTGCGCCGTAGCCCGGAAAAGTAGATCGCCCTCCACGGCCTGCCCGTACTCTTTAGCTATGCCCGTCAACAGCCCCATCATCGCGAGCATGCCGACCATATACGCTTGACGAAATGCATGGCGCTCGCACGAGGTCATCACGTCGGCCGGGTACACGTCGGACATATACGTCGCAAACTCCGTCTCTATGTTATCGCGCTGCCGCTCAATGAGTTGTGGTATAAGCATAATCGTCTCCCCTACCAGACTGCATCCTGATGCTCCTGCTTTAGGCTCTTCTTGTGTTTTGCGATGTACGCATGCACAGCCGGATTCTTTTTGGCGGAGGTATTCGTCCACACCCAATGGAGGTACGACGCCGGCACCATTTGCATTTCAATAGACCCCCCTTCCAGCGCGTTCTATTTTGGGTTTTTTTCCAGGTGTAAGCACCTCGATGTAATCACAGTCGCTCAAGACCGCGTACCGACAATTATCGACTGGATCCTTGCAGGCACCCTTTCGACCGTCCTTGCCCGTCCACGTCTGCAACGAGAAGATTGTGTTCGTGCAATCGCTGGCCACGAAGAACTTCGGCATGTTGAAATATCCGATCTCCGCGTCCTGGCGGTAGTACAGCAGCGTTTCCAACATCTTGACGCCCTCGTTTATATCGTCGCCCGGGGTCGCAATGAAGTTCATACCGATCTCATCGAATTCCTCCAGAAGGGTAGTGGGGCGGTCGTTCTCCAGTTTCGCGCTGGAGGCGAACCGCGAGTCCATGTACCGCTCCTCCACGGGTTCGTCGGTGTCCTCATCGTCCCATGCCGCCACCCAATCCTCCCTGCTCATGTCGGGCGGCTTCGGAGCCCGCGCGTCGCGCCACCCCTCAAGCTTGGCAATCTCCTCCTTGTACCGCAACAGGCCGAAACCAAAACTCTCCTGGGCGGGTCCGGCGCGGCCGTCCAGATGCTTGCCATCGGGTGTCGCCCAGGGACCGGGTACGCCGACCTCATCAATAAAATAATTACCCGGCCACTCGCGGTAGAGGTAAACCCCCTGCGGCGTAAACCGAAACCAGCTCATGAAGAAGTTTCTGCCGCTGGCCGGATCGACGAACAGATAGTTCGTCCCGGCCTTAGGGATAGCCTCCGGATCGACGATATGAATGGGTCCGAATTTCGGGAACCGAGCAGATATGGTCTTGTTGGCTATACCGTACCAGCGCTCGCGCACCAGGACGGCCGTATCGCTGCGGACCTTGGTCGTCACTACCATCGGGTTCCCGTAAGGGTTGTCGGCAGGCGAGAAGAAGACAACGGCTTTCTCAGGGTCAACGCACTTCATCACGCGAGGGACGCGCTCGAATGTTCTGCCCGCCGGGACGACCGGCTGACTCGGCTCGCCCCGCAACCATGCATCGCAGTCCTCGGGACGCGACGCCGGACAGGTCGCCGGTCGTTTTTCGCGTTTTGCATCTACTTGCTCCGCGTATTCCTGCTGCGTGAGGCCGAGCGCGCGCGCCTCGTCGGGCTCGCCACCGTCGCGCGGGAGCAGGAAGGCGTCGCATTCCTGCACCACCTCCGCGCCGTCCTGAAACACACGCACCGTCGGCGTATAACCCTGCACCGGCGTGAAATAAACCATGATCCAGCCATCACGGGTAGCGGTTCGGAACATGAGGGTTTGCAACCAATCGGGCGGGAGCAGCTCGTCGGCAGTCACAATGTTGACCTCGCCGCCCTCTATCGTCTCGATCTTCTGCTCGTAATTTCGGAAGTACGCTTCCGAGCGATTAGGCAAAACGTATTTCGCATCCGAGAAACCTGTTTTTTGCTTATAGGCGACATACGTCGTCTCGCTCCGTATCTCCCGTTCGCGGAGATGCGGCGGGAGATACTTGTAATGCAGCGGCTGCGTGTACTCCACGCTCATCGGCGCGTTAGTATGGAAGGCCCAGCATCTGGACTCCGCCATCGAGGTCAGTATTTTCATCGAGGTCTTCGCGCCAAATTCGGACTTCCCGGACCTGTTCCCTCCCGAGATCAAGACGCATTTGACCGCGTGCTCGAATTTCAGATAGGCGCGCATCGCCGCCGCCCAAGACGCGTCGACAAACGGCATCCCCAGCAGCGCATAGACTACGCGCCAGATAGGCGGTTCCCAACCCGACACCAACGGATCCGCCCGCTCCTCGGCCATGATTTGCGCCCGCTGCGCGTGTTTATCCATCCACACCTGCTCGGCTCGCTTGGCATCCCCTACCACGCGGTATATTTTTTCCGCGTCCGGCACGGGCAACAGCGGATGCGGCATGGGTTTCCAGTCGGTCATCGCGCCTCCTCGGACTCGCGCACGTTCTCACGCAAGGGAAACGGAAGCTCCGCACACACAAACCCAGCCGCGCCCTCATGCCCGCCGCCACCACGCGCCTTGCAAACGATAGAGATGTCTATGCCCGGCTTGTCGCAGTAGAGCGAGACGCTCCACGACCCATTAGCTCGTCAGGAAAACGCCAACATCACGTCGTGCCGCGCCGGGTCATAGACCGAGTCGAAATACAGCGAATTGCCAAGGGCCTGATTGATCGCGATGCATCGCAGGCCGTCCAGATCAGTTTCGAAGGCGCAGGCGGCGGCGATCTTCGCGTTTAGCTGAGACTGGTATTTCAAAATCTGATGGCCCTCCCGGACGAACTGGTCCATAGGAGCGAGCCTGCCCAAAAACACCGACCACGGGTCCAGCGACTGCGATCTGGCTGGATCTGTCTCCTCCACGCGCATGCGATATTGGAACGGCAGAACGCACTGGTACCAATACGTCTGGTCCAAATTGTCCCACACATCGTAGGCCGACAAAAGTACCACCGCCGGCGGCACCGTGTTCGAGGCGTACAACTCCTGCCAGGTCAGCATACACGCGGCCACGCCGACCGCCCGGGTCCCAGCAATGCTCTCCTCGGCCTCGATCGACCATGCGTCATGATCCGCGATCGAAGACTTGTGATGGTCGATCCACACGAGATTGTTGTGCTGGTTCAGGCGCGGCATCGTTTCCAACCACGGCTCCAGACATACGTCGACCATGTAGACGGTCTCGCCCGGTACAAGTTTTCCCCACGGGAACGGATCCCCGTAATTGTAGCCGATCATTTCGCACTCCGGGAATCGTTTCTTAACGATCGCTCCCGAGCAATGCCCGTCGAGATCCGCCGAGTGAAAGAAACACTTCATTCGCCCCCCCCTTTTTTTCTTTTTTTCTTCATGTCCCTGTTGAACGCCCGAGCGGCGTCCATCGACGCAGAGAAATTCAACACGAGTCCGTGGAAATGTTCATGATCATGGTGGAGACAGGCGTGCCGATTACGCTCCAACATCTGCCGGACCGTCGTCACCGCGAAGGCCCCTTTTGGGGACCATTCAGAGACCCACAAATCCGCAACTTTCATATCAACACCTCTTCGGCGAGCATATCGTCGGCCTCGATCGGTTTCCCCCCGGCGATCCCATCCCGCGCGTCCTCGAAATCAGGATCTGCCGGATCGAAGCGAAAGTACGAGGTCATAAACCAGAATTCCATGGCTCCTGTTTCGCCGTCCTTGTTTTTTTGGATATCCACCCAGGTCGGGCGCTTGTGTTTCTGGTAATCCATCCCCAACTCCGCCGCCACGTCCTCGTCCTTGTACACGAACATGATCTTGTGGGCGTCCTGCTCCAGCGAACCCGATCCGCGTAGATCGCTCAAGCGTGGAGAGCGCTTGGTGGTCGTTTTTGCGAATTCTCGCGAGAGCTGCGATAGCAGCAGAACCGGTATGTCGAATTCCAAACTCAGGGCCTTCAGCCGCCGAGAGATCATCGTCAAGCGCGAGTTCTCGTCCGCCCGCCAGCCCATCTCCGAGGCCTCGATCTGCTGGACGTAGTCGATCGTCACCATCTGTATGTCGTGTTTGAGCTTCTGCATGCGGACCCACGTCGAGAGCCCGCGTATGTCACCCACGCCGTCGACCTGCTCGGCAATCCACATCGGGTATTCGGCGATCAGCTCCTTCGCGTCCTCGATCCGCGAGAGTTCCGCATCGCTCGCGTGACCGAATTTCAGCTTCGGTAGCGAGACCCCGCTCTTTCGGCAGGCGGCACGTTCAAGGAGTTCCTTTCGGGACGCATCCAGGGACACTCTCGCGACAGGGATACCCTCCTCTGCCATGTACATGGAAATGTTGTCCTCCAGGGTTGTTTTGCCCTGCGAGGGGCGGCCGGCGATGATCGTTATACCCGGCTCCAGGCCGCAACTCATAGTCATCAGCCGGTCCCAGGGCAGTTGGAGGCCGACGGCGGGCTTCTCGCCCGCCTTCGCGGCGCGCCAAGCCGCAATCGAACCCTCCAGAACCGACCGGTTAGAGTCGGTCGGCCCGGCGGGGTCGATGATCTCGGCGAAACGCGCCGGTACATCGCGGAGGAGGGCGTCCCCGCGCTCGATGCACTGCGCGTCGACGGCGACTTGGCGCGCGACACGAATGGTTTGCCGTTTGATAAAGTGCTGGCGGACCAGGTCCAGGTAGTATTCGGCGTGTGCGCTGGTCGGCGTGCCATCGAGACACTGGTCCAGGTAGGCACGCTCAACGATGCGCTCCCCTTTTTTCCACTGGTCGAGTTTTTCGCCAACCGTAAGAATATCAATGTACGCGCCCATCGAGACCATGTCGTAGAGGATCTCAACGATCACCGAGTGGGACGCCACATAGAACGTGTCCGGACCTATTCGCAGGCGCTGCGCGAGCGGGATGACCCGCAGCGGGTCGAGTATCATCGAGCCGACCGCACCCATCTCGGCCTCGGCGCTGAAGGGGACTGGCGCGTCTTCTGTCATTCCCAATCGTATCCTTTCCACCGCCGGTTACGTGGGTCGTCGGCGGCGTCTTTTTTTTCAGAATCCCCATTCCCATCGACCTGCCGCAACAGAAACTTCTTCCACCACGCCCCAGGCGCGTCCAGCGTCCGAAACACGGCGACTTCCCGACGCGCCTCGTGCGCCAGGGCGAGGTAGTCGGGTTTGGCACCGCGGACGAAGTACCGGGCCGCCATGTCCTGCTCATAGGTCATGTGGTGAAATTGTGGGGCTTCCACGAGAACCTGATGAGCTGCATCCCCGAACTCGATGGAATCGGTGCGTGCCGCGACATCTACACTCTCACCTTCTTCCTTCTTACTTCTAGAACTAGTCGTTGTTGGCTCGTTGTCTGCTCGTTGTCTGCTCGTTGTTGGCTCGTTGTTGGCTCGTTGTCTGCTCGTTGTCTGCTCGTTGTTTTGCTCGTTGTCTGCTCGTTGTCTGCTCGTTGTTTTGCTCGTTGTCACGACGCCAGTTCACGTCATAATAGCTTGAATCGCAAAGGGTTATGATCGTCCCTTTGTTCGTTGTTTTGCTCGTTACAATTCCCCACTCTTCGAGACGCTTTTTTGCAAGGCGGTATCGCTGCTCCGTCAAACCTATTTGCCTTTGCACATCATCCCTTCCGATCGTGGCCTGCCCGATCCGACGCCCAGGTTTAGCGACGCCGACGCCCTTGTAGGAGCGGCGCGCGATGAAGTACAGCAACATGAAGCCGTCGTGGTACTCCGCGAGTTCGCGCGTCTTGTGGTTGTCGCGGAGTTTGAGAAAATAATCCACTACCAGCGCCCCCGGTATCGCGGACAACGCCCCTGGAGCTGCCACAAGTCGCCCTCGATGCGTCGGGCTTTGATCCTCATGCCGCGGACGAAGTTCTTGCTGCTGGTGACGTTCACGCGCTGCTGCACGCCGCCCAGGAGCGCGGTGATGATCCTCGAGTTCAGCCAGTCGGCCCGGTGGACGATCATCTCGCAGACAGGACGCTCCAGGTGAACGATGGCGGTCGTAGTACCCTCGCCCTCGGTGTAGGATCCGTTGGCGGCGATCAGGATCTTGTGGCACATCTCATCGAAGTCCCCGTTGCCAACTGTGCCCATACAGCTCAGCAGCAATTTCATACCGTGGACCGAGTAGACCAGAGAGCGGTTGATGGTCCGAAAGTGCTCACCATCACGAAGTCCGCAATTGCGTCGGATCGCGCGTAATCTTTTTTTTGGAATCCCCAGTACATCGCCCACAGCCGTCTCCGGATAGACAAACTCCTCTTGCATGAGACCCCCTTTTGCTCAAAATTTTGTCTGTGAGAACCGATATATAGTGACCCC
>Ga0224498_10000109_pt1 | contig 19350 bp, 19 predicted proteins | sample SF_Jul11_sed_USG_5_FD_167971 | JGI IMG/M metagenome (GOLD analysis project Ga0224498, IMG submission 167971) | Sediment microbial communities from San Francisco Bay, California, United States - SF_Jul11_sed_USGS_21 | ecosystem: Environmental > Aquatic > Marine > Sediment | place: USA...
CTGCAGCGGCTGGCTACCACCAGTACCGACTGCGTAGAGAAGCGTGACCCGCGCCAGAACGCGACCAAACAATACTACAAAACCAAGGAGCTTGACTTCAATGCCCGATTAGAGAAGCGGTCATCCGAATGTGCTAAAGCAAACTCACTCGTTCAATACTCTAGGTTAGCCCCTACGGCCTCCCACGCACGTTCAATGCAAGACGACAAATTCAGGTCGAACTCGGAGTCGGAGCCGCCTTTCAGGGCAAATGAACCATCTTCAGCGACCAATTCCGAAAGTGGAACATTGGTCGCGTTTGCGTATTCGGAGAGCGCATCCACCAAACAAGTTGCAGACGCGTTGGCCCACTGCTCAACGAGTCTCTTTTTGTCCGAAGGAGCTAATCCACTATTGTGAAAGGACTCTGGCAAAGTCCATGATGCTTGCTCCATGTATATTTCTGTTGCCGAAGCTCGAACCGTTTCCAAGATCTCTTCGTCGTCAATGCTCCGGTCGAATGGTTCCGATTCCCAAACGATATGAGTTCCGCGCCTATCAAGCGGCTCGATTCGTATTCGCCCACCCAAGCCGTAGAATCTACCGGTGACTCTGTCCCCGAAATCGACGGTCAACGAAGCAATCGGCGATTCAACTCCGGTCACGAAGTCAACTCCTATCCAATGCCACGGCTTTAGCCATTCGGCATTAACGCGGTATGTAGGCAGCGCGACCTCGATGTCAGGAAGTACTTGGAAATGAAGCACGCAGCAACTTTCTTCTCGACTGGGGTGCTCAAACTCGGTGATAGTCTCGCGTATCGTTTGGACATCGACAGTTACGATTCCGTAGCGTTTCACGCGGTGCGAATTCAGGAAGGCCGAGACGAGATTCGACATCTCGGCATCCGGGTCAATATGTTGGAATATGGAGTCACCCGCAGAGGCGAAACAGATAGGCCAAGCACCTAGGAAAAGTACTACGAGTACCGTCGTATTGCGCCACGCTTTCACTACTGAACGAGAATAATCAGAGATTTCTTGACCGTCCGCTTTGGGTCAGTACCAGCCTCTCAGTCTATCACCAGGCGAGCGGCTGGAAACGGTCAATAGCGGTCGCTGAAGGCATCAATGCAGCGCTTTGTTAGGTTGACTCTTGCGTTTCAGCTAGAGGTTTCTTCGTCGATACTATGTTTTCTCAGCAGCAGCTTCGGCGCTTTTAGCTCCCATGCGGATCGCAGAAGTTCCTTCACCTCTTCAGGATCGGCGTGAGGTAAAGAAATACGGACACCAACTACTTTTTTTCCCCACCACAGTTTTTCGCAGAATTCAGGGTACATTGAAACGGCTAACTCTCGACGTTGTTCGTCGATGAAAATATGCAAGTAGATTTCATCTGGCGGCACCGCTGCGAGAATTTTTCCTCGAATTCGGAAGGAGCTGAGTTTGAAGTGCGGCTCTTCATTCACCTCGGGCAGTGACAGAGCGTACTCTCTTGCTTCTTCAAGTTTCATGCCGCGACTCCCGTAAGTTGACACGATGTCTCAAGTCAGCCTAACTACTATTCGTGTGCAAAAAAGGAGAATAACATCCGCGAGGGGTGGTTTATTGCGACAGGCCGCTTTGGGTCAGTACCAGCCTCTCAGTCTATCACCAGGCGAGCGGCTGGAAACGGCCAGGAGCGGACGTTCACCCCGGCGGACTCACGGGGCAAATACACAACCTCGCGCTGCAGCCGGACGCTTCCGAAACGCCACGAATCGCTAACTCACTCCCGTTTACTGGGCGGGCAGGTCAGAGTTAAAGCTCACCGCGACTATCTCCCAGGCACCGCCAGATGGTCGCCTGAATACGACCAGTTGCTTCCCTTGATCGGTGGTCTTGTCGGTGAATTCCATTTCATAGCTGCTCGTGCCGTAACCAATATTTCCTTCTCCCGACACCATTATGTTTGAGAACGTGAGATTATCCAGAGGCGGGAAGGCTTGCCCCAACGCTAGGATATTTGCTTGACCGACGACCATCGGAGCGTTAGGCGGCTGAAAAACTGCATCGTTGGCGTATTGCTGCGCCCAGATTTCCATATTCCCAGCGCCGAAGTCTCGCGCAGTCGCTTCGACCATACCGCGCAGCGCTGCCTCGTCCTCGGCCGTAAACTGCGTGGGTTGGGGTTGGCAACCAGTAATCGCGATGAAGACTGCGGCCAAGAAAGCGATAGTTTGATGATTCATAGAATATCCTCATGTCTGGTGACTGATGGAGGTTTTGATTGGGCCTACGGCAAGCCGGCTGCTATGCGAAGTATAGCTGCCCTCGGGGCTGTAAGTGCCAATTTGACAACAGTCGGCCACAAGCGGTCGCTCACTCACCTGATAGCGATCGGGTTTCCTGGTGATCCTGTGGCGCCTTTGAATTTGACCGGAGCAAACATGAAAGCAAATTCGTAAACTTTGTCGGCGGCCAGTTCTGAGAGATCCAGGTTCTCAATATTGTAGATTCCCCGTCGAGCAATGAGCTCCTGATGCACAGGGAAAGCAAGTTCAGGGTCCTCTGACGGTATTACCTCAACCGGCCAGGTATCCGCCCCGGTCATAGCAACCTTTTTTTCCGCCAGCCAGAGAGCAGCCTCCATACCGATACCCGGTGCACCCCGATTGTATTTTTCATTATCGACCATCCAGAGAGTGCCGTGGCCGGTGTGTATTAGCACGACGTCGCCTTCAGATAATTCGACCTTCTGCTTCTTCATTGCATCTTGCAGGTCTTGCGCGGTAATGACAGTTCCGACCGGAAGTCGATCCACTCCCTTATAACCCGCCATATCGATAAGCACACCGCGAGTCACGAATACTCCCACGTTCTCGACGCCCAGTTTGCCCAGCCCTCCTGCGGTACCGAACTCGCTGCGTTTGAATCCGTTGAAGAAAACATCTTCGCCGTCAATACGGCTGCCAACGTGTCCAAGTCCGTCAAACTGCGTTCCGATCTGGCCAATCTGACCACTTATCATCTCATCGTGGTAGACAACATTGTTCCTGCCCATAGGCCCGCCAGTTGGCGAGCCAGGAATGGTGAGACTGTAGTGACGACCAGGGAACAATGGCATCCCAGCTTCGTAGACACGGCCGAGTTCATAGATTCGCCCTTCTTTGATCAGCTGCGTTGCCTCAAGGACCTTTTGAGGTGTAATTCTATTCGCGGCACCGCGCTCGTCGTCCGCCCCCCATTCTGACGGCAAGGTATCGTCGCCTGAAAGCATCTGGGCGCTCGCGGCATGAGTACATACGAGCAGAATTGCGGCGACCGACAGTATGCGAGTAATTGGCATCGTTACACCTTTGATTAGTTAGTATGGGCAGGAACCGTCTGCTACGAACGTCTACTTCGGGTCATCAGCAGAAATTATAGCTCAAGATGTGCGACCGACTGCTATGCGACGCTTAGGAGTCACTCGGAACTCGAAAACTCGATAACCCATTATTAAGCGTCTGCTCTTTCCGTTAGCGGTCGGTCGGCGTTTCACACCTCAAGGGGCGGCAGTCGGCCATGAGCAGCCATTCGTTACCGATGCAGATCACTCATCGATGATGAAATCACCGCTATCGTATGCCGGAAATGAAATTGCCAGAAACTCGAACCCACTATCGCTATTCGACATAGCAAAATGACGTTCGCCAATTTCAATAAGAACCGTATCCCCGACCGAAACGTCGATTGATCTGCCGTCCACAACGATGGTTCCGGAGCCGCCTGTCACTACATACAATTCTTCGGTGTGGTCATGATAGTGTTCCACAGCCTTTGTATGCGGCGGCACCACGGTTTTCGCGACACTGTATTCTCGCCGCTCTACCGCGGCGCCCTTTCCGATCAATTCATAGGTTTCGCACTTGTCTTGACCTGAGAATGGCCTGATGTCTGATAGTCGTACAAGTTTCATATCATTGACGCCATGACCAGCGAGGTTCGAAGCCAAAAAGTTGTGTCGCTTTGTCACCCGAAAATAGAGATCGCGTCGTATTCGCCTCAATATCGCACGGGGTCTCCGGGAAATACTCAGCACAGTGCTCAATGCTGCTTCTGGCGAGAGTCGTGTCCTCCGCAGTTGCGTTGACGATTGTTGTCTCTTCGCTTGTGGACGTTACGGCGAGTAGAATCAGGCTTGTCAAATCGCGCACATCGATATAACTCCAATAGTGCCATTGACGAAGCTCAGCATCGTCAGCATCGGCTCTCAAGAGGTCGTGGTCTTCCGGGTACACGATTAAGGTTGAGCGAATGCCAACAAAAGTCGTCGCTGTGGTCAATCCGAAATGATCGGCAACTGACTCGCTAACTGACTTGGATAGCGCGTACGAAGAACTCAGTCTGGGTGACTGATCTTCGGTAATCGGAAACCGCTCAGGGACGTGGATTCCCCGTTCAACACCCGCGACATTCGCAGATGACAACCAGATCACCCGGCGACACATCAGTGCGCTGGCCGCTGAAAAAACGTTGTAGTTCATGCCAACGTTCTGAGTGAAGGTCTTGTGATCGGGGTGGAAGCCCGGATAGGAGATATTGGCGAGATGCACGACAACGTCGGAGCCACTGAGCGCATCAATCGCTTCGCCATAATCGGTTAGGTCGGCTCTTCTGTGTACGAAATCCCCGTCCTTTCTGAACTCCACGGTCGCTGCAGAATCAATTCCCGTACATGAAAAGCCAGCCGCATCAAACGCGCGCATGACCTCACGTCCGAGGCGGCCTGTTGATCCCGTAACAACGACTCGAATGTGTTTAGACTGAGGATCGGCCAATCAAATGCTCTCCAAAAAAGGGAATTTCTCGAACGGCTGCAATGGGTCATTTCCAGACGCTCAGAATACCGCAAGAATGCGTTTTGAGCGGCAAGTTTCGGGCGCTTAGCGGCCGCTTACAGGCGGCAAGTTCTGGCCGATATCAACCGCCCAACGCCCACTCATCAAGTTTCGGCAACACCGACCCGAAAAGTGACAGAGTTAATTGCTGATATCTGGGAAAGTGACGGAGTTAATTATTTTGTGACAGAGCAAATTTTTCAGGTTCACCAATATGCTCCTGATCATTCGATCTACTCAACCGTAACCGATTTAGCCAGGTTTCTCGGCTGATCGACGTCGGTGCCCCTGAGTACCGCAACATGGTAGGCAAGTAGCTGCAGTGGAACCGTATAGACGATCGGTGCTATGAGCCGGTCCGCATGCGGCATGGTGATGACGATCATGCCGTCTTCGCTCTCGATGCCGGTCTCGGCGTCTGCAAACACGTATAACTGGCCACCGCGAGCACGGACGACCTGCATATTCGACTTCAGCTTGTCGAGCAATTCGTTGTTGGGTGCAACTACGACGACAGGCATTTCGTCGTCAATGAGCGCCAGTGGGCCATGCTTGAGCTCGCCAGCGGCGTAAGCTTCCGCATGAATGTACGAGATCTCTTTCAACTTGAGCGCGCCTTCCATGGCGATCGGCCACATGGGTCCGCGCCCGAGAAACAAGGTGTGCTGTTTGTCGGCAAAGTCTTTCGCCAGCTCCTGCAACTGGTCACTCATCTTCAGAGTGAGGTCCGAGGCGGCAGCAGCATGCGTGAGGTTCGCAACGAACTCTCTTTCCCGCTCCTCCGTCAAGCCGCGATGCTTCGCCATCATCAGCGTGACAATGAGTATGGACAATAACTGAGTCGTAAACGCCTTGGTGCTAGCGACCCCGATTTCAGGCCCTGCCTGAGTCATCATGACGAGGTCCGATTCGCGCACCATCGAACTGTGCGCACTGTTGCAGATCGTCAGCGAGCCCAGGTAACCCAGCTCCTTGGCCATGCGCAGCGCTTCCAGCGTGTCCGCAGTTTCACCGGACTGTGACAGCGTCACGAACAGTGTGTTTTCCGGCACGACGACGTGTCGGTATCGATACTCGCTCGCAATCTCGACCTGTGTCGGCACACCGGCAATCGATTCGATCCAGTACTTGCCGACACAGCCCGCATGGAAGCTCGTGCCGCAGGCAACGATGTGAATATGCTCGACCCGGTCGAGCATCTCCGTTGCTTTCGGCCCGAGCGACGCGGGCAAAACTCGCTGATTTGAAACGCGGCCGTAAAGCGTATCGGCCAGCGCGCTCGGCTGATCATGTATCTCTTTCAACATGAAATGGTTGTACGGCGCTTTTTCGGCGGACATGCTGTCCCACTCTGTCTCGTGGACTTCGCGCGTAACTTCGGTACCGCCGGCGGCGATGATGCGCACGCCATCGCATCGGATCTCGGCCAGGTCACCTTGCTCGAGATAAATAAATCGTTGTGTTACAGGAAGAAGCGCGGGCACACCGCTGGCGACGAAATTCTCACCGTCTCCAATACCTATGACGAGCGGGCTTGCGACACGACTTACGACAATTCGGTCAGGATCTTCAGCGTCGACGACCAGCAGCGCGTAGGCACCTTCAAATCGTTCCACCGCTTTGCCGACAGCCTCGACCAGATCCATGCCCTGTTTCAGATAATCGTATATTAGGTGCGCGGCTACTTCCGTGTCCGTTTCCGAATCGAACACGTAGCCCTTTTCCAGCATTTCGTCTTTGATCGGCTGAAAGTTTTCGATGATGCCATTGTGAATTACGGCAACCCGTCCGCCAGAGACGTGCGGGTGTGCATTCGCCTCAGTGACGCCGCCGTGCGTCGCCCAGCGTGTGTGTGCAACACCGATCTGTCCCAGCAATGGATTTGCCGCGAGCTTTTCTTCGAGCTCCGCGACCTTGCCAACGGTACGACTCAGGCCAAGTGAACCGTCGTGGCCAACAACCGCCACGCCGGCGGAGTCGTAGCCGCGATACTCGAGACGGCGAAGTCCTTCGACCAGGGTTGGAACAATATTTCTTTCGGCAATCGCACCGACAATTCCGCACATTCAGCTCGCTTCCTTTTTCGTAGGTTTCTGCCAACCGCGAATAGTCGTCTGTTTCGATCGTTCCAGCGTCAGCTCGCCCTCGGGCGCCGGCTTCGTGATTGTCGAACCTGCGCCAATGGTTGCACCCTTGCCGACCTCGACCGGCGCAATCAGGTTTACGCCTGAGCCAATGAAAACATCATCGCCTATCGTCGTCTTGTGCTTGTTGGCTCCGTCGTAATTACACGTGATCGTGCCCGCGCCGACGTTGACGCCCGTCCCAATTTCGGCATCGCCGATGTAGGTCAGGTGATTGATCTTGCTGCCATCGGCAACCTTGCTCTTCTTGATCTCGACAAAATTGCCAACCTTGACGTTGTTGGCAAGTTCCGCGCCTGGACGCATGCGGGCGAACGGCCCGATCTCACAGTTCTTGCCCGTAGTCGCGCCTTCGATATGGCAGTTGGAGTGAACGATCGTACCGGGCCCAAGCTTGCTATCGCGGAGCAGGTTGTTCGACTCGATGCGCGTGCCATCGCCCAATGAGACATCGCCTTCGAATACGGCGTTCACATCGATAAACACGTCTTTGCCACATTGCAGCGTGCCACGGATATCGACGCGGGCCGGGTCAGCAAAGCCAACACCGTCCGCCATGAGCTCATCGACGAGGCGTGTCTGCAATGCACGCTCTGCCTCGGCCAGTTGCTTCTTATCGTTTATGCCCATCACTTCTACCCAATTGTCTGCTTTGATGCCCTTGACGCTGATGCCATCACGAACGGCCATGGCTATTACGTCGGTCAGATAATACTCGCCCTGCGCATTGTCGTTACAGAGCTTGCCCAACCAGCTCTTGAGCTTCGCTGTCGGGCAGATCATCACGCCCGTGTTGATTTCAGCGATTGCTCGTTCAGCCTTGCTGGCGTCCTTCTGCTCCACGATGCCAACGACTCTGTTGCCTTCGCGAACAATGCGCCCGTAGCCGGCCGGGTCCTCCATAGCAACCGTCAGGACAGCGAGTTCATTAGCCGGTGTCTGTTCGAGCAACCGGGTGAGCGTTGCAATTGTCAGCAGCGGCACATCCCCGAACAGGATCAGCGCACGATTGTCGTCGGGGGTTTCCGGCATCGCCTGCTGCACCGCGTGCCCGGTGCCCAGCTGCTCCGCCTGCAGGACCCAACGCACATCAGTATCACTGAAAGACGCAGGTACCGCGTCTCCGCCATAACCGTATACGACACAGACATCATCAGCGCCGAGCTTGCGGGCGCTGTCCAGGACATGACCGAGCAACGGCTGGCCGGCAAGCAACTGCAGTACTTTCGGCGAGTCCGAGCGCATGCGCGTTCCCTGGCCGGCAGCGAGAATGATGATGCTTAAGCCCAAACCTGAAGCTCCCTGTTTCTTAGCCTGCGCATGATACCGCAAGACCAGTGGCACAGGCGTGCGGCTTCCGTGGCAAACAATGCTAGTCTTGCCGTTCGGCAGGAGAACAAGAAGCAATATGTCGACAGAGACAATCATTTTCATCGGTGTAGCCATTTACATGCTCGCCATGCTCGGCGTCGGCTTCTACGCTTCCAGAAAAACTCACACAATCACCGAGTTCGTTGTGGCCGGGCGGGGAATGCCTGTGTTCTTACTATCCACGACGATCATCGCAACGTGGTTTGGCGGCGGCACGATGATGGGTACGGCAGGGGCCTCCTACGATCGAGGCATGCTCGGCGTTATTGCCGATCCTATAGGCGCCGCAGTAGCTCTCCTGCTCGTCGGCTTTTTCTTCGCACGCTTGATTCGTCGACTCCGCATACTGACCGTCGCCGACTTCATGCGACAGCGATTCGGGCGAATTGCCGAAATGGCAATCACCGCAACGACATTGTTTGCCAACATCGCGTGGGTTGGCGCGATGTTGGTCGCTTTCAGTTTGATATTCGAATCGCTGACCGGAACGCCGATGATCATCGGCATATTCAGCGGGGCGATTGTCATCTTTGTTTACACGGCAGTGGGTGGGCTGTGGGCCGTGGCGATAACCGATTTTATTCAAATGCTCATCATTATCATCGGGCTGTTTGTGCTTCTCGTTGTCGTTCTTGTCGATGTCGGCGGCTGGAGTACGATTTCTGTACAGCTGCCCGAAAACACGTTCCGCTTGTTGCCACTCGAGAACACAGGCGAACAGTGGCTGAATTACCTGCGTGCCTGGACGATTATTGGCCTTGTGGATTTATCGGCACAGACCCTGATTCAGCGTGTGCTTGCCGCAAAGAGTGAGCGCGCTGCGCAGAATTCATTTTACCTTGGCAGCATCGGCTACCTGTCATTCGGCATGATTCCGGTAACGCTCGGTATTATAGCCAGCGTTACGCTGCCCGAGCTGGCCGCCTCGGAAGCGGTGATTCCGACGCTTGCGATCGAGCATCTGCACCCGGTGGCCGTTGCCGTTTTCGTCGGCGCTATGCTCGCCGCGATAATGAGTTCGGCCGACAGCGCGCTTCTGGGATGCGCAAGCGTGCTGGCCAATAACGTATTACCGCTTGTCAAACGTCAGCCCTCACCAAAACTGAGTTTGCTCGTTGCCCGCCTGGCTATTCCGGCTTGCGGAATTATTGCGATAGTCGTCGCCTTGAAGATACAGGTCGTGTTCGACCTGATGTTGGACTCAAACATACTCGGTATGGCCACGATCATTGTGCCTTTCATTTTTGGTGTCTGGTGGAAAAAGGCCAATCGCAGCGGCGCACTGGCGGCAATGGGCGTTGGCCTGACCGCCTGGATTTCGACACTGTTCATCGCTCCCGAGCTGCCGGCCGATTTCATCGGCCTTGCGGCTTCGCTCGTTACGATGCTCGTCGTAACGCCGTTAACCCAGAAGTTAGACCCGCCACGCGGGCTACGAGACAGTGACGGCAATCCCGTCGAAATGAAAGACCGGCTTGGCGTGTTGCCGCTGATCAAGCGCGCCTAGCGTTTGCCTTTGAGCCTTTGCGCTGCCTTGTAGCGAGCGCGGGCTTCGGTGAGTTCCTGTTGCGCACGCGTGACGTCGGTTTCTTCCGCCGCGCCCTTGAGCGCTTCCTCAGCTTCATGCTGCGCAGCTAACGCCGCGGCCTCATCGAGTTGCTCGCCGCGCAGCGCTGTGTCAGCTAATACGGTCACGAGCGTCGGCTGCACTTCCAGCATGCCGCCCGTGATGTAGAAGAAGTGCTCCATACCTTCGGTGTCCTGGACGCGCACTTCGCCGGGCCTTAGCGCCGTTAGCAGGGGCGCGTGACGTGGTGTGATGCCGATCTCGCCCATCTTTGCAGGGGCGAACACCATTACCGCGTCACCCGAATGGATTTCGCCTTCTGCAGATACGATGTCGACGCGAATTGTAGCCATTTAGCAAAAACCTCTGCGCGCTAATTCATTGACTTGGCTTTTTCGACGACCTCGTCGATCGCGCCAACCATGTAGAACGCCTGCTCCGGAATGTGATCGTAGTCGCCATTGACGATGCCGTTGAAACCACGAATCGTCTCGGCAAGAGACACATACTTGCCGGGCGAGTTAGTGAATACCTCCGCAACGAAGAACGGCTGCGACAGGAAGCGCTGCACCTTACGTGCCCGGGTAACGATGAGTTTGTCGTCTTCAGACAGCTCGTCCATGCCGAGAATAGCGATGATGTCCTGCAGTTCCTTGTAGCGCTGCAACACGGCCTGCACGCCACGCGCGCAATCGTAGTGCTCGTGGCCGATGATGTTCGGGTCGAGAATTCGAGACGTCGAGTCGAGCGGGTCCACGGCCGGGTAGATACCGAGTTCGGCAATCTGCCGCGACAACACCAGTGTCGCGTCCAGGTGAGCAAATGTCGTTGCCGGTGACGGATCAGTCAAGTCATCGGCAGGTACGTAGACGGCCTGGAACGACGTGATCGAACCCGTCTTGGTCGATGCGATACGCTCCTGCAGGATGCCCATTTCCTCGGCAAGTGTTGGCTGGTAGCCCACGGCTGACGGCATGCGGCCGAGCAGCGCGGACACCTCTGTTCCGGCCAGCGTGTATCGGTAGATGTTGTCGATAAACATCAATACGTCGCGGCCTTCGTCGCGGAACGCTTCGGCCATCGTCAGGCCGGTCAGGGCAACACGAAGTCGATTCCCGGGAGGCTCGTTCATCTGACCGTAAACCAGCGACACCTTGTCGATAACCCCCGACTCGGTCATCTCGTGGAAAAAGTCGTTACCCTCGCGGGTGCGCTCGCCAACTCCGGCAAATACCGAGTAGCCCGAGTGCTCGTGCGCGATGTTACGAATCAACTCCATGAGCGCAACGGTCTTGCCGACGCCGGCACCGCCGAACAGGCCAACCTTGCCGCCTTTGGAAATCGGCATAATCAGGTCGACCACTTTGATGCCGGTCTCGAGGATTTCAGTCGTCGCTGCCTGTTCCTCATACGTAGGCGCCGCCCGGTGAATGGGCATCAGCTTTTCAGCCCCAATCTCTCCGGCGTTATCGATCGGCTTGCCAAGCACATCCATGATCCGCCCCAGCGTCTTCTCACCGACCGGAACTGCAATCGGTCCGCCCGTATTCGTCACAGGCATGCCGCGTTTCAGGCCTTCCGACGAGCCCATCGCAATCGTACGAACAACGCCGTCACCCAGCTGTTGCTGAACCTCGAGCGTGATGTCGACATCATCGATGATCAATGCATCGTAAATGTGTGGAATCTGGTCTGACGGGAACTCGACGTCAACGACAGCGCCAATAATTTGCACGGTGTTTCCGGTGCTCATGTGTAGGTCCTTATCCTCATTCAGCGGCAATCCGCTGATGGTCTCAATGTTATAAATCTCTAGCCGCCCCGAACAAATTTATCATCGCCCGGGATCTTGATTGTCCTTCTAACCGGATACGGCGGCCGCGCCGCCGACTATTTCTGAAATCTCTTGTGTAATTGCTGCCTGCCGCGCTTTGTTATATTGCAGCTGTAGCTTGTCGATAATCTCGCCAGCATTGTCGGTAGCGGACTTCATTGCCACCATCTTCGCCGCCATTTCGCACGCGAAGTTTTCGACCGCGCCACGATAAACCTGTGATTCGATGTAGCGCATCAAAAGATCGTCAAGCAGGTCTGCCGCTTCGGGCTCGTAAATATAGTCCCAGTGCTTTTGCAACCCGTCGTCGGATACCGCGATCTTGCTGACGGGCAAGATTGTTATGGCTTCCGGCTTCTGGCTCATGGCGCTGACATACTCATTGTGCAGCAGGAACAGGCGATCGATTTTTCCATCGCAGTAAGCATCGAGCATGATCTTGATTGAGCCGATCAGGTCATTAACCGTCGGTTTGTCACCTAAGTGTGTTGCCGTACCGACGACGTTGCCACCGAGCCGGCGGAAGAACTGTACGGCTTTGGCACCAACCAGTGCGAGGTCAACCTGAACGTTCTTGTCCTGCCATTCCGCAATTTCACCGATAACCCGCTTGAACAGGTTAACGTTCAGGCCACCACACAGGCCGCGGTCCGTCGAGATTATTATGAGACCGACGCGCTTGATTTCACGCTCCATCAGGAACGGATGCTTTGTGTCGGGGTTGGCCTGCGACAGGTGGCTGATGACGTGGCGAATGCGCTGCGCATACGGACGCGACGCTTCCATCTGCAGCTGCGCCTTGCGAATCTTGCTGGCCGCAACTTTCTCCATAGCGCTGGTGATCTTCTGCATGTTTTTCACGCTTCGGATCTTATTGCGAATTTCTTTTTCGCCCGGCATGTCGTTACTCAGTGGTGTCCGTTTATTACTTGGTTAAATCGTGTGGGTGCAATATTGCGCGACTAACTAATACGCACCCTTCTCGGCGAAGCCATCACAGATCGCTTTCAGGCTGGCCGCGACGTCGTCATTGTAGTCGCCTGACTCGTTGATCGACTCAAGCAGGTCGCCGTGATTCGCTTTCGCGAAATCATGCAACGCCGTTTCGTAATCGATGATCTTGGCAACCTCGACGCCGTCAAGATAGCCTTCGTTAACGGCATACAGCGACATCGCCATTTCCGCTACCGACAGCGGGCTGTACTGTTTTTGCTTCATGAGCTCAGTGACGCGTTCACCGCGCTCGAGCTGTGCTCTCGTGGTCGCGTCGAGATCCGACGCAAACTGTGCGAACGCCGCCAATTCGCGGAACTGCGCAAGTGCGAGTCGAACACCACCACCAAGCTTCTTGATGATCTGCGTCTGCGCCGCACCACCCACGCGCGAAACGGACAGGCCGGCGTTGATGGCCGGGCGAATACCTGCGTTAAAGAGGTCGGTTTCGAGGAAAATCTGGCCGTCAGTAATTGAGATCACATTCGTTGGTACAAATGCCGATACGTCGCCTGCCTGCGTTTCAATGATCGGCAGTGCCGTCAGTGAGCCGGTCTTGCCTTTGATCTTGCCGCCGGATACTTCCTCGACGTGAGCCGCGTTGACACGTGATGCGCGCTCGAGCAAACGCGAGTGAAGATAGAAAACGTCACCCGGATAGGCTTCACGGCCCGGCGGACGGCGTAACAGCAAAGAAACCTGCCGGTAGGCCCAGGCCTGCTTGGTCAGGTCGTCAAAAATAATCAGCGCGTCTTCGCCCTTGTCCAGGAAGTACTCGCCCATCGACGTGCCCGAGTACGGCGAGATGTATTGCATCGCGGGGCTGTCGGCAGCGGCGGCAGCAACAACAATCGTGTGCTCCATCGCGCCTTCTTCTTCGAGTTTTCGAACCACTCCGGCGATCGACGATGCCTTCTGTCCGATAGCGACGTAGATACACTTAATGCCGGTACCGCGCTGGTTGATGATCGTATCGACAGCAACAGCCGTTTTGCCCGTCTGCCGGTCACCAATAATCAACTCGCGCTGCCCGCGGCCGATTGGCACCATCGCATCGATCGACTTTAGACCTGTCTGTACCGGCTGGCTGACTGACTGGCGCTGAATGACGCCAGGTGCGACTTTCTCAATTGGCGCAGTCAGGTCCGTGTCGATCGGACCTTTGCCGTCTATCGGCATGCCAAGGGCGTCCACGACGCGGCCGAGCATTGCCTCACCAATCGGCACTTCAAGAATACGGCCCGTTGTCTTGACCGTATCGCCCTCTGAAATGTGCTTGTAGTCGCCGAGGACAACCGCACCAACCGAGTCCTGCTCAAGGTTCAGCGCCATGCCGAACGTGTTTTTCGGAAACTCGAGCATTTCGCCGTAGCGCGCATCTGTCAGTCCGTGAATACGAACGATCCCGTCCGTTACGCCGATAACCGTGCCAACGTCACGCGCTTCCGCGGATGCCTCGAAGTTCTCGATACGCTCTTTGATCAGCTTGCTGATTTCAGAAGCTTTGAGTGCCATGTTGTTTTCCCTTCTATTTGATCAGCGCGGTAGCGAGGCCCTCAAGCCTTGCCCGCAGCGATCCATCAATAACGACATCGCCGGCTTTGATCACTGCACCGCCGATGAGGTTCTCGTCAATTTCTGTCGCGATATTCACGTCGCGGCCCAGTCGTGCACGAAGCGCCTTCGAGATTGTGTCCTGCTGTTTTTTGCTAATTGCGCTCGCCGAGGTCACCGTGACGTCAACAACATTTTCAATCTCGGACTTGAGCGCCTCGAAATGTGCCGAAACCTCGGGCAAAACGGCGACACGCCGATATTCGAGCAGCAACTTCAGGAAATTCGTGCCTTTCTTATCCTGCCCCGCAAGCGTCTTGGCACCTGCTTTGGCGAACAGCCCGGTCAGGAATTCGAGGCGTTGCGCATTGCTGAACTCCGGGTCCCCCAGATACGCAACCACCTGACCATCCGCAAGTAGCTGTGCGGCGACATCCAGCGCTTTGGACCAGGTCGCAAGGTCTCCGGACTCGTTCGCGAGCTCGAAAACAGCTTGCGCGTACGGCCGGGCGATTGTGTTGTTATCAGCCATTTTCCCGGGTCATCGTCTGCTAGAGTTCTTGCGCAAGCTTGCCGAGGATGTCCTCGTGCTGCTTGCCATCGATTTCGCGCTGCAGGATTTTCTCGGCGCTCGCGATCGCGATCGCAGACACCTGGCCACGCAAGTCCTCACGAGCACGATTGGCCTCCTGCTCGATCTCCGCCTTGGCCGCAGTCAGTTGCCGGTCACGTTCTGTGACGCCGTCAGCTTTGCCTTCGGCAACGATTTCATTGGCCCTCGAATGCGCCTGGTCGAGGATGCCCGTCGCCTGCTTGCGCGCGTCGTTGACGATTTCATCAGCTTGAGCTTGCGCCTCTTCGAGGCGCTGCTCGCCCCTCTCCGCAGCGGCGAGGCCGTGGGCGATCGTCTCCTGACGCTCTTCGATGGCGCTCAGCAGCGGCGGCCAGATGAACTTCATGCAGAGCCAGACGAACACGATCATCGCGATCGTCTGGCCGATGAGAGTTAGATTAATATCCACCTGCAGATACTCCTGACGTGTATCTCATAAGACCTGCCGCCACATTGGCGGCCGGATATTTCTTAACCGCCGACAGCAGGCGCCGTTGCGTTCTGCAGCTGTGCGATGAACGGATTGGCGAACGCAAAGAACAGACCGATACCGACACCGATCATAGCTACAGCGTCGAGCAAGGCGACGACGATGAACATCTTCGTCTGCAACATCGGCGCCAGTTCAGGCTGGCGAGCAGCACCCTCGAGGAAGCGGCCGCCCAAAAGACCCATGCCAATGCCGACGCCGAGAGCGCCGAGGCCGATCAAGAGTGCGACGGCGATCGCCGTGAAGCCAATAACAGTTTCCATCAGTTTCTCCTAGATAGGATCAAGTCCAGCTTGTTGAATTAAATCGATATAAATCAGTGTGATTCCGACGCAAGGCTTAAATAAACTATGGTCAGCATCATGAAAATAAAGGCCTGCAGCGTAACAATCAGTACGTGGAACGCCGCCCAACCAAGATGGAGCACTCCTCCCATCGCACCGATAATAATGTGCTGACTGAACATGATTGCGATGAGAATAAATATCAGCTCGCCGGCAAACATGTTGCCAAAGAGTCGCAGGCTCAAGGACACGGGCTTCGCGAGCAGCGCGACACTTTCCAGAATGAAGTTGAACGCGATGATGAACGGTGCGGCGATGATGCCCGGTCCCTTTAGCGGCGGGGCAATCGGGTGCAGCGTCAGGTCACCGATAAAGCCGGTTACGCCCTTGTTCTTGATCGTGTAAAAAATAATGAGTACGAATACCGCGATCGACATGCCGAACGTAACATTCACGTCGGTCGTCGGGACGACCTTCATGTACTCGACACCAGCAAGCTTGGCGAGTTCGGGGATCCAGTCTACCGGGACCAAGTCCATCAGGTTCATCAGGAACACCCAGATGAAAATCGTCAGGCCCAGTGGGGCGATGAGGCTACTTTTGCCGTGAAAAGTGTCTTTAACAGAGCTGTCGACAAAGTCGACGATGATCTCGACAAACGCCTGGAAGCGGCTCGGCTTTTTGGCCGAGGTCTTTCTCGCTGCGCCCCAGAACAACCACACAAACACCATACCGAGGAGTACCGACCAGAACATCGAGTCGACATTGATCGTCATCGGATTGCCGGCGCAGTGATTCCACACCCACTCACCACTCGTGTCCTTACAGACCTGGAGGTTTTGCAGGTGATGCTGAATATACTCACCGGTGGTTTGTGGGCCGTGTCCGCCTTCACTCGCCATTGTTGTTACTCGATATTCCCGTGTGTTCCTGTTCGTCTCGCACCAAGAGACCGGCAATGGTCACGAGCTGCGCCGCGATGAATCCTGTAAATAATGGCGCGGCCGCAAGTGGTCGCACCAGGACGAAAACGACGCTGAACATCAGCACGGTCAACGCCAGTTTTCCAAGTTCACCGATGTATGCCGCCCGGATCAGGGCGCGTGCCCCGGGATCCCGGCGTGGTACTACGAGCCGCAGTGCCAAGAAGGCATTCGGGATCACGCAGGTCAGGCTGCCCAGCAACGCCGAGTAGCCCGCGACGTGTCCTTTGAGTCCCCAAAACACAGCGGCCAGAACCGCCCCGATTCCGATTTGTCCGACCAGCACCTTGAGCATTTTTCTTGTCTCCGGCACTAAAAACGCCACGTCCATCGGGCTAACCGGCGGCTTGTGGCGCTTGTCTTTACGGTGGTTCCAGGCGGGCCTGTAAACAGCTCGCGCATTATAGTGTCAGCCCCCTGGCATGGCAACAGAATCGGCGCCCGATTATGGGCCCGTCGGGGCCTTTTGCCCTGTTTTTCCCGGTGTTTTTGGTGTTTTTCGTCCGGGCTCCTGCCACCTAGGTCTCGCGGGCAATCAACTCCGTCTTGATTACACCCGAGCTTGGGGTTTCGCCGTCGAGAATCCGCATCAGTTTGGCGACGAGGACGCGACCCGCCTGATGGATGTCCTGCCTGATCGTCGTCAGCGGTGGCGTGAAGTAGGCGGCCGACGCAATGTCATTGTAGCCCACAACCGATACGTCTCCTGGCACGTCCATTCCGGCATCGCGAAACGCACTGATGAAAGCCATTGCACCCGTGTCGCTGAAAGCGAATACACCGTCCGGTCGAAGTTCGGTGACATCGAGGTAGCGATTCGCCGCCTCATAAGCCGCCTCGTAGGAGAAGTTGTGCAGCTCAATGCTATCGATTTTGACATCGTGGTGACGCTCGTCGGCGGCGCTGCATAGCCCCGAAAAACGCAGCCCGATTTCCCGAAATGACCTATCACCAACGAATACGATGCGCTGGCACCCTTTATCCAGCAGGTAGTCGCCGGCCAGTCTTCCGCCGAGGTGATTGTCGCTGCCGACGACGCAGTAGGGTGCGCTCTCTGCGCCCGCTCCCCATACGACGAGCGGCGCGCCCGTGGCCGCGAATTCGTTGAGCATTTCTTCGCGATGTCCCTGGCCAAGAATGATGAATCCGTCGGAACCCCTGGACCAGAGAATTTTCTGGAACGCGTCCGTGTCATTGTGATTCGGCGCGCACAACAGCAGATCCTGATTCCTGTCGCCGAGCGCCTCGGATACGCCGGCCAGCAAGTCGAACATGAATGGATCGGAAATGTGGCCCTGCTGGTGTGACCTGAAGTCCAGCGATACAGCAATCGTGTTGGTGCGCTTGCGCCGTAATTTCTGCGCATTGCGGTTGACGGCGTAGCCCTGCTCGTGTGCAACCGACAGCACCCGATTCTTAGTGTCCTCCTTGACGAGCGGGCTACCGCTGAGCGCCCGTGACACGGTCGGCTTGGAGACCTTCGCGAGTCTCGCGATATCATCCATTGTGACGGCGCGCCTGTCGGTCATCCCGATTCCCTGTCTTGCTGCATGTAAGTGTTTAAATTTCTTACGAATAATACTTGTTTCTGAAACGCATTACAAAATGTTTGAAATGCATTTCATTTAGGTGTAGGTTTTTGCTCACAGCAGGGAGTTTTCGGGGGGAGATGTCTGACTGTAATACGGCCGCTCGTCTGGCTGTTCGATCGTCTCTGTCTCGTCCCGGCCACGGGTCACCTTGTGGCGCTTCCCGTCCATGTAATGACTTCGAGCTGACAGGGGTGTGAACATGACTATCAAGACCTTCAATGCAAACCACTTTTCACTCGGCGCAGCGCTGGCCATCGTGCTCGCGATAGGTCCCGGCGCGGCACTCTATGCGCAGGAAGCCGTTGAAGATGAGTACATCGAAGAGATCATCACTACCGGTACGGCGGGTGGTGCCGAGGTTCGCAAATTTGACGCAAGCTTCGCGATCACGACGATGAACGACCAGGATATCAACAAATTCTCGCCGAAAAGCACAGCGGACCTACTAAAGCTCGTGCCCGGCGTTTGGGCTGAAAGCTCAGGCGGCGTCTCCGGTGCAAATGTGTTCGTCCGGGGCTTTCCGGGCGGCGGTGATGCACCGTTCTACTCGCTTCAGGTAAACGGCGCACCTATATTTCCACCGCCTACACTGTCCTTCCTGGAAAATACGACGCTGTTTCGCATTGACGAGACCGTGGAACGGGTTGAGGCGCTCCGCGGTGGACCCAACCCGGTCTTCTCCAACGGTCAGCCCGGCCTGACGACCAACTTCATACTCCGCGAAGGCGGCCCGGACACCGAAGGCATGGTCAAGTACACGACATCGGATTATGACTTGAGGCGCTTCGATGCCTACATGAGTGGCGAACTGGCAGAAGAATTTTATTACATGGTCGGCGGCTATATCAGCAGTTCACCGGGCATCCGCGATTCCGGTTTCAATTCGGACGAGGGGAATCAGATTACGGTCAACCTGACCAAGGACTTCGACAACGGCTCGTTTAATGTCTTCCACCGGCAGACAGATGACAGCGGTACGTGGTATCTGCCCGTTGCGCTCAATGTTCCCGGTGTCGACGCCGAGTACAATCAGATCGGCTCTTTCAACCGGCAGCGCAGAATCCTGTTTGCCAATGACTCCGGCG
>Ga0224498_10000110_pt1 | contig 19016 bp, 22 predicted proteins | sample SF_Jul11_sed_USG_5_FD_167971 | JGI IMG/M metagenome (GOLD analysis project Ga0224498, IMG submission 167971) | Sediment microbial communities from San Francisco Bay, California, United States - SF_Jul11_sed_USGS_21 | ecosystem: Environmental > Aquatic > Marine > Sediment | place: USA...
CGATGGGAGCATGTTTATTTCTATTTGAAATTAAATATTTGGATCAGTTAGATATTTCCTTTAAAAATTTGTCTAATTGTAAATAAACAGGCTTTTGTTGTTCTTCATAGATTTGCAGTAATTTCTTCCAAGATCTTTCAAAATCCACTTTGAATTTTTTAAAACCTGCTTGAGAAGACAATAAAACTTCTTTGTTTGAATTGTAATTTACACCCTCAAGGGATACACTATGATTAAGAGCATTTCGTACTTCAAATAATCTAGACATATCTCGTGTGTATTCAGGAGAGAAAACTTTCCAATCCAAAAAAGTTCTAATTTTTCGATTAACTGGAATTAAATTCAAAACATAGAGTAGTTCATCACTGTTTTTCTCATTAGAATATCCCACGATACGCATTCGAATAATTTCGTCAAAAAGAAACCCCATTTTAGAAAAGATAGTCAATATTGTGTTTTGGTTTTTTGTTATCACAATATTAGATGAAAATCCAGATCTGAGATGTCCGTTATTTATAAAACAATGCTTATTTTTATGGATAAAATAAAATCTGATCTTATCTAAAAAATCTTGTTTTCTAAGTAATTGCAGGAATTCAGGATCTTGTACCATAAACCAATCCAATAAAATCATTAATTAACAGTTAATGTGATTTCCACCAAAAGAATTAAGGAGTTGATTTAATCATTATACAGGCAATAATTTTTGCGGCATCAAACTAATTCCATAGAACTTACCACAAAAGCAAAAATAAAATTTGGAATTGTTTGTTTAAATAATAAAATATGGATTGACTGCTATTGGGCCTAAGAGAAATTCAATTTAAAGAAGAATATCGTTCAGATAGAAATGATATTGTAGCAGAATTTTTCTTTCCCTGCCTAAGTAATTGTATAGAATATGATAGATGTGTGGATTTTTTATCTATTCAGACATTGGCAACAATATCCATGGCATTTGAAAATTTTGCCGAAGGTAAAGCAAAATTAAGAATGGTCACAGGACACAGATTTAGGACTAGTGACCTAAACATATTCACAAAACTCTTCTCTGAAGAATTTACAAAGTCATTCAAAGGTAAACTAATCAAAGACTCTAAAATTGAACAACTCCGACGTATCATTGAAAACGGTCAAATGGAACTAAAAATCGCAATTCCAAATTCAGAACAAATTGCAGATTCATTTTCAGAAAGAATTGGAATATTTAGAGATGAACACGATCAAGCAGTTGCATTTACCGGAACATCTAGAGAATCATTCTCGACTCAAACAAGAGATTTTGAATCAGTAGATGTTTTTACATCATGGAATGACAAGTCGAGGGTAGAAAGAAAAATGAAAGATTTTGAAGATCTTTGGAAAAATAAAACAAAATATGTTCAAGTATATGATTTTATGGAAGCAGAAAAAAATAGTCTTCTAAAATATTCATCAGATTGGGTTTTATAAGATTATAAATTAAATGAGTCTTCCATTCTAGATTTATTTTCATAGAAATTCATTTTGTTGATTTTATAATAAATTACTTCACCACGACGCTCTATTACTGCAATTATTGGTTCTTTTCCCATCTGAGTGATTTGTTCAATCTTTTTTTGAAGATTACCCATCTTTTCTTGTTGTCCCTCATTTAGACCAAAAATAAGAAATTTTGCTCCTTTTTCACCATAATGACCTCGCTCATAAACTCTAAAATCAGAACCAAATCCAAAACCATCTTTTACAACATATCCTCGATTACGTAGATCACGATATATCAAAAATTTAGTGAGAATATCAAAATCAGTTTTTTGACAAATGCCCATGAAAGAATTAAAATCAATTTGTTTTTTGTTCTTTTTTAAAATCAATCTTTTTGTATATAAGAGATAAAGAGTTTCAAATTGCTTAAGAAATAATTTTTCTTTTTCAATTTCTCCAAAGCCTTTTTGATCAAGTTCATGAATCATGTCCTTATCAGAGATACATACTTGATCTGAAATTATTTCACCGTTAACTAATGGGGTTTCTTCCATGATGAAATGAAAACCAAGGGATTTCCATATTTATGTTGATTTGAGTTAATGATTTGTCATTATCCTTTCACTGAGATTCTAAAAGAATAGTATCCTCAATGTCTTCAATTGACTAAATCATGCCTGTTTTCTATTGAATCTAGAATTTTTATCCTCAATACTATTCAATATGAGAACCGAAGTAAACATACTAACCTACATTGAGCCCAACTGTGATTTTAAAAATTGGATATACTGCAAATAGTGAGAAAAAGATGGTTGGACTATAACAAGATACAGACACTCCAAAAGGTCATGTTAGGCACGGTTACGCACGAAAAAGGGGACTTGTTAGCACTTTTAGGCCTAAAAATGCAACAGAAAAGTATCAAAATTGAATAACACTTCATATCCAATGTATTACGAGTGTAACTTTTACAATATGGAGAGTATATGTGACTAGTATGAAATGAGTAATGTATGATTTGTCTTGCAATGCATTCTATCTAGTTTATATTCCCAAATTTGGGAATAGCAGCATATGAAGATAAAATTCCGAATACATACTATAAGAGGCGATCTAATTGAAAAAAATCTCCATACTGAAACTACGAGTATGTGGTGGAATTAATGGAAAATAAGAGAGTTGTCATAGCATTTGCAATTCCTTTGGTATTGATAGTAGGAATGATTAGGAGTATAGCATAAATGCATTCAATCATTAGTAATACTCTAAAAATTGCTCCAAGAGTAATGTTTGCAGTTCTAGGGAGCACGAGATAACATGACAATAGAATCATCAAAAAAAGGAAAAGCAATTGAAGAGTATTTGTCTGGTGTGAATATGGATCCTTGGTATTACATTTATGAGAATTATATCCAAAAAGAATCAAAAGAAAAACTAAATCACACAGAAAAAGACCAAAAACCAGGTGAATAAAACATAAAGGAAAAATTGACCAATTGGGTGATGGATTATTGCTCCAAAAATCCCATATTAAATGAAAAAAAGTATGAATACCCAACATACAATGAAAGAGGCTCTCCACACTATATGGTTGAATTTTCTGGTTTGTCTGAAAAATATTGTGTTGGATTTGTCGATATGGTAAATTCTACGATAATTTCTGCAAACATGAATGAGATAGAATGGTGTAAGTATTATGCAATCTTTTTAAATTCAATGTCAGCAATTTTACAAAGATTTGGCGGGATGATCATTAAAAATTGTGGAGACAGTCTGTTTTATTATTTTCCTGAAGTATCTGAACAAAAAAATGGTCTTGGTTTTCGCAGTTGTATTGATTGTAGTCTTGCAATGACTGATACGCAAAAGTCAATTTCTGAAAACCTCAAAAAAGAAGGCTTGCCTGCTTTGAATTATCGTATCAGTGCTGACTATGGAAAAGTAGCCATAATGAAATCCACTAATATCTCAGGTACTGATCTTTTCGGGCCTACTGTAAATATTACCTCCAAAATGAACTACCAAGCAGAAAAAAACGGGTTTGTTATTGGTGGCGATCTTTATCTATTTGTGAAAAATTTTGAAGACCATTACTTTGAAGAAAAACAAGGCGTTTCAATTGGCGCAAAGGGTAAGTATCCAGTATATTCTGTACATGCATAGTTTTATTTTTAGTTAATTTCTCAACAACATCTTTTGCTCCTCCCATCATAATCAAAAACAATTCTTTTCTTTAGATAATTTCTTCATGGGTCTTGTTATATTCTGATTCTGTGAATCTACCAAATTGAGTTAAACTTGATTCTGCCATTTTTCTAGTGTTTATTGCAGGCTTTGAATCAAGATATTCCATATAAGCATTGGAAAACATGAAGGATCCTAGGCTAACCGTTAAAATATGGGGATTTTGGCTTTAGAATATTATGCATGGTGCCAATTACAGAGATGGAAAAGGACAAGTGTTCACCAGAAAGGAATACATCAAAGGTAAACCACAAATTAAAATTGCAAAATTTCAAGGTGGTAAAAGAGGAACATATCAATACTGCGTTCAATTACTGCTTAATGAAAAAATACAGATTAGACACATGGCAATCGAATCAACCAGATTAGCAGCAAATAAGACATTAGAGAAAACTACTGGTGAAACAGGTTATTATTCCAGACTTAGAATTTACCCACATAATCTTCTTAGAGAAAATAAACAGATTGCAACTGCTGGTGCAGACAGAGTTTCAGAAGGAATGAGAAGATCATGGGGCAAAGCAACCAGTTTAGGTGCCAGAGTTAAACAAGGTCAATGCATTATGGAATTATACGTCAACGGTGATGTCCATTTGCAAGCAGCAAAAAAAGCACTCCATGGATCATGTGTAAAATTACCAGGTACACCATTAATCAAAGTGTTAGATTGGAATAAAGCATCACCATAGATCTTCTAAAGCAGATTTCTTATTTTTGACAAATTCTAAAAATTCTTCAAATTCTTGTTTTGTGGGTTCGCGATTTAGAATTCTTTTAGATTGATAGTAAAAGCCATTGTAAATTCTTCCAACTACAATACCTAAAACAAATGATTTTGAATTATCAATATTTGAAAATAATTGAAGTAATTGTTTGATTTCATCCTTGTTAGAAATTACATCTTGAATTTTTTGTTCCATTTTCTTGAGAAGAATTTCATCCATAGTACATCTTGTTTGGAATAGTTAAAAACAGTTTAATATCCAAATTCAATCTTTAGGGTTGTTGCAGTTATAGTACAGTCTGGTTAGTACTCGTGCTTGCCAAGTACGTGACCCGGGTTCAAATCCCGGTAACTGCACCATTTATCTTTGGTTTTTGGGAATTAGTGCATCTTGAATTATCTCAAGTGCATCTTGAGCTTTTTCAGGACGAGGTAATTGAATCATAAACACATTATCTTTTCCATAATTAGATTTAGGTGAAGAAAGTGCAAGCATTGATGTTTTTGCAAGAGATTCAAAAAATTTAAGATTTGTTTTTGCATTGACTAAAAATTTTTCAACTATATTTCCTCTTGAAAATGTCAATGTGATTTCAACAAAAGCATTTCCCAATCCATCTTGTAAAATATTTAGATCAGTGTTAATTGACAAAGGTTGTCCAGCAACTTTTGATAACATATCATCATATTTTTTCTCATCTAGTTCAATACACGGAGTTTCTTTTCCATCAAAATCAAAAGTGTTGATACCATCATGCACTTGATCTAAAAATCGTTTTAATTCATCAGACATTTTCTTTTTCTTCCAGTGCAGGGATTATTTTGTCGCCAGCCTTCACCAAAAATGGAGATAGAAATGCAGTGACAATTGAAATTATACCTATTAGCGGGAACATGAAAGCGCTAACTGCCCCCATATCCACACCGACCTTTACAATTACGATTGAAAATTCCCCTCTAGGAGCAGCTAAGGAAAATGCAGAACGTAACGCTTTACCACGTCTTTGTCTAAAAATTAGATTTCCAATCATATTTCCTCCAAATTTCATTCCTGTAGCAACTGCAATCAAAGCAATGGCTACAAAAATATAATTTTCAAGCTGTGAAACATCCATCAGTGCACCAACCGAAATAAAGAAAATGGCTACAAACATGTCTTTAATTGGACTTGAAAGTAACTTTGCAACTTCTGCAGACTTGGATTCAGCTACAAGCACTCCAGCTAGAAAAGCGCCAATTGCTACTGATAGCCCCACAATATTTGCAAATAAAGCATATCCAAAACAGAGTCCAAGAACACTGAGTAATAAAATTTCACGGTGTTCTGCTGCTGCAACTCGATCAATTAGAGGGGGTATTATACGAGTTCCAATAGTAAACGTTCCAACAATAAGACCAATTGCAACCAATAATATTACAACAATGGACTCTATTGATACAGTTCCAACTAAAGCAATAGACTGCAATGAGGATATCAAAATAACTGCAATTACGTCCTCTACAATTAAAATACCAAGAATTAGTATGGAAGATTCTTTTTTGATACTCCCCATCTCCTCTAAAAGTTTGACAATGATTGCAGTACTAGATATAGACAATGCAGCAGAAATAAACAGTGCATCCATGAATCCTAATCCAAGTGCACTAGAAGTGTAAAATAAAACGCCTAATGTTGAAAATAATCCTATACTACCCACTCCAACTGCCACACGTCCAATACTTTTGATTTTTGCATACGGAAATTCTATACCAATTACAAAAAGAAGTAAGATAACACCAATTTCTGCAAAAAGATTCAATGCAGATATATCAGACAATATTCCTACACCTTCCAAAACATCAGATGATGGACCACCCTCAGGTAAAATCCAGGACCAAAGTGGTGAGAGAGGCCCAATCAACATCCCTGCAAAAAGATAACCGATAATCAAGGGTTGCTTTATTTTAAAAAAGGCAAGTGTGATTACAGCACCAATAATCATAATGAATGCTAAATCAGTTACAAAACTAGTGTGAGGTAGTTCAGGGGTAATTTGTTCAATTAAACTAGTTACGGTATTGTTAAGAGAAACTTGAATTCCAGCTGAATCCAGCTGAAGAGAAATGTTTTGCATGTTATCAGTTAATAATTTTGTTTAAAAATGATTACTCATAAGGAAATTTGTAAATTAAAATCCATAGTTATTGGATAATGAATCATAGACTTGATAGTTTTCATAATGTCTAACCTCTTTATGCCCAATCATCATAATCCATATGCAGAATGATGAATAGGTCAACTGAATAAAATGAAGAAAAATGACCTGGGGTATCTGACTGCATAATAGGTTACTTTGTAATCACCTAATAATTAATAGTACGGTACCGTACAGTACTATATGATTCAATGTGAATATTGTCCGAGAGGATTTATTGATACAGCAAACGGTTTAGTTGCAAAAACATTTCATGAATTACTTCATGAGCCAGAAGTTGTAAACAAGTAAACGTAGAATTTCACCTAGTTTTTTATGAGTGAATAACTACTATTCATATTTTATAAAATATTTTTGAGAAATTTAGTGAAGTGTATTTTAAGATAAAAAAACTGACAAAATAATCAAAGCTCATTTTAAAAAAGGCACATTTAACAAACTTTAAGAAACTACAATAAGATATTTTTCGTATTCGAACTGTTCTGAATTATCGTAAAAAAATCATGCTCGATAATAATTGTTAAAACAAAATATTCAAAAAATATCCAGGCATCAATACATGTTATAACTTTTTGAATTGAAATTAAGTAAATTTTATTGGTTGGTTGCACTTGGAAAATTTCAATAAAATGCAATGGTGCCCAGAATGATTCCTATGGCAGATGGACGCGTTAATCTTTAACGTGATCTATGGTCGGTTAAACTATGAACAAGTATTGTTGCACCATTGCATGACTACATTATTTTATTTTTACATATAACCAACACGTAGAATTCATTCATGCAAATCATAGGTTTTGCCTAAATAGTATTTTGAGACATATTAGACAAGTATTGAAGCAGTTATCAAAATCTAACATTTTTGGTCTTAAGTTCAGATACAATTAGGAGTAACATTTGATCAAAACAAATGCAAAATTAAAAAACAGTCAATCAAGGCATGATTTCCAGAAGGAATTCAATCAGGTTGACTGTTACTATTGTGACTATCAATACATCATATAAGATCCAAATTGTGGAAAACTGAAAACATGTTTTTCATGCGTGGAATGGAACAAATTTCTCTAAAAAACCACAAATAAGCAAAATTGTAAAAAAACAATGCAAAAACAAGTATTCAAAACTAATGAAATCAGATAAAAATCTCGCGTGTCACACAAGTAACTATTTACATTTTTTATTTTAGACCTAACTTTTTTATTTCTAAATTTTTAATTAAATTCACATGGCTACCAAAATCGCAAAGAAAAAAACATCGGCCACGGTAAAAAAAATTACAAAAAAAGAGCCCAATTCATCAGCATTACTTAAGAAAGTAGCATCAGTTTCAGATTCAAACAAAGCATTACAAAAAGAAATTAAAGTGATGTCAAAGATTTTCGGCGAAAACCAAAAAGTTCTAGTGTCAATGAAAGGTATGATTGATACATTAACATCAACATTAGAACATATACAAAAACAATCAAAGCAGATCAACATCATAGAGGATGATACTCAAAAACTATATGCAGGGTTAAACCAAGTTAGAAATCAATCAAATCTAGTCAATAAGATTAATGACCAAACTATAAAATTGGAAAAAGAAATTAGTAGAATTTCAGAATTACAAAAAACATCCAAACCTCAAGAAATATCTCAGCAAGTAGAAGACAGCATGAATTCAATTAAAAACAATTCTCAGATGATTATCAGAATTGCTCAAAGAATTGATGAAGTAAGGGATGATCTTAGAAAAGTTTCAGGAAAAACTAATTCATTTTTAGAAATTAGTTCAGAAATAGATAATCTGAAAAATAACATAGAGGAAATTTCAGAAAAAACTGCAAAATTAGATACAGGATCTCAAATTATTGAAAGTCTCAAACAAGAATTTGGAAGGATTACAGATGAAGTATCACATACTTCAAATCTTAATGCAGAATTAGATGCAATTAAAATAACAATTGACACCATAGCATCAAAAGCATCAAAAATTGATTCGTTAGGAGGAATAATTGATGGACTCAAACAAGAATTTGGAAGGATTACAGATGAAGTATCACATACTTCAAATCTTAATGCAGAATTAGATGCAATTAAAATAACAATTGACACCATAGCATCAAAAGCATCAAAAATTGATTCGTTAGGAGGAATAATTGATGGACTCAAACAAGAATTTGACACCATAGCATCAAAAGCAAGTGCTGCAGATAATTTGAGTCTAGAATCCATTAAGGGATTAGGAGGTAAAATTGATAAAATTGAAACTGAAATTAAAACATTAGTACAAAGAGCAGATTCTACAGCCTTTGTTGGAGAAGGACTCAAATCAGTTCAAGATGAGGTCTCTAATTTCAAACAAAATGTCTTTGATAAAACAAATAGTATCGAGCAAAAAATATCTTCAGTTTCGGACACCCTAAAAAGACAAGATGAATCCACAATAGAGTTTCATAAAAAATCTGAAAAACTATTTGAAGACATACAGGAAGTCAAAAATATTACAAACAAGGCATCAGATGATTCATCAAAAGAGATGATGGCTTTGTTAAAACTTTCAGAATATCAATCAAATATTAGAATGAATGCAGAATCAAAATACGGAGTAACAAAAGATATCGAAAAAATGGCATCACAAACTGCAGATATTGTCAATCTATTTGATAGAATTTCAATTGAGTTAGGAGAAAAAATTCCACTGCCTCATGAAGTAAGACAATGGGCAGTAAGTAAAATTTTAGATTGCGCTGACAAGTGGGAGGTTAGATTCAGTGATGTTTATTCAGTTTTAATAAATGCCATAGGTAGAGATATGTTAAAAGAATCCATAAGAATTCAACAAGTAAGAGACATTTACGGAATTCGAGCAGTAGATGAAATTAGAAGAGATCTAAATATTTCTTAGATTATTCTTCATCTGCTTTAGTGAGTTGTTCTTTCTTTCTTTTTAATGCAGCAAAGATTCCAATAATTGCGGCAATCCAAATTACACTAAACATCATATTTGCAGGACTGACATACATGTATGGAGTTGCATCCATAATGTTGGCTTTTAATAATAATGCTCTATCGTTGATATCCAACATCCCTGTGTGATACGCAGAATTATCTTTTGAAATGGATGAAATTTCTTCAACACCTGTAAACATTGTATCTATGTTATTTTGTATTCTTAAGAAATTTGTAGATTCTGTGCCAAAAATCCAAACAGGATTACGAGAAACAACTTCACCATCAGAATTAGTTGTTTCAGGCAAGTTTACCATTAACACATCCAAGTCAGATTGAATTGCAACCAAATGATTACGGATTACATCAGGATCTGAAGAAGATACAATCCCATCAAGATTTCCTCTAATTCTATCAAGTGGATAGATATCATCATTGTAACCAGAAATTGCCATGAATGCACCAAAAATGATAATTGCAAGTATTCCAAATATGGAAAGTTTGTAAACAGTATTCGCCATTTTTTCCTTCTTGGTCCTTAATCGATTATCACTTGATTTATTTCTTTTAAATTTAGAATGGGATAAACTCATGTAAGCAATATAAAAAAAGCCAACTGCTTGGAGAGTAATGATGGGTACAAAGATCGGATTATTTGAAAATATAGCAATAAAAATTGCCATTATTCCATAGACACCAAAGAATATTTCTAAAAGAGTTGTTTGTGTAAAAGGTAAATTATATGCCTTGTCTTTCCAATCATCTTCTTTTGTTACAATTCCATATTTTGGAGTTCTATGGAATACATTCTTCTTGCCAAGTACTGCATCAAAAACTGCAACAGTGTTATTAACAGACATGCCAGCATTATAGACAAGTAATGCTGGAAGTAATTTTGCTTTTGATTTCCACGTCTTGTGATACATGCCATGTATGACAATAAGGTATGCACCAGGCCCCATTGCAAGATATGTTGCAATTGTTAATGCAGGTAAAACACTTACTACATAGAGATTGACTTGGGCTGCTAGCAATATAGGTAATGTTAAAAATTGTATTAGTATTAGTGGATAAACAATATGACGAGTAAGTTGTATGAATGCCTGAATTTTTGCCTCAATTGCAACATTACGTTTCAAACCAATATCAGCAAGTAGTTTTATTGCACATTGGATAGATCCTTTTGCCCAACGAAACTGTTGTCTTTTAGCCCCGTTGATTTGAGCAGGTAGTTCGGCATCAACTACGATATCAGGCAAAAACAAACATTTCCAACCTTTCATTTGTGCCCTATAGCTAAGATCAAGATCTTCAACTAAGGTAGCAGTATGCCAGCCCCCAGCATCTTCAATACACTCACGTTTCCAAATTCCTGCAGTACCGTTAAAATTCATGAAAAGATGAGAATTGCTTTTTGCTTTTTGTTCCACTAGAAAATGAAAATCAATACTAAGTGCCTGCACTTGAGTGATGGTTGAATAATTTTCATTTACATGTCCCCATCTACATTGAACTAGACCTATATCTGATTTTGAAAAATGAGGTATTGCTCGTTTAAGAAACCAAACAGGAGGAATGAAATCAGCATCAAAGATGGCAACAAGATCAGTATCAGTTGTTAGCATTGCATGTTTTAATGCACCTGCTTTGTATCCTTTTCTTGTTCCACGTCTCACATGTTCGATTTGAAATCCTTGTTTTTTATAATCATCAACCACATTCCGAAGTAATTCAACTGTATCATCATCAGAATCATCACATACCATTATCCGTAGTTTATCTTTTGGATAATCTAAGTTACAAACTGCATCTACAAGTCTTTTTGCAACATATTTTTCATTGTAAATCGGTAATTGAATAGTAACACTAGGAGTTCCCCAATCAATTGTAGGACGAACTTCTTTTCTTGTTCTAGAAATAAATGCGAGATAATAGAAATTAGCAGTATATGCAGTGATTATAATAGCTGATAAAATAAATAATTCAAAAACAAAGTGAGTAAAAGGATTTACCGCCATATCCCTAATTCCACAGAATTATTAATCGCTATTTATATTTGCAAAAAATTGCAATTATTTTTGCTCATAAATTTTGATTGCTTGAGGAGGGCAAACACCTTCACATGCAAGACAGAAAATACAATCAGGTTCTTTAGACATCAAGGGTTTCTTTTCAGATGCAGGATTTCCAGGAGAATCAAACCACTCATAAACACCTACAGGACAAGCCTCAATACATCCTCCATCAGCTATACAAATATCATAATCTACTGAAACAAATTCACCCCAAACTCCCATTATGCCATTACTCGTACCTCGTCTACCCCAAGTTTTGATTGTGTGTTCTGGAGCTTCATATGCGGAAGATGGTTTCATTTTTGATTTATAATCAACATCGATTGGTCCAGGTTTTGCACCATCAGGGATTTCAATTGCACTATCATCTTCTTCTTCATCATCTTCTTTTGCCTCAACTGGCTTTGGTTTTGCACCAAGAACAATTTTTGCTAGAGGAGTTAATTCTTCAAGTTTTTGAATTGCAGCAACTTCAGATATTTTTTCAGTTTTAGCAAAATGAGAAACCATTTTGTCAGCCAAAATAGTATTTCGTAAAATTGTATCAATAACCATTTTGGCAAAATGGTCTGCTTTTTTTCTATAATCTTTGACCCAGTTAGGATCACCAAATTTTTCAATTGGGAAAATTTGATAAATAATATCTACAACTTCCCCGGTTACAATTTCCACTGTAACAGATAGGTCAATTTCTTCATATCCTTTTGCATCAGGATCATCCATGTTTTGTTCTTTCCAACGATATGTTGCATAGATTCTATCAGCATACATGTCCATTTCAAATGCTTTTTTGAGACCATCATGGACAGATTTTAGTTCCACGGGCTCTTCAAGTTTAATTGGCAATCGGTAAAGTCCTAGTTTGAATCCGTGTAATGGATATACGCCACGTTTAGCAGTAGGTGCCTCCATTGACCAAACTCGATCTTTTAGTAGTAAGGACATCTGAATCTTGTAACTTGATTTTATTTAAAAAGGTTATCAGTCATCATCAGGGCATGTGAGTTCTCGAAGTTTAGTGTATTTTTCATCCATTGCTTCAGCATGAATTACAACCTGAGATAGATCATAGGCATCTTTTGAAAAATACCATCTTATAGGAACCCAATGTCCAATTCCATCCATGTCATGAATCATACCTTTATCGGCTTTGACATTTAATTTTTCATCAGTAGATGTTTCTTTAATCGTAAGACCCCGTTTAGTTTTATCCTCCATAATAATATCAGATTCACCGTCTTTGATAAAATAAAACGAGCCCTTCTTAAGAACAGGAAGGTCCAGAAGCAATTTATTTTTCCACAGGATTTCCTATCATGTTACCCCACTCGGTCCAAGAACCATCATAGTTTCGAACTTTTGAATAACCAAGTAGGTACTTTAGAACAAACCAACTGTGTGAAGATCTTTCACCAATTCTACAATAACATATTACATCCTTATCTGGAGTAACACCTTTTGACTCATAATTTTGTCTTAACTCTTCAACTGTTTTGAATGTACCATCGGCATCATTAACTGCAGTTGCCCATGGAATGTTGTTTGCATCAGGTATGTGCCCACCTCTTTGTGCATGCTCCATTGGATATTCTGGAGGTGCGGTAATTTGACCAGTAAATTCTGCAGGAGATCTTACATCGACCATTACAGTATCTTCTTTTCCTAATGCTCTGCTAACATCAAACAAATATGCACGCAGTCCTTCATCTGGAGGTTGTGCAACATATGCTGTCGAAGTTATTTGAGGTTCATTAGTGTTGTAATCTTTATTTTCTAATTCCCATTTTTTTCTTCCGCCATTCATAATCTTTAGATTTTCATGACCATAAATTTTGAAAACCCAAAAAACAAAGGCTGCAAACCAATTATTAAAATCACCGTAAAGAATTACTTCAGTATCTGCAGTAATTCCATTTTTAGACATTAATGCTTCAAATTCTTTTTTACCAATGATATCTCTTGTGACAGGATCATTGATGTCACGTTTCCACCAGATTAGACTAGCACCATTAATGTGACCTTTTTGATATCCATTTACAGGATCATAATCAACTTCTACCAATTTTCTATTTTCATTTGGAGGGTTTTGTGACACCCATTCGGTGTCGACTAAAACTTCAGGATGTGCATAACTCATAATTTGTACGAATTTGTTTTCATACTTAATTGTTTTTCCAAAATATGGTAAAAATACCATTTTTATGTAAATAGAGTTCAGAAGAACTGCTTGAAATTACAAAAAGTGGCAGTAGTAAGTAAAGTAGGCTCTAAAGATTCAGAGCAAGCTGCAAAGGATGTTACAAAAAAGTTCTTGGCAAAAAAATCAACAGTATTTACAATTTCACCAGTAGAAGTTGAAGGAGCTAAGCAAATTGAAACGTTAGAAGAATTAAAGAAAGAAAAATTAGATTTAGTCGTCACTCTTGGAGGAGATGGTACTACACTTCGAGTTTTTAGGAATTTAGAGAACGAAACACCAATTCTAACAATTAACGTAGGAGGAAACAGAGGGATTTTAGCAGAAATTACAATTGAAGAAATTGATGAGGCAATAGAGCAAATTTTAAAAGATAATTTCTTTTTGGATAAAAGGATCAGAGTTGTCGCATCTTGTGCAGAAAAAGAATTTCCACCAGCCTTAAATGAAATTTACATCACCAGAACAAACTTGACTAAAACTGCAGAAATTAAAATAAAATTTCAAAATGATATAGTAAAACAAAAAATGGATGGAGTAATCGTTGCAACTCCTAGTGGATCTACAGGACACTCATTTTCATTAGGAGGTCCAATATTACATGAAAGTTTGGATATCTTAATCATTACACCAGTTGCACCAGTGTATAGATTAGCTTCATTGATAGTACCTGATGAGAAAATCGAAATAACATGTTCTCATGATTGCAATATCGCAATGGATGCACAAGTTGTTAAATCAGTAGGATATGAAGAAACAATCACTATCAAGAAATACAAAAAACCGGCAGTTTTTGTAAGATTAAAGAAAAGAGGATTGAGACAAATGAGCAAACTTGGATTTTAAGATTTTAGATGCCAGTGCATTTTATGCAGGAGTACCATTTAGATCGTCTGATGATTGTTATACTACATCTTTAGTTTATGATGAAATAAAACACATAAAGAATAGCCATGGCGTCTTGGAAACTTTGCTTGAAACTAATAGACTAAAAATTAAAGAACCAAACATCAAATCAACAAAATCAGCAGCAAAAGCATCAAAAAATACAGGAGATTTTCCTCAGTTGACAAAACAAGATATTTCAATTATTGCTTTGTGCATTGAAATGAATGGTGAAATAATTAGTGATGATTTTGCAATTTTAAATGTGGCCAAGAATTTGGATTTGAAAGTATCACCTATTATGACTAAGGGCATAAAAGATGTAGGAAAATGGATTCATTATTGTCCAGGATGCAGGACAAATTACTCCACAGGAAAAGAATGCCCAGTATGTGGAACACCGTTAAAAAGAAAATTACTCAAGAGTAAATCCCTTTCCGTGCCATTCAGCAAATGAGCCATCATAAAGTTTAACTTTTTCAAAACCTGCAATTTTTAATTGTAAAAATAGATTTGATGCACGATGTCCATGTAAGCAATAACAAACAATCTCTTTATCTTTAGAAATTTGATTTTTTGAAAATAACATTTCAAGAGACACCCCATCACGAAATAATTTTCCATCAAAACCAATTCCTTCTGTAAATGGAATTAATTTTGATTGAGGTAAATGCCCACCCATAAATTCTTGAGGACTGCGAGCATCTAAAATTACAAAATTATCTAAATTGTCTTTTAGGAAATTAGATTCTATTCTAATTTCAGAATTTATGTTTGGAGAAAATACAGCAGGTTCAATAAAAGATGTTTGACGAGTTAATTCAAATCCATGTTTTTGTAAATCAGATGCATTAGCATCAAGTAAGAAAGTTTTCTCATGTCCAAAATACAACAAAGTCCATGCAATTCTCGCCATTGAGGGATCCATTGAATCCCCAATTAAAACAACAGTTTTAGTTTTATCAATTCCCAAATTATTAAAAAGTTCAATTATTTTTTCTTGTTCAATTACAAGATTTGAGCCAAATTCATCAAATCGAATTACTTGTTCTATAGAAAGAGATTGTGCCATTGATAGATGCCCATAAAGAAACATTGTTTTCGGACGCGTATCTAAAATTATAATGTTAGGATCAGATAGGTGTTCTTTGAGCCAATCAGTCGATACTAACATGAAAATCTTGACTTGTTAATTTATTTAATAGTATCATGAATCATGTAAAGTTTTTTGGTTGGATGCCTTTAGGAATTTACTTTTAGAATCCAAGGTTTTTTTAATTTTCTTTGCTCGAACTTCCCCTAAACCTTCAACTTTTGCCAATTCAGATGTGGTTGCACTAAAAACTTTCAACGGAGTTCCAAATTTTGTAAGCATTCTAACTGCAAATTTTTCACCAACTCCAGGTAAACTACAAAGAACAGAAAGTTGTTGCTTTTCTAAATCAGATGATTTCTTGATTTTTTTCAGATATGGACCTTTTGGAGTATCTTTTCTAGAACACAGAGATACCAATAATTTTGCAGTATGGATAGCGCTAGGGGTAGGAATAACAGGGATTTTAAAATCAAGAACAACAGTTGAGAGCGCACCATAAAATATCAGCGGATTCTCAGTAATTTCTTCAATTTCGTCAATATTACCCTCCACGAGAACAATAGGATGTTCAAAGTGCTCCTTTAATCTAGAACACTGATCAAAGAGTCGTCCATCAAAAACAGAAGCCATAAGATCACGAATACTCTTTCTTTCAACAACAGTTTCAGGAGCAACAATATAGTCACCGATTGGAAGTGTTTTCATCTCAAGATTCAAGCCTACAGATTTAAGAAGATCAGGAATTCCACTTTTTCTCTCCCTTTCATCCACAATAATTCGAAGATTTTCCAATTTCACAAATAGTAGAAATAAAGAATTGTTAATATCTCATATGAAATTTGAGGTAAACTATTATTTTCTAGGATTGTCTTCCACAGGTTTAGGATTTGGTGGAGGAGCATTTGCAGAGCCGCCTTTCATCATTTCAGTTATTTTTGTTTCCTGTTCTTTCAGAGTTTCTTTAAGGCGAGTTTCTTGTTTTTCAAGAACTGTAGAACGTGTTTTAGTCATCTCAATGCGTTCTTCTAATTCATCAATCAATTCTTGTTTTTTTGATTTAACCAAAATAGTACCAGCTTGTTTGAATACCGCATCACCATCTGCAACTTTTCTCAATTCTTCAAGAGCTTTTTCAGTTTCAGCTTTTTCAATTTCAAGATGTTGTTTTTGAGTCATAACTGATTGGAGATTCTGTTGAGATTGCTGTAATTTCATAATTTGCTCTTGGAGCCATGGTGGCATTTGTGGGGCGGACATATTTAATCAAAAAAATTGTTTCATTATATCTTTACCGATGTGTACCAATATTGACTTAAATCGTGCCTGTCAGTCTTAAACCAAACAATGAATACACATTCTCTTGTCTTGTATGGAAAACCAGAAAAAAGTGTTTTGGTGTGAATACCGTTCTTGAGTTTTTCATAAACGATATCCATTATCTCTTTCGAGTATTCTGCCTCGTAAAATGTATTGTAGATGTAATTGTCTGTATTTTTGTACATCTTTTTCCATTTTTCGGCAATTCTTATTTTGCCCCGTATGCGATGGGCATTATCAAGCACTCCAATTTGTCGTATAAAGAAATCCGGAATATCTCCAAAATCATGACCTTCCCAGTATTCAATATATTTTGTAATAAATGATGATGTGGAAAACATGACTCTGCATAAAATTCTAACCCATGGCTTTAGATGATAATTGTTAAATTATTATTTCCTAGTAGAAAAAAGTGGTTTACTGTGCTTTTTTTAATTCTGTTATTGTGGCAAGAAGCTCCTTTAACTTTATAGGTTTTCGGATTATTCCAGTTACACCACGTTCAACGAGTTCTTTAATTTCATCATCAGTTATTGAAGCGGCTGAAAAAATCCAGATGGTTTTCTTCTTCAATAAGTTATTTTTCTCAAGATCGTTAATCACCTCCAGTCCAGAAATTTCAGGCATGGCAATATCCAATAAAATTGCGTCCCATTCTTCATTTTTAATTAATTCAAGACCCTCTTTGCCGTTAATAGCAGTCCTTACTTTGTGCCCTTTTACCAAAAACACTTTGGTTAAGAGCTTAATTATGTCCAGATTGTCATCAATAACTAGTATATTCATATTTATTCAAATGGTATACTGAAATAAAAAATTGCCCCTTTTCCAACATCACTTTCTACCCAAATCTTTCCTCCTAAACCATCGACAATTCCTTTACATATTGCCAAACCAAGACCTGTTCCCCCATGTTTTCTGGTATGGGATGTATCTATTTGATAGAATTTTTTGAAAAGTAGTTTTTGGTTTTCTTTAGATATGCCAATGCCGTTATCTTTAACAGAAAAGATGATCTGATTATTCATTTCGCCTATATCTAAATTAATTCTACCGTTTTTTTCAGGAATATAGTCAACAGCATTGGATAATAATGCGGACAAGACTTGTAGTATTCTACTCTTATCAGATTTAAAAATAGGGATTTTGCTCTTAGAAATTATTAATTGTGCTTGTTTTTCTTTTATCACAAACCCAAAATCATCATTGACGTGTTTACAAATTCCATCCAGATCAACATCTTCATTCTTAAATTTCATTTGTTGAAGTTCCAATTTTTGTATGTCAAGTAGATCATCTATCAACATCCTAAGCTTAATTGCATTTGATTCAATTGCATCCACTGCATCACATTGATCTTCTGTCAGATTTCCTATAATTTCAGGATCCTTTAATGCATCACACCATCCCATAATTGGTGTAAGAGGAGTTTTAAGTTCGTGTGACGTCATACTTAGAAATTCATCTTTCAATTTTTCTTTACGAATTAATTCTTCATTAATAATTTTAAGTTCTGACATCTGATGCTCAATTATTTTGGAATCCAGTTTGTTACGCTCTAATGATTGTTCTAGTCTTGATTCAGTATCTTTAAGATTTGTTATCGTGTGAAGGATGCTTTTTCTCATATCATTAAAATGATGTGATAGTTGACCTATTTCATCTCTTGATTTAAAGATGATTTCATGCTCGTAGTCTCCCCGTGTTATCTTGTCTGCAGCATCACGTAATTTTGTAATGGGCCTTGAAATTGTTCGAGAGATATAGAGAGCGATAATTCCAACCCCACCTGAAACAACAACACTGGTACCAAGTAAAATATTCTGAAGGGAGGTAACGGGTTCAAACATCTCATCTTCATTAATCTCTGCTAATAAAACAAAACACA
>Ga0224498_10000125_pt1 | contig 18016 bp, 22 predicted proteins | sample SF_Jul11_sed_USG_5_FD_167971 | JGI IMG/M metagenome (GOLD analysis project Ga0224498, IMG submission 167971) | Sediment microbial communities from San Francisco Bay, California, United States - SF_Jul11_sed_USGS_21 | ecosystem: Environmental > Aquatic > Marine > Sediment | place: USA...
TAAACAATCCTAATCAAAACAAATCAAAGAAACTAAACAATCCTAATCAAAACAAATCAAAGAAACTAAACAATCCTAATCAAAACAAATCAAAGAAACTAAACAATCCTAATCAAAACAAATCAAAGAAACTAAACAATCCTAATCAAAACAAATCAAAGAAACTAAACAATCCTAATCAAAACAAATCAAAGAAACTAAACAATCCTAATCAAAACAAATCAAACATTCCAAACAATCCTAAAAAATAAAATCATCCGTCAATTTTTGATAGATGAATATGTGCAATTTTCCATGTTGGCTGTTTCACTAGTACAAACGTTGCACGTCCAGTAATTACCATATGTTCTCCGGTGTATGATTTGTTATCTACTAGCATTCCTTTTTGAATTAATTCTAAAGCAACTACAGCTGTATTTCCAAACAAACTAATTTTTGGATTTTTTATTTCATATGTATAATCTGAGATGCTTATGAATCTTAATTCTTCAAGCTCTATTGTGGTTTGATAATCTTTCAGATCGTATGGTGGCAAGTCACTAAAACTAGAAAATTTAGAATCATTGAGGTGAATGTCTTTGAGTGCAGATAGATCTTTTGTTACTCCTGCTTGAAATAATGTTTCTATAACTTTGATAATTTCTTCATTATCGCTCAAAATAATCAATTTCAAATATGGAAAATATCAGTTTAAGTCTTCTGTATCATTATATGCAAAATTCTGATTATTTTTCAGAGAATCTTTATTAGTTGGCAATTACTATTTTTTTTGATTTCGATGAATACAAAATTAATTGGAGCATTTGACAAAGATTTGCTGGTTGTTATTCTACTTTAGTGTGTCAAAAATTTACTAGATTAAAATTATGGAAAGAAATTTGATGAATAAAATGGAAAGTATGACAGGTGCAAAGGCCTTGATGGTGGCTATGGAAAAAGAAGGCGTTAAACAAGTATTTGGTTTACCTGGAGGTGCAAATCTTCCAATGTATGATGAGTTTGCTCGATGTGATATTAGGCATATTTTGGCAAGACATGAGCAGTCAGCTGCTCATATGGCTGATGGCTTTGGTAGGGTTAGTAAGAAGCCTGGGGTTTGTTTTGCTACATCTGGTCCTGGTGCTACTAACATTTTGACTGGAATTGCAACCGCACAAGCTGATTCTTCACCCATGGTTGCAGTAACAGGACAAGTACCTGTTGCAATGATTGGCAAAGATGCATTTCAAGAAAGTGATATTATCGGAATGGCAAATCCTGTTGTAAAATATGCTTTTCAACCACGAAAAGCTGGCGAAATTCCAGAGGTTGTAAAAAAAGGATTTTTTATTGCAAAATCTGGAAGACCTGGACCCGTATTGATTGACATTCCAAAAGATGTACAAACAAATGAAGAACCTATGAATTTTCCAGATGAATTTAAAATTCAAGGTTATCATCCTTGGGGGGATCCTGATATCGTCAATGTTGAAAAAGCAATTGATATGTTACTTCATGCTGAAAAACCAATTATTTTAGCTGGAGGTGGGACTATTATCTCATCAGCGTTTGCTGAATTGCAATCTATTGCTGAAACTCTCATGCTTCCAGTAGTTACTACTTTCAAAGGCAAGGGTGCATTTCCTGAAAATCATCCTTTGTCATTAGGTCCAATAGGAATGCATGGACATGCAGAAGCAAACAAAATGATGTCAGAAGCTGATTGTGTATTAGCAATTGGAACTCGTTTCTCTGATAGATCTGTAGGAACTTTTGAGGCATTTGAGAAGAGATTGAAAATTATTCATATGGATGTAGATCCTGCGGAAATCGGTAAGAATCAAACTGCACAAATTGCTGTAATTGGAGATGTACGTGTAAATCTTAGAGTGATGGTAAAGTTACTTTTACAACGAGCTATCAAAAAATCTGAAGAATCTCCTTGGGTTAAGCATGTAAAAGAAACCAAAGATTACTGGAAAGAAAACTTGAAACTTCATCCAGGTGAAATGGGTGCTGCTAAAATTTTACGTAAACTTCGTGAAATATTGCCCAAAGAATCTATTGTAACTACAGAAGTAGGACAACATCAGATGTGGGCATCATTATTTTATGATGTGATTCAACCTGGTACTTTTTTTAGTTCAACTGGACTTGGCACTATGGGTTGGGGATTTCCAGCAGCAATTGGTGCTAAAGTTGCAAGACCTGATGTCCCAGTTGTGGATATTGCAGGTGATGGAAGTTTTGCCATGACAGAAAATTCTCTTGCAACTGCAGTGTTGGAAGATATTCCTGTAATCGTATTTATCTTAAACAACTCTACATTGGGAATGGTAGCTCAATGGCAGAGAACTTTCTATGGCCGAAGAATGATTGGCGTAGATCAACAAAGCTGTCCTGATTATGTTAAACTAGCAGAGTCTTATGGTGCTCAAGGAATTAGAGCACAATCAATGGATGAACTTGACAAGGCAATTAAAACTGCAATAAGCAGTGACGTTGCAACCGTTATTGATATTCCAATTGATCCTGAAGAAGATGTGTTGCCATTTGTAGCTCCTGGAACTTCACTTGCGGATATGATCTTACCATCTTAGTGATTCATGATGTGGGCAATTCTCTCTATTTTAGTTGAAAATAAACCTGGAATTTTGTTTAAGGTAACTCATCTTTTCAGATCTAGAAATTTCAATATTGATAGTATTTCAGAAGGAGTCACTGAGAATCCAAATTACTCTAAGATGACTATCACCACATACGGCGATGAAAAACAGATAAATCAAATAGTAAAACAACTTGATAAGATGATTGATACTGTAAAAGTTGAGCATCTAGATGAGCACAAAACAGTATTTCGTGAACTTTGTCTTTTTAAGATCAAACTTAGTAATGCTAATGATAGTATGGAGGTAAACAAATTAGCCAATGCATACGGCGGCAAAGTTCATGATGTGAAAAAAGATTCAATCATGGTAGAGTTGACTGCTACTCCTGATCAAATCAAAGCATTTGAGGAACTAGCAAAACCATTTGGAATACTTGATGTTGCACGAACTGGTGTTGCTGCTTTGCAAAGGAGTGGGGTATGAAAGTTAGAATATTTGATACGACATTGAGAGATGGAGAGCAAACCATTGGGGTTTCCTTGTCTCCAGATCAGAAATTATCTATTGCCAAAAAACTCGATGCACTTGGAGTTGATGCAATTGAAGCGGGGTTTCCAGTAATTTCTGAAGGTGAATTAAAGGCAGTCAAGATGATCACTGCTGAAGGATTATCCTGTGAGGTTGCAGGATTGACAAGAACCATCAAAAATGATATTGATGCAGCAGTTGAGGCTGGTTTAAACTACATTCACACATTCATTGCAACGTCTGATATTCATTTGGAATACAAACTCAAAATGACTCGTGACCAAGCACTTGAAAAAGCAATAGAGGCAGTGGAATATGGAAAGTCTCGTGGATTACAAGTCGAATTTTCAGCTGAAGATGCAACGAGAACCGATAGAGAATTCTTAAAAAAAGTGTTTGGTGAGGTTGCAAAAGCCGGAGCTGACCGAGTCAATATTCCTGATACTGTAGGATATTCTACACCTGAATATATGGCAGATTTAACTCGCGATACAGTTGAGGCAACAAAGCTTCCAGTAAGCGTTCACTGTCATAATGACTTTGGATTGGCAGTTGCAAACGCATTGTCTGGAATTCATGCAGGAGCATCATGTGCACATGTTACGATTAATGGTATTGGAGAGCGAGCAGGAAATGCATCATTGGAAGAATTTTCCATGGCATTACAATGTTTACCATATGAGAAAAAATACGAAACTAACATCAAATCTGAATTAATCTATGAAACATCCAGATATGTTTCAAAGATTGTAGGCATTAAAGTTCAACCAAACAAGGCCATAGTTGGAGATAATGCATTTGGCCATGAGTCTGGAATTCATACTCATGGTGTATTGAATAATCCTTTAACGTATGAGCCAATCAGTCCTGAACTAGTTGGAAGAAAGAGGCGACTTCGTGTTGGAAAACATGCTGGAATTCATGGAATGAATGCAATGCTTGAAGAATTTGGGGTCAAAACAACTGAAGAGCAATCACAACAGATTCTTGATAAAATCAAAATACTAGGTGATCAAGGAAAACAAATCACAGACGTGGAATTGCTATCTATCGCAAGTGATGTTTTGGGTGAAAAAGGAATCAAAAGAATTGTACAACTAACTGGATTTTCAGTATCTACTGGAATTGGAACAATGCCTTATGCATTTGTAAAATTAAATATTGACGGAAAAGAGTTTGTTGGAACTGATCACGGTGTAGGTCCAGTTGATGCTGCCCTAAATGCGATTCAAACAATTACTGGAAGAATTTCTGAATTGAGAATCAAAGATTATGGCTTGGCATCAATCAGCGGTGGTTCTAGTGCCCTATGTGAAGTAACAATCAGTGTGGAGGATGCACAGGGGAACAGGGTTTCATCAAAATCAATTGGTGAGGATATTGTAACCACTAGTGTTCAAGCCGTTATTGATGGAATTAACAGAATCATGCTCAAAAAGATGCTTAAAGAAAAACAAGTCAACTAAATCCTAAAATCTCCCTTTATATGATGTGCAATTATGTATAAAATCTCATTAATCACTGGTGATGGAATTGGTCCTGAATTATCAGAATCTGCAATTTCTGTTTTAAATACAATTCATGATAAACTTGACTTAAAATTTGACATAACAAAATTATCAGCTGGGGATAAGGCTTTGTCTGAAACCGGAAAAGCACTTCCTGATGAGACCATTACTACAATAAAGAACTCTGATGTCTGTTTGAAGGCGCCAGTTGGTGAGAGTGCAGCTGATGTCATTGTCGTGTTAAGGAGAATGCTTGATCTTTATGCCAACATTAGACCTGCAAAATCATATCCACACATGCCTGCATTACGTGATGATATTGACATGGTAATAGTTAGAGAGAATACGGAGGATCTTTACACTGGAAAAGAGTTTAGCTTGGGGGATTCTGCGGTGGCATTGAGAATAATTTCAGAGGCAGCTTCCAAAAGAATTGCAAAATATGCATTTGAAATTACAAGACAGCGTAATTCAATGAAAAAAGTAACATGTGTTCACAAATCAAATGTGATGAGAATCACTGATGGTTTGTTTGCAAAATCCTGCACTGAGGTATCTTTGGATTATCCTGACATTCAATTTGAACAAATGTATGTTGATGCATGTGCAATGAACCTTATTCGTCAACCAGAAAAGTTTGATGTTGTAGTAACTACAAATTTGTTTGGCGATATATTGTCTGATGAATCTTCCCAAGTGGTTGGAGGATTGGGTATGGCACCAGCTGCAAACATTGGAGATAATTTTGCATTGTTTGAACCAGTTCATGGAGCTGCATTTGACATTGCAGGACAAAACATTGCAAATCCGTCATCCTTTTTGTTGTCCATCAAGATGATGCTTGACTGGTTAGGAAACAAACACAATGATTCTAAATGCATTGAAGTTGGAGCAAAATTAGAATCCACAATATTTGATTTGGTTAAATCTGGTGTTAAGACAAAAGATATTGGTGGAGATAAGAGTACTGTGGAATTTACTAAACACATTACTGACAATCTCTAAAAATAGAATCCCCCCTTTTCGTGCCTAGGTTTGTGCTATGTTTGAGTAGATTATGTAATTGGGTAATTGTACTTGGTTCTTTAGTTAGTGCTTAAAACTAAATTATCTAATTGATGCAACAGATTTCTTTTGACATGTTCAGAAATGTCTAGAGCATATTTTGATAAATCTAGCTCTTGTGATGATTGTTCATATTTTTTTTCTAGTTTAGCATATTTTTTTTCTAGTTTAGCATATTTTTTTTGGATAACTATTTTTTCTTTTTTCTCAATTTCATATCGTTCATTTGCAGAATGAGTAGATCTTTTTTCAGAAACTAACTCTTCTTCTAATTTTTCTATAGTTTTTGATTTTTCTTCTCCAAAAACATAGTTTGATCTAGAAAAGAGTGTGTTTTCTGAATTTGTCAATAATGGTGATGTTGTGGAAAATCTATTTGCAGGATTCTCAGAAGCCGTTTTGTCTAGAATCAAGTTAGCATGATTACTCATAATGGCGTCAATACTTTCATTTTTATTTTCAATCATACCTTATTGTACCTACCAGTACCTTATAAAATGATCTATATAGAAATAATGATGTTTGTCATATCTTGTTCTTGTCAAAATAATTCCATGATAACGGCAACGACTCGTTCATTATTCCATCATCCATACTCTCAATTCTTCCCAACCAAAACCTCTTCCTGTCTGCATTCAGATTAAATTCTCTAGTTTCAGGTTTTATTTTTCCAATGTCTTTGATTCTATTTTGTAATATCGCAGATCTTAGCCTATTGTTTCTTTTCACTACAAATCGATGGTACAGCCTACCCTCTTTCTCAAAAGTATCTAGATGCTCTATTTCTCTAGTTCCTAACTTCCCTAAACCACGTTGTTTCCATTTACCATTAAACCGATAAAATCCATTTTGCAACACAAACACATCACTAGCCTCATTATCAAAGGAAAATTCACCTAGTTTAGTAGAATTTACATTAATTTTCTTGGTAGTACAAATAGAATCAGTGGCAAAGAACACTACATCTCGCTCAATGTCATGTTTACGCACAAAATCATACAGTTGGGCACGACAAAAACCTGTAATGAACGCAAAAATCACAGGATTGAACAGATTACCTATCTTATGATTAACACTTTGTCCAGTCTTTCCATAGATAGAATTTAGAATAATTTTGATTGGTAATTGTAACGGATTATTCTGTCTCTTTAATTCTAATCTTTTTTGATATTGTTCTTCAATGAAATCCTCGAATAGTTTTTTACAATTATTCCTTGAAATTACCATTACCAAGATCATAGTTCAGAATTTAGCTAATTTTTCTATGGGAAAAATAGACGAGTTTAGAATCTAATCTTCATCTGGTTCATTATCTACACTTTCAAAAGTCATTTCTTTTCTTTGACATGACTCACATTTTTCCATTATACCAAACTCATTCCTGAACTTACCTTTTCCATCACATCTAAAACAAACCATGAATTTTCTACAAGAATTATGAACTTAAGCGTATTGGAGTTTAAAATTCAGAACTAAGTAATCCGTCATACTCCTTTGATTGTATCTTATCAGAACCATTGCATTGTTTAGTCCCATGATGATGTTTTCCTACTCTATATTGTAGAATGAACGCATCAAATTCCCCACTCACCTCATTAGATGATACTGTTTTTTGAAAACTCTTTTTTGCATGAATCAATTTCACATTTTTCACACTTTTACAAACATTACACTTGAATCTCATTTTTTGACCTTTTGAAAATTTCATGAATTTTGTGATTTTTGTATAAACTTAAGCGTATTGTAGTTTAGAATCTAAGAAACAGACAAAAAAACATCCAGAAAAGTGATTACTCTATTAGATAGATAGTGTATAGTATAGTATCGTAGTGGTGTGAGTTTGCATATCCATTAGGAAGGACTGAATTAACTACTCAGCTACGAAAAAGAAATTTAGAATTTAACTCTCAAAATCTATTTTAATTTGAAGAAACTCTTCTTCAGTAAATTCGTCATCAGCATAACTTTGTTTTAGATTTTCTGAGCCGTCCTCTAATTTTTTATCCTTATTTAAAAAATAGTATTCTTTAATTTGAAAATCTGTTTCAGATGTAGTGATCAAAACACTGTTTGATGGAACTGATTCAAGTATTCTAAAAAATATATGTTTACCTAAATTCTCAAACACAACATTATCGTCCTGAATTATTGGAAACAATGTTAGTGCTTCTTTGATTTCTGACTCTTCAATAAATGGCATAATTTCTAACGGTGCGATTGTTATTTTTTTTGCTCTTGTGGGCATAATTTTTTTAATGTAGATTCTATTCCCTATGCTAATTCTTGCATTACTGCGAATTAATCCATCAATATTGAGAATTCCACAGGCATGATTTTCTTTTGGACTTGCAAGACATTTTGAATATGTTTTTCTTTGACCTTGTATTTCAATAATATCTCCTGAAGATAAATCAAGGCGTTTCATAGAATCCGTATCTAGCCTAGCAATTCCTTTGCCTTTATCTGATGGAAATTCTGGCTGGACTTCAACGCTAATTTCTATTTCACTCATAAATTTTCTGGGTTGAAAATGAACTTAAGCGTATTGGAGTTTAGAATCATCCCGAATTTAGAATCTAATCTTCTTTTCTCCATGTCAAACGTCTATGAATTGAATTGTACTCATCAGCTATGTGTAATTCTTTTTTTGTAAGAGAGGGAACGCCTACATGGTGTATTGGTATCATCCCATGGCTGATAAGAGTTTCACGATATTGCTGGAAATATCTGCCTAATTCCTCTTTCAAAAATAAAGCATGATCTTCAAACTGTTTTGATTCCGCAATTTTACGTTCATTTCTTAACCTTTGAGATTTATTTTCCACTTCATTGATATTTTTTTGTCTTCTTTTGAATCCCGTTACAATAAAGTTTTCAAACGCCATCAAAATACACCTCTAAGTGCAGTATTATGAGTAGATATGAAACTATTTTGCTTATTTTCAGATATAATCTCAAATTTAGAATCTGATCATTGATTTTTGATATTGATAGTTTGTATGGATTGGATCTTTGATATACTTTAGACTGTGCTTACATTGAAACTGTGTCACTTCTTTGTTGCAAGGTTTCCTTATTGGCGTCCTTTTTGGAATTGTTAGAGAAAACTTTTCAAAAAGAGAGAAAATACAATCACATATACTCAAGATATTTTAGAAAAATTAGATGGATTTTGTTGAAATTGATCTTCTTGAAGGACTATCTCCTCCATAAGACTCCCACATGTATCCTGCACTTACTCTACGTGCAGAAAAGATCTTTTTTCCATCTGTTCTAACGTTTATCATTCCATGTAGTCTACGTTTGAAGAGTATTCGCAGCTCATTGTACTGTTTGTCATTTAGATGCAGCATGTCTTTTCTTGAAATCTTTATTTTCTTTTTTTCTTCTTTTGTTAGTTTAGCGAATGAACCTGCAATCTCAGTTGAGAAAACCAATGATTTTGATCTGGATCTTTTGCCAATTGACGCAATAAAGTTAGCTCTTGGATGACCATGATCTGTATTATCACCTGATGAAATCACAGACACCTGAGGATTTACATAATCCAACCATTTGTCATAAAAATCCCCACTTCCGTGATGAGGCGATTTTAGTATGTGTGCATTCATGAGTTTTTGAAGTGCTGTCGACTCCATCAAGTACTTTGAACCTTTTTTGTTCAAATCCCCTGATAGTATTATCTTTACTTTTTCATAGGTGAGTCTAATTGCAACAGAGTGACCATTGATTGTTGGTCCATGGTCTCCAAACCATCTAAAGATTCGGTCACCATTGGAATCTACTTCGTTAATTGGACTGACAACTTCTAATTTGATGTCAGGATCACCAATACTCAGATCAGAAAGAGTGTCTACCGCAGAATAGTCTACGCCTCCTTCATCTGTAATTGCATCTTTCCATTCTTGAAAGTTTACTCGCAGTTCAGAATCTTTAAGATCTGAGAGTTGATTGTGACTTGTTGTGATGTATTTTTTACCATCAAGACTTTCAAGTTTTCCAAGTTTTTCATTATGATTGGAATTCTTTTTGTATAGACCTAAACCATTATGAATAATTTTTTTGATTTTAATTTTTGGTGATTTAATTATTGGAATCAGGCCTTTGAGATGATCTTCATCACCATGACTCAATACTAAAAGGTCGATGATTACAGGTTTGTTAGGTTTTATTTTCTTCAAATCATACTTCCAAGACAAAAATCGAAACGCATGGTCATTTTCTCCTCCATCAATCAAAATTGTTTTGCGTTTAGGAGTAACAATGAATGTAGAATCCCCTTGGCCAACATCAATGAAGTATATTTCAAGTGAGGGCTTTTTCACTAAACTTTCTTCACTTACCCAACCATCCACCTTGGAATATCTTGTAGATACTTTGATTCGCTTGTTTTTTGGATCTCCTTGTGGTTTTCCTTTTGTGTTGACCACATCACCATGAATGAAAATATAATGCCTAGCATTGCCTGTTTTATTTTTGTAAAGAAATGCGGTTTTGCTTGAGATATATCTAGTTGCCATAAGTTAATTTTTTCATAATTTAGTGGAAAATAAGCATTTGAAAATCACCTTTAATCATTGTAAAATTAAAAACAACGAGAAATACGTGGAAAACCCACGGAACTAGAACCATTCCCTAACATGAATTGTTTTCCTAACCTATCATTCTACGACGCAGAACAATGGCTTCTCGTTATAATGTGTACGTCAAAATAATATTTAAGAATGATCTCGATCTGAACTAATTCAAAAAATTGTATTTATTAATTTTTGAATTTAAAATAGTTCTTAGACTAATTAACTATGGAAATGTCCCTAGAGCAAAGATGTGAAACATGCGGCAGGCCAAAACTGTTGTATGCAAAAACAAACTTGGTGGTTTGTCCATATTGTGATCCTAGGTGTGAACAATGTAGTCATCTAAAAAAAGATCACACCTATGTTGGAAATAACACTTGTCAATGGTGTGAAAAGTGCTCTCTAATGTGGAAATGGAATACTGAATCGTGGTATCTAAAACTATAAGCACTAATTTGCTTCGTAAAAAATTGATAAGCACTATAATAATTTCATATCGTTGCCTGTTGGAAACTATTTAAACGTCATAATTTACATTGTTATTTTTGTGGAATCATTGATCAGGGAATCTATTCATGACGACATCTCATCAATTCTTAATCTTTTGTATGATTTAGACAGGCCAAGACCTTTGAATGATGATGAGGTGAAGATATTCAAAACTAAGATTAGTGATTACTTTTTAGATTCTCAAAAGAATATTATCGTAGCACAACAAGATAAGAAAATTGTGGGAGTCGCTAGTATAATTTATCTACAACGCCTAAATCGTGTCAAAACGGAAATGTATATTCCAGAATTAATTGTAACTGAAAAACTTAGGTGTTCCGGTATTGGCAAAAGATTGATGCAATATTGCATGGAACTTGCAAAAAAGAAAAATTGTTACAGAATAAGACTAGAATCAGGTAACTCCAGAAAAGAATCCCATAAATTCTATAAAAGTATAGGATTTGAACAATCAGCACAATTTTTTTCAAAGTATGTGTGATGACTCACAGGAAAACATGGTTCCTACATGATGAAGATTCTCAAAGGATAGCGATGGTTCTTTCATATGGTCAAAAATTCAAAAATATTAAAAATATAAAATGACTTTCTAGTTGGAATAAAGTGAATGTGGTATCTTAATGGATGGTGATGCATGGAATGGCATGTCCTCTGAATATGATGATAATGTTGAAGGAAATTTTGATCCTGTTATATCAGGTTATCTTTCAGAAGAAATTAAGATCACAAGTAATCTATGTAAGAAAATTATCCGGCCCGATGTAAGATCCACGATAATTGATATGGGCTCCGGTACTGGTAGGGTTTTGTTTGCGCTGCGTTCAATTCTGGGTACTTCGATATCATATTTCGGTCTTGATGTATCCCAATCAATGATACAATTATCAAAAAATAAACAATCTGACATGAAGGATCGTGATATTTCATTTCTAAACTATGATGCAACAAATCCTGCAATTGATGAACTCTTTGATGATGATTCTATAAAGATTACAATGTGTATGTACAATACAGTTGGGGTAATAGATGTCACTAAAAGACAGCAATTCTTTGATAACATGATAAGGTTGGCAGGAAAAAATGGATTGGTGCTGATTTCTGCATTTAATGGGGACAATTTTTCTTTTATTGCTCCAAAGATGTATGTTCCAATGAAAAAAATGATCAAACAAATTGATGATGATTCGTTTGACGAGGGAAAATTGGCATTTAAGAATAAACTTGGATATTACAGTCAATGGTTTACGAAAAATCAATTGTTAGACTTACTGCATTCAAATGTAACGCCTATTCCTATCGATGTGTCTTTGAATAAGCGCGTACATACATTTGGGCATATTTTTTCAAATCGTAGTGTTTTGTAGTTTTTTAATTTTTACTTACCTGACAAATATTGCCCTTTTTCTAGCACGAACATATTTTCATTCTAAAAAATACTGGAATGTTTAAGAATATCTTGAAAATGGGCATTCAAAAATCATTATTAGATTAGTATGTCTCAAATTTCTGTTATTTTGTTTTAAAATAACGAGATACATGGAAAACACGCAAAATCAAGGACGTATTCCTAACATGATGTGTTTTCCAGACCTATCATTCTACGACGCAGAATAACGGTTTCTCGTTAGTACAACTACGTCTAAATCATATTTAACAATGATCCAAATTTCTATCTGATTACAATGAAAAATTATATCTTTATGATCCTATCAGAGTATGTTTTTAGTGAATTCTTTTTTTTGGTTTCACGCTATTCAGAAAAATACTTCCTGATTTACATTTACAGTATGTGATAATTTTTAATTTTGACTAGTCTAACATAAAAAAATTGATCGGTTGATCTTGTTAATTTAGAGCATTCTGAGTCTGATTTTTTCCAAAAATTTGTATTTTAATAACTATCAATTTTTATTAAATGCAATTCTACTCAAAACATTATGGCACAATGTTGTATTTGTAAACTTGTTCCAGGAACACTGAAAATTGCTGATGGTAATCCTGCCTACAAAGGGAAACCAATTTGTAAAGAGTGTGCAGGGTATCGTAAATTACTCAAAGAAACTAAGTAGGTTCTTCTGATTTTGTTTTGTTTTTAGCGGCCCACTCTTCATACATTTTGATTAATTCATCAACGTCTTTACCTTCCTCAGAATAGGTGACTATCACTCCAAATGTCCCTTTTCTATCGTGTCCTCGAGCAAAGTATCCCCAAAAAGAATCAGGCAATTTTGCAAAACTGCTTGAATCATGTGATACTCCAATTAGATTATTTCCGATTACTTCGACTACTTTTTTTGCATCGCCTTGTTCAATCATGATTGACTAACCACTTGATACAATAGAAATTTAAAATATTGTCCGTCAATTCACACCTTTTCTTCTGGTCTTTTTTTCCCCTGTCAATACTATACTATTCTTAAAGTTCTCCAGTTTAGCATTCCTTTCGTCTTTTTCTGATTTTGTTAATTCACGAATAATGATGTCTTGAGAATCTACAAAGTTTTCACATTTTTCACATAGCCACAATGTGATCTTTTCTGTTGTTTGAAATATGGGTAATCTCCTATCGTTGCATTGTTTACAGAATAATGGCATGTTCTCTCTGTCTCCTCTATGGGCTTAACCTGTCTGGATCTCGTGGGTACAATACCACCTCACGAACATTATCTATTCCAATTAATGTGGTCATCAATCTATCCAATCCCATACCCCATCCGGAATGAGGTGGCATTCCCCAATCAAATGTCTTAAGATGGTCTGTGAATTGAGCAGGATCTAGGCCTTGTTCTTTTAATCTCTCTTTTAGCATCTCTGGATTATGAAGTCTGGTTCCTCCTGATGACAATTCCAAAAATCCATACTGCAAATCAAATGAACGTGAAAGTGTTGCATCTTCATCCTTTTCTCTAATGTAAAATGGTTTTAGCTTCATCGGCCAGTCTATCAAAAAGAAAAATCCTGGATGATTTTTTCCTATAATTCTGAGGTGTGAATCTAATAAATCATCACCAAATTCAACTTGCTCGCCTTCTTTTTTCAATTCCTCAATACATTGAGTGTATGTTACTCGTTCAAATGGTGTTGTTGGTACCTCTATTACATGCTCTATTGTTTCTTGTTCTTTTTTGCAGTTTTCTGAAATGTCCTTGTAAACTTCTAACACTAATGATTCTAAAACATTCATGACATCGTTGTAATCCATGAATGCTGCTTCAATGTCAATACTGGTAAACTCAGTTAAGTGTCGTCCAGTGTGAGAATTTTCTGCTCTGTAAAAATTTGAAATCTCAAAGACTCTTTCTAATCCCATTGTCATTTGTTCTTTGTATAATTGTGGACTTTGAGCAAGATATGCTGTCTTTCCAAAATAATCTAGTGAAAATAAATCAGCTCCTCCTTCACTTGCACTACCAATAATTTTTGGCGTTGTAATTTCTAAGAATTTTTTCTCAGATAGAGTTTTTCTTAGTGACTGTAATACATGATGACGTAATTTGAAAATTGAAGCCGTCTTTTGATTTCTCATATCTAGTGCACGATGATTCAATCTTGTATCAATGTTGCTTTCCAATCTACCGATCGGATCTACTGGTAATGGGTGGATTGCTTTTCCTAAGACTTCAATTTCGTCAGCTTTAACCTCAAATGCAAAATCCCGAGCTTTGGTCTCTTGAACAATTCCCTTGACACTTACTACACTTTGACGATTTATCTCACCTAGGTTATCATTTAGTTCCCCTTTAACTATGACTTGAGAAATTCCTGAAACATCACGTAGTGTAATGAATGACATTTTTCCTAATTTTCGAAGATCTTCAATCCATCCACCCAATACAACTGATTTTCCAATTAATTCTTCATTTAGTTCCGAAATATCGTGAGTTTTTACAAAAACCATGCTTATCTTTTATCCTCAAATTCTATCTCAATGTCAAGGTTTCGGGCATTTTTGACAATTTGTACAACTTTTTGAGTATCAATTGGAAACTTTGGAGTCCATTTACCTGAGATTACGGCTTTAGTCTTTTGAACTCCACCTGGTGCCCAGACTGCATTGATTGATAGAATTTTGGTTGGAAAAAACAAGTCTTCTATGAATCGTTTATCTGTCTCATCAGCTTCTACCAACCAAATTTTTCCCTTGAATTCATCTTGTAACGTTCGATATAGGGTACGACTTTGTCTAATTGTTATAATATCATTTTTGTCCAATGATAGTATGAAATTCCCGTTAAATTCCCTGCATGAATACAGTGTGAAATTATCTACTTCTTTGTTTGATTTGGAAATTTTTGCAAGATTCATTGATGCCTCAATGTCTGCTTTTGTTAATTCACCTGATTCAACCTTGCTTTCACACTTTGGACATAGTACTAAATTTTTTGCATCAAAGCCACAAATTGGTAATTTCATTTGAATCGACTTTTTTTATTCTGATAATGTTGTTTATATCCCTTAGTGCAAAACAGAAATTCTAGTTTGGATCTAATGATATTATGGCATTTCTGATTGTTGATGGATTATCTTCAAAATATTCTTCATCGAAGGGTCCAGTTTATGCAGTTGATGACGTTGATTTTGAATTGGCACATGGAGAATCCATGGGAGTTGCAGGTGAGAGTGCATGTGGAAAAAGTACATTAGGTTTATCCTTGATTAGAATGCTCTCTGGTGGAACTGTACAGGGAAAGATCACATTTGATGGAGATTCTATTTTAGATATGGATCAATCTATCTTTGATGATGAATTTAGATGGAAAAAAATCTCTATGATATTTCAGGGTGCAATGAATTCTTTGGATCCTGTGTTCACAATTAATGAACAATTTATTGAGATTTTAAAACAACATGGATTTGAAGGTGATTCAAAGAAAATAATTTTAGATGCAATGAATTCTGTATACCTTGATGAACATGTCTTAAAAAAATATCCTCATGAGCTAAGTGGTGGAATGAAACAAAGAGTGATTATTGCAATGGCCCTACTTTTAAAACCAAAATTTGTAATTGCCGATGAGCCGACTACTGCCTTAGATGTCTTAATTCAGGCTCAGATTGTAAATTTACTCAAATCTTTAAAAAAAGAGGGTATGTCTTTTATGCTAATTACACACGATTTAGCAGTGTTATCTGAAATTGCAGATAAAATTGGAATAATGTATGGGGGACAAATGGTTGAATTTGGCTCTTCAGAACAAATATACAAAAATCCAAAGCATCCTTACACTCAAGGACTTTTAGAATCAATTCCGAAATTAAATGGCAATGTTCCAAAATATATCAAGGGAGTTCCTCCAAGTTTACTTGATGCTCCTACAAAATGCAGATTTATTGAACGATGTCCTTTGGCAATTGAAAAATGTCAAGAATTACCACCTAAATTTAAAACAGAATCTGGTTATGTTAGATGTTGGTTATATGAAGATGAAAAATAATTTTATTTTGAACTAAGGAATTCTTCATCGATTTTTTTTAAATAAATTTCTTGTATGTGTGCAATTTCCCTATCTATTGTATTTTTACAAATCATTTTTGCATATTGAATTAAATCTAGATTCTTTTGTGTTTTCTCAAACTCTTCAATCTTCTTAAATGATTCTTGCTCGAACTTTATAATGTCTTTAAATTCTCTACTGATTTCTTCAGCTTTCATTTTTTTATAATCTCTGGAATTTGATTTTCTAATATTGATCTCATCAATCAGTTTTAGAATTTCATCTGATTCTTCCATGTTTTTTATTAAAAAAATACTAAAATAAATTATTTTTGTATTTTCTTTTTATGTTCTAATATGTGCTTTAATCCGTCTGTCATGCTTAACGAATCCAAGTCAATTTCACAGTAGGTACACTTCAATTTGTCAAGAATATTTTTTTACGATTGGCAAACAAGAGTCAATAATTCTTAGTACTTCTGATCTAATTACTTTTTTATCAATTGATATCCACACTCTAGATTTTTTAATTGCAAAAGAAATGGTTTGAACTTTTTTTCTTTCTTCCCAAACGAATTCAATTTCTCCAAGACTCTTATCGAAAAATCCTTCGAGATCTGTTTTCATTGCAATATGTGAAAAATGATACTGTGTATTTTTTTCATTTAAAAGTGGGGTCAACTCTGGTCTTCTTTTATAGGCAAATAATTCTCCACTTTCACCAATCACACCTACAAATCTGATATATGGGCTAATTGTTGCAATGGTATCACAAATCTTTTCAAAATCCTTTTTTGACATCTAACAGAATATTAAAAAGATGATATTTTAATGAATTGCCGCTTTCATTTTCTAGATTTAATTAAATAAAGCGTAAAAATAGTTTGATTTGTGGAATTTAGTGATATTTTTCCATTTGCTCCTGATGATGGGTATCTGATTTTAGCTCTAGTCAATTTTTTTGGTTCTCTTATTCCCTTTGTTCCACTGCCTGGATTTTTGTTTCTTGCTACAATGTCTGTTGGCAATCAATACGATTTGCATGTTTTAGCACTCATATCTGCAATCACAGCTACCGTCGCAAAACAAATCATATTTTTTATCAGTTTCGGCGGACGGAAAATCATGAATGCAAAAACTAGAAAAAGAATGCGCCCATTTGAAAGATTGGTTAAAAGATATGGTGCCGCAGCTGCATTTGTTGCTGCAGCAACGCCGATGCCTGATGATATCATATTTGTCCCGTTAGGATTAGCAAAATATAATCCAAAAAGATTTTTTGTTGCAACACTTGCAGGCAAACTTGTTCTTAGTTACGTCATAGTTTTTATTTCACATTATGTTGGATTGTCTTTCATAGAGCCCTTCTTGGAAAATGTCGATGATACAACTCCTATATACATTGGAATTGCTATCTTTGGAGCAGTGATGACTGCAGTTATAGTATTACTTTTAAAATTGGATTGGGAGAGAATCATGGGCAAATTTGCCCCATGGACTTTAGATGAAAACAATAAAGATTAAATTTTTATTTTAAAATTCCATAATCTATCTGTTGCTTCTTTTATTCCTATTCTTGGTGATGCAATTATCTTCTTTGGTTTTATGCCTTCAGAAATATACAATTTGGAATTTTTTGTTATGTCGATACCGTAATGTTCTTTGGTAATTGCAAGGGCCTGTGCTAGTTTTGCAGGTCCATTTACAAGATTTTTTAAACTTGTATTACCTCTGTTTTCTTGCATGATTGTAATACCTTTTTCAGGCTTGATTGCGCGAATAAGTACTGCACCTGCTGCAACTTTG
>Ga0224498_10000130_pt1 | contig 17692 bp, 16 predicted proteins | sample SF_Jul11_sed_USG_5_FD_167971 | JGI IMG/M metagenome (GOLD analysis project Ga0224498, IMG submission 167971) | Sediment microbial communities from San Francisco Bay, California, United States - SF_Jul11_sed_USGS_21 | ecosystem: Environmental > Aquatic > Marine > Sediment | place: USA...
TTCGGCAAGTTCCTCAAGGGCCGCAGAGGCCGGCGCCCCGATGGCGAATACCGCAAAGCCATCCTGGTGGGCAATAACCGCGACCGGGGACAGGGGTTGCGCATTGGTCAGGTTGGTCACCGATACATCAAAGCTCGCCATGGCCGGTGGTGGTGGTGGCGGCGGTGGGCGATCGTTGTCATTGTCGCAAGCGGCCAGGCCAAGCGCGGTCGTGATGCAGAATACCGCTGCCAATCGTTTTTCGATTTGGAGTGTCATGACGTACCCCCTAGCGAACTGTAACGACGACACGAACAACCGGGTTCAACCAACGATGTACTGTGCTATCGAGGTCGCTGATGCCGGCGTTGGCATCAGTATCTCCAAGCGTGTTGCGATGAATGTGCACATTCATGTTGGCATCGGCCGCTGCAGCACCCGTACCGCCGGTACCTGTCAGGCCGCCCGGATCGCCGGGTATGCCTGCCGCGCCGGGTGCTCCGCCGCCCGTGACCAGCTCGTCATTGGCCTCGGTACCCGCGTCGTAGGCAGGCACATCAAAGACATAAGTGCCTGGCTCTGTCGGAATATTGACCGAATTGAGGCCGGCAAATGCATCGTTAGTCGGCAATAGCATCGCGACAATGGATAGCAGTACATTGGTTGTACCGTCCGTATTGAGGTCGACGTCGGCACTCATCGCAGGCGGTAACATGCCATTGGCCGGGTTCTCTGCAATCGTCGCGCCAAGGCCCTGCAAATCGGCAACCAGACCGGAAATATCGCCGCCCTCGGCCATAGCCTGCAGATTAGCCGAAGCGGGCTGGCCTGCTTCGAACAAACTTGTCCCGTCAGGATGCGCGGCAACGAGGAACGGCGTGTACCAGATACCGTTGGTCAGGTTTGTGATCTTTACATTGAAGTCAGCCGCATTCGTTATCGACATCGCCGACAGCGATGTAACGAGCAGCGCAACTTTTAGAATTGTTTTCATCGGAATTTCCCCATCGTGTGATTAGAAATCATGCGAAGGAGAGTTTTCCCGCGAAATGTCACGTCAAGATCACACCGGGTTCACCATTTGGCCACGAATTGATGCAGTGGGCATGCGCCACAACAGGAACAGTGCCGGAATAACAATCAGTGTCAATATCGTTGCGCTGACCATGCCACCCACCATCGGCGCGGCAATGCGTCGCATGACTTCAGATCCGGTGCCGCCGCCCAACATGATGGGCAACAGGCCGGCGATAATCGCCGCTACCGTCATCATGATCGGCCGCACTCGTAGCACGGCACCCTCGATTACTGACTGTTGTACATCAGCCATTGAAAGCGCACGACCTTCGGCCTCGGCACTTGCGGTGCGCTCACGAATCGCCTGATTCAGGTACACGAGCATCACCACGCCGATTTCCACGGCGACACCGGCCAAAGCGATAAAGCCGACACCAACGGCAACCGACAGTTCGTAGCCAAGTAGGTATAAGAGCCAGAGCCCGCCGATAAGCGCCATCGGCAACGTGCCCATGATGATTGCCACCTCGGCAAAGCGGCGGAAGTTGAGGAAAAGAAGCAGAACGATGATCGCGAGCGTAACCGGGCCGACGACCAGCAAGCGCTCTTTGGCGCGTACCATATACTCGTATTGACCGGACCACGTAAGTGAATAACCGGACGGGAGATCAACTGAGCCTGCAACCGCCTGCTGCGCCGCCGCGACGTATGAACCGATGTCCCGGTCCGAGATGTCCACATACACCCAGCCGTTCAGGCGCGCGTTCTCACTTTTTATGACAGGTGGGCCATCGACGACCCTGATATCCGCGACGTCAGCGAGCGCTATGCGCGCGCCCTGTGGTGTAACGATCGGCAGTAACTTGAGTTGCTCGATCGAATCGCGGACGCGTTGCGGATAACGCACGTTTACTGGATAGCGCTCCAGTCCCTCTATGGTTTGGGTGACGTTCATGCCGCCGACGGCGGTTCGCACGACATCCTGTATATCGTCAATATTGAGGCCATAGCGTGACGCCTTCTTGCGATCGATATCAACATCGACGTAGCGGCCGCCCGCCACACGCTCTGAGTACACCGACGCCGTACCCCGCACTGCGGCTAGCACGATTTCGAGGTCCTTGCCGATTTGCTCGATCGTATCGAGATCGGGTCCGGATAACTTGATCCCCACGGGCGTCTTGATACCCGTCGCCAGCATGTCGATGCGTGTCTTGATCGGCATGACCCAGGCATTGGTGAGGCCCGGGTAATTGACGATACGGTCAAGCTCCGCCCGCAATTTCTCCGGTGTCATGCCCTCTCGCCATTCGGACTGTGGCTTGAACTGGATCACCGTTTCTATCATCGTCAGTGGCGCCGGGTCGGTGGCTGTCTCTGCGCGACCGATTTTGCCGAATACACTTTTAACTTCCGGCACGCTGCGGATTAGCTTGTCTGTCTGTTGCAATAACTCACGCGCTTTATCGATTGACACACCAGGATAGGTCGTTGGCATGTACATGAGGTCGCCTTCATCGAGCGGCGGCATGAACTCCGAGCCCAGGCGCGTAGCGGGCCATAAGCCAATGATGAGGACGACCGCCGCCAGTGCCAGCGTACCCTTCGGAAACCGGATTACCGCATGAATAACCGGCCGGTATACCGCGATCAGCATGCGGTTGATCGGGTTTCTGGCCTCGGGCAAAACGCGGCCTCTGATAAAATAGCCCATGAGTACCGGCACCAGCGTTATTGACAGGCCCGCAGCAGCAGCCATCGCGTACGTTTTTGTGTAGGCGAGCGGCGCGAAGAGGCGCCCTTCCTGCGCCTCGAGTGTAAAGACAGGCAGAAAACTCAGCGTAATGATAACCAGCGAGAAGAACAGCGGAGGGCCGACTTCGCTCGCTGCATCGGCCATGATTCGCCAGCGGTTTTCATCGGTGAGGGGTTCTCGTTCGATGTGTTTGTGAACATTCTCGATCATCACGATTGCCGCATCGACCATCGCGCCGATCGCGATCGCAATTCCGCCCAGCGACATGATGTTCGCGTTGATACCTTGCCAGCTCATAACGATGAACGCGACGAGAATTCCGACAGGCAAACTGAGGATGATGACGGCCGACGAACGAAGATGAAACAGGAATACGGCACACACGAGCGCGACGACGAGAAATTCCTCGACGAGTTTGCCTTGTAATGTATCAACAGCACGCTCAATCAGATCCGAGCGGTCGTAAGTTGTCACTATCTCGACGCCTTCGGGCACACTGCGCTGCAACTCCACGAGGCGATCCTTTACCGCAGCAATCGTTTTCGATGCGTTCTCTCCCCAGCGCATGACGATGACGCCACCGACCACTTCGCCCTCGCCGTCGAGGTCGGCTACACCACGCCGCATTTGCGGGCCCAGCCGAATCTCGGCAACGTCGGATAGTACGAGTGGCGTACCCTGATCGTTAACGCCCAACGGTATATCGGCCAGGTCTTCCAGGTTTTGTATATAGCCGGTGGCGCGGACCATGTACTCGGCTTCGCCCATCTCAATGACAGAACCACCGGTCTCCTGATTGCCCTGTTGGATGGCGGATCGCAGTTTCGCGAGCGGAATCCCGAACGCGCGCAGCTTGTCGGGATCGACTTCAACCTGATACTGCCGGACCATGCCACCAATGGTCGCGACCTCGGCGACGCCGGGTACCGTCTGCAGTTCATATTTCAGGAACCAGTCCTGCAGGCTGCGCAGCTCGGCGAGGTCGTGCTGCCCGCTGCGATCGACCAGCGCGTACTCGAATATCCAGCCCACACCCGTCGCGTCCGGACCCAGCGCCGGCTTGGCATTGTCAGGTAACTGTCCGGCAACCTGACTCAGGTATTCGAGAACCCGGGAACGCGCCCAGTAAAGATCGGTGCCATCTTCGAAGATAACGTAGACATACGAATCGCCAAAAAACGAATAGCCACGCACTGTGACGGCTTTCGGCACCGACAGCATGGCCGTCGTCAATGGATACGTCACCTGATCCTCGACGACTTGGGGCGCCTGCCCCGGAAACGGTGTCTTGATGATGACCTGTACGTCCGAGAGGTCCGGCAACGCATCGACCGGCGTCTGCCACAGCGAGTAGACTCCCCACGCCGTCACGAACACGGTCATGATCAGAACCAGTATCCGATTCGATATCGACCAACGAATCAGCCCTGTGATCATTGTGCTGACTCCGGCTGATGCTCATTTTGATCCGCCGGCTCGTCCATGCGCGACAGCGCAGCCTCGATGTTGGACTCGGAGTCGATAAGGAACTGCCCGGAGGTGACGATTCGATCTCCAGCTGACACACCTTCAAGAATGGCAACCCGGCTGCCGGATTCGATGCCGACTTCAACAGATTGGGCACGAAAACGGCCTTCGCCGAGCGCCAATACCACCCGGTTCACGCTACCGCCACGAATCAACGCTTCACGCGGCACGTGTACGACCGGCTCCGTCTCTGCGGCAAACAAGGTGACGCGGGCGAACATGTTCGGCCGCAACACTTCATCCTCATTGTCGAAGCGAATCCGAACCTTGAGTGTGCGCGTCTTTGCATCAAGCTCGGGATAGACGTAGTCGACCGTACCCTGCCAGCGTTTACCAGGCACGTAGTCGAGTTCGACCTCGGCGTGTTGCCCGGGCTCGACCCAGGCAGCCTGCCGTTCGAAAACCTCCGCGATCACCCAGACACGATCGAGCCGGGCAACCGACATGACTTCGGTTGCAGGCGTGACGAAAATGCCTTCGCGAACGCCAAGATGCGCGATGACACCGTCAGCCTCGGCGTATACGCGAACTCGTTGGCTCGCTGTGCGTTCTTTATCCAGGCGCGTAATTTCGCTCGTCGTCACCCCGAGTGCGACGAGACGGTCCCGCGACGCGCTTCGCAATACGGAGTTATTGCTACGGCGTGCCGCAAGATACTCCTGCTGTGCATTAACCAGCGTCGGGGAGTAGAGCTCGAACAATAGCTGGCCTTTCTTGACCGGGTCGCCCGTCGCTGTCGTGGCTAATTTCTCGATCCAGCCGTCGACACGCGTATGCACGTGTAGCAGGGTATCCTCGTCGTAGTTGATGTTGCCGACAGTCTCTATTCGGCGCGATAAAGGCCCGATCTCGGCAAGCGCCGTTCGCACGCCAAGATTGTTGACGATCGTCGGATCGATTTTCACTGTGCCCGGCACGGCATCGACCTCGTCTGCATACACCGGCACGAGATCCATGCCCATGGGTGACTTGCCCGCTTCGTCGCGGCGGTAGTTCGGATCCATCGGCGCGACCCAATACAAAATGTCGCGCCCTGTTGTGCCGGTGGCACCCATGTTCATTTCGCTATCCGATGACGTCCAACGGCCAATCGTGATCCCGGCCAGTAATGCGGCAATCAGCACTGCGGCAATTGTGATTTCTGTTCTCATCGGGATAGCCCTCCGAGGTTTGCAAGCGCGGCATAACTTTGCGCGCGCTCGACTTGTAAACGGACGTGATCGAGACGTGTATTGAGATCATCGATGTAGCCACGCATGACATCGGCGAAATCGCCAGCCTCACTTTGGTAAGCAAGCAGCGCTGCTTGCGCGTGGTCCGCGGATAACGAAAGAATTGACGTCTCGTAAAGTGCCACACGCCGGCTGATGTCCTTCCAGTGCGCGTACTCCGCATCCAGCTGACTCGTCAGCCGCCGCAGCAATTCGTTCTTGCTCAATTCCGCCGCACTGCGTTCACTGAGCGCCGCTGATAACGATCTGTCTTGCCGATTTTTTTGGAAAAACGGCAGGTCCATCGTTACTGACAAACTGACGAAGTCGGAGCGCGGATCGCCACTGGGCAATTCGCCGTCGCGATATCCATATCCCAGGTCGAGCGCCCAGCCGGGTTTCTTGCGCTCCTCTGCGATTGCAACGCTTGCGCGCCGTGCGGCGACTTGCGCATCCGCGGCAAGCACCACCGGATGCGATGACAGATTCTCGTGCAGCATCTCAAGGGCGGGCACCTGCTCCCATGCGGGTAGCTTTGCCGCGACGGGCCGCTTCGCGTCTGTGCCAAGCCATTCCGATAGTGCCGCTCGCGCCTCCGCATGTCGTCGATCGATTTCGATCAGTCGATCGTCCAGGCGATTGAGTTCGAGCTCTGCACGAAGTACGTCTTGCTGGGTCTTGCGCCCCACGGTGTACAACGATAGCGATATCTCGGCCAAATCCAGAAAGAACGGGCGCGACACCGTGACGATGTCACGAGCCTGTTGCCAATAGTAAGTCTCTAGCCAGGCGATGCGCACATTTGTCAGAACATCTCTCGAGCGCGCGGCGGCGCCGGCATTCATCTCAAGCGCGAGTGACTCGTATTGTTGCGTACTGAACGCGCGTGACTTGCCGGATGGAAAGTTCTGCCGAAAGCCCAGTTGCGCCTGCGTCATGCCTTCGGTCGAGAAACTGCCTGAACTGATCGGGTAGTTGGCAAGACCAATGCGCATCGTCGGGTCGGGTAGCTGCCCGGCGACGACCGCTTGCTCCAAAAGGGCCGAGGCACGCGCCAGCAATGCCGCGTGACCGGGCTCCTGCTCACGAGCCAGGTCCTCGGCTTCGGCGAGTGTCAGTGGCACGTTGTGTTGTGCTTGCGCCGCAAACGAAAGCGCCAGAGCTACAACAAGAATGTATAAGGGCTGTCGCCCACGGAAAAACGTCATCGAACAATCTCCTTCGTCAGGAACCGGTTAAGAACGGCTTACTACGAAGAGATCGTTAATCCAGATAGACGCAATTGAGAACGTGAAGGGGTGGTGGTGCGCCAGCATGTACTGACGCGTATCGTGGCAGCGACGTCGCATCGACCGGATGATGATAGGGCGCTGCTAGTTCATCGGAGGCGATTGCGAATGTTGTGTCGGTCGGAGCATCTTTGAGTTTCGATTGCCCGTTGCGCCCATCGTGATTCACATCTTCAGCGACTGCGCAATCTGACAAACCGTCAGCGCACGGCACCTTGTGGTCCATGTTGCCGTGCATACCGCCGTGCTCATGCGTCTCGGCGGGCGGGCAGTGCGGGCAATCGTGGTCGTCGCCGGCCGTATACGCCATCGCACAGGGCTGCAGCGCCAGATTCAGCCACACAGCCACAAACAAGCCCAAGGCGCGGCGGCCCCAGGTTTGCTGCCGTTGTCTGATGCTGGCGAGCTGGCTCAAGTGCTTGTCTCTAATACGATTTTGCAGTATCGCTAAATCGTAGTACCGAGGCTATTCCTAACAGTACCTATGCGTCAAGTGCGCAGTCATCATTCCTACTCGGTGCCCCACTTCGTCTCGACGTTGATGCCGATCTTTTTCAGAAATGCGGTGGGCAAAATACCGCCCGCGGACACGATGACTGCATCGTTCTTCAGCTTGCCGATTTTCTCTCCTACCGCGATGACGACCGAGTCCTGCCGAATCTCTTTGACATTCGAACTGAATAGCACCTTCAGTCTGCCATCGCTCTGCATCGCCTCGACTTTGTCGCGATTCTTTGGCTTTGCCCGGCTGAACGCGGCCGATCGATAGGAAAGCGTTACTGTCGTACCTGGCTCCGCTGCGATACTGGTCGCAGCTTCGAGCGCACTGTCACCTCCACCAACGACCAGAACGTGCTGATTTGCATACTGCTCAGGATCGATCAATCGATACGTGACCTTTGGCAGCTCTTCGCCCGGTACCCCGAGTTGCCGGGGCGTGCCAGCCCGACCTATTGCGATTAACACGGCGCGGGTGTCATAGCTTGCCTTGTTCGTCGTCACGACATAGCCAGGCCCGCCAGCTGCCGGTTCAATTTCGTCGACGCGCTCATCGTAGTTTATGGATATAGCGGTCTTTTTCTCAACGTGCTTCCAGAATTCAATCAGCTCTTCTTTTTGCACTTCCCGGAATGTCATCTTGCCAAAGATTGGCAAATCAGCAGGATGTGTCATGACAAGCTTGCGGCGTGGAAAATGCGCAACTGCGCCACCGAGCTCTTCCTGTTCGACGGTCACGGATCTTAGCTTCGCCGCTTTTGCCGCCAGGGTCGATGAGAACCCGGCGGGACCTGCACCGACAATGACGAGATCGAGCTGATTGCTGTGGCCTGTTTTCAGCAGGTCGATGATCGACTGCGTCGCCTGACGACCCTGCTCAATCGCATTGCGGATCAGCCCCATGCCGCCCAGCTCACCTGCAATGAAAACGCCGGGCACATCTGTCTCGAAGTTCGGTTTGATGACAGGAATGTCGATACCGCGTGTCGTGGTGCCAAAAACCAGTTTTATCGCATCGGCCGGACAAACATCCTTGCAGGTGCCGTGACCAATGCAATCGGACGGACCGATCAGCCAGGCCTTTTTGCCGATCATGCCAAGCACGGCATGCGCGTCCTGTTCCGGACACGCCGCGACGCACGACTTGCAGCCAATACACTTTCTTGGGTCAATGTCCGGATGCAGCGAGGGCGGCTCCAGCAGGCCGGCTTCTGTCGCCTCCTTGAGCGCGGCGAAACTTTCGCGTTCCAGCCGGGCGTGGCGACGCCAGTACCAGATCACGATCACCAGTACCGGAATCAGATACACGTACAGGTACAGGTGGTTTAGAAAATTGCCTTGCATAGGTGGCCAGTTGCCCGTTCTTGACGCGGCAGAGGATACCGCGTGGTTCGCCACTGCACATACGAATGGTTCTCGATTCGCGCACCTAATTTGGCGACCGACCCACCCATTGCGCCGTCAATTATCCCCGAATTCGGCCAGGTTGTTGAATTCATTGCATCCGGCAAGTTCAAGATACAAATCTTCGGCACGACGGAGACCCGGCAAGGGAGCGCCTTTTACGGCTACTCGCTGACAATAATCGCCATCGGCGTGGGTTGGCTATTGCGAGGCCATGGGCTGATTGATCCAAAAGATGGTCTTGGGTACTGGCTAGGCATAATCGGTGGCTCAATGATGCTGGTACTCGTCCTGTATCCGCTGCGCAAGCGAATCCGGGCACTACGTTTTCTTGGCCGCACTGCGCACTGGTTTCAGGTCCACATTATTCTCGGCGTCCTGGGGCCGATCCTGGTGCTGTATCACAGCAACTTTCATCTCGGCTCGTTCAACAGCCAGATTGCCTTGTACTGCATGTTGGCCGTCGTAGGTAGCGGTGTCATCGGCAGGCACCTGTACGCGCGGATTTACCACGGTTTGTACGGCGGCAAGGCCAGCCTGAAGGATTTGCAGGTACAAGCTGCCGCATCTCCGACCGTGGCCCGGGATTTCGACAAACTCAATACGGCCTGCTCAGTCTACATTCGCAATTTTATCCGGCTGACGACTCGCGTCGCTCAGTTCACGCTATTTGAACGGTTGTCTTCCCCGTGGCATGTGCTGCACATGCCACTGTTTTTCATGATGGTGATATCAGCGTTGGTGCACGTGCTGGCCGTTCACATGTATTAGCTCGAATCGCTGGCGATCCTTTGACTTTGCGCGCGAGAAACATGGGCCATTGTAAATGCGAACAGTTTTCGCTTCGCATACTTATGTCACGACCCGCCCCCACTTCACCACAAACTGTCGCCAAAGGGAGACGGGGTGTTAACCCTATTTTCTTTTTCTGTGATTCAGTGGAACCTAAAGAGATTGCAATTCGTGTATTAAGAAGGTCCGGTTAGGCCGGGTTTTTTTTGGGCAGAAAAATTTGGGCGACAAGGTCGGTCGCTGGGGAAATTATGTCAATTCTATTTTGGGGCCTGACCGTAACGATGCTTCTAGCAGCAATAGGCTTTGCAGCGCTCCCGCTCAGATCGGGCAATCCGTTGTTCAGTAAAGCAGGCTTTCTGGCCGCTCTTGTCGTTGCACTTACTTCCTTCGGGCTATATGCATTTCTTGGCTCGCCCGATGCTGTGAACGCTGCCTTGCCCGAGTCGCACACAGCACAGCAAGCGTCAGCTGCCACAGCAAACGCCCGACCCGCCGGCTCCCTGGGGACGGTTGCAAGCCTCGTCGGTCGTCTAAAAGACCGGCTACAAAAAGAACCGGATGATGCGGGCAGCTGGCTGTTGCTGGCGCGATCGTATCAGCACATCGGCCGTCCGGAGGAAGCACTTGCCGCATACGTGCACGCCAAGTCCCTGGGCGAAAGTGATACGGAATTCGAAGCATCGTTGCTTGGCGCGAACCAGGCGCCGCAAATGACGCCCCTGGATTCAGGTCCGGCCATACGCGGACGGGTCGTCCTCTCTCCGGACGTAGCAGCTCAGGTCAGTCCCGACGACACTGTCTTCATTTTCGCCAAGAAGTCTGCAGAGGACCGGATGCCGGTTGTCGCATTGCGCAAGTCAGCGGCGGACCTGCCGATTGACTTTTTTCTGACTGACAACGAGATCATGGTTCCCGACACCCACCTCGCGGATTTCGACGAACTGCTTGTTACGGCACGAATATCGCGTTCAGGGAATGCGGCTGACAACAGCGGTGGACTTGAGGCCTGGAGCAAGCCGGTCTCGCCGGTCAACGGCGGAACAATCGAATTGATCATTGCGGTTACCTCGCAGTCCGGGGGTGACGACGATGAATGAGATTGTGCTCGATCGGGTTTTTGAAACCGGGAATTTCAGGACACGGCTCTTTGGTACCGCCGAGACGCGGCAAAGCAGTACGTTTTACGGCTACACACTGACCCTGATCGCAATCGGTTTGGGCTGGTTATTGCGAGGCTACGAGCTGATTGACCCGAAAGATGGTCTTGGATACTGGCTAGGCATCATCGGCGGCTCGATGATGCTGATACTCATCCTCTATCCATTGCGCAAGCGAATCCGGGCACTGCGTTTTCTCGGCCGCACCGCGCACTGGTTTCAGATTCACATTGTTCTTGGCGTCCTGGGGCCGGTCCTGGTGCTGTATCACAGCAACTTCAGCCTTGGCTCGTTCAACAGTCAGGTTGCCTTGTATTGCATGTTGGCCGTCGCGGTCAGCGGGGTCATCGGCAAATATCTGTATGCACATATTCACAACGGCTTGTACGGCGGAAAGGCCAGCCTGAAAGATCTGCGGGACAACCTGGCCGAATCGCTGGAAAACAGTCACGGGCTTGCAACGCTGTTGCCCCGCTTCACTTCAAAGCTCGAGGCGCTCGCTGCCGAGGCGCAGGGTTGCAGTATTACCGGGAAACTCAGCATGCGCGTAAGCCTGTCATGGTCACTCAGGAAATATGCAATCTGGATATCCTTGTCGAGAGCCGCACATCGAGAGTTGCAAGCGCATGCCGTTGCATCTCCGGCAGTCGCCAGAGATTTCGACAAACTCAAAAAAGCGACTTCGACCTACATTCGTAATTTCGTGCAGCTGACGACACGCGTCGCCCAGTTCACGCTTTTCGAACGACTGTCTTCCTTGTGGCACGTCCTGCACATGCCGCTCTTTCTCATGATGGTGATTTCGGCCCTGCTGCACGTGCTGGCCGTTCACATGTACTAGCCGACGACTTCAGATCAGTCGATATGAACCAATGGCAATTCGGACTCGCGGGGATTGTTGTGATCTTAGCCTGCTTCACCAGTCACACTGCTGCTGCCCAGACTATTGAGTCGCTGGTGATGCCCGGCGAAGTCATTCATGGACATATGGATGTCGAGTCCGAATGTTCCTCATGCCATAAGCGCTTCGACCGATCTGCGCAAGACGGTCTTTGCCTGGACTGCCACGAGGACATCGCGAGCGACACCGAGGCGGGTGCAGGTTTTCACGGCAAATCGGACGACGTTGGCGACAACGCCTGCAACACCTGTCATACCGATCACATAGGGCGCAACGCCGATATCCTCGGCCTCGACGAAGAGACCTTTGACCATGCCATCGCGGACTTCGAGCTGCTGGGCAAGCATCTCGAGGCAGAGTGCGCCGGCTGTCACGAACCCGAAGCCAAGCATCGTGATGCTCCCGGTGAGTGCATCGACTGTCACCGCGAAGATGAACCTCATGAAGGCAAGCTCGGCACCGAGTGCGCGGACTGTCACAACCCGAGCGACTGGACCGATTCGACGTTCGACCACGACACGACGGACTTCCCGCTGGTCGGCAAGCATCGTGAGGCGGAATGCACAGGCTGCCACGAAGACCAGACACATCAGGACACGCCGACGACCTGCTTCGCCTGTCACGCTGAAGACGATTCCCACGAGGGCCGCAGCGGAGAACAATGCAACACCTGCCACAACCCGACCTCGTGGACCGACACAAGTTTCGACCATGCGAAGAACACGGATTTCCCGCTCGATGGTAAACACGCTCAACTGAGCTGTAACGATTGCCATAGCGAAGACCCGTTCGACGATGTAGATGAAATGGACATGGAATGCATCGCCTGCCATCTCGAGGACGATGATCACGAAGGGCACCGCGGAACTGATTGCGCGAACTGTCATTCGAACGAAGCGTGGACAGAGAACATCTTCGATCACGACATGAGTACGGATTTCGTCCTGAACGGCACCCATGAGACGACCGCCTGCGTTGACTGCCATGTTGAACCGATCTCCGAAACATCGCCCGACACACGGTGCTCGTCCTGCCACCTGGATGATGAGCCTCATGATGGAACACTCGGTGAAGAATGCAGCGATTGCCATAATGAAACGGTCTGGAAAGACGCGCCCCTTTTTGATCATGACCTCAGCAGCTTTCCGCTACTGGGTGCGCACGACGACAACGAGTGCGATGCCTGTCATGAAACGCAGCTGTTTGGCGACACCGCCGGCGAATGTGTCGGCTGTCATCTTGAAGATGACTCCCACAAAGGCGCGTTCGAAGACAAGTGCGCCTCATGCCACAACCCGGTCGCGTGGGACTTGTGGTTGTTTGACCACAATATGCAGACGGACTTTGAACTGGATGGCGCTCATATCGACGTCGCCTGCAACGACTGCCACCGCAGCTCTCTCGCGTCGATGCGAAAAACCGGCGAGCGCTGCATGGACTGCCATCGCTCCGACGATATTCACGATGCCGAGTTTGGGTCTGACTGTGGACGCTGCCACAGCGACAGCTCCTTCAATGAAGTGAGGTCATTACAATGACAAGCACTGATCTGACACCCCAATATTGGCCGGGCCGGGCCGCGCGAAGTCGCAGCCTGTTCCTGTTCACCGTGGCCGTTGTCAGCCTGCTTGCGTCAGGCAGTGCCGGGGCTCAGCAATCGTTTGATCACTTCAGCGCCGGCTTTGTGCTCGACGGCGCGCATGAGAATGTCAGCTGCGAAGGCTGCCATGTCGGTGGTACCTTCGGCCCCACTGAATCAGCCTGCTCCAGTTGCCATTCGCAAAGCAGCCTGGTGCGCGCGTCGTCAAAACCAGCCAGCCACGTCGCGACGACAGGTGAATGTTCAGACTGTCACATAACAACGAACTGGAGCGTGATCACGTTCGTGGATCACTCATCGCTAAGCGGCAACTGTGTCAGCTGCCATAACGGTATCCAGGCGACCGGCAAAACCGCAACTCATATCTCCTCCGGCGATCAGTGCGACGACTGCCACAACACGACGGGTTGGCTGCCGGCGTTATTCGACCACTCCGGCATCGCCGGCAACTGCATCGGTTGCCATGACGGCACGACCGCCACGGGCAAGAGTCCGACACATATTCAGACGAGCAACGTCTGCGAAGACTGCCACAGCACATCGTTGTTTGTGCCTGCGATTACGGTTGACCACACGCAGGTCATTGGCGCTTGCGGTTCCTGTCATGACGGCGTCACGGCGACCGGCAAACACGCGACACACATCACGAGCGGAATTAACTGCGACGATTGTCATTCGACCATTGCCTGGCTGCCGGCCAATTTCGATCACGTTGATATCTCAGGCAACTGTTTCAGCTGCCATAACGGCACGGAGGCCACCGGCAAAGGCCCGGCGCATGTGCAGACGAGCAACGTCTGCGAAGACTGTCACACCAGCAATGTGTGGGCGCCGACATTTACTGTCGATCACACGCAGGTCATTGGCGCTTGCGGCGCTTGCCATGATGGCGTGACGGCGATCGGCAAGCATCCCACTCACCTCACGAGCGGTAACACCTGTGATGACTGTCACTCGACGACCGCCTGGTTACCAGCGATCTTCGATCACGTAAACATTGTCGATAACTGCTTCAGTTGCCACAACGGCACCGAGGCCACCGGCAAGGACCCGATGCACATTCAGACCAGCAACGTTTGCGAAGACTGCCACAGCACGGATGTGTTTACGCCCGTGACGACGGTCGACCACACGCAGGTCATTGGCGCGTGCGGCTCCTGTCATGACGGCATCACGGCCACCGGCAAAAACCAAACCCATATCACCAGCGGCAATAACTGCGATGATTGCCATTCGACCATCGCGTGGCTGCCGGCGAACTTTGATCACGTCGATATCGCGGGCAGCTGCATCGACTGCCATAACGGCGTGGACGCTACCGGAAAGGGCCCGGCGCATATTCAGACGAGCAACGTCTGCGAAGACTGCCACAGCACCAATGTTTTTATGCCCGTATTTACTGTTGACCACACGCAGGTCATCGGCATCTGCAGCTCCTGTCATGATGGCGTTACCGCAACCGGCAAACACCCGACTCACATCACCAGCGACAACACCTGTGACGATTGTCACTCCACAATCGCCTGGCGGCCGGCGAACTTCGATCACGTGAACATTACCGGCAACTGCGTCAGTTGCCATAACGGCGTGGAAGCCACCGGCAAGAATCTGACACACATACAAACGACCAATGTCTGCGAAGACTGCCACAACAGCAATGTGTGGGCGCCTGCTATCACGGTCGATCACACGCAGGTCATTGGCGCTTGCGGCTCCTGTCATGACGGCCTGACAGCGTCGGGCAAGCATCCAACACACATCACCAGCGGCAACAATTGCGACGACTGTCATTCGACGGTTGGCTGGCTACCGGCGAACTTCGATCACGTGGACATTACCGGCAACTGTTTCAGCTGCCACAACGGTACGGAGGCCACCGGTAAGGACCCGGCGCATGTGCAGACGAGCAACGTCTGCGAAGACTGCCACACCAGTAATGTGTGGGCGCCCGTGTTTACCGTCGACCATACGCAGGTTATTGGCACTTGTGGCACTTGTCATGACGGCGTCACGGCGACCGGCAAGCACCCAACGCACATCAACAGCGGTAACAACTGCGACGACTGTCATTCGACGATTGCCTGGTTACCAGCAAATTTCGATCACGTGAACATTACGGGCAACTGCTTCAGCTGCCATAACGGCACCGACGCAACCGGCAAAGACCCCGCGCACGTTCAGACCAGCAACGTTTGCGAAGACTGCCACAGCAGCAATGTGTGGGTGCCCGTGTTTGCCGTTGACCACACCCAGGTCATTGGTGCCTGCAGCTCCTGCCATGACGGCGTTACTGCGACTGGCAAACACCCGACCCACGTCGCCAGCGGTAACAATTGCGATGATTGTCACACCACCGTCGCCTGGATACCGGCGAACTTCGACCACATCAACATCGTGGACAACTGCTTCAGCTGCCACAACGGCACCGAAGCTACCGGCAAGGGCCCGCTGCATGTGCAGACGACCAACGTCTGCGAGGACTGCCACAACACGACCGTCTGGGAACCAGTGACCACCGTGGACCATAATCAGGTGCTTGGATCCTGTTCCTCCTGCCACAACGGCACAATAGCGACCGGCCAGAACCCGGGTCACTTCAATACCGCGCAGGACTGCGGTTTGTGCCATAGCCCGAATGCGTGGACTCCCGCGGACTACCGCCACACGGGCCTGCCTTACGAGCCGCTCGATCACCGCGCGCCGCTGTTGTGTACCGCATGCCATCAAGCCAACTCAGATATCGTCAACTGGCGGTTCCCCGCGTTCCAGCCCGATTGTGCAGGCTGTCATGCAAACGACTACGAATCCGGGGAGCACACAAAGTATGGGAACACCAAGTACACGGCCAGTGAGCTGCGCGATTGTGCCGGCGCCTGCCATGTTTATACGAATTCTTCGATGACGACCATCCAGAATCGTCGATCAGGCCCCGAACATCGGATTTCCGGTGGCGACTTCTAGCCTCGGTCGCCGCGTTTGGTGCTGGCTGACCGGGGCTCTGCTAATCGCAGCAGCACCATTAGCGTCGGCTGGCCCTGGCTTCATTGACAGCTCCCGGGTTTCTGGTGATGCGTCCGGTGCCGATATTGAAGTCGCGTTCAATTGCAAAGCTCAGTATCTGGGACATGAGCCACGAGGAAGCGGCGACCACCTGCGTATCCACCTGGATCCGACCAGCATCTGTAACGGCGTCTCGCCACGTGTCGCCAGTTCGCGCTCAATCTTGCGCCCGGTAAATGCCGACAAAGCACATTTAGCCGACCTCGAATACGACGGCGATTCGGCGGGTGGTCCAATACTGACGTTGAACTTCAGTGAGCCGGTTGCATTCACGGTGGAAACGTCGGGTGTCTCTTTCAAGCTTGTCGTGCACGTACGCGCGCTGGCAACGCAAGCTGCACCACCCGAGGTAAGACCGGCCGTCGAGCACAGACAGGTGGCCCGACCAAAAGCGGAAACTTCGGACTACGTGATCAATCTGGCGTCTATGCAGCGAGTACCGACCGCCGCGGACGCCTCCGGGCTGCATCCCGCAGCAAATCAACGCATCTATTATTCAGCAGCTGAGGTAAATGGCACGACGTGGTATCGCCTGAGGCTTGGCGACTTCGAATCTGTTGACAAAGCGGTGAGTGCGCTCGCTGCGCTGCAAGCAGATTTTCCAGGCGCCTGGCTGGATCAGGTCGACCCAAATACTGTCGATGTCGAGCTGTTTGTTGCCGCAGACCAGGAATTGACGACGCCAGTTGTCCAGGGTGATGGTGAATCAAAAATTGACGCGCTGATGGAGGAGGCTCGCAAGGCCATGCTGGCAGGCGACGTCTCGCGCGCGGTTCAAATCTATACGAAAGTACTGCAACTACCCGAGCATGCGCGGCACCCGGAAGCACAGGAATATCTTGCCCTGGCGCGGGAAAAGAAGGGACAGACGGCACATGCGAAGGCCGAGTACCAGCGTTACCTGTCGCTGTATCCGGAGACCGAAGGTGCGGCGAGAGTCAGTCAGCGGCTCGCTGCCCTGCTCGCGAGCGGCCGGCAAGCTGATAATCCCGCCGACCCATCCAGTCCGGACGGCAGCGGCCGGCAGCCCAGACAAAGTGACTGGAGGATGCAGACCTTTTTTTCTCAATATTACCGGCGCGACTCGAATCAGCAGAGTGATCAGGAAGAGATTACCAGTCAGTCGGCGCTCTATTCTGATGTGAATTTCGATGCCAGGCGGCGCGGCGAACGCTTCGACTTCAGCAGCCGAATATCCGCGGGTTATCGCAACGATTTTCTCGACCAAGGCGTGGGGTCCGGCAACGAAACGCGGGTATCGTATGCGTACGCAGACCTCGCAGACGCGAAGACCGGCTTGCGTGGACGCATCGGTCGCCAGTCCAGGAATACCGGCGGCGTATTGGGTCGTTTTGACGGACTGAATTTCGGCTACCAGGCTAGCGAACGAATTCTGCTCAATGCTGTTGTCGGCAAACCGGCCTATTCCGCGACTGACGGTGTTGACTCCGCGCGGACATTCTACGGCGCCAGCGTCAACTACGGCCCGATTCTGGGT